>CZCB01001171.1_pt2 | contig 36960 bp, 33 predicted proteins | sample 591991 | NCBI WGS metagenome assembly CZCB01 (sample SAMEA3556809, study PRJEB10932) | anaerobic digester metagenome
CTTTACCCGGATAACCCCGATCACGTTTTGCTCAAGAAGTTTGTTGAGTACAGGAGCGCTGGCATACAGCGAATCCATAGTTACCACGTCGGCGTAAAAATAATGCCAAGTTTTAAGATTGTCTAAAAGCCTTAAGGCAGCCGTGGTCTCCCCTTCCCCTGGAGCCACACGTTCAATGCCGATAATGAGGTTGGGGGGCCTGCCGATGTAGCTGGCCCCGACAATGTTCTCATGCCTCTGGATTACTTTGGTGCCGTCTTCCTTGATAAACTCAGTTGTTTTACAACAACTGCAACAACGATGAGGTGATTCTGTACGGGTAAGCTCTGTGCCGTCTAAGGCAACTACCGTAAAAACGTCTATGGTACCGCCTTTAAGGGCACCATTATAACGGGCAGTCTGTATAATTTTACGGTTAAACTCAATGTATTCCTCCAAAACAGCTACCTCTAAAACATTCCCAAAGGTCTCTGCACTGCCCTTTACATGCTTCTTGCCCAGCGCTTTGTTAAAATATCCCTGGCGCATCTTTTCTTCAATCTGGTTCAAACTGCCCTTCCAGGTTACTATTCCCAAAAAAAGAAGAGCAATAACGGTACTAAGTGGGATAGTGGGGTTTATTCGCCTGTCAGAAAGGCCGGTTAGGAATTGACTAAATCTGTAAACTTTGTTAATGTATTTGATGAATTGAAAAGCACGCTGTTTCATGGGAATCTCCCTTGCTGTTTTTATTTAGTTTTTGTGGTAAAAACTTATTTCGACAGCGAAGAGGAGATTCCCTTTTTATTACATTAAAGTTGTTATTTTCCTAAAAGATCCAAAAGATCGAAACGATCCAATAGATCCACAGTTTTGACAGAAGATTCGAATTTATGGTAACTTGAACACAATATGCCGGAACCTGATAAAAGCCGGCTTCTCTTCACTTAAAAATTTTCATTTGCGGAATTCCTGGCCCCTTTTTTCACGAATACTTATACGGATAGAGGGAAAAAACGGCAGATGCCAAAGAAAAGCGTACACAGGAGGATGGTTACCTTATACCGGTGGATTTACTTAAGAAGAATAGGTATATGAGAGACAATCTATTTTATATTATCGGGGCAAGTACAGTAAAGGGTCAAGCTTCCGGCCGTTATAGATAATCTCAAGGTGAAGATGCGGTCCTGTTGCGTTTCCTGATGCCCCGACCAGGGCTACGGGCTGCCCTGCGCTTACCCTATCGTTATCTTCTACCAGTAGCTGCGAATTATGGGCATAGAGTGTGCTCCACCCCCCGCCGTGGTTGATCATCAGCACAAGGCCGTAGCCCTGTCGAAAACCGGTACCAAATACCACACCGGGAGCGGCGGCGCCGACATAACTTCCCAGAGGGACGGCAATATCAAGGCCGTAGTGATAACTGCCGTTGCGCGGGCCGAAACGTGACGTTATTCTTCCCTGAACCGGCCATCTAAATGAAGGCCTTGTCGCCTCGCTGCCTGCGGGAGGAGCGTTTCTTTCTCCGTAGCGGGAGGCCAAAAGAGTCGCCTGTACAGCTTTTCTTTCTTCCAGAGGCATGACGCCTCCCGGTATAATTAGTGTCTCGCCCGCTTTAAGCTGTGCAGGATCGTCCAAGAGGTTAAAAGCCGCAATCGACCGCGCGTCCGCTTTGTAAAGGGCGGCTATGGAATAAATGGTATCGCCTTTGTTTATTTTATGCAGCGTTCCCTTTATAGTAAGGATATCAAGATATTGGCCCGGGAAAATCAGATGGGGATTGGAAATCTTATTCCAGGAGATGATCGATTCGATATCTGTCCGAAAAAGAGCGGCTATTTTCGTTAAAGTATCCCCTCGTTTGATTTCATAGCGCAGCAGTGCTTTCGCTAAAGCTTCTTCCCTCCGGAGCCTTTCTTCCCTCAAACGTACGATTTCAGCGCTGTAGTTTTCAAGTTGCTCAAGATATGCCGGTCTTGGAAGGCCTTCAACCGTAACTGCTGCCTGTACTACCGGGGGAAATAAAAATAATATTCCTGTGCCTACCACCGCAGCTAGTACCGCTGCGACAGCGATATGGTTCAAGCATGCAGGAAATGCTCTTTTGCAAACATTTAACCAATGACGAATAATGGGGTAAAAATTAGACATTTTATGCCACCCTTCCTGTTTATACAACCGTTATTCTTTACCTTTACATAATAAATATTCACTGGTAAATTATGGATACAGGAAAAGGGCGGTTTTTTATAGATTTTTATAAATTATGAAGGTTAGCCAGGAAAGAGGCATTGTTTTTTGTTTTCTTCAACCGCTCCACCAGGGCTTCCAGGAATTCCGTTGAGGAGGTAGTGTTCATAGTGCGCCGCAAGGTCCACATAAGCTCAATGGTATTGTTATCCAACAAGAGCTCTTCGCGTCGCGTACCGGAACGCGGGATATCGATAGCGGGGAAATAGCGCCGTTCAGCCAATTTACGGTCCAGGTGCAGCTCCATGTTGCCGGTGCCTTTAAACTCCTCATAGACGACATCATCCATGCGGCTGCCTGTCTCAATCAAAGCAGTGGCCAGGATGGTAAGGCTTCCACCTTCTTCAATATTACGGGCGGCACCAAAAAAGCGCTTAGGTTTATGAAAGGCTGCAGGATCGATCCCGCCTGAAAGAGTCCTGCCGCTGGGAGGGATGACCAGGTTATAAGCCCTGGTAAGCCTTGTAATGCTGTCCAGAAGAATTACAACATCCAGCCCCTGCTCCACCAGTCGCTGGGCTCTTTCCAGAACCAACTCCGCCAGGCGGATATGGTTGTCCGGTTTCTCATCAAAAGTAGAACTCAACACTTCTCCCCTGACCGACCTGCGCATATCGGTGACTTCCTCCGGCCTCTCATCGATTAACAGGACAATAAGCACCAGGTCGGGATAATTTTCTGTTAAACTGTTGGCGATCTTTTTTAACAGGATTGTTTTCCCTGCCTTGGGAGGGGACACAATCAGGCCGCGCTGGCCTTTCCCGACAGGAATGAGCAGATCGATAATCCGTGTAGCGAAATCATCCGGGTCTTTTTCCAATACCAGCTGCTCCTGAGGGTGTATTGGTGTAAGTTCTGAAAAAAACGGGCGACTGGAGGCCTTTTCCGGGTCTTCATTATTTACCGCTTCTACATGAAGAAGGGCATAATAGCGTTCATTTTCTTTGGGAGGGCGTACCTTTCCGGAAACAAGATCCCCGGTCCGCAGGCCAAAACGCCGGATTTGTGAAGCAGAGATATAGATATCATCTTCGTGAGGAAGATAGTTCACCCGGCGTAGAAAACCGTAACCGTCCGGCATTATTTCTAAAACACCCTGGGTAAAAATAAGACCCTCAGCTTCAGCCTCCTGCTTTAAAATAGCAAAAATCAAATCCTTTTTTTTCATCGTGCTGGACCCTTTAATATCGGTTTCCCTGGCGATACGGTGCAATTCCTCCAAATTCATCTCTTCCATTTCACTTAAATGCATAATTCTATCTCTCACTTTCCTTCTTTATTGATTTGTGGATGACCACGGATAGAAATTTTGTGGGATATTGCCGTAGGCCCGCAATGAACCATAGAATAGTTTCAAGGGAAGTTCAAGAAAGCCTAACCCTCAAACCGCGTTTTAATACTGGCTGCAACCAGGTTGGGTAAGATTACAAATGGGGTCTTTAGGAAGAAAATATCTGTAAAGAAGTAAACAGTAAGACAGGGTAACACCAAAGCGGCAGGAATATCGTTTTTCCCTGACCATTAATATTATACCCCGGTTACTGTCGACTCATAAGCCCATACGGACTGAAACATGGAACTTTGCCGGCGAAATTATGTCGTATCTTAAGAAAAACGCGGCGTTTTATGAGTAACAGAGCATTCCCTGGCTACAAAATGGGGCTTTAAATCCAGGCGGTGTGTGGCACGAATAAAACGGATGGTTCCGGTCAAACCCCTCATCACAACAGAATGTGTAGTGGCCCTGTTTCCTGCGTACCTGACTCCCTGTAGAAGGTCGCCGTCAGTAATACCGGTGGCAGCAAAGATGATATCGTCCCCCTTAATAAAATCCTGCATTAAAAGCAGTTGTTCCGGATCCTGCAAACCCATTTCTTTAATTCTTTCTCTGTCATGTTCATCATCCGGCACCAGCCTACCCTGGATTTCTCCGCCGAGACACTTCAATGCCGCTGCAGCCAGGACTCCTTCCGGAGCCCCGCCTATTCCAAAAAGAATGTCGACGCCCGTCCAGTCTACAGCCGTCGCTATCGCCGCAGAAACATCGCCGTCGCTGATAAGCTTTACGCGGACGCCCAGGCGCCTTAGTTCCTTGATGATATGCTCATGACGTGGCCTGTCAAGCAGAATGGCTACAATATCCTCTACTTTCTTCTCCAGGGCCCGGGCAACATTCCTAACGTTTTCTTCAACTGGTGCATCCAGGTTAATACTTCCGGCAGCCCGGGGGCCGACAGCGATTTTATTCATATATATGTCAGGTGCGTGCAGCAAACAGTTTCGGGGAGCAACAGCCAAAACAGAAAGAGCATTGGGCAGCCCTTTGGCTACCAGATTTGTTCCCTCCAGCGGATCAACGGCCACATCCACCTGGGGAGGGGTTCCGGCACCAACTTTTTCGCCAATATAAAGCATTGGCGCCTCATCCATTTCACCTTCGCCGATCACAACAACACCGTCGATGTATACCGTATCGAAAGCCATGCGCATAGCTTCGACAGCGGCATTATCAGCGGCAATTTTATCTCCCCGGCCCATCAGTCTACCGGTTGCCAGCGCCGCGGCTTCAGTAACCCGCACAAACTCTAAAGCAAGCTCCCTCTCCACGGTTCTCCTCTCCTTTTATATTTAGTCAAGGAATAACTGTACCATTCCTCTCCCCCGCTTTCAGGTACACTAAGCCCTCCGGAGGTTTAAGCTTTTCCGGCACAACCAAAAAGACGCATTTTCTCCTTTACTTTTTTCTTCATTTCTGCTTTGGCCGGGGCTAGCATTTTGCGCGGATCGATGTTGTCAGGGTTTTTCTTGATAAATTCAGTAATTCCGCTGGTAAAAGCCTGCCTTATATCCGTATCAATGTTAATTTTACTTACACCAAGGGAGATGGCCTTACGGATAGCATCGTCAGGCACTCCGGAAGAGCCATGCAGCACAATCGGGGCGCCGGTAAGCTCTTTGATCCTTTTTAAACGGGGGAAATCCAACCGGGGCTCACCTTTATAAGGCCCATGGGCTGTTCCAATAGCTACAGCCAGTGCGTCAACCTCGGTTTCCTTAACAAAACGCTCCGCCTCCGCAGGATCAGTAAATAGAGCCTCCCGCTCCTCTACGGAAATATCATCCTCGGTACCCCCGATTTTGCCCAGCTCCGCTTCCACAGAAACGCCTACAGCCCTGGCGATCTCCACCACCCGGCGGGTCATGGCGATGTTTTCATCCAGGGGCAACCTGGAACCATCGAACATCACCGAGCTGAATCCAGAGCGTATACAGCGCATCACCTGATCAAAATCCGTTCCATGGTCCAGGTGCAGGACAACCGGCACATCAGTTCCCTGGGCGGCCGCTTTAACCAGGGCGACAATATAATCCAGGCCGGCATAATTGATAGCGCCCTGACTGGCCTGGAGTATCACCGGGGAACGCTCCTCTGCAGCGGATTCAATAATTGCCTGTACAATTTCCATATTGTTGGCATTAAAGGCACCAACTGCGTAACCACCCTTTTCTGCCGGTTCCAGAACATCCTTTAAACTTACCAGGTTCATTTTCTTTCTCCTTTCTTAAGGATGTTTTTTTAAAAAAGACCTCTCCGGGATCGATAGCCCGGAAGTAAAGATTACAAACTTACAACATTTATCCTCAAGACTTCAGTGTCGAGCCCTCTATTTATTTAAAAGGCAAGGGACGGCGGGAAGCTCTCCATAAATTGCATAAGCAGCGGGAGCAAAAAAACAATCGACAGCAGTAAAAAAAGAAGAATTGCGGCTGCAACGGCTATTAAAGGCATAAAATAAACCAGCGTGGCACGACCCCAGGAAAAATCGGAAACGATTTTTAAACCTGCTATTTTAAGAAACAGTGACCACAACAAAGCGGCCAAGGCCAGTATGCTCATTACGTTAAAGGCCGTAAAACGTGTAAACAGGCCGCCCAGAGCTACTATCAGGTATGGGTAGTGGCTATAACCGAGGACGGCTCCCAGTTTGGATACCCCGCCCTGGCCGCCAAATAGTTCAGAAACCAGATGGACCAGGCTGACAACAAGTAAAAAATAAAGGGGGCCAAAAACCAACTGTACCAATATGGTTGCCAATGGTAGAAGATGTAATACGCCTGTTACGGCCTCCTGAGGAAAATAAGCAGAGATTTCCGGTGGAAAAAAAGAATCCTTTATTACCACAGAGGAGCTGTTAACTGTAGCAATTGACACGACCAGGTTTACCAGCAAATAAATTACCATTCCGCTCCATATATTCCTGTTTTGTGCGATTCGCAACAGGCCTTTTCGGTAGTTGAACAGTATATCGTAAAAATCATCAAGCCATTCCTTCAACATGACCTCTCCTTTCTACCGGATCCATTACTCCTGCTCTTTTAAAAAGAGCAAAAGAACAAAAATCCGGTTGGGAACCGAAAAACCGGCTCCGGAGGACTGCGGCGGCCATAGCAGTAGTCATGCGTTCACACTAATCCCAGCTGGCTGTTTCGTGCCAAAAAAACAGTCACCCCCGGGGTTTCTTTCATAGTTTCTTTTAATTTACTTACAATACTATTAATATACTATTTCTACCTCTTTCAAATCATTCCTGCCGGGCTGTTGAAAATAAAGAACCTTTACATGAAGAAAAAGCGTTAAATATTGGTAGTTTCTAAAGCGTCTCTTTCCCCTGTTTTAAACGCAGGGAGACAGCAATTAAATCCCGGAAAAGAGGATTAGGTTTATTGGGCCGTGATTTAAACTCGGGATGAAACTGCGTGGCGATAAACCAGGGATGGTCTCTCAGCTCAATAATTTCTACCAGCCGGTTATCGGGCGATATACCGCTGAATACCATTCCTGTGTTTTGCAACTCTTCCCGGAAAATATTGTTGAATTCATAGCGGTGGCGGTGCCTTTCGTAAATAATCTCCTCACCGTAAGCGGAAAAGGCCTTGGTATGGCCGGCAAGCTTGCAAGGATAGAGCCCAAGCCTCATTGTACCGCCCTTAGAAGAAGCCTCTTTTTGCTCCGGCAAAAGATCGATAACAGGGAAGGGGGAATGCTTGTCAAACTCTGTTGAATTAGCCCCTTTAAGGCCGCAGACATTTCTGGCAAATTCGATTACGGAGCAGTGCATCCCCAGGCAAAGGCCCAGGAAGGGAACCCTGTTTTCGCGCGCATAGCGGATCGCTTCAATTTTGCCCTCTATACCCCGCTCGCCAAACCCCCCGGGAACAACCATCCCGTGAATATTTTCAAAGAAATTGTGCAGCATATCCCTGTCCCGGCCGGAGACCTTTTCAATTTGCTCCGCGTCAATCCAGCGTATTTCCACCTGGACACCGTTATGAACCCCGGCATGTCGCAGGGCTTCGGTTACACTCAAATAGGCATCTTTAAGCGCAGTGTATTTGCCCACCAGGGCAACGGTAACCTTTTCCTGCAAATTATTAATTTTCTCCACCATCTTTTCCCATTCGCGTAAGTTTGGCTCCCTCTGGGGCAGGCCAAGCTTTTCCAGGACAATTTTATCCAGCCCTTCTTCCTTGAGCGTCAAGGGAACCTGGTAAATGTTACCGGAATTTTTATTTTCAATTACTTCCCGGGAATTTATATCGCAAAAAAGAGCGATTTTATCCCTCAGGTCGCGGGTTAAAGGCTGTTCAGTCCGGCAGACAATTAAATCCGGCTGTATCCCGATACTGCGGAGTTCTTTTACACTGTGCTGCGTTGGTTTTGTTTTAAGCTCTTCTGTAGGAGTTAAGAAAGGAACCAGGGTTACATGTATATAGCACACATTTTCTTTTCCCAGGTCGGTTTTCATCTGGCGAATAGCTTCCAGAAAAGGGAGCCCTTCAATATCGCCGACAGTGCCGCCGATTTCTGTAATAACCACATCCACCCTGGTTTCATGGGCAACGCGCATGATACTTGCCTTTATTTCATTGGTTATATGGGGGATTACCTGCACTGTTCCTCCCAGGTATTCTCCGCGGCGCTCCTTCTGGATAACCGACCAGTAAATTTTTCCTGTTGTTACATTGTTGTTTTTCGTCAGGTTGGAGTCAATAAAACGCTCGTAATGCCCCAGGTCCAAATCTGTTTCAGCTCCATCATCGGTTACGAAAACCTCCCCGTGCTGGTAAGGGCTCATTGTCCCGGGATCCACGTTTATATAAGGATCGAGCTTTTGAATGGTCACCCTGAACCCGCGGCTTTTTAAGAGGCATCCCAGGGAAGCGGCTGTAATGCCTTTACCCAGAGAAGATACTACCCCCCCTGTAATAAAAACATACTTAACGTCCATTCCTCTCCACTCCCTTCTCTTCTTCAAATTCAACCCGGATTTATAACAGCTATAGAAAGGAGAGCAATGCTTCGCGCAAAATTTTTGCCCCTAGAAGAGCTGTTACCTGGGACGGGTCATGCGGCGGGCAAATTTCTACAAGGTCGAAAGCAATCACCCGCTCCTTCAAAGGCTCTAAATAGTTAAATATTTCCAGCAACTCCCGCGAAGAGACTCCTCCCGGTTCAGGAGCAGTTACCCCCGGCGCAAAAGCAGGATCTACAACATCAATATCAAGGGTTATATAAAGGTGAGCGTCCTTAAGGTGCGGAAGGGCGGCTGCCAAAGGTTCGAGCAGGGAAAAAGGGGGAGACCCTTCCCCCCTGAGCAAAGCCGTCTCCTCCCTGTCAGCGGAACGTATGCCAAACTGGTACAGATTTACACCCTTTAGCTGCAGCAGCAAATAAGCCACAGAAGCATGCGAAATGCTTACGCCCTGATAGGAGGGGCGCATATCGGCGTGGGCGTCTATGAAGATAACAGCGAGCTGACTGTACTGTTCCAAACAGCCCCTTACAGCGCCCAGGGTTATCGTATGTTCTCCACCGATTAAAAAGGGTTTTTTCCCCATTTTGAGAAGGCTCGTAACAGCGCCGGCAATCGTGTCGAGCGAGGAACCGGCATCACCGGGGGGCAGGATAAGATCCCCCGCATCATAAAAGGCAATATCCCTTAAATCCTTTCGGCGGTAAAGGCTGTACTCTTCCAGTACCCTGGACATCGTCCTGACCGAGGATGGCGCAAAACGGCTGCCCGGCCGAAAGGAACTTGTATCGTCCAGTGGAGTACCCAAAATAACCCCTCCGGCTTTACTTAAATCGGTTCCGGCGGCCAGATAAATGCCAGGATTTTCAGTAGGAGGAAGTAGGGAAGCTGTCATATTGATACCTGCCTGCTTTATTAACTTTCGTGCTCACAATGCTCGTCTGCCAGCAAATCGCGGACAAAGCGGGGAAGAGTGAAAGAACTGCGGTGCAACCCCGCAGTATAATACCTGGTGTCCTGGGGAATATTTTTCCCTTCCGGTTCCAGCGGATTATACTTTTTTGACCCCAGAGTAAAGCTCCAGAGGCCGCTTGGGTAGGTTGGTACAGAAGCGAGATAGAGATAGGCCTGGGGAAAAACGGTTTTAATGCGCCGAAAAACCGTCCTGATTAGATCGGCGTTAAAAAAGGGAGACTCGGTTTGAGCCACAAAAATGCCGTCGGGTTTTAAGGCCCTGAACGCCCCCTCATAAAAAGGTGAACCGAAAAGACCGACCGCCGGCCCCACAGGTTCTGTGGAATCGACGATAATAACGTCACAGGTGCTCTCCAGTGAGCGCACATATTCTATACCGTCGGCAATCTTAATTTCTACTCTGGGATCACTGAAGGCAGAACTGATTTCAGGGAAAAAACGCCTTGCTGCTTCGATAACCTTAGCATCAATCTCCACCAGTGTAACTTTCTCCACCTGGGGGTACTTGACAATTTCCCTTACGGCACCTCCGTCACCGCCACCGACAACCAGAACATTACGGGGACATGGATGCGTGGCCAGAGGAATATGTGAAATCATTTCATGATAAACAAACTCGTCAGCCACAGTCAACTGAACCATACCGTCAAGGACCAGCATACGGCCAAATTGAATTGTATCCAGCACTGCCATTTCCTGGTAATCAGTTTTGGCAAAATAGAGCGTTTCTTTTACTTTACAGCTCAGGCCGAGATTAGGAGTCTGTTTTTCTGTATACCATAATTCGGTCTGCACCTCTTATCACCACTTTGCCTTAAAATTAAACAGGTTGTTTACCAGAGAGCTACTGCAGCTATGACAGCACCGGCTTTTTCAACCCTGTGTTCCACGCTTTTAATCTTGATACCTTTCAACGCAAGGCCGCGAACGGCAAATGCCTCCTTGATCATCTCCTCTACTTTTTCCCGGGCAGCTTCTGCATTACAGCTGCCGGAATGTTCCATAATAACCCCGAAACTGTCTTCGGAGAAACCGATACCAACTGCAGCAGCTATCAACTCTCCTTTTTTTTCGCTGCAGGCGGAACCGTAAGCTGTAGGGACAAAAGCACCGGGAGGAAAATTAATACCGTTCTTTTCTTCTTTACATCCAGGCGGAAGAATACTGCTCAATCTTACCAGATTAACATTGCCCAGGCCTGCCTTCAGAAGAGCGGCATCAAAAGCCGTCAGTGTATGATTCGCCTCTGCTTTGGAGGCAACTATAATAAAATGCTCAGGTTTAGCAATCATTTTTTGGCACCTCTTTTAACTAATTTCCATAATAATTGTCAAGGTAAACTGTTGTTAATTATACCAAAATGTATACTAAAAATAAATAATTTTTCCCTGAGTTTTTGACCGTTACTTCAATCACAACAGTCAAAGAAATTAGGTTAAAAAAGGATTATAGAGGCGCTCATACCCCACCGAAGTAGGAGGCCCATGCCCTGGAAAAACACGTGTGTCATCGGGATATGACAAAAGCTTTTCCTTAATGCTCTTTATTATCTGCCGAAAGGAGCCGCCCGGAAAATCCGTCCGCCCGATGGAACCGGCAAAAAGAGTGTCCCCGGTAAAAAGAACCCCATTAATATCAAGAGATATCCCTCCGGGAGTATGACCGGGCGTTTCCAACACTTTGATTCTCAGAGTGCCTGCTTCCAGTACATCCCCCTCCTGCAGGGTCCAATCCGGGGGTGTTACTTTACTCTGACCCATAAAAAGGGCCATACTGGCCTGGGGGCTGCGCAACAGGGGGGCGTCGTCGGTATGAACAAGGACCGGAACATTAAAAGCTTCTTTGACCTCTGCGTTTGCGCCTACATGATCTATGTGGGCATGAGTATTGATTATGTATTTAACCTTTAATCCCAGCTCATGAACCCGTTTGATAATACGCCTACCCTCGGCTCCGGGGTCGATAATAACAGCCTCCTTGGTTTCCGCACAGGCCACCAAATAACAATTGGCTGCAAAAGGGCCCACTTCCAATCTTTCCACGATCAAGACAGCGCCTTTCCATCAGCAACTCAATTGCCGGAAAGGCATCCCTCCTTTCCGTCCACTTTCATCCGTTCTCCTTAAAGAATGACTACTAAGCTTTTCTCTTCCCCCAAAATCACCTTATTATAACATAAAATCGGATTTTTTAAAGATTATTTTTTCCAGTGTGTGTTTAATTTCCCTGCAGGTTTTCTTTTAAAGCATAAAGCATTTTAGGAATTAATTAAAGAATCTCAGAACTTTTTTTACTCAGATCTAAAAATACCTCAAAAAATACCACGGAGGTATGTTATAATAATGTTAATTGGTTACAAAGTTAATCATTTTATTAACAGGGGGCGTATTTTCCTTGCTTGAAAATTTACTGGAAGCGATCGGCCGTACTCCTTTAGTAAAAATTAATAGGCTGAACCCTAACCCCCGTGTAACCATGGCCGTAAAATTGGAGGGGGCCAATCCCGGAGGCAGTATAAAGGACAGGATTGCTTACTACATGATAACCATGGCTGAAAAATCAGGTGAGCTCACCAAGGACAAAATAATACTGGAGCCTACCAGCGGAAATACCGGTATCGGGCTGGCAATGGTTGCCGCAGTGAAAGGGTACCGCTTGCTGGTAACCATGTCCGAATGGATGAGTGAGGAGCGCCGCAAGATGCTGGAAGCATTTGGCGCAGAAATTATCCTGACTCCCGGTGAAAAGGGAACAGACGGCGCCATTGAAAAAGCCCGGGAGTTGTACAACCAAAATCCTGAACGCTATTTTATGCCCAACCAATTCAGCAACATTAACAATACTCTCGCTCATTACGAAACGACAGCAGTGGAAATTTGGGAGCAAACCGAGGGGAAAATTACCCATCTGGTTGCGGGAATGGGTACAACAGGAACACTTATGGGCTGTTCCAAACGTCTTAAAAAATTTAATTCCAATATCACTGTAATCGGTGTGGAACCGTTCAAATGTCATAAAATCCAGGGATTAAAAAACATGGAAGAAGCCATTGTGCCGGAAATCTATAACCCGGCCTTACTCGATGAAAAGATAAACGTTTTTGATGAAGACGCTTTTGCCATGGCCAAAAAACTGGCCAGGGAAGAGGGAATCTTTTCAGGTATGAGCGCCGGTGCGGCTTTCCATGTTGCCGTGGAACTCGCTAAAAAACTGGAGGAAGGGACCATTGTCACCATCTTGCCTGACCGGGGTGAGAAATACATGTCTACCCCCCTGTACTGTCTCGAACCCTGCGAATACAGGAGCGAACATTGTATCATTAAGGATCTGGTTGAATTATAAAATTTAGTTGATTATCTTTCATAAATAAAGTAGAATATTATTGTCTAATAAACGATACTGGCTGGGACAGGATGAAATCAGGCCTAAACCTTGAAACCTCCGGATCTAAGCCACTTTCGTAGGGACTAATTCTTAGTGAAGGAGGTTTTTGTAATGTACCAGGATAAGGTTATAACCTGTCGTGACTGTGGAAATGAGTTTGTTTTCTCGGCCAGTGAACAGGAGTTTTACGCCTCCAAGGGTTTTGACAACGACCCATCCCGGTGTCCGTCGTGCCGCAAGATCTATAAACAACAGCGGCGCGGCGGTGGCAGGTTTGAAAGGCAGCCGCGTGAAACTTTCAAGACCACATGCGCTCGTTGCGGAAAAACTGCCGAAGTACCATTCAAGCCTACCGGCGATAAACCTGTTTTCTGTAAAGATTGTTTTCAGGTAGCCAGATCGCGCTTTTAAAGAACGCACTGATTAAAAGCGATTGTACCCTGATGCAGGCTGCAACACAAAATGACCTGCAGACTAAACGGGAGCAAATATGCTATTTATTGCTTCCGTTTTTTTATTAAAGAAGCTTATATCCCTTTTTGCGATATAGAAATATGCAACGCACAACTCGGGATTATTTACAAATATTTTTCTCCGCGCTTTTTTTAAAAGACAGCAATATCTAAAATTTGACAGGTTTTTGCCGATAACTCTTGTAAACCGGCATGATCCTAAGTATAATTAATTTACAAACATTTGCTCTAGTAAAAACATTTATTTTTCTAAAATTGATACCACTGCAAAAAGTCTAATTTGAACAACTTATAATAAAGTGCCATCACGAACGTATAGTTTTAGACTAATATTTCCCACTAACACGATACTTTTTACCATAATTACGATCTCAACGCACCATTTTATTTTACAAAAAATAAAAAATTTCATTTATGTAGTGGAATCAAAATTATTTTTTTGGAGGATAAAAAATGCAAGAATCAACCGGTAATAATAACCTGCAAAACGCTGGGATCGACGGGGACACTCTGTTGAAAACTCTGGTAAAAGTGGGTCCACTAATTCAAAAACTTATTCCGATCGACTGTACTTTTGGCGTAGCGGATACGGAAAAATTTCTAATTCACCTTTCAGGAGAAGAATTGGACCTGGGGGAACTGGACGGTAAACCCCTAGCTAAACGGGGGACACTCTATCAAGCGCTTCAAAGCGGAGAATTTGTCAGTGCAGTAATTCCCAAAGAAGCATACGGCGTCCCCTTCAAAGCAACAGCTATACCCGTAAAAGACGACGACGGAGCTATCATCGGCGCTATTACCATAGGACTTAATCTTAAAAACCAGGAGAAGCTGACAACAATGGCTCAAAATTTTGCCTCTACCTGCGAGCAGGTTGCGGCTTCAACAGAAGAGTTGGCGGCATCGGCGGAAGAACTGGCAAGTGAGATGGATGTCCTTAACCTACTCTACAAAGAGATGAATGAGCAGGTGGCCAAAACAGAAAATATACTAGAATTTATCAGAAAAGTTGCCGTTAATTCCAACCTATTGGGTCTTAATGCTGCTATTGAGGCGGCGCGGGTGGGGCATGAGGGCCGCGGCTTTGCCGTGGTAGCTGAAGAAATACGAAAAATGGCCGAGAACAGTGCCAAATCCGTTGAAGAGATCAAAGAAACAATCGAAACGATTAAACAAAAAGTAGCAACTATCAATGCCAAAACAGACAAGGTCCTGGATATAGCAAACCACCAGGCTGCATCCACACAGGAAATTTCATCCGCCATCCAGGAACTTACCGGGCATGCCGGGGATCTGGAAGATATTGCCCGGTTAATTTAATTCATTGGTAATGCTATTTACTGTCTGCGCCGGAGAATAGTCCTCATCATCAAAAGGATAAAAGTAAAAGGATGCTTTGCCCTTCCTGAGACAAAGCATCCTTTTAAAAAAGCGAATTACAGAGAAAACCGGCAAGTTGCCCGGCAAAAGGCAGTCCAGCAATTAACCGGTTACTTTGACAATAAGCCCGGCTCCTGTATCTCCAGCCGCACATCCGGTAAACAGTCCATAACCGCCGCCCCGTATTACCAACTCCTCGATCATCTCGATAATGCAACGTCCAGCAGTGGGAGCTTGCGGATGGCCAAAAATCATAGAGCTGCCGTAGTTGTTGAAGTCTTCGGGTTTTAAGCCCATTTTTTTGCACATGTTTAAATCATTGGCCGCAAAGGGATTATGCGTTTTGATAACTTTAATATCTTTGAGGGTAAGACCCGCATTTTCCAGGGTTTTCTCCGCTGCCGGCACAGGTGCCGCGGCCATAAAACCTTTGTCCACTCTGGTGAAGCCGTAAGAGATAATCTGAATTTCTATGTTCTTATCTGCACTCAGTTCCCGTGCCTTTTCCCGGGTAGTAACGATGAAGGCGCAGTTACCGTCAGCCGGATGGGTCTGGGCAAAGGAACTGTGAACTCCACCGGGGATAAAGGGTTTTTTAGCAGCGAGCTCTTCCTTTTTTCTTGGCGTAATACCCTCGTCGGTTTCCAGGAGGGCTGTTTTATTACGCCCGACCTTGTACTCAATGGGGAACATATAGCGCTTCTGGAATTCCCGGTCATTGGCAAGGGACTGCAGGTACTGCTCGTAGCGCAGACGGGCGAGTTCGTCGCATTCCTCTTTGGTAATCCCTCCGATTGCGGCGGCGGTATTTTCCGCCGTCTGGACCATAGGAAGCCCTACCCAGGGGTCGGCATTGAAATTATCCATCATCCAGTTTTCGGAGATTACCTCGCCGCCCGGTCCAGCGGGATTAGGCCAGATTGTATGCGGCCCGTTGGAACAGCGGTCGGTCAACAGGCAGAAAGCCAGACCAAAGTTTCCTGTTTCCACGCCCATCGCCGCGAGATTCAGGCATGTGGTAGAAGTAGAACACGCCTGGGAGATATGGACCCCCGGCACCTTTTCCGCCCCCAGCATGGCAGCTGCCCAGGGGGATGCATAAAATGAGTGGAGTTGTCCTACCGTTTTCCCAAAAATGACGTACTCAATCATTGCCGGGTCAAAATTCTTGTGGGCAAGCCAACGCTTGGCCGTAGCGGCTCCCAGTTCAATGGCATTCTCGTTCTGCAGACTTCCTTGCCAGCGTGCAAACGGCGAACTGTAATAACCGCGGTATGGAATAAATGCTTTGGTGTACATAAACTGAAACCTCCTTAAAAAATTGGCATTAAATTAAATGTTTTAATACCCTGTACATAATCATAATGCTGTAGTAATAATGTAAATGCCATCCCTCCAGTACATGCCTGATGAACATAATGCGGACAAGTTTACCGTCATTCTCTAAACTTACTATTAATAATTTGCCATCAAGGACTGTTTTCCTTGTTAAATTAAGAATATCACAAAAAAAATTGTGCCGACGCGGGGACGGTTCTGGCCAGATCACCTGGATCCGCCCATGACCCTCCTGCCCATACGTCACTTATGATACGGTTCATCCCTGATGATCTTAAAACAGCGGTAAAGCTGTTCCAGTAAAATCAACCTGGCCAGCCGGTGCGGAAAAGTTAGCGCAGAAAGGGAAAGACAAAGATCTCCCTTTTGTTTTATACTTTCTGCCAGACCTGACGGCCCGCCGATAACAAAATCAACCTCGCTTTTTCCCTCTACAAGCAGCCGCTCCAGGTAGCCGGCAAACTCTTCGGAACTTAGCTTTTGCCCTTCAGCGGCTAAAACGATTATATGGGAATCATCCCTTAAATTTTTCATTACTGCGGACGCTTCTTCTTCCAGATTTTTCTGCAGACCCCAATTCTTCTTTTCACTCAATCCGGCTTCCGGCAGTTCGATCACTTTTACTTTAGTATAAGGTTGCAACCTTATTAAATAATGCTCGACGCCTCTTTTTAAAAAATCTTCCTTTAATTTTCCTACAGCAATAACGCGAATATTGATTGCCCACACCCCGCCTGATAAAATTTAAAGGTAACACTTTTTCTTTTGGCTTTAGAACGTTGCCGACAAAGCCGGAATAATGTCGGTAACATAAATCGCCGGCAAATACCCAAAACCGTCACGATGAGCTATCAGCATTGCCGGCCCCGTCCGTGCTCCCTTGTCGTAGAGAGTGCCCCCAGTATCGCCGGTAAAACACCGGTAATATCCTGCCTGCCGGCAAGCAGCGAAACAAGCTTATGGCGTTGCTTGCCCATCACGAGTGCGGGAACCGGGTTGAAGGTATGTATTTTGCTACTCATATCCTCCAGGTTGCCGTGGTCGCTGCTTACCAGGAGGATATCCCTTTGCAGATCCATATTTTCCGCCACCGACTCCAGGAAAGAATCCAGAATTGCTACAACCTCTGCTGCCGTATTGTAATCACCGCTATGGCCCGCCAGATCAGTGATGAAATGCTCAAAAAAAGTAAGATCAAAACCACGGGAAATGTTTACCAGTGTTTTCCCCGCTTCATGAGGGGATACCTGGGGAACCTTAAACCCTTTTTCCCGTAAAAATTTATTCGTAATATCCATATAGACGGCCTGGCCGTTCCTGAGATCATCGAGATTCCGGAAGTCCAGGCCGCCGTAATACGTCATTAATGTGCTGCAGGAAAACCTTCGGTTAAGCCCTTCCTTTAATGCCTGGAAAAAATCGGGCCTGTAGGCATTGGCAAATGTACCTGTGAAAGAACTTGACTTTAGCTGTAGGAACATGCCTTTCTCAGCCAGGATTTTCCTTAAAAGCCGGTTTGGGAACCCTCGGAGATGCCGTCCCAGGACCGCAGCGGCATTTACACCGGTAAAAAGACTGGTTTGTCCGGTAGCACTTTGTGGGCGACCTTTTACTCCCAGCACAGCATCCAGCGCCAGCAGAGTAGCCTCTGCATATTCTTTTCCTGAGGCTTCTCTGGTTAAAGATTTTCCTTCGAAAAGAGAGGTGAGAAATGGTGTTTTTACATTAAAGAAAGGATTGCTCTGTTCCTCTAAACCAAGCCCCACACCATCCAGGAAAATAAATATGAGCGACATTTGTCCAACACCGCCAGGCACACCCGCCCCGCCTATGGTAATGCCTCCAAGGTAACATCCAACGTTAGCTCCTGTTTATCCCTGATTAAAGTCACCTTTATTGTTTGGCCAACTTTATATTGGTATAACGTGTCCTGCAACTCCGAGCTGTCTGCTACCTTCTTCCCTTCAAGGGCGATGATTACATCCATGGGTTTTATTCCGGCCTTGGAGGCCGGGCCTCCCGCCTCAATATCCGCCACCAGCACGCCGTAATCCACAGTAAGGCCTAAGCGCTGGGCTTCCAGGGGCGTCAAATTTCTGATATAAATGCCCATCCAGGGCCTAATAACCTTCCCCTCGCTGATCAGCTCGGAGATTATTTCCCTGACCATGTTGCTGGGAATGGCAAATCCCATTCCTTCAACCCCGGCGACCTTTATTTTGGCGGTATTGATACCGACTACTTTTCCCTTGATATTTACCAGTGCTCCCCCGCTGTTGCCGTCATTAATGGCTGCATCCGTCTGAATAAACGTAAATTTTTGGCCCTGTATGGTAATTGAACGTTCCCGGGCACTGATTACCCCTACGGTAACCGACTGCTGAAAAACCAGGCCCAGAGGGTTGCCGATAGCAATAGCCGGCTCACCCACCCTTACTTTGCTGGAATCTGCAAGTTCTGCTGCAGGTAGATTGCTCCTATCGACTTTGATTACAGCAAGATCGGTCGGGGGGTCCGCACCGATAACCGTCGCCGGCAACTCTTCTCCGGAACCAAGCGTTACCACAAGCTCCCTGGCGTTCTCAATCACATGATAGTTTGTGACTATATACCCATCACTGCTAATAATGACTCCTGAACCCGTAGCCCTTTCCTGCAGGCTGCTTCTACCCCAGATATCAAAGACAACCCCGTAATTGCTTATGCCTACTACGGAAGGTGTCGCCTTTTCGACAGCATTAACGATGGCCATATAATACTGCTCGGCTTCAGGCGTGACTTCCGAATTATCGTCACCTTTCCTGGAATCCTCTCTTTCTTCCCACGGAAATGGGGTTTGAGGACTATCGGGATTTTCATTGCCGGGTTGCGGGGACCCCGAAGCATAATAGGTAAATAGGGTAAGAAATAATAGTCCCGCCACAATGCCTCCCAGCAGCACACCTCTCCAAAAATGGGAAGGTTTTTTGGGTTTTTCCGAAAATTCCTCATAAAAATTCTGCATCAGAACACACCTCTCGTTTAATTATGTATAAGATGGCAGGTATCGTTAAAAAGTCGTAAACGTCTTTTTGTCTTAAAATCGCCTTCCAGTATCGACAGAGAAGCCGGGTTCAATGAAAACGGCCAGCTTTTTCGTTGATCGTAATCTAAAAAATACAGGATAAAAGCCTGCAAAAGACGACCGTGACTTACAATCAGCACAGGGTGCCGCAACCTGCTATTTCGTTCCAAGCCGGCCAAAAAAGAATAAAACCTTTTAACACGCTTGAAGAGGTTATTTAAGCCTTCTGCCCCCGGGATCGGGGCGTGATAAAAATCCTGCTGGAGCCGATCTAAAAGTTGCGGATACAGCTCCGCAATCTCTTTTCTGGCCAGTCCCTGTATAACACCCCAGTTATATTCCTGCAGCAGAGATGAAAAAAGAGGAGATGGCCCTTTCCTGTAAGAAGCGATAATATGTGTCGTTTGCCTGGCTCGCAAAAGGTCGCTGCTGAAAAAAAGGGAAAAAGGTTGTTTTTCAAGACGATGAGCAAGAAGGGTCGCCTCCTTAACTCCTGCTTCACTTAAAGGGTAATCCAGCGTTCCTTGCAATTTTCCTTCCATATTGGCGACGGTAGTACCGTGTCGCACAAGCCAGAGTTCCATATTACCACCATTATATTCTATTTACATTCTTAGCCAAAATAGATCAAATTATTTCCCGGGAAATACCTTGCTTATTATTCTGCGTTCAACGCTTACTCCCAATTGTTGAAACCTTTCTTCAATCTGCTCGTAACCCCTGTCAATATGCTCTACACCGGTAATAATTGTCTCTCCATGAGAAATAAGCCCGGCTATTATAAATGCTGCGCCTCCCCGCAAATCCATCGCCCTGAGAGGAGCACTGATCAGTTCATGCCCCCCCTCGATAATTGCCGTCCGTCCTCCCAACTTAATTCTTGCCCCCATTTTTTTTAGTTCATCGACATGGCGAAAACGGCCCTCAAAAACGTTTTCTGTAAGAAAACTTATCCCGGGGGCCTGGGTTAGCAAGACCATCATGGGAGCCTGCAAATCCGTAGGGAAACCAGGGTACGGAAAGGTCTTAACGTCAACCGGACACAACTCACTGTTTCCATTTACTTTGACCCAATCGGGACCAACTTCCAGCTGGACTCCTACCTCCCTCAGCTTAGCTATAACCGGATCAAGATGCTTGGGGATAATGTCTTTCACAAGGGCCTCTCCCCTGGTCGCGGCAGCGGCAATCATAAAAGTCCCGGCTTCAATGCGATCGGGTATTACAGTATGCTCGGCCTGACCAAGTTCAGAGACTCCCTGTATTTTTATAACGTCTGTCCCCGCTCCAACCACATGTGCGCCCATGGCATTCAAAAAATTGGCCACATCGACAATTTCCGGCTCTTTGGCGGCGTTTTCAATAACTGTTTTACCCTCAGCCTTTACCGCCGCCAGCATAATATTAATGGTTGCTCCTACACTTACGACATCTAGATATATATGCGCTCCTCTTAGTTTTTTTGCCTTTATTTTTACAAGCCCTTGCTCCAGCTCAACCTGGGCTCCGAGTGCTGTAAACCCTTTAATGTGCTGGTCAATGGGACGCGGGCCCAGATCGCAACCGCCCGGCATAGGTATTTCCACCTTTCCGAAGCGGCCGAGTAAAACTCCCATCAAATAATAAGAGGCGCGAAAGGTGTTTACCAGTGAAGGCGGCGGGGAAAAAGTATGTACATCTGATGAATCGATATAAATACAGCGTCCTTCAGAAAATGTTACCTTCGCTCCGAGAGCTTTTAAAATTTCCACAAGCCTGCCAATATCCGTTATTTTGGGTAAATTGTCAATTCTTACAGCACCTTCTGTCAATAAAGAAGCGGGCAGTATGGCCACTGCCGCATTTTTAGCACCATTGACTCTAACTTCTCCCTTTATTCTTTGTTTTCCTTTGGTAAGCAGGCACTCCAAATAATCTGCCCCCTTCATACGGGTGTCCATTGAAATTACTGTTCTAAAATACCGGTAAATGCATTAATATAATATATTTCGCCATTGTCCAAGCGAATCCTCCATACAGGCGGAATTTCCCACCTCTCCGCGTCGTATTCCTGGCTATAAAAACCAAGTGAAAACTCGATGATCCCCGCCTTTTCATTCTTCTCTCTATAGGTCTCCGTAAACCGTAACAACGCTGTGGAAGGCGGGATAATCTCTCTTATCTGCTCCGCGAGCCCTACGGGCTCCAGCCGGTAAAAATAAAGCGCCGCCGGAGTAACTCCCCTCATTAATATCTGTAAATACCCGGCGTAAAGGGGAAGCCCTTCGTACTCCTGCCTGAAATTTATAGCAGTCTCATTAGTATATTTTTGAGAATAGTCATAAATTAAATTATTCAGGAAAGAAACCTTATTAATGATTTGCCGTGCCGCCTGCTCACTTTCTTCGATGGAAAAGCTATTAACGCTTTTTCCCCATCCCAGTCTTTTTAAGGTTATTCGCCCCTCTTTAGCAACAAGCAACTGATATTCACCAATGTGATATACAGACAAACTATTTTCACTACTGCTTGGATAAAAACCGTTGTTGTTGAATTCTTCCAATACTTTTTTTTCTCCCGGCAAAGCTTCCAGCAGGGGGACGACAATATCCTGCAGTTGAAAATGCCAGGGTTCTACGATCATATAGGCCAAGCGTACACCGCCCTTTGGCAGAGGAACCTCCAGAGAGAGACCGGCCTCTTGCAACGCCGCTTCCAATCTTGACATCTCTTCTTTTCGACCAAAAAGGCCAGTGTTCCCTCCCCTTTCATTAAGTAATATCTGGTAGAGAAGGAAGATATTTAAAATTAAAAAGGTACATATTAATACCGTTTTAGCCCTGGACAAGTCCATGCAAGCACCTCCCGGAGGCGATGTAGAGCTTCCTGAGCGGAACCTGGAGTTCCGGCGCCGGAAACACCGCCATTTTAAATTAGAGGCTCCAGAGTATCCCAGCGGAGGTATATAACCCCTGTTTCAGCAAAGTGTATATGCCAGGCCGGCACAGCTTTCTCAATGTTTTCTCCTTGTAAAAAATAATAAACGGGTTTTAAGGATAAAAGAGTTACTTTATTCTTTGTTAACCGCTCTTTCTTTAAAAGTAAAGCTTGGGCGACAGCTTCTTTATAAGAACAGAAAGGCTTTCGCCCGGCAAGTTCTTCTCCGAAAACATAACACATTCTCCGATAAAATGATACTCCCTGCTCGTTTATCAGCATTTCGATTCCTATGTCCCCACCCTCAAGAATAAAGCCGTCTAAAAAAGCGCGCCAGATAAACCTGTAGCCTCCTCCAACTTCTTCAGCTTCACTCAAATAGATGTCCGGCATCCAACCGCCGTACAGGGCATGGCTTTCGGCGCCCTTTTGCAAAGCTGCGCTGTATGAAATATCGCTTTGCCTTCTCTCTTGATGGGGAGCAGTATATTCCAGCAGCCCGGAGGGATAGATCCGCAACCCTTTTTCACCGTTGGTAAAATACAGCGCCCCATCACGTTCTTCAATACGGCGAGCCATCGATAAATCCAAAAAAAAGGCCCGGACCAGTTTTTCCTGCTGGAGCTCTTCTTTTTGCAAAGTGACTTCTGCGGCATATATATCTTCCAGCGGCAAGTAAATATCAGAGGCAACATTTATCTCCACCTCCGTAAGAAAACCCAGTTCTTCAGGCAATTCCTCTATCGCTTCGCCTGATGTTTCCTCTCCTTCAATCTCGTCCGCTGCGAATGCTTCTTCAGTATTATCAGGCTCAGCCCCGGCGTCCTGGTTCCCAAAATCCAGAGCCAGGAACGAAGGCAGCCGCATATAAGGTTTCTTTATTGCCGGCAAGAAATCTTCCGGCGAGTATTCAACATCGGGTACAGTTATGCAAAGCAAATCCTCACCTTCCAGGAAAACATCAAGCTGTTCCCTTTCCCAGATAAAAATTATTTTCTCTATACTATTCACATACCAATTTGCAGACCCTGTCACCAGATACTCCAGGGGAACCGGGGGATTAAAGTTATAAACGAGCGTTGCCGGAGCGGTTTTCAGCAGCTCTGCTATGCTTTCTTTAGAGGTATGTGTGGCCATTTCAACTTTCAGCCTATCCTCTATCAACTGCAGGCCTTTTTCCCAGAGATCAACGTACTGCTTTTCTCCACGGTAAAAAAGATAAATCTCTTCCCCCTCGGAAAAAATAATTTCGGAAGGCTGAACAATTGCTGACAGTAGAGGCGCAGGTGTAAAATAAGCATACTCATAATAGGGTGAGCTTCCTTTTTCCAGAGGAGGCTTGCCAAACCACAAACGGTAAGTCAGGAACATACTTGACAGGATCAAACAGGCAAGCAAAATACTTTTTAGCTTTTCCAGCAATAATAACACTCCTTAAGTATACGTGCGACTTTATTGTCCGGAGCGATCGTGCAAAGGAAGGCAAAAAGTTACCTCTGTCCCTTCATCCAGTTTACTATTGAGAAAAATGGTTCCTCCGTGCGCCTCAACAATCTGCTTTGCTATCGCCAGTCCCAATCCGGTACCTCCCAGCTGCCGCGAGCGGGTCTTGTCCACCCGGTAAAACCTTTCAAAGACCCTTTCAATGTCTTCAGAGGGGATGCCTATCCCCGTGTCTCTGACCGAAACACAAACACTGCCGTCATTTTTACAGGCGCTGACCTCTATTTCACCGCCGGAAGGGGTAAACTTGAGGGCATTATCCAGCAAATTCAGCATAACCTGGCGTATTTTATCTTTGTCCAGCAAAACAGGCAAACGATCAGAAGGCAGCAGAGCATGCAAGACAATATCTTTAGCCTGGCACTCCAGATCTACCTGATCCAGGATCTCGTAAATAAGGAAAGCCATATCGGCCTCTTCCTTTACCCACTCTGTTTCTTGATAATCAATCTGCGAAAGGACCAGAAGGTCTTTTACCAGTTTAACCATGCGCTCAGTTTCTTTTTCTACAACCTGCAGGAAACGTACTCTAATGGCCGAATCCTCCTGAGCACCGTTTAAAAGAGTTTCGATATAGTTTTTAATTGTGGTTAGCGGCGTCCGGAGTTCATGGGAAACATTGGCAACGAACTCCTGCTGCATCAGAGAAAAGGCTCTTTCCTTGGTAACATCATGAAAAACAACAAGTATCCCTTGCAGCGTCCCATTCTCTTTAAAAGGAGCAAAATGCACCTGGAAAATTTTTTCCTGAGCTTTCCCGACGTTAATTTCTTTGGTCCGGGGATCTCCTTCCTGAAAAAGCTCGCTTATTTCCTCAGGTAGAAATATTTTTTCAAAAAGGACCTCTGCAGGCAGTCCCAGCTCGGCACGGCTTCCTGTAAATTCTAAAATTGCACGAGCTGCGGGATTAAGATGTATTGCCCTGCCTTCTCTGTTAAAAGCCACTACCCCATCACTCATATAATTTAAAATCGCTTCGATTTTATTTTTTTCCGAGGATATTTCCTTTAAGGTATCGCTCAAGCGATCTGTTAAAAAGTTAAACATTTGCCCCAGTTCACCAATTTCATCTCCGGAACGAACTTCTATCCTCTGAGAAAAGTCGCCGCCCGCCATGGCTGCTGCTCTGGAAGTAACTTCCCTGATAGGGATTGTTATTGTTCTGGTTAAAAGAAAGCCGATTATAATGGCAATAGCAAGGACTACCCCCCACCCGGTAATCAAGATCAGCTTGATTTCCCTTAACATAAGATAAATATGCTCCAGGGAACCTTTCATATAGACTACGCCAACCACTGCGGAGGACATGCTTTTAACAGGGAGGGCCAGAAAATAGTGGCGCACTCCCGTATCCGGATCAACCCTAATATCTTCAACCCTGTTGCCGGCAAGAGCTAAAAGGATATCATCCTGAATAACACGTCCTCCCAGGAACGATATGGACCTCTGATCAGGGCCGCCCAGCAGACGGCCATAGCGATCCAGCACCATCGTCTCCGTCCCGGGCATCCCGGCGCTAAATTCAGCAATCAGAGAAGATATAAACTCATCCTGCTGTTCTTCCTCCAGCAGATAACGCCGTATAAAATTGCCCAAAAGCTCGCCCTGCGCCAGTTGGCCGGCCGCGTAATTGCGGAGATAATAATTTTCCAGGGACCTGACAAGGTATACTCCGCTTAATTGCATGGCAAACAAGATCAGCAGTGAATATAAGAGGACGATTTTTCCCTGCATACCAGCGCGCATAATCACGGCCTCCTCAGGTAATAACCCGCACCCCGTTTGGTACACAAGTAGTACGGATTTCCCGGGTCGTCCTCTATTTTTTCTCTCAACCGCCGCACTGCCACATCTACAGTACGTACATCTCCAATATAATCATAACCCCATACTTCTTCCAGCAACTTTTCCCGGCTAAAAACATACCCGGCATTTTTCATTAAAAAAGCCATCAGGTTAAACTCCCTGTATGTCAACTCGATATGTCTTTGACCTTTTTTCAGTTCCATTTTGCCCAGGTCCAGCGACAACTCCCCGCATATGATTATTTCAGGGGTCTTCTTTTGCATTTTAACACGGCGTAAAGTGGCCTTAATCCTGGCTATAAGCTCTCTGATACTGAAAGGCTTGGTGACATAGTCATCGGCACCCAACTCCAAGCCCATTATCTTATCGATTTCCGATTCCCTGGCCGTCAGCATGATAATGGGCACATCGAGCTTTTGACGGATTTGTTTGCAGACACTAAATCCATCTATACGGGGAAGCATAATATCAAGCAAAATAATATCGGGCTTTTCCAGAAACGCCAACCGCAAAGCCTCTTCACCGTCATAAGCTACCAGGACAGAAAAGCCTTCATTTTCAAGGTTATATTTTAGTATTTCGGCGATGGGCTTTTCGTCGTCAATGACCAAAACTTTTCCTTTCATCCCTAACCCCCTGCGACTTCGCAAATTATCCTAAATCTTTCCTTCTTAAATCCCTTCGGTTGTTTTTTGGGAATAGCGCTTTGCTGTGGCGAGAGCTACTTGTGTGGAGCAAAGTTAAAAGGTCACGGCGAAACGATGGCTGAAGCAAGCTAAATTTACCCTATTCCCATATTAATTTCGTTTACCTGAGAAAAACTCCTGCTAAAACCATTATTTTCATTGTTAAGTGCCGCTACAGTGTACAGGGAGGAAGACAAGCGAAAAAAACGTGACCAAACAGGTCACGTTTGTCAAAATATATATATATTAAGAGGGGGTCAACTCAAATCTAATTCTAGCGGGCAAATATTACAGCAATATTACGGGAACTTTATGTTCCGATTACAAACACCCCTCAATAAATCGATTTATAAAAATCTCTTCAATGAAAAAGGAGACATACATTACATTAAACTATGTCTCCCTTAACATTGACATACTCCCATGAATTCATTCGTAGGATTCTGGCTCATAACTCTCTTTTAACGTTATTAAATGTATTTTAATGATTTTGCCCTTGTCTCTTATATCTTAATCTTAAGGACTGAAGAAATTTAGAGGGTTAATGGTTGAGCCGTGAATGCTACCCGTGCGAATTTCAAAATGCAGGTGCGGCCCCGTACTGTTACCTGTTGAGCCGAGATAAGCTATAACCTGTCCCTTATTAACCGCCTGTCCGGTTGTAACTAAATTCTGGGAGTTATGAGCGTAACGCGTATAATAGTGACCATGGAAAATCACTACGCTAAGACCATAGCCTCCATCCCACCCCTCATAAACAACGATACCGCTATCTGATGCAAGTATAGGGGTTCCTTTTGGAGCGCCTATATCGATACCTGCATGAAACCCTCCTCTGCGCCACCCGTAGACGGAAGTAATCCGGCCGCCCCCGTCCACCGGCCATAAGAACGCGCCTGTTCCCCTGGAGGGTATATTCGCTGTCCCCCGGGCGATAACCTGTTCTTTAGGTTCTTTCAGGATTTTTTCCCCGATTTTTTTCCTGGCTATTTCCACACCATTGTCCCTGGTAATCTGGTAAACGACCTCTTTTCGTCCCAGGGCTCCCTGTTCGATTACTTTTGTTTGAACCTGCCACATATTGTCATCGTATACATATCTTGTCTCAAAGGGGATACTTTCTTCTACAGCCATACGCTCGACAGTAGTAACATTAACCAGCGGTTCGGGCACGATAAGATTAATTTCTTCTCCTATCCCGAGCTTATCCCCCTCAATGTGGGGATTGGCTTCCTTAATCTCTTCTACTGTAAGATTATGTTCGTTAGCAATTTTCCAGAGCGAATCTCCCCTTGAAACCAGATAAGTTTCTTTTCTGTCGGTGCCTCGCAGCAGGATTGAAGCCAATGTTTCCACATCACACAATTTTTCCGGATAAACATAATAAGGCCTTGAAGAAATGGTTTCTCCTATCTGCACCTCTTCCAGCGAAACGTTCGCCTTCTGGGGAAGATAAGCACCGGCCACCAGCTCAATTACCTTCTCAACCTCTTCTTCAGTGGCAAGAGGGAGGATGTCCTTTCCGTCCACGGTAACCATCCTGGCTTCGACTTTGTAACTGAGCATCTGCCGCAGGTGGGAGAACACTTTTTCCGCATCCTCCTCTTCATGCGGTCGAAAAACCTCTTCAATCTCCACATTCTCTACCGCTACCACCGGCATACCGTAAAAGGCTGAAGTTTCATCTTGCAGGCGTTTTAACATCTCGTCGAGCGTTTCTTTTTCGGAAAGCAACCCTGCCTCGTATCCGTTAATATAAACGGCGTAAAAACTGCCTGAACGCTGGATATAATAGTTTAAACCGCCCCAGAGAGGCACCACACTGAAAATAACGAATAATAAATATGCATACCAAACAGCCCCTGAACGAACCGGGCGCTGCCTTTCTCTAACTAACGGCAATCGCATAAGCACCCTCCTTGAACTGCACTACAAGAATTTAAATTTACCATGGCCCACATATTGATAAATTGTTAAATTTGTTAAAAAGCCTTAATAAATGTAATATAATTTCGAGTTCAGGAGGGAAATTCCTGCCAAGTTGTCTTAAAAAATCAAAAAAATTTTTATTGGAAATTCTTGGTAAGGACTATCGTTTGATCGCGCCGTGGACCTACCGAAACGAGAGCGACCTTTACTTTTAAAAACTCCTCAAGAGTTTTAATATAATTGCGTGCCTGAAGCGGTAAGGCGTGCAGTTCCTTTACTTCGCTTATATCCTCCTCCCAGCCGTCTAGCTCCATATATACCGGGTTGCATTTCTCCAGTATATGCAAACTTGCCGGAAAATGTTCCAAGATCCTGTCTCCGTAGCGATAAGCGGTGGCTATTTTTATCGTTTTCAGTCCGGTAAGGACATCAAACAGCGTTATAGCCAGATAATGAAACCCGTTAATGCGGCAGGCATGTCTTAAAGCCACACCGTCCAGCCATCCTATACGCCTTGGACGGCCGGTCGTAGTCCCATATTCCCTACCTCTTTCACGCAGCATATCCCCAATCTGGTCTTTTAGTTCTGTGGGAAAAGGCCCCTCGCCCACCCTGGTAGTATAGGCCTTGGTAATACCTAAAATAGTACCGGCCTGGTACGGTGCAACTCCGGCACCTATACAGACTCCTCCGGAAATGGGATTGGAAGAGGTTACATAGGGGTAAGTGCCGAAGTCAATATCCAGCATTGTACCCTGTGCCCCTTCAAATAATATCCTGGAGCCTCTCTCTATCTCTTCAGCCAGCAAAAGGGTGGTATCGGTTATATATGGGAGCAGCTTTCTTGCCGCAGGAAGGTATTCCTTCTCCAAATCTTCCAGGGAAAAACCCTGCTCGCCATAGAACCTGGTAAAAATTTCATTCTTTTGCCGTAAAATAAAGTCCAATTTTTTTATGAGCTCCTTTTCATTTAGGAGGTCACCGCTACGCAACCCCTGACGGGATATCTTGTCCACATAGGCAGGACCGATACCACGCCCTGTGGTGCCTATTTGACGGCCACTCCGGGCCTTTTCCTCCAGTTCATCAAGTTTTTTATGGTAAGGCATGATTAAATGAGCTCTGTCGCTGATGAAAAGTTTCTCCGGAAAGACACCGCGCTCCTTTAAATCGTCCAGTTCAGATTGCAGAATCACCGGATCCAGGACCATTCCGTTTCCGAGAAGACAGGTTTTACCCGGATAAAGGATACCGGAAGGAAGATGGTGCAGCTTAAATATTTCTTCTCCAACCATAACGGTGTGACCCGCATTGGGGCCTCCCTGGTAGCGTACAATGACATCGGCCTGTTCCGCCAAAAAATCTGTTATTTTACCCTTTCCTTCGTCACCCCATTGGCTCCCGACAACTGTAAGCATGGAATATTCCATTTAGAACCCACCTTTTTAATATGAGTATGGCATCATTGTTTATAGTAGGCCGCTCTCCCGGTTAAAGCGGCGGTTGATCTCCTCTCCGACATGGATCCCCGAAGCGGAGGCCTGAACCAACCCCCGGGTAATCCCTGCACCGTCACCGATGGCAAATAAATTTTTAATGCCCGTTTCCAGGTAAGGCGTCAGCTCCAGCCTTTGTGAATAAAACTTTACTTCTACCCCGTAGAGCAGGGTATGCCGTGAATAAACCCCGGGAGCAACAACATCCAGCGCTTTCATCATCTCCAAGATGGAACACAGGTAGCGATAGGGAAGAACAAGGCTGAGATCGCCCGGGGTTGCTTCCTTCAAGGTAGGCCTGACAAGACCCCTCCTCAGACGCTCATGCGTGGAACGCCGCCCTGCAAGGAGATCACCCAGCCTCTGGACAAGAACGCCTCCGCCCAGCATATTGGCCAGGCTGGCAATGTTCCTCCCGTATCTTACAGGTTCATCAAAAGGTTCAGTAAAATTTTTACTTACCAGGAGAGCAAAATTGGTGTTTTCCGTCTGCCTCTCTTTTTCCCAGTAGCTGTGCCCGTTAACAGTAACTACCCCTTCGCTGTTCTCAATCACCACTTCCCCGTGGGGACTCATGCAGAAAGTGCGCACCTTGTCATCAAAAGAGGGAGAATAGTATATAAACTTGGACTCATATACTTTAGAGGTTATGTGCTCCATAACCCCGGCGGGAATCTCTACGCGCACCCCAATATCCACGGGATTGCTGCTTATTTTTAAGCCGAGACGCTTTGCTTCTTCATAAAGCCACAGTGCGCCTTCGCGCCCCGGCCCACAGATAACATAAGGCGCATAGTACGCTTCTCCATTCTCCAGAACAACTCCCTTTACGCGACCATTTTCCGCGATAATTTGCCTGACAGTGCTGCGGAAGTTAATCTGAACTTTTTCTTCCAGGGAAGCTTTCATCCTGGCCAGGATCTTGTAGCAGTTTTCCGTCCCAAGGTGCCTGATCAATGCGGGCTTGAGCTGCAACTCTGCAGTTGCCGCCTGGCGACGCAGCTTTTTGATAACTTTCTCTTCCGTTCCATACAATTTTTTTGGGGCACCATAAGAAAGAAATATTGAATCGACCAGTTCAATCAATTTTATTGTTCTTTCTTCGCCTACATAATCCTGCAATACACCGCCAAACCCTGTCGTCAGTGTCAGTTTGCCGTCGCTGAAGGCTCCGGCGCCGCCCCACCCGTTTAATACGGAGCAAGGCCGGCAATTCCGGCACCAGCCGTCTTTTTTTAAGCAAACCCTGTTTTTCAGCTCCAGTCCCTTCTCCAGCATAAGTACGTGACGTCCCTTTTCAGCCAGGGTAAGCGCTGCAAAGATTCCGGAAGGTCCTGTTCCGACAATAATGACATCAAAGTTGTTAGTCTTATCCTTTTTCATTTGCTCATCTCAAGAAGATACAAGATTTTTTTATTACTTTAACAAATATAGGTTAGTTTGTCAAATTTTACAAAACCTTCGGTTTATTCATTCCGCCTGATAGGAAACATTAACAAATTTATTGAAACGATCCATAAAATAAAGCTCTACCTTCCCTGTCGGGCCGTTTCTCTGTTTGGAAACGATAACTTCAGTAATATGCCGCTTCTCTGTATCCGGATTATAGTAATCGTCCCTGTAGATAAACATAACTACATCGGCATTGGCTTCAATACCGCCCGATTCCAGCAAATCACTTAAAATCGGGCGCTTGTCCTGTCGCTGCTCCACAGCCCTGCTGAGCTGTGAAAGGGCTACAACAGGACAGTTTAGCTCCTTGGCTAGTGCCTTTAGCGAGCGGGAGATGCCTGATATTTCCTGTTGCCTGTTTTCTGTTTTTTCGCTGCCGCGCATCAGTTGTAAATAATCCACAAAAACGGCGGCAAGGCCTTTCTGCATCTTCAAGCGCCGTGCCTTAGCCCTCATTTCCAAAACAGAAATAGCCGCCGTATCATCTATGTAAAGAGGAGCCTCAGAAAGAGGTCCAACGGCCTGTGTCAGTTTAGGCCAGTCCTCAGAGGAAAGAAAGCCCCGACGCAACCTCTGAGCATCTATCTCAGCATAAGCGCAAAGCAGCCTTTGGGCCAACTGCTCCCCGGACATTTCCAGGCTGAAAAAGGCTACGGGCAATTTTTCTTTTACGGCAATCTGGTGGGCGATATTTAAAGCCAGAGTTGTTTTTCCCATGCTGGGACGCGCGGCAATAATAATTAGATCGGAATCCTGCAAGCCCGAAGTTATATTGTCCAAATCCGTAAAGCCTGTAGAAAGCCCAGTAATGCCGCTTTTTCTTTCATAAAGTCTTTCCAGCTTTTCAAATGTTTGCTCCAGGGCATCTTTAAGGGGAATAAAATTTTTCGTGTCCTTGCTCCTGGCCACATCGAAGATCATCTGCTCGGCTTCATCCAGGAACTCCTCCACATCATCAAGATAGCCGTAACACTTTCCTACAATGGTCGTCGCCGACTGAATCAGGCGGCGGAGCAAGGATTTTTCCTTTACGATACCGGCATAATGCTTGACATGTGCTGCTGTAGGGGTCATGTTCGCCAGGGTGGCCAGGTAAGCGGCGCCGCCCACTTTGTTAAGCAAACTTCTGCTTTCCAACTCTTCACAGGCCGTCACCAGATCCACCGGCTCTCCCTTGTTAAAAAGTTCTACCAGCGCTTGAAAAATATGCTGGTGCACTTCGCGGTAAAAATCCTGTGGGCTTAAGATTTCCGCTGCCTGCAAAAGGGCCTCTTTATCAATCAGCATTGCCCCCAGGACAGACTGTTCTGCCTCTAAATTTTGCGGTGGAAGGCGCTGGGCTGTTTCATTCATTTTCCATACTCTCCCGGGCCTGGACAAAAGTGATAAGCTCTTCCACATTGTCCATATAATTAATCGTAATTTCCTGCAGGGAAGAAGGCAATTCGCACATGTTTTCCCGTGGCAAAAAAACCTCCTTGATACCGGCAATTCTTGCGCCGTACAATTTTTCCAGTAATCCTCCCACCGGTTTAATTTTCCCCTGCAGAGAAAGTTCGCCGCTTACAGCAATATCCTGGCGCAGGGGTATTTTTTTCAAAGCGCTGTACAGGGCTAAAAACAGCGCCACTCCGGCCGAGGGCCCTTCAATATTGGCTCCGCCGACAACATTGATATGTAAATCATATTCATTGATATCCAGGCCGCTGATTTTTCGCAGTACAGAAGCGGCATTGAAAACGGAATCACGCGTCATAATACCGGCCGCTTCGTTAAAGCGTATCCTGCCCTTTCCCGCCTCGGCAGCCGGGAATGATACAGCCTCGATTTCCAGAACTGTACCCAGATAACCTGAAGCGGCCAGCCCAAAAATCTTACCCACCTGCGGTTCACAGGGTCTTTCCGTCAACCCCAGGGGAAACAGGCGGTTGCTCTGGATAACTTCCTTCATTAGTTCATCGTCAATAACAACCTTTTTATCTCTCTTCCGGTCGTCTCCGGCATTTTTCCCCTGTTGCTCTTTTAAAGTGAAGCAGTCCATGCCGCCTGCGGAAGAGTTAAAAAGGGCCAGTCCGTAAGCGTCAGACAACAGGTTGACAGCACCCCGCCCTTCACTTGTATATCTGGAGATCAGTTCTACTGCCTCCGGCGTAATCTCCACTTCGAGCTTGCGTGCCGCATTAATAACGATTTTCTTTATATCACCCGGCGAAAGCGGCTCAAAATAAACGGCGCTGCATCTGGAGCGTAGGGCAGGAGAGATTTCAGCAGAAGCCTTGGTTGTCGCACCAATAAGGACAAAGTCTGCCGGTGCGCCGTCTTCGAAGAGCTTACGAATATACTTAGGCACCTGGGGATCTGTCGGATCGTAATAGGCGGAATCAAAAAAGACGCGCTTATCCTCCAGAACTTTGAGCAGCTTGCTCTGCAGGTGCAAATCCATTTCGCCGATTTCATCGATGAAGAGCACTCCCCCATGGGCTTCTGTAACCAGCCCGGGTTTAGGCTCGGGGATACCTCCCTCGCTTAGCTCTCTCCTGGCGCCCTGGTAAATAGGATCATGGACTGAACCCAAAAGCGGGTTGGTCGTTTCCCGGGGATCCCAGCGAAGGGTTGTGGCATCCACTTCTACAAAGGGAGCCGATTCGTGAAAGGGGGTATGCGGCATCTTTTTCGCCGCTTCCAGTGCCAAACGTGCCGCCGCTGTTTTTCCTACTCCCGGGGGCCCATAAATGATAATATGCTGGGGGAAAGGAGAGGCCAGCTTGGACATTAGAGCCCTGATCCCTCTACTTTGACCGATAATTTCCTCCAACGAAGCAGGGCGGAGGAACTCCATGGCAGAACGTGAAAGCCCGGTGGAGTGCTTTTTTTCCAGGAGGGCATACTTTTTCAGCGTCTGGGGATTCTCCGGGCCGCCTTCTTCCTTTAACAGTTGTTTTTTTACCTCTCTTATATATTCCTCATGCCGCTCCTGTAATTTCAGGTTAATCTTCTGCTCAATCGATTCTTCCAAGGAACGACGGGCCAGAATATGGGCGGCATGCTCTTCCAACTCTTTCAAAATAGAAGGAATCTCCAGGAGAGCCGGTATTTTATCCAGTGTCGGGTCTTCAAAAATGACCTTCTGCATTCCCAGCACTTTTTTCCGCAAATTTCTGGAGCGTAATAGGGCAAGCGCCTCTAATTTGGTCGCCTTCAAAATAAGTTTATCGGCTCCGTAAATATGTGCCAGCAGTTCGTAAAAAGCATTAACCCTATTTTTTAGCCCTTCCCGCTTGGCTCCGGAAAATTCCGGAAACGATCTTTTAGACAATTGCATAGATAAAGGCAAAAAATATGGCTCTAATAAGCCGGTATTTCTTGCTTCCTCCTCTCCGGATTCCGTTTTTTCTTATATTTTCTCTATTAAGACAGTGACAGCAACCGAGACTTCGGGATGCAATCTTATCTGTGCCGTATAGCTGCCCAATGTTTTTATATGCTGCTCAAGCTCAATCTTTTTCTTGTCTATTTTTATTCCTTCAGCAGAGAGCGCCGCAGCCAGATCGGCAGAGGTTACAGAGCCAAATAGGCGGCCTTCTTCTCCGGCTTTGGCTTTAATTGTCACAATTTTTCCGGAAAGTTTTGCTGCCGTAGCCCGTGCTTCTTGTATTTCCCTGGCCGTTTTTTTAGATATATTTTCCTCCCTCATCTTTAATTCCTTTAGATGCCCGGGAGTTGCCTCCAGAGCAAAACCACGGGGAATAAGATAATTGCGCGCATATCCGAAGGAAACCTCCTTCACTTCCCCCTTTTTCCCCGTTCCGGGAATATCTTTTAAAAATATCACTTTCACCTCTGTACAGCCCCTTTCCTGGAACAATGGAACAGTATGCAGAATATTTTCAAATTAATTCCTGTACGTTTCCCTGTAACGTAAGAAAAGCAGTAACTCCTCCGAGGGTATTTCATGTTCCTGGTTATCCTGCTCTTTCAGGTAGAGCCTGACTTTATCGTTAATTCCCTGGTCAAGACGGCTAAAACTCACACCTACCCTGTTGCCCAGAAGATAAGAATAAAGAACCAGATTGCTGAGAACATCAAGGATCAGTCTCTCCGGCCCGTTATACATAGCCTGGAAAAGCTGTGCTGTCCACTGCAAAATACCGCATTTAAGACGCTCGATAAGGCGGATATTCTTAATAATATCTTCCTCCATCAGCCTCTGCCTCCCTAGAAAGAGTTCGCTGCCGGCCATCAATATCCTGCCCCAATAGCAAATGGAAGTAACTACCGTAAAAAAGGCGGCAACCCTAACGAGCCACCGCCTGATACTTTACTCGGAAGTATACGGCAACAGCGCCATCTGCCTGGCTCTTTTTATAGCAACGGTCAGTTGCCGCTGGTGCTTGGCACAATTGCCTGAAATCCGGCGGGGCAGTATTTTCCCCCGATCCGTGATAAAACGGCGCAACCTTTCAAACTGCTTGTAATCAATGTATTCTACATTGTCAACACAAAAACTGCAGATTCTTTTTTTGCCTTTGCGTTTTTCCTTACGCATATATCTAGCCAATAGTACCGGCCATCCTCCTTTTATTTTTTTTTTAGAAGGGCACATCCTCATCCTTTATTTCCAAATCCTCTCCTACAAAAGCGTCGAAACTATCCTCCTGGTGAACAGGGCTGCTTTCCTTCCGGCTATCCAGGAAAAAGACATTGCCGGCAACTACCTCCGCTGCCGTCCGCCTGATTCCTTCCCGATCATCGTATGAGCGGATCTGCAGCCTGCCCTCGACAGCTACCTGCCTGCCTTTGGAGAGGTTATTGGCACAGATTTCGGCCAGCTTTCTCCAGGTAACAATCCTTATAAAATCAGTTTCTCTTTCGCCCTTCTGATTAACAAAGGGCCGATCCACGGCCAAGGTAAAGTTGGCTACAGCAACCCCACCAGCCGGAGTGTATCTTAATTCCGGATCCTGCACCAGCCGGCCTATTAAGATTACCTTGTTTAACATGGTTCCTCCTCCCATAACATTTGCTCTCAAGTCTCAGGGAACCGACATAATGGTTGTTTCTCCCAAATAAAAAGATGTACAAAAAGCCAGGGGAAGAGTTACTCTTCCACGTTAGTCTCCTGTACATTCTGCGGGACCTCTTCTTCGTTTTTCTGCTTCTTTTTTTCTTCGTGCATACGGACCACAATGTAACGAAGATAACCTTCGTTGACCTTAAAGAAATGGTCCAGCGCAGCAACGACCTCACTGGGAGCCTGCAGATTTAAAATAGTATAAAAGCCTTCCTTAAAATCTTTAATTTCATAGGCCATCTTCCGCTTTCCCATTTTTTTTACAGAAAGCACTTCGCCCTTTTCTTTCTCAACTAATTCTTTAACTGCATTAATGGCTCCTTCCAGCTCTTCGCCTTCCAAGTCAGGCTGGACAATAAACATCACTTCATATAGCGGCATCGGTTCACCTCCCTTCGGACTGGACGGCCCCCATATCAGGGAGCAGGGATTAATGCAGGTAAAATCATAACATATCGCCCTTGTTAAATCAAGCGGCATACAAAAAATACAACAAAATATTCCACCTGGCGTTTTATCTTTTTACATTGTCTTCGTCCGCTCATTTCGGACATACTCCATAAGGCTTTTGATTATACCGGCAATCGGTGTTGAGATAATCATTCCCAAAATACCGGCAAGCTGCTGCCCGATTAACAGACTGACGAGTAAGGTAACAGGTTTGAGCTTTACTGCCCGGCCCAGCAAAAGCGGAGATAATACAGCCCCATCAATGCTCTGCACACAAACGTAAATGGCGATAACGATTATCGTGGAAGGCGCCTGGGGTGAAAAGCTAAGGAGAACTGCAGGAATTGCCGCAATGATCGGGCCGATACAAAGGATTATGTTAAGGACGCCCGCCACAATCCCCAGCAATAATGAATGGGGCATACCAAAGGCGTACAGCAAAAGTCCGGTAAGCAAACCGACGATAGTACAGCGGACAATATTTCCGCGCATAA
>CZCB01000569.1_pt1 | contig 36897 bp, 41 predicted proteins | sample 591991 | NCBI WGS metagenome assembly CZCB01 (sample SAMEA3556809, study PRJEB10932) | anaerobic digester metagenome
GTTTATTGATAATGCATTGGATAATCTGCTATTCGATAGCAAAAGGGATGAAGTTATTAAAGTTTTAGTTAGGGCTATTCTATCCCAACTGGGGATTAGTGTTACCCCGCAAACTCCCCCGGCATCAAGTAATAAAACCCTTTATAGGGTAATGGCGGGCTCCTATGCGGTGAGGGGAAATGCTGAGAAGCAAGTGGAGAGATTAAAGGCCGCCGGGTTTGATGCTACCATTATGACTTACAAACAGCCCTGAGTATAGCCATTCAGGGCTCTTTTTTTTGTCCATAATTTCTTATTTTCGCCAGGCAAAATTATAGCTAATAATTAGTGAGATATGACTTGATAAAGTGTTGAAACCATTTTAATATGCTACTACCAAAGCGGAAGGAGGAGGGAAATGCTTTTAAATCAAGCAATACAAAGCTTTAGGGACTATATCGAAATGATTGATCGTTCCCAGTCCACCATAACTTGTTATACGCAGGAACTTGGGCATTTTAATGATTTTCTTCAGGTAAAGTATAATGGTCCAGTTTATTTAGAAGATATTGTTCTACAGGATTTGGAAGATTTTATGATTTACGAGAAAGAAAGAGGGCGGGCTTCGGCCAGTAGGAGTTCGACCTTGTATATTTTACGCAGTTTTTATAACTATGCTTGCAAAAGAGAACTATGTAATAAGAATTTAGCGATACTGTTAGAACCAGTTAAAGTTAAACAGAAGGAGCGGGATTATCTTACAGAAGAAAAATTTGAGGAATTGTCCCGGACAATTACCCAGCCGGTTGCTAGAACAGTGGTCCAGGCCATGTTTTACACAGGAGGTCGGGTTACAGAAATGGTAAGGCTGAAATTAGAAGATGTGGATTTAGAAAATAATATTTTGCATATCATTGCTGGCAAGGGTAATAAAGACCGGGATATTCCCATTAGCCTCAAGTTGCATAAAATTTTGGTTCATTACCTAAAGCATATCCGCAAGCCCAAGGTAGAAACAGACCGTTTCTTTACCACTGTTACAACAGGGGGGATATCCGGTAATTATATTAATGAGTGCATTCGCAAGGCGGTAAGTGAACTCGGCTGGGAGAAAGAAGTTAGTGCCCATGTGCTCAGACATTCCTTTAGTAGTAACCTATTGGCTAGGGGGGCCTCCGTGGTGAGTATCCAAAAGTTACTGGGTCATTCTAGCCTTGCGGTAACTACTAGGTATTTGCATCAAGATAAGGATACGCTGTATGAGGCGGTTAATCTATTATAGGAGGGGAGAAAAATGGCAAATCTTGAACCGATTTATAGTGCTAAGGCAGAGAAGATTATTGAAATGTTAAAGTATCAAACCCGGGAAGAGGCAGCCAAGGAACTGAACTACAAGACTTGGAAGAGCCTTGATATGTATATGCGGCGGAAGAATTTTGTTTATGACGGCAAACAGGGGCAATATATTCCAAGGCAAGATCGGGATAGGGAAACTAGGGATTCTTATAGGAGTCATGCTCCGGAAAAGGCGTCAAGAATTATTGATGCGTTTAATGGGAAGAACCCAGATCCTAAAGAAATTGCAATAAAAGAGGGCTTTAAGGATCATCGGGAAATGGCCGAATATATGAAAACAAAAGGCTTTGAATGGAATGTATATAGGGAGAACTATATAAGGATTGTTGGATTTAAGGAGGAGGAAGCCAAGGAGGAAATCCGGGAAGGCCTCGAAAACAAGAAGGAGGTAAAAAAGGAAATCGAAGTAGAAGAATTCATGCCCTTTATTCGCTTTTTGCATGACAGGCGGGAGGATGTATATAGGCTTTTAACCGGCGTTCGAGAAGATGGCAAAATCCCCAGATATGCTATTCCTGGCAGGGCGCGGACTAAAGCTATTTATATGAGTGAACAGGTTGCAGGAATGATGGCCGAGTTTAGTCAAGAAAAAAATGTGACCCAGCGAGAAATAGTAGAGACAGCGCTGGTGGAATATTTGCAGAGATATGGGTTTAAACAGGAGGTAGAAGCGTTATTGCAAAATCGATCGTGGTAAATGAAATTTATATGTTGCTGACATTGTAAAACCTTTATAATCCACAAGCTTATAAATTACAAGGATTATAGAATCATAGTATATTATTTGGAAGGTTATTACAGGTGGCTTGTAAGAGGCTCTAAACCCTTGATGTTACGGGGTTACAGGGCTTTTTTTATGCACATATAAATCTGTTACACGTGCTATTAGTATTACAACAGAACCTGATGTTGATGGAGATTATGATAATGATGCAGTAGTTACAGTAACATTATCAACATCAACAGTTGATGCTAGTATTTACTATACATTAGATGGGACAAATCCAACAGCAGAATCAACATTGTATAAAGGACCATTTATTGTAAAAGCTTTAGGAGATCAAGAGGAAACTGTAACAATAAAAGCAATTGGTATTAAGTCAGGTTATAGCAATTCGGCGGTTGCTACAAAAGTAATTAAGTTTAAGGCAGCCGAAAAACCTACCGACCCAGGAGTAGACAAAGAAGCTCTTGCGACAAAAATAGCTGAAGTAGCTGAATTAGATGAAGAGGGTATCCGAACAGAAATTGAAGAACAGGCTGGTTTCCCATTTAGCCATATTAAAGCAGCTGCAGAAAGCATTGATGGTCACAAAAGTGAATTTATCGTAAGTGGACTTGAAGCAGGAGAAGGATACACACTGTTAATTGAAATGGTAGAATGGGACAGAACTGAAGGGGCAGGTGCAGTATTAGGCAGCGAGACTACAGGGTTTGATGTAAAAGAAGAAGAGTCAGTGAAGAACTTCTCAGTAACAAAAGACTTCGATAGCAATATGGTATTTGATACTAAAAATCTCTCAGAATTCAAAGGTAAAATTACATTAAGTTCTAACTACAATTTACAAGGTACGATTGCGGAAATTTCACTTAAAAAAGGTGATGGTGAAGTAAACTTTGGCGATTTGTTTAAGAGTTTAAAGATGAAAACTGGGAATGATGAAACAGCGCAAGACTATGTTGTATATTATCCAAACGCATCTTCGTTTAATTATGGCTTATATCCAAATGGAACCTATGCCGGAGATGAATTTGTAGCAGGTATAAGTCAAGATACAACAATTGAAGCTGAGATAAGTGATGAAGCAGAGGTTGGTATATACACTTTTACAGCAGTGTTTAAAGAGATTACCACCGATGGTACTACTACAGTACTTGAGACTCCATTGGATACACTAGTAATCACAATTGAAGTAAAATAATTTAATTTTGTAAGTAAAGCTGGCATCAGGCTCATTTCATAATACGGTATAGACACCAAAACCAATCTGCCATTGCAGAGACTTTTTAATAATATCTCCCAGCAAACTCTTTGGAGCAACCAAGCTTAAGGGGCTGGGGGGTTCTTTATTGGGGGGAAAGTTCTAAGATCAGATTGCTGGAGAGGTTTTCAGTACTAATTTGGGCAGCCACGGCGGCATACATGTCCAGCGGAAATACCAGTAGCATAAGATGGTGGGTATCGGTATCTTAACAGGCTGGGGGTTCTGTTTTATGAACTCTTTTCCTTGCAGAAATCATGTTGAGTGCGTGGTATTGATGTCAAGGGTTTATAAATAAAGGAATCCAAAACACTGATAAATAAAGGGGTTCAAGGTTATACAAAAAAGATCACTTATGTGATCTTTTTGTTATATTAAGCCGGTGCATTTATTGGCAGCACATAGCAAATGTTGTCGCAGCATGTTACGCTTAATCCACCATAAATATATTCTAATATTACTAAGTTGTCTCTAATGTCTAATATTCTACCTGCAGTACCAAAGTAAGTGGGACATTTGAACTTAATAAATACGGTTCTTCCCCTGTAGTCTTTTAAAAGATTACAAATATCACAGTTTCTTCTACTCATATTCCTTCTCCTCCTCTGACAGTTTACCCTGCACCATTTTTAATAAATTCAATCTTTCTTCAATCATGGTATCTATATCGGGTATAGCCTTTTCATCCATATTTTTTTCAATTTCCATATCGTCAGTGTCTATATCTTCTATATCTGCATCTGTTTCTGATGTCTCTACAGAATTAGCTACAACTGGGAATATATAAACTTCAAAAATACTGTCGCAGTTAGCTGTAAATATTGGTTTTCCCTTGTAAGGAGAGCTAAATAATCTTATGGTACTGTCAAGGAAGGATTTTCTCGTAATGTATCCATCTCTATAAATATGGTCATTTGTATCACAGTTGCAAACTATACCTATTCTTACAAATTCACCGATATAATTTCTTAAAAAACAGCAAAATGGACATTCCATATATTTCACCCTTTATATAATATAAATTAAATGTTGTTACATTGTATTCTATCTAATTATGTTATATTATATGTACAAACTATATTAATGTTAATAAATACAAGAGACTTATTAGAAAATATTCAGTAACATAACAAATCCGGCAGAATCTGCCGGATTTAGGTTGCTATTAATTAATTTGTTTTCTGTATTTTGCAAATAATATGAAAATTACTATTCCTTTTAATATGGAGGATACGCTTATACTCCACCATACTCCAGATAAGCCTAAAGCAGTGGAGCTTAGAAATAAGGCTGCAGGAATTCTTAAAGCATTTAATACAACGCCGTTTATAGTTGGAGGAAGAGTATTTCCCAGACCGTTAAAAGCTCCTGTAGTGCCAATTTCCACTGTCATAAAGAATTGAGACAAGCCTAAAATTCTTAAATAAGAAATTCCTTCCTTAATTGCAACTGGGTCATCGGGAACGAATATGGAAAACAAGAATTCAGCTCCAAATATGAGCAGTAGGGTTGTACATATTCCAATACTTCCAAGGATTTGAATTCCCTGATTATATCCATCTTGAACCCTTTTTATTTTTTTAGCTCCATAATTTTGTCCAACAAATGCAGATATAGCCGCTGAGAAACCATCTGCTGTCATCCAGGATATGGACTCAATTTGGGAACCTATACTTTGAACAGCAACGGCTACTGGTCCGAATCCTGCCAGTATTTTATTGATAATTATTGCAATTCCTGCATGGATACCTATTTGCATACCAGGAGGTGAACCTAACTTAACAATATTTTTAATTATTTGTATATTGGGTTTTTGAAACAATTTTACATGGGAATAAATAGTGCCGTACTTTTTCCCAATAACCAAGAATATAAGAGTTACGAAAAATTGAGCCATAATAGTTGCTAAGGCTGCACCTTTTACTCCAAAGGCAGGGAAGGGACCCAACCCGAATATTAGTAGAGGATCTATAACTATATTGGTAATTAGTCCAATAGTATTTGCTTTAAAAGGTGTAACACTGTTGCCGGAGCTGTTTAAAATTGCAGAGAAAACAGGGTTTAAAAAATGAAAAGTTATACCGATTGATATAATCTTTAAATAATCCACTGCCATTTTAACAACTTCCGGATCTTGGAGATTGAAAAAACCAATAATTTCATGTCTGAAAATAAATAGTAATAAAGAATATACAATTGCTATAGTCAAGTTAAACTGTAGCCCGTTATTAATATATTTTTTGGCAGTTTCTATATCTCCCCTGCCATAAGCTTGTGCAACATTTACTCCCACACCTATTTGAGAAACCATGAATAAAGAAGAGGCAAACCATATAAAATATCCTGCCGTTCCTGCTGCTGCTACTGCTTCAGTGCTCAACCTGCCTAACCATACTATATCTGTTAAGTTGTAAGCCATTTGTATAAATGAAGTTCCCATAATGGGTAGGGCTAACTTAACCAAGGTTGGGCGTATTTTTCCCTCTGTCAGATTAAAATTTTTAGTCATTTTTTCACCCTTACTAATTATTTATAGACAGTCTAACCTAGATTTTAATTTTATACAAGTAAAATTCATAAGAAATAATACCATGGCTTATTATGGATAATAAGCTAAGAGTAAATAGAACTGCCTAATATTTCATGATAAATACTGAAATTTATTGTGCTATACTTATAGAAAAACTAAGGGGACATAGAAATGAAAAGGACGAAAATAAAATACTTATTTATTGTAGTGTCACTCATTGTATTGTTCAGTATAGGACAAGCCGATATTTTTTCAACGGAAGGCAGTGAAAAGAATCAAGAATTAATTAATGATGAAAGAATTGAATCAAAAAAGATTGTAGGTTACTATCCAGCCTGGAAAGCATACTCAGGATATACTCCTGACAAGGTGGATGTCAGTAAACTAACCCATATAAACTATGCCTTTGCAAATATTGATAATAATTTAAAAATAACTATGGGATATCCTGACATAGATGAATCTAATTTTAAGAAACTTAATGAGTTAAAGAAAATTAATCCAGAATTAAAAATAATAATTTCTGTGGGAGGATGGAACTGGTCAGGAAAATTTTCCTTAGCTGCTGCCACTGAGGAATCGAGAGAAATATTTGCAGACAGTTGTGCTGAATTTATAAGCAAGTATAATCTTGATGGAGTTGATTTAGACTGGGAATATCCTGTAGGCGGAGGATTGGAAACTAATCATAATAGCCCTCATGATAAAGAAAACTTTACCTTATTATTAAAGAAAATTCGTGAAAAGCTTAATGACCGTGAATTAATAGATAACAAAAAATACATACTTTCTATAGCAGCAGGTGCTAGCAATTACTACATAAACAATACTGAAGTCAATAAATTTCAAAAATACTTAGACTATGTAACTTTAATGACTTATGACATACACGGTCCTTGGGATTTATATTCAGATTTTAATTCACCCTTGTACAATAATAATGATGAATCCCGCCAGTACAAAATAAGTGTGGATTCCAGCGTTAAAGCCTGGTTAAATGCTGGCTTGCCGAAAGAAAAACTAATAGTGGGGATACCCTTCTACGGCTATAAGTACCATGTAACAACAGACAGTGACAGAGGTCTTTATGGTAAACATACAGAGGGCAGTGCCCTAAGTTACCATACCATTGTAACAAAATATCTTAACAACCCTATTTATACAAGGTATTTCCATGAAGAATCCTTAGTACCCTGGCTTTATGACGGAAAAACATTTATTAGCTATGATGATCCTAAATCAATTGCATTGAAGGCAGAATATATAAAGGATCAAAATTTAGGTGGTGCAATGATTTGGGAATTAAGCCAGGATTCAGAAGAAGCATTGTTAAGTTCATTGCACAGTGAATTGTATGGGGATATTGTATTGATAGTAAAAGATTATAAGGGACACTGGGCAGAAGAAATAATTGAGAAGTGGATGAATTCAGGCTATATAAAGGGATATCCTGATGGTCAATTTAAACCGGAAGAATTTGTTACCAGAGCTGAATTTATATGCATGGTAAATACTTTCTTTAAGTTTACGGAAAGAGGGGAAATAAAATTTACGGATGTTGGTAAAGACAGTTGGTACTATGAAGAAGTAGAAAAAGCATATAAGGCAGGATACATAATAGGAATTTCGGAAACAGAATTTGCTCCTGAAAAAAATATTACCAGGGAAGAAGCCGCAACAATAGTTTATAGACTACTGAATTTACAAGAAAATAAATCTTCAGGGAACATATTTACAGACAGCTACCTAGTAAGTGACTGGGCCAAGGGGTATGTGAAAGCTGCTGCTGAAAATAAAATAATCAAGGGATATGAAGATAATTCTTTCAGGCCACAAAATAATATTAAAAGAGGGGAAGCATTGTTATTCTTGGACAGAGCGCTGAATTTTATTGACTATGACGGCTAATTCACATACAATAATATTATGAATTCATTATGGGGAGGGATAATATGACAAATTCTGAGAGTATGGTAGTAGTTATTGTAAACCGGGGAAAAGGGAGTAAAATTCTTAAATTTGTAAATGAAATGGGTATAACAGATGTAGGTTGTCTTTATGGAAAAGGTACTATGCAGAACAAGTTACGCCGTATGATGGAAATGGATGAAGTGAGAAAGGAATTAATTTTCATTGTTATACCTTCTGAAAGAGAAACAGAAATTTTAAATAGAATAAACAAGGAATTTTATTTGGAAAGAAAAAATCATGGTATAGCCTTTACAATCCCGATTAAGGACAACTTAAAGGGTGAACCTTTAGATTATTCGGCAATTTTCTTAATTACAGATAAGGATAAGGCTGAGCAAGTTATTGAAATAAGCCAGGAAGCCGGGTATTTTGGAGGTACCATAATTGAGACTGGCAAGGATACCGGAAAATTAAACCAGGTATTGGATATGGTTATTGAGCCAGATAAAGAAGTTGTATTGATGGTACTGGTAAGTAATAGTGCAGACAGTTTAATGGAGCTACTTAGTGATAAACTACACCTATCCCAGGATAGGGAAGCCTTGATTAAAGTAGGAGTAAGTAAAGCAGTAGGCCTGTATGAGGACAGTGTTTTCGGAGGACTAGAATAAGGAGACCCCTTAGAGTCTCCATGTTCTAGTTTTCATTTTGTTCTGCTGCCTCTGAATCTGCTTTTGTATTATGAATCGTGCCGTGAGGATGTTGTGGCGGTGCATAAATGGAATATAACTTCAATGGTGTGTTACCTATATTGACTAAATTGTGCCACTTGCCCGCAGGTATAATGAATATGAAATCATCTTCCACCATTTCTTCAAAATCCAAGTTATCCCTGCTGTCGCCCATTAGTACGATAGCCCTTCCTTCTTCAATACGAATGAATTGATCAGAATCGGGATGCATTTCTAAACCTACTTCCTCTCTGGGGTTTATACTCATTACAGTTAACTGTAAGTGATCACCTGTCCACAGAGAACTACGGAAATTTTCATTTTGTAAAGTTGCATCTTCAATATTAATTACAAAGGGATTGGGACCGTAATCTCTTATTTCTACAAATCCATTATCTGTTGGATACCGCAAATGTCTGGGACTATGTTCATATCTTCCGTTAAAGGGATAACCTAAGGGGTATTTGCTCATATAATCGTAGGGATTAGCTTTCATCCTGTGCTGATTATACATTATATCAAAGCTTCTCCAGGGAGAACAATTGTAGGGGTAATTATAAGGTGAATAATACATAAGACACTCCTTTCTTATTGATACTAATAATATATACAAAATGTCTAGGAGTGTGCTATCAATAATCTACCAGGAGCCTCTGCATCCTCTACCGAAACCAAAACCCATCATTCCTCTACCGTTTCCCAAACCTCTTTCCATTCCATTTATGTTATCTTTATTTCTTATTCCCCAACCACCAGTTCTTCTGCAGTATTCCTGCATAGTTTTAAAATAAGAATATATTTCTTCTTTTTCTTCTTCTGTAAGAATTCCTTCTTTAACCTTTTCATCTAAGAAGGCTTTTCTGTTTTCAAGCATTTTATTTCTGAATTCTTCCCACAAACCTTCATCGTATGCAATTTCACCGATTGTTTTACCTGTAGTAAATCTTTGCTCTGCAATTTCTTCGGGAGATTTTCCAGTTAATTCTCCTATAATTTCTGCTGGAGTGCCTCTGCCGAATGCATATGCGGTTATTAATGCCGCTGTAAAAGTCAATAATGCTAATACTACTATCAAAATTTTATTTATTCTTTTCATTTCACTTCCTCCTTTTATAGGTAGTATAAATAATAATTGTGGCAAAATTATGTCTTTAATTATAAAAAAGTAAGTTATTTTAATTGAAATAACACAAAATTGCCACATTTTAACTTTATCCTATGGTATAATTGAATTGAGGTGGTATTGTGGCAGTAATGTTAATTGCAGATGATAATAAACAAATAACTTCCATATTAAAAGAATATGCAAAAAATGAAGGTTACGAAGTTAAAATAGCTTATGATGGAAAAGAGACTTTGGAATTATTTAATAAGTATAATCCGGATGTTGTCCTCTTAGATGTTATGATGCCTAAAATTGATGGATTTGAAGTATGCCGTGAAATTAGAAAAATATCAAATGTTCCTGTTATTATGATTACAGCTAGGGGGGAAGATTTTGAAAGAATAATGGGACTTGATATTGGTGCCGATGACTATATTGTAAAGCCATTTTCGCCGGCAGAAGTTATGGCAAGGGTAAGAGCAGTTATGCGGAGGATAATGTCAGATAATACCAGCAATAAAATATTCAAATATGACAATTTAACTATAAATATGGAAAGTTATGTAGTTACCATAGACAATAAAAATGTTGATTTGACTAAAAAAGAATTGGAAATACTATGGACTTTGGCTAGTAACAGAAATAAAGTTTTTACCAGGGACAATCTTCTTAACAGTATATGGGGATATGATTATTACGGAGACAGCAGGACTGTTGATTCCCACATTAAAAGACTCCGCTCCAAATTAGATAATTTTAACCATGAAAATTGGGAAATAAAGACTATTTGGGGAGTAGGCTACAAGTTTGAGGTATGTGATGAAAAATAAAATAGCTGTAAAGTTAACCCTGTATTTTTCCGCTGCCTTACTAATTTTTTCAATAGTAATAGGCGGAATATTCATGAATCTTTTCAGAAAAAATGCGATTGAAATACATAAGAAAGAATTAGAAAGACGTGCTCTTACAATAGCTTCTACTATTTCTGAATTACTTGGAGGTTATAGACTTAACTTAGGTAGGGGTATGGGCGGTATGGGTATGAACATGCATGGAGGGATGGGTCCTTATATACGAAATTTGAATACTATTGCCATGGCAGATGCCTGGATAGTTGATGAAGACTTAAATATTTTGACAACTGGGACTATGGCTCACAGACACTACAAGTATGCTGATTTGCCTTCTGATGCAGAGCTGGTTGTCAAAGATGTATTTAAAGGTGAGACTACATTCAGTGAAGGATTTAGTCAGCTTTTGGAAGTTCCAACTCTTACTATAGGAACACCTATTAAAATAGGTGGTGAAATAGTAGGTGCACTTTTAATACATTCACCTGTAAAGAATATGGATGATGCGATAGATAGTGGGTTTAAAATTTTAATTTTCAGTATAGCCATAGCCCTCATTCTGTCCCTTATTTTGTCCTGGATATTGGCCCTTACTTTTACTGAACCCTTAAAAAAGATGAAAAAAACTGCCATCGTCTTAGCTGGCGGTGATTACGATGCTAAAACTGGAGTTAAGCAAAATGATGAAATTGGAGACCTTGCTGCTACTATGGACCTGTTGAGCCAAAGGTTGAAGGAAGCAAGCAAGGAAAGGGAAAAGCTCAATAAACAACGTCAGGATTTTATAACAAATATTTCCCATGAATTACGAACTCCCGTAACGGTAATAAGGGGCTCTTTGGAAGCTCTTTCTGATGAAATAATTACGGAACCGGAAGAGGTTAAGGAATATCACAAGCAAGTGCTTAATGAAAGCAAAAATTTAGAAAGGCTAATAAACGATCTCCTTGAATTGTCGAGATTGGAAAATGTCGATTTTAAAATAGAAAAAGAAGTCCTTAACCTAGTAGATGTGCTGAATGATGCTTTAAGAAGTGCATCAAATATGGCAAGGATGAAAAATATAATTTTAAACTACAGGGGAAATAAAGAACTGTTCACCTACGAAGGTGATTACGGAAGATTGAGGCAGATGTTTTTGATAGTTTTAGATAATGCAATAAAGTATTCTCCTGAAAATAGCAGCGTCTATATAATTTTGAAGGACAATAAAATTATAATAGAAGATGAGGGTGAAGGAATATCAAAAGAAGACCTGCCATATGTATTTGACAGGTACTATAGGGTAAAGTCCCCAGAAAATAAGACAGGTACAGGCCTTGGATTGACTATTGCAAAGCAAATAGCATTAAGACATGGAATAGACCTTTATGTGGAAAGCCAAGAAAACAAAGGAAGTAAATTTATATTTGATTTCAAAACTTCCTAGTTTATGGGCTTACTGTAGGCTCTATTACGGTAAGGGTATTATCAATAGTGTTAAGGTTTGTCATGGCACCTATGGGAATAGTCATTTTGTAATAGCCGTGTCCAGAGGCTAAATTTGTCATAAGAGGCTTTCCTAAGGGAACCATAACATCATTTATTAAATCTTCGTAAGTTTTACCGTATGAATCAAAACAGTTACTGCATTCACCCATAATAATTCCAACACAATCATCAAATTTACCTGCATGTTTGAGATGGGTAATAAGCCTATACATGCGACTTATATCTTCGCGGGTTTCTTCTATAAAAATAATTTTCCCCCGTGTATCTACTTCGAAAGGAGTACCTAGGGTATCTACAAATGAAGTAAGATTACCTCCTACAACAGGACCTGTAACATTGCCGGGAACTCTGCTGATTAAAGGCATTCCTGGAGGGTTTTCAAGGCGCCTGGGGGCTACTACCGAGGTTGCTGCGAAAAATTGGTTATAGTTATATGCAGGTGTAGTATCAGTGAAATTTATTAAAAGAAGACTGTGAAATGTAATTAAATCCGCCCTTATGTAAAGGACATTCAATAAAACTGTTATGTCACTGTAACCGGTAATAATTTTAGGGTTTTGATTAATGAAATTATAATCTAAATAAGGAATAATATCTGCAACACCTACGCCGCCTCTTACTGGAAGTATCAGCCGCACATCGGGATTTTCAAACATATTCATTAAATCGGAAGCCCGCTCTTGAGGCGTTGCAGCCAAGTAACCTGCCTGGGAATACACATATTCTCCTACAATGACATTAAAGCCCATATTCTGCAAAGTTTGTATGCGAGAGTCAATAGTTGCCGCATCCCTGGGGCTTCCTAAGGTAACTATTCCTATAGTATCGCCCTGACGAAGCATTGGGGGTCTGATGGCCATTTTATTCCTCCTATCATATTGTGAACCGGGACCAACAGCATTTTGATTGCCTTGTTGGGTAGGGTTCTTATTAAATCAGTATATGAGTAAGTACCATGGTGGGTTAATAAGCTATTGAAATTTATGGGAAGAAAAACTATAATTAAACTATCAAAATTTTGGAGGCACTATGTTAAAGAAAGTATTAGGAAAATTATTTGCCCCTGAATCCAAAACAGGCTTTGATGAGCCACGGATAATTGATGATAAGAGCAAGAGAGCCCTAAAAAAATATGGTGGTAGCAAAAAACTCATAGCACCTCCTTCAACTTATGCGGAAGTTATGAGAATGGTACCTGAAGGGAAAGTAATTACAAAGAGTTTAATAAGAGAATACCTTGCAAAAAAATACAGGGCAGACTATGTTGATATCTTAACATCGGAAATTTATATTAATATTGTTGCCAACGAATCTTTTGAAAATAAAATTGAAGAAGTACCTTATTGGAGAACACTAGATATGGACGGGAAATTAAATCCGAAGTTTCCCGGTGGAATTGAAGAACATAAAAGAATGTTGGAAAAGGAAGGTCATAAAATAGAAGAGAAAGATAAATTTTATTATGTAAAACATTACAAAAATAAATTATTTAAACTTCCAGATATGGAATAAATAGTAGGAGAGGACATGTATATAGAAATAATTAAAGCAATAATATTGGGAATTGTGGAAGGTATAACGGAATGGCTGCCTATAAGCAGTACGGGACATATGATATTGGTGGAAGAATTAATTAAGTTCAATGCTTCTGAAGAATTCATGGAAATGTTCAGAGTTGTTATACAATTAGGAGCCATTATGGCTGTTGTACTTTTATATTTTCATAAACTTAACCCTTTTTCTCCTGGAAAATCTTCAAAGGAAAAAAGGGCTACCATGGATATATGGTTTAAGGTACTAGTGGGAGTAATGCCGGCAGGTGTATTGGGAGTTTTGTTTGATGACTGGTTTGATGCTAATTTTTACAATTATCAAACTGTTGCCATAACCCTTATTCTATATGGAATTTTATTTATAATTATTGAAAATCTAAATAGAAATAAAAGAACTAAAATAAATAGCTTCAAGGACTTATCCTATGCCACAGCCTTAGGTGTAGGTTTTTTTCAGGTGCTGTCACTAGTTCCCGGAACCTCACGTTCAGGAGCTACCATTTTAGGAGCAATAATACTAGGTACATCAAGGAATATTGCAGCAGAGTATTCTTTTTTTCTGTCAATTCCCGTAATGTTTGGAGCCAGTGCCTTGAAATTAATAAAATTTGGTATAGATTTTACCCAATTGGAACTAGCAGTTTTATTGACTGGGATGATAGTTGCCTTCCTAGTATCAGTGGTAGCAATTAGATTCTTGATAAGATATATTAAAAACAATGATTTTAAAGTCTTTGGTTGGTATAGAATTATATTAGGTATATTGGTATTAGCTTACTTCATGTTAATAGGTTCTACAGTCTAAATAATAAAGGAGTAGAAATGTCTATTGAAAATAATATTAAGATTACAGAAAAAGCAATAATGCACCTAAAGAAAAAGGGTAAAACCCAGATTGTAATAGAATATCCCGAATACCGGACTAATTGTGACTGTGTCTTTGTGCCTGTTCCGGAAATCTTTGCAAGAAAGCCAAAAAAGCCGGAAGATTACTTAATAGCCACCATAGATGGAATTGATGTCTATATATCTAAGGCAGTAGAAATACCTGAAAAAGGTATTGTTATTGATGTGGAATCATTTTTGGGGTTAAAACTTCTTAGGATGACTGGATTTAAAATTAGGGAAAGATAAAGGGTAGCCGTAGATTTCAGTGGAGAATAGGATGAACATAATGGAAGGAAAAGATGAAAGGCAAAGAGCGTTAAATATTATATGGAATGCCTCTAATAACTATTCCTTATATACAGATTTAAAGGCCTTTGACGAAAATGGCAAGGCGGATTTATATTGGAATTATATAATAGGTGCCCTTTACAAACATTACGATTATAACCTTTTAAATAATTTCTTTCATACTCTTATGTATGACAGAGATTATATTTTTTATAAGAAAATTTTCCTCTTAGGTATTGAAAGATGTATATTTCATAAAGATAAAAAGGTACGTCCAGCATTAGTTAATCTTAGAATTAATTATGCAAAAAAAGCAGCAGAACAACAGGCTATAGATTTATACGGTGAAATAAGCTCTGCCTATTTCAGAAAGGTGTTAGGCTATGAAACAAAGGCAAGAGATATTATAAGTGATCTCTTGGAAGAATTAAATTTCTCTGATTTAAATACGGAGGAAGTTATTAATAAATTTAATAATATACTAAACAAATATTTTCAGCCGGAATATAAGGAAGAGTTTTATTTGAAAAAAGTTAAAAGAAGCAGAATATTTTCCTTTATGGGAAGGGGAAATAAATCTAAGGAAAACTTACTGTACCTAGAGGATGATACTTTTAAACATAAAAGTGGGAAAAGTAAACTTAATATTGGATCAAAATGGATTAAGTTTAGAGAGAAAAGAGATAATAAAGAAAGGGAGTTTATTGAAAATTATTTCGGTAATTCCATAATGGGAGATAGAAAGACCGAGACAGTGGAAAAAATACTGTGTAGCGAAAATCACGAAAATTGCCACCTTCATTTTACCCGGGGACAGTTTAAGAATCTTGAAGATCCCATGCTTAGGTATCAAATAACATCAAAACAAAGAGAAAAAAATAAAAAATACTATAAAGATAATTATATAAGAAATACAATTAATATTATAAAGCTAACGAATAAAATTAAAAATGCTCTTTTCTACAGTTCATCCTATTCTATAAAATCAGATACGGGTAAACTAATGCCAGAGAGAGTATGGAGAACTTTTTTAAATGATAATAAAGTTTTTCTAAGAAATATTAATGATGAACTAACGGATCTCTCTGTAGATATTATGTTAGATGCTTCTGCTTCTCAGATATACCGTCAAGAAATAATAGCCACGGAAGCTTATATAATAGCCGAAAGTTTAACTCGCTGCAACATTCCCGTAAAAGTTTATTCCTTCTGCAATATGAGAGATTACACAGTAATTAATATTTTACGTGACTATAATGAAGTAAAGAACAATGATAGAATTTTTAATTACTATGCTGCAGGCTTCAACCGTGATGGAATGGCTATACGTACAGCCCTGTACATGATGAAAAAAACAAATTATAGGCATAAAATACTCATAGTACTTTCTGACGGGAAGCCTAATGATATGTTAAGTCTTCCTGCTGAAGGAATTATTCCTCTCAGAAAAGAATATGCAGGTGCCATAGGTGTGGAGGATACTGCCATAGAAGTAAGAAATGGACTGAAAGAAGGAATTACAATTCTCTGTGTTTTCACTGGAGCAGATGAGGATCTTCCTTCTGTAAAAAAAATCTACGGTCAAAATTTCGCCAGAATAAAATCCATAGAAAGATTTGCGGATACTGTAGGAATTCTTATAGAAAAACAATTACTTAGATAAACACTCCTTTAAGAAATCTTTAAGATTAAAGGGAGATAATATATTGCTACGTTAAATTAGAGACATACGAAAGGGAGTGAATGATTGAGAAAATTATTGCCTCACATGAGGAAATATATAAAATTTGCAGTTCTAAGCCCCATATTTATGATATTGGAGGTTGTTGCAGATATAATAATACCCTATCTCATGTCAAGAATAGTGGATGTGGGTATTGCTAATCAGGACGTTACATATGTACTGAAGATAGGTTCTATAATGGTAGTTTCTGCTTTAATAGGTATGACTTTTGGAGTGCTTAGCTCTCATTGTGGAGCCAGGGCAGGTTTTGGATTTGCTGCGGAAATAAGGCAGGAACTGTATAAGAAAGTTCAGGACTTTTCTTTTGCAAACTTGGATAAATTTACCGTTCCTTCCCTTGTTACCAGGTTGACTAATGACTGCAACACTATTGGGCAAGTCACTATGATGAGCTTAAGAATGGCTGTAAGGGCACCTTTTTTGATGATATTTGCCCTTTTCATGGCAATGCGGATCAATGCCTCCTTAGTAAGGGTATTTGTGGTTTCCATACCTTTTTTAATTATAGCTTTGACAATTATTCTATCAAAAGCAAGACCCTTGTTCTTAAAGTTTCAAAGTCGTGTAGACAGAGTAAATGCAATTATACAGGAAAATTTAACTGCCATAAGGGTTGTAAAGTCTTTTAACAGACAAAGTTACGAAGAAAGCAGGTTTAAAGAAAGAAATGATTCTTTAATGAACACTGCTTTAAAAGCAATATCACTTATTGTTTTTTTAATGCCTGTTTTAAATATTGTGGTGTATTCCACCATTATTGCAGTCCTATGGTTTGGAGGCCAACAGGTAGTAGCAGGTACCATGGGAAGCGGAGAGTTAATATCCTTCATAACCTATATTACCCAGATACTCATGGCCTTTATGATGATGTCATTTTTCTTTATGCAATTATTAAGGGGTTCTGCTTCTGTAAGCAGGGTGGTGGAAATACTTAATACAGAATCTGAAATTAAGGAAGATCCCCAGCCCTTAGAAGAAATTTCAGATGGATCAGTAACCTTTAATAAGGTAAGCTTCCGCTATCCCTTAAGTAAGGAAAAAACTCTGAAAAATATTAATTTTCATATAGAGTCGGGAGAAATTTTAGGTATTATTGGTTCTACAGGCTCTTCCAAAACAACCCTGGTACAGCTTATACCAAGACTTTACGATGTTACGGAAGGAAGTGTATCCGTAGGAGGAGTTGATGTAAGAAAGTACAGTATTAAGGCTTTACGCGACAATGTAGCCTTTGTGCTGCAGAATAATACTTTGTTTTCAGGTACTCTTAGGGAAAATATGAAATGGGGCAAGGAAGATGCCACCGATGAGGAAATAATATGGGCTTTGAAACAAGCTCAGGCTTGGGAATTTGTATCAAAGTATGAAGAGGGCTTGGATTACTGGGTAGAACAGGGGGGAGATAATTTCTCCGGTGGTCAAAAGCAAAGACTTACCATTGCCCGTGCTCTGCTTAAGTCCCCTAAAATTATTATTTTAGATGATTCTACCAGTGCTGTGGATATGACTACTGATGCTAAAATACAGCGTGCATTTAAAGAAGAATTAAAGGATGTTACTACAATAATCATTGCCCAAAGGGTATCTTCCATTCAGCATGCAGATAGGATTCTTGTTATGAACGAAGGGGAAGTGGAACAGATTGGAAAACATGAGGACTTGTTAAACAATTCTCCTATCTACAGGGAGATTTACGAATCACAGAAGAAAGGGGTGGTAGGGGCATGAAAGGAAAACAATTAAGACCTAAGGATACAAAAAGAACTCTTATTAGATTATTTAGCTACTTTAAATATAATAGAGCATTGTTTTTCGGAGGTATTTTCTTTATTATTCTAGCCTCCATAATGGAAGTAGGTATAAACGGCATGCTCAGCCCCGTTATAGATTCACTTATAGGAGATTATGATAAGTCCTTTTTCATAAAATATCTTCTCATAATGATTGGAATGATGGTGGTAGTTGCCATTACTCAGTATATTGGAAATTTATCCATGGCAAAGTTGGCTCAGAGAACAGTCCATAGAATACGTGAAGATATGTTCTCCCACATGGAAAAACTTCCTGTTTCATATTTCGACAAGCATTCCCACGGTGAATTAATGTCTACATTTACAAACGATGTGGATATGCTTAATCAGTCCTTGGAGCAAAGTGTTTCTCAAATAATTGTATCTTTAGTAACTGTTGTAGGAACTTTTGTAATGATGCTAATACTAAGCCCCCTACTAACTGTAGTAGTTATACTGATGCTTGGAATAATGCTACTATCTGTAAAATATGTAGGTAAAAAGTCCGCTCGGAATTTCCGAAGACAGCAGTTTGCCTTGGCGGATATGAACGGTTATATAGAAGAAATGATGTCCGGTCAAAAAGTGATTAAAGTATTTAATTACGAAGAACGTGCCATAGAAAAATTCAACATGAAAAATGAAGAGCTGCGAATTGCTGCTACTCAGGCCTCAACTTACGGGACAATGCTAATGCCAGTAATGGGGAACTTGTCTTTTGTACTTTATGCTTTAATATCCATGCTAGGTGCCTACATGGTTATGATAAACAGATTAAGTGTTGGGAATATTGCTTCTTTCCTCCAGTATACCCGAACAATTTCCAGACCAATAACACAAGTTTCAAACCAGCTTAATACCTTGTTTGCCGCCTTGGCGGGAGCAGAAAGAATATTCAATGTATTGGATGAAGAAATTGAAAAGGATGAAGGAGATGTAGTATTAGTAGAGGATAGTGAAGGAGAGAATAAATTATATTGGAAAGTTCCTAAAGAAAAGGGAGAATATGAAGAAATTCCTTTGAAAGGATATATTACTTTCAAGGATGTTGACTTTGGGTATGAACCAGGGAAAAAAGTATTAAAGAATATTAATCTATATGCAAAGCCAGGACAAAAAATTGCTTTCGTAGGCTCAACAGGAGCCGGGAAAACAACTATTACCAACCTTATAAACAGGTTTTATGAAATAGAAAAGGGAGTTATACTGTATGACGGTATAGATATAAGAAGGATTAACAAGCATAGTTTAAGAAGTACTATGAGTATAGTTTTGCAGGATGTCCACTTATTTGAAGGAACTGTTGCTGACAATATTAGGTACGGACGTTTAGATGCTACTGATGAGGAAGTGGTAGAAGCTGCAAAGTTAGCCAATGCCCACTACTTTATCAAACATTTACCTCAAGGTTACGATACCATGTTAACGGTGGACGGTCAAAACTTATCCCAAGGGGAAAGACAGCTTTTATCTATAGCAAGAGCAGCTATAGCGGACCCTACCATCTTGATTCTTGATGAGGCCACCTCCTCCATAGATACCAGGACTGAAAAGCTTATATCGGAAGGAATGGATAAACTCATGGAAGGAAGAACCACCTTTGTGATAGCTCACAGATTATCTACAGTCAGAGATTCAAACGCTATAATGGTGTTAGAAAATGGAGAAATAATAGAGAGAGGTGACCATGAGGAATTAATGGCTCGAAAAGGCCGCTACTATGCACTTAATATGGGAACCTTGGAATTGGAATAAGGTCTTTTATTCCAATATATAGGATACACTCACCTGAGTGTATTTTTTCTTATGTTTTTTAAATTGAAACTACGTAACAAATGTTACGCTCAATAATTTAAGATTATGTTATAATATAAAAAAATGTCTTAAGGTGGATATATTATGGAAAAATTTATCGATATAAAGGATACATTATTTAATGTTACAGAAAAAAATAAAGAAGCTTTGGAACTATTAATATCTTTAGGATTTGACAATTTAAAGGACGACAATTTGCGAAAAATTATTGGCAGCTCTATTTCCTTGGAGAATGCCCTAAGATCTAAGAAAATTAATGTGGATACATTTCTGTTACAATTAAAAGAAAAAATCCAGTTAAATGAGCAAAACCGTTTTCAAAATAAACATAGGGAAACAGTAAGGATTTCGGGAGTTCTTCCTTGTCCCGTAAAAGTTCCCATGATGGAAACTTTTGAAAAATGGCTAAACCAGCAGAAATTTGATTATAATTTGGAATATGAATTAAAAGCTGCTTCCATGGGAATAGATTGGATAAAAGAGGATTTAAAGGAGTCTGCCGAAGTTCCTGATCTATTTATATCAGCAGGTTTTGACCTGTTCTTTGATAAGAATCTATTAGGAAAATATAAATCAGAAAATCTGTTTGAAGATATTACGGGAATAGAAAAATATAACGAAGATTTTGAAGAATACAATCTAAAAGACCCTATGGGTCAGTATTCAATGATCGGAGTTGTACCGGCAGTCTTCCTAATAAACAAAGATGAGCTGAAGGGCAGAAAAATTCCAGAAAGTTGGGAAGAACTTATGGAAGGCGACTTTGAAAACAATGTAAGTCTTCCCATCAGTGATTTTGATTTGTTCAATGCCCTCTTGTTAAATATATACAAAAGAAATGGTGAAGAAGGTATTAAAAAGTTAGCAAGAATTTTTCAAAAAAATATGCATCCTTCAGAAATGGTAAAATCCCATATGAAAAGAGAAAGACCAGCAATTACCATAATGCCTTACTTCTTTACCTGGATGGTAAGGGAAGGCAGCCCCATGGAATTGGTATGGCCAAAGGATGGAGCCATTGTAAGCCCTATTTTCATGCTGAGCAGGAAGGATACTAAAGAGAAAACTAAGCCCATAGTTGATGTTTTTGCTTCAAAGGAAATAGGAGAAATTTTAGCTCATAAGGGTAAAATGCCCAGCGTACATCCAGAAGTAGATAACATGATATCTAAGGATAAAAAATATATGTGGCTTGGATGGGACTTTATAAAAGAAAATGATATATCATCCCTGATAAAAAAATGCGAAAATATTTTTAACCAGGTTGTGAAAGGAGAGAATAAATGAACCTATTAACCGTATCAGGACCTCCTTCATCAGGAAAAACATCAGTAATTTTAAAAACTATAGAAGCAATAAGGAAAAGGGGACTTAGAGTAGGGGTAGTAAAATTTGACTGCCTTTATACAGATGATGATGAATTGTACGAAAAGGCCGGTATTCCCGTCATGAAAGGTCTTTCAGGTTCCTTGTGTCCCGACCATTATTTTGCCAGCAATATAGAAGAAGTTGTTAGGTGGGGTAAAAGAGAAAACTTAGACCTCCTTGTAACGGAAAGTGCGGGACTTTGCAACAGATGTTCCCCTTATATTAAGGGAATAAAGGCTGTTTGTGTAATAGATAATTTAAGCGGTATAAATACACCTAAGAAAATAGGCCCCATGCTTAAAACTGCCGACATTATCGTTATAACGAAAGGTGATATTGTATCTCAGGCGGAGAGAGAAGTATTTGCATCCAAGGTAAACTCAGTAAATCCTCAAGCAGTAATTATGGCTGTAAACGGACTTACAGGACAAGGGGCTTATGAACTTAGCACCTTAGTTTATGATGAGGATGTAAAGGTTGAAACTGTTAAGGGAGAGGAATTAAGATTCCCCATGCCTTCTGCCCTTTGTTCCTATTGTTTGGGAGAAACTAGAATAGGTGAAGAATACCAGATGGGTAATGTAAGAAAGATGAACATAGGTGAAGACAATGATTAGTATTAAAGAATTGGAAATGAAGAAAATTAAGGACTTAGAAAATCAATATCCCTTTATACTGTCTTTCTTCGAAAACAATAAACTAAATATTGAAGGTTTTGAAGATTCTACCTTAAATGAATACTTAAATCATTTTACGGAAGAAGAAATCGAAGAGTGGGCAATAGATATTCCCAAAATAAAGTCCGATTTGGAATTTTATATAAATCAAATGATTCAGTTTCTAGGATTGGAAAAAGATATTATAAATTCTATTACAATCCTGCCAGGGAAGGATAAGTATGGGAATAAGGAGAATTTTGATTCCTTAACTATAAAAAAGAGTGAAATTGTGTCCATAGTAGGTCCTACCGGTTCGGGAAAAAGTAGACTATTAGCGGATATTGAGTGGGCTGCCAATAAGGACACTCCTACGGAAAGAACTATATTAATAAATGGAGAAATACCTGATTACAGTATGAGATTTTCTACCGGCAATAAATTAGTAGCCCAGCTGTCTCAAAATATGAACTTCGTAATGGATTTAACTGTAGGAGAATTTTTAGAACTTCATGCAAGAAGTAGAATGGTTGAAAATGAAGAGGAAGTTATTTTAAAAATAACGGAAGCAGCCAACGAGTTAGCCGGGGAAAAATTTAATTTGGATACTCCAGTAACAGGCCTAAGCGGAGGACAATCCAGAGCTTTAATGATTGCAGATACAGCAATATTGAGTAAGTCACCAATAGTTCTTATAGATGAAATTGAAAATGCAGGAATAGACAGAAAAAGAGCTCTGAACTTATTGGTCAGCGAAGAAAAAATAGTTCTTATGGCAACCCACGACCCAAACTTAGCTCTTATGGCAGATAAGAGAATAGTTATTAAGAACGGTGGAATTTACAAAGTTATAGAAACGGATTCCAAAGAAAAAGAAATTCTGAAAGAATTGGAGAAAATGGACAAAATAATTAATTCAATGCGTACAAAGTTAAGAAATGGCGAAAGGATCAACAGCTATTAAAGATAGGAACCAGAAATTGTTGACTATTTGACATTATAATTATAGAATAGAAGAAAATAAAGGGGTAGTTCAAGGAGGAAAAGTAATGTCAAAACAATTGAAAGCAGATTTAATGCTGTTGATGGTAACCTTTGGATGGGGGATTTCATATTACTTAGTGGATTTAAGCCTTGAGGATATGGGACCCTTTACATTGAATGCTAACAGATTTTTAATTGCATTTATTGTTGCCCTCCTCCTTGCTTTTCCCAAATTAAAAAATATATCCAAGGCCACTATAAAATTTAGTTTTTTATTAGGTTTGGCTTTGGTATTAGTATATATAGGTGCTACCTTCGGACAAAAATATACCACATTATCCAATGCAGGTTTTTTATGCGGTTTAACAGTAATATTTACCCCAATACTTTCAGGAATAATTTACAAAAAACTTCCCAGTCGTAAGCAAACCTTAGTTATACTAATGTGTTTTATAGGTATAGCCCTTTTAACTTTGAAAAGTGATTTTACAATAAATTACAACAACTTAAAGGGAGACCTTTTATGTATTATGTGTGCATTGGTTTATGCAGGACATTTACTGATTACGGAAAAAGTTGTCACCTTTGAAGATGTGGATGTATTTCAGATTGGGGTTTTGCAGCTGGGGACTACAGGAGTCTTTAATCTAATCCTATCTTTTATTTTTGAAACTCCCCACTTACCCTCTCAACCTCAATACTGGGGACCTGTATTATTTCTATCTATTTTCTGTACGGGAGTGGCATTTATTGTTCAGGTTGTAGCCCAACAATATACTGAAGCTTCCCATGTAGGTATAATTTTTTCTTTGGAAACAGTTTTCGCAGGAATAGTTGCATATGTATTAGCAAAGGAAGTACTGTCACCTCAATCTTACTTTGGAGCTGCTCTCATGATTACCAGTATTTTCATAATGGAAATTGATAATATACGAAATCCGTCATAAATAGAGATTGTTCAGTATCAAGAACCATAAAAATAAAAATTATGAGCATATGAATCCTTTGAATGATGAGTTCAAAGGTTTTTTTATTGGGTAAATATGAAAAAAATAAAAAAAGTACTTGACAAATAGGAAAGAAGATTATACAATTATATTGTAATCATTACAAAGTAGAAATGATTACAAAGTGAGGTGAATTATGAAAAAATCATTAGATGAATTAATTAAAGAATTAAAAGAGAAAAATATTCGTCTTACTCACCAAAGATTGAAAGTCTTGGAATACTTAGTGAACAATAGGACTCATCCTACTGTGGACCAAATATATAAAGCATTGAAAAAAGAAGTTCCTTCACTATCAAAGACTACAATTTATAATACATTAAACTATTTGTCGGAACTAAAGCTTATAAAAGTTGTTGCCATAGAGGATAATGAAGCTCGTTTCGATGGGGATACAGGGGACCACGGACACTTTAAATGTAATAGCTGTGGTAAAATATATGACTTAGACATGGATATGGATAAGTGTATCCCGGAAAATCTCAATGGTTTTAGAATTGATGAAAAAATAGTGCATTTTAAAGGTATCTGTAAAAGGTGCCTTTCAAGATAAATAATAATATATCGGAGGAGTAATAATGGAAAAGAAAACACTTGAAAACTTAATGGCAGCATTTGCAGGAGAATCACAGGCAACTAGAAAATATGAAATCTATGCAGCCATAGCAGAAAAAGAAGGAAAGCTAAATGCGGCAAAACTATTCAGAGCTGCAGCAGATGCAGAAAAGCTTCATGCAAAAAAAGAATTAGAATTAGCAGGCAAAATAGGAAAAACTGCTGAAAACTTAGTAGATGCCAAAAATGGTGAAACATATGAATTCGAAAGTATGTATCCTGAATTTATCAAGATAGCGGAAGAGGAAGGAAATGCCGCTGCAGTAAATGCATTTACCTTTGCAATGAAAGCTGAGGAAGTTCATGCTAAATTGTATCGGGAAGCCTTGGATAATTTAGATGAAACAGAAGAAGTATTCTATTACTTATGTCCTGTATGCGGAAACATTGAAAAAGCTGTTCCTGACAAGTGCTTTATTTGTGGAGTTATGGGTTCAAAATTTGTTAAATATTAAAAAGGGCAAGGATTTTCCTTGCCTTTACTTATGCCATATGTCTGCGTATTCAGGTGTTTTTTCAAAGGTTGCCAGTACAAAGGGACATATGGGGATTATTTTTTTGTTTTCTTTCCTTGCATAATTGACTAGTTCCTCCACTAATTTTCTGCCAACTCCTTGTCCTTTTAAAGTTTCTGATACCTTTGTACTTTCTGCTGCAATAATATTCTCATCCCTGTAGGTTATGCGAATTTCTGCTAATGGATCTCTTACTTCTCCTAAGTAAAAAGATGTGTATCTATTAAATTTCATTTTTCTCTCCTTTATTAATATTTCGATTAATTAACATAATTAAGTTTTTATATAAATACCCTTTAATTAGGAATTTAATCTAATTTTTATTATATATGGTGTTAATCTGTAACACTTTCTATTTGGAGGAAATCATTTGTAATATTGTCCAACTATTTAGAAAAAAATCTAAATAGATATTGACAGATAAAATAGTTTTATAGTATTATCTATTTAGAAACATTTCTAAATAGATGAGGTGATACCTTGGGCTTTCAGGAAACATTTAAGGCGCTTTCAGATCCTATAAGAAGAGAAATATTGGTTATGCTAAAAAAGGGAAAAATGTCTGCAGGAGAAATAGCGGAAAATTTTGATATGACTGGTGCTACAATTTCATATCACTTGTCCCAGTTAAAAAAAGCAGGATTATTGTTTGAAACTAAGTATAAAAATTTTATATATTATGAAATCAATGTATCAGTATTTGAAGAAGTTATGTTGTGGTTATCACAGTTTGGAGGTAAAAGAGATGAAAAGAAGAATTGACAAACTATTGATTATCAGCACTATTATTTGTTTGCTTCCCATAATCTTATCTTTGTTTCTGTATGATAAATTACCTGACCAATTGCCTATACACTGGGATATACATGGTAATCCTGATGATTACGGCTCAAAATTCTTTGCAGCCATTGGTCTGCCCTTAATGATGGCAGGACTGAATATAATTACTCACTTTGTATTAAACAACGACCCAAAGAAAGAGAATGCTTCCCATGTTCTCAAGTTAATTGGTAAACTTACAATACCCATTCTGTCTGTTACTTTATTGCCCATAACTTTATTTGCAGGACTGGGATATAATATTCCCATAGAAAGAATTGTACCAGCCTTTGTAGGTATATTATTTATAATTATAGGGAACTATCTTCCTAAAAGTAAACAGAACTATACAGTTGGCATTAGACTTCCCTGGACATTGAACAATGAAACCAATTGGAACAAAACTCATCGATTGGCAGGATATTTGTGGATAATTGGTGGACTGTTAATGTTTATAAACAGCTTTTTAAATCTGTATTGGATGGCTAGTTTTATTATAATAATGGTTATTATATCTGTAATACCAGGAGTTTATTCCTACATCCTGTATAAAAAAGGTATGTAATCGAGAAAAATACCTCCGAGTAGAATTCTAATTTAAATATTAGACTGTCTACCTTGGAGGTATTATTTTGCTACTTTTATTTGACGGAATACATACCTTTGCTTTCCATATATTTGAACAACGTTTCACCGTGTTGTTGTTCTTCTTTCTGAATATGGTTCAGGATATTTCGTACCTGTGTATCCCTGAATTCAAATATTGCCGTATCATATACACCTGAGACATATTTTTCTGTTGCAAGCATATCATTACATAAATCCTTGTCGGAGTTTATGAAATTGCCTGTCTGCTGTCCTCCAGACTGTTGTGAACCGCCTGACTGTTGGTTTCCAAACTGCATGGGCTGACTTGATTGCATCTGCATTTGTTGGCCAAACTGCTGTTGACCTCCCGATTGCTGTTGACCACCTTGCCCCATTGACGGCATCTGTCCTTTCAGCAATTGATCAATAGTGTTGTAATGTTCTTGTTCTTTTTGTGCAAGTTGTTGAAAAATGCTTTTTAACTGGGGATCAGATGCTAACTTTGCATAACTTGAATACTTCTGAACGCATAATTGTTCCTGATTTTTTTGATCTTCTAATAAATATCTTTCTTTCGTTGTGAAATTCATTTCATACACCTCCCGTTATATTATTTTCAAAATAATAAAATATATCCCTAAATTTAACTAACTTAAGGATAAATAATATTTCTTTGCTTAAAAACTTTATTAGTGGGTATTAATCAATTAACATAGAAAGTTTAGGAGGATTTCATGAAAATATATGATTTTATTGTAAAAGATATTGAGAATAAAGACGTTTCTTTATCAGATTTTAAAGGAAAAGTGTTATTGATAGTAAACGGGGCAACAGGATGTGGTTTTACGCCACAATATGATGGGCTTCAAAGGCTTTATGAAAAATATGCTCCTGAGGGGTTTGAAATTTTAGATTTTCCCAGCAATCAATTCCTTGAGCAAGCTCCCGGTACTAATGAAGAAATAGTAGGTTTTTGCAGGTTAAACTTCGGAGTGGAATTTAAACAATTTTCAAAAATAGAGGTTAATGGACCTAATGAAGAACCCTTGTACAAATATTTAAAAACTACAGTGGAAGAGGTAAGAAATGAGGGAACGGAAGACTTTTATAACAGAGTAAAAGAGTATACTCCGGGAATTGCTGATAATGACATAAGATGGAATTTTACCAAGTTCCTTGTAGATAGAGAGGGTAATGTAGTAGGAAGATTTGCACCCAATATAACTCCTGAAGAATTAGATGAAAAAATTGCAAAACTTATAGTAGATGATGGAAGCGAAACTGTTTGTCATTCTGACTTTTCCCAAGGATGCATATAAAATAAAGTGGACTAGGCTAGTCCACTTATTCTATGGTTATTTTTCCATCCTTCATTGTTATTATTCTTTGGGCAATTTCATCCACGAAAGCATTGTCGTGGGTAACTATAATAATAGCAATTCCTCTTGATGCCAAATCTCTGATTATTTTCGATATTTGGTCCCTGGTTTGTTCATCCAATGCAGATGTAGGTTCATCAAAACACAGTATGGAAGGATTCAGCATACATGCTCTTGCTATGGCCACTCTTTGTTTTTGCCCTCCAGACAGCTGGTAAGGATAGCTGCTTTCCTTACCTTCAAGTTCAAGTCTATTCAGTAATTCTTCTGCCCTTTTCCTTATATTGTCATAGGAATCATTTTTAAGGAAAAGGGGAGCTTCCATTAAATTTTCCAAAACATTCATGTGAGGAAACAGATTAAAGCTTTGAAACACTAAACCTATTTCCTGTCGTATGGCCTGAAGTTTTTCTTTTTGCGCGTATTGAATACGGTTATCCTCTTCTTTGCACAAATACATATTATTTATTTTAATGGAACCCTTATCGGCAGTTTCCAGCCCAGTAAGGCATCTTAAAAGGGTTGTTTTTCCTTCCCCGGACTTACCTCTTATACATACAATTTCACCCTTGTTTACAGAAAAGGAGACATTGCTGAATACTAAGTTTTTTCCGAAACTCTTGCTTAAATTTTCAACTGCTAATACCATAATTCCTCCTATCTGTAATAATTGTACTTACTTTCTATTTTATCTAACATTCTTGTGAGAACTGCCGTTATAATTAGGTACACCACTCCTATATAAATGTAGGGGGTAAAAGCCGCGTAGACATTGGATACGGCTCTTGCAGCTTTCAATATATCGCTGGCACCTAAAATATATATTAAGGATGTATCTTTAACCAAGGTAATTACTTCATTACCTACGGAAGGCAAAACAGTCTTAATAACCTGGGGCAGTATAATTTTCATAAATGTATGAGTTTTACTTAAGCCTAAAACCATTGCTGCCTCATATTGTCCTACATCTATTGAATTAATGCCTCCTCTGAATATTTCAGCAAAATATGCAGTATAGTTTAAAACAAAAGCAATGAAAATAGCTTGTTCTCTGCTAAAGGCATATCCGATGTAAGGTACTTGGTAGTATCCGAAAAATATAAACATAAGCTGCAACAACAAGGGAGTACCCCGCATTATATAAATATAAATACCGATAATTTTTGAAATTACTTTATTTTTTGATAATCTTAGCTTAGCCACCACTACAGACAAAGGGAGAGACACTATTAGGGTAACGGCAAATACTCCTAAAGTTGCCTTAAGTCCCTCCAATGCCATGGGCACAAGCATTTTCAATACTTTTGCTTCCATATTACATCCTTATCCTTTAATTTTCAGAGAACCATTTTGAATATATTTCATCATAAGTTCCGTCTTCGATCATTTCATCAAATACTTTGTTTAATTTTTCCAATAATTCAGTATCTTCTTTTCTAACTCCCACGCCATATTCTTCATCACCGAAATCTTCTTCCAAAACTTTATATTTTTCTTCACCTTTTTGTTTCATATAGTATCTTGCTAAAACTTCATCTACTACCAAGGCTTCAGAACGTCCGGCTTCCAAGTCAATGAAAGCTTCATTGTTTGTAGCAAATTCAGCTAAGTCTCCAAAGGATGCTGCTACTTCCGGTTCTGCATTTATTGCGTCTAATGCACTGGATTCTGCTTGAACAGCCACATTTCTGCCAGCTAAATCAGCCTTTGTGTTAATATCAGAGTCGGCTAAAGTAACTATAATTTGACTGTTTTCAAGATAGGGTTTTGTGAAATTCACCATTTCCTGTCTTGCAGGTGTTATGGTATAACCGTTCCAAATAAGGTCAATATTTCCTGCATTTAATTCTGTTTCCTTCATTGACCAGTCAATAGGCTGGAACTCAATTTTAACACCTAATCTTTTTGCTACTTCGTTGGCTAAATCAATGTCAAAGCCTACTAAATTTCCTTTTTCATCTCTGAAACCCATAGGTGCAAAGGTGTCATCCAAACCCATTATTAAAGTTTCTGTTTCCTCTCCCTGGGGAGTTTCACTGGCACATCCCACCACCAACATGGCTGTTAAAATAAACAGTGTTAATAATTTAAGTGATTTTAATACTTTCCTCATCTTTATCTCCTTCTTGTTTTTTCTTATATATTGCAGGCTCCACACCAATTTGTACGCTACCTTTGGTCGCACTCTTGGGATTGGGCTGCTTTTGACCTACCATCCATCCTTGCTAACGCTCGGCATTAAAAAACTCTCGTCCTAGGAATTCCTAGAGGACGAGAGTAAATCACGTGGTTCCACCTCATTTCTCTGATACTTCGCAGCACCAGACTCAGTAAGTACAATCATACTTTTGCCTTTTAACGGTGGCACTCCGAATAAGACTACTAAGGGGTTCGCCTTACCTGCTCCAAGATGTGTTCAGTATAGGTTTTTATGCATTTCCACCAACCATGCACTCTCTATGAAAAACTAGTATACTTACTATTTCTTTTCACAGCATTTTTCTTTTTACATACAATAACATAATTTTTAATTGTTGTAAAGAGTAATTTTATTATTTTTTGCAAACGTCGTTAAATTGAGGATTCTTTTCAAACCAATCAACGGCATAGGAACATGTTGGAATAGCTTTTAGATTGTTTTTTCTCAAATAAAGAGCTAATTCCCGTACCAGCATATCTGCAATTCCTTTACCTCTTAAAGCCGGAGCTACATAAGTGTGGTTTATATTAACTTTACCTTCATCAATTGGGGGGAATGTAACTTCCGCAGTACATTGTCCTTTTTCATTTTCTAAATATATTCTGTTGTTTTCATATTTAAAATCCATTTTTTCCTCCATATATTAATTCTTATATTAATATACCCCTTATAAAAGAATTCCTGCAAATAAAAAATAAAAAGTTAAACTTCGTAACAAATATTACAAAAATAGATCGTTCAATACTTTTAATCAATAAAACGCATGTTATTTTTCTTAACTACATGCTTTTTATGCTTCTTGGCATTTAGTTTTGAAAATATATTGTAGGCTATCCTTGTTTGTCAAAAATTAGTGTTCATGAATAGTCTCTTTTCTTGGTTGAAAAAAAAGTCTAACTTTTTCAGGTTGCCCTTCAATCCTTGGGGACAAATACACATTAAATATAGTATTAATACTAGGATATACTTGAATATAGTAAAGATATGAATTACCATAACCTTCTTTCATAACGCTCGCTGCATAATATTCATTTGTGTTCATTAATTCGTTTAATGGTGGTAAATGCACATGAACCTTTCCATTATTATCCGTATACACTTCTTTTACAATTACACCTTCTGCAAATTCTTTATAGTGACCAGTATATGACAATTTGGCTATCCGAATTAAGGTACTTGGTAAAGGTCTATTACTGTCATCAGTTACTATGACTTCAAGTGAACCTGTTTCTTGAACATTTAATCTATAATAAGTACGAATTGAACAATTCAATCTAATCATTTCCTTTCTTATAATATTTTATTTTAATATATGCTTAAATTTGCTTATGTTTAATGGCTATGGACAAATTTCCACATGTGAAGACCCGATAAGTGTTCAAAAATATGTAGCTGTTTTGAATGGGGAAGATATGGGTATAAAACTTTCAAATGATGTTGAAAAGTTGTTGCGGTTGGTAACAAATGTTACAGAACTGAACAATGAAATGGGTTATGATTGTAAACATCAAATGAAAATTATTGAAAAGGGGAATGAGTCAATGAGTGAACAAAGTATGTTTTGCTATCAATGTCAGGAAGCAGCAGGAAATAAGGGATGTACAAAAGTAGGTGTGTGCGGTAAGAAACCAGAAACTTCAAGATTACAGGACTTATTAGTATATACATCAAAAGGATTGTCGGAAATTACTACAAGATTGAGAAATGAAGGAAAAGAAGTATCGGCAGATGTAGATCATTTAATCACATTGAATTTATTTACTACAATCACAAATGCAAACTTCGATAATGATGTTTTCTCTGACAGAATAAAAATGACCTTAAAAGTAAAAAATGATTTAATAAACCAATTATCAAACAAAGAAAATTTATCAGAAGCAGCCCTATGGTCTGGAAATTCAAAGGAAGAATTTGATGAAAAGGCTAAAACAGTAGGTGTACTTGCAACAGAAAATGAAGATGTAAGAAGTTTAAGAGAACTTATTACATACGGTTTGAAAGGTTTATCTGCTTATATGAAACATGCCAATGTTTTAGGTTTTGATGACAAAGAAATAAATGCATTTATGCAAAGTACATTGGCAAAACTATTAGATGACTCCCTAGGAGTTGAAGATTTAGTAGCATTGACTTTAGAAACTGGTAAATTTGGAGTAAGTGGTATGGCCTTATTAGATAAAGCCAATACTACAACTTATGGAAACCCAGAAATTACAAAAGTTAATTTAGGTGTTAGAAACAATCCAGGTATTTTAATTTCTGGACACGATTTAGGTGATTTGGAACAACTATTAAAACAAACAGAAGGTACAGGGGTAGATGTTTATACCCATTCAGAAATGTTGCCAGCTCATTACTATCCACATTTAAAGAAATATGAGCACCTTGTAGGAAACTACGGAAATGCCTGGTGGAAGCAAAAAGAAGAGTTTGAATTATTTAACGGTCCTATACTTATGACAACAAACTGTATAGTACCGCCAAAAGACAGCTATAAGGACAGATTATTTACCACTGGTTCAGCAGGATATCCTGGATGTAAACACATTGAAGGAGAAACTGGATCAGAGAAAGATTTCTCAGAAATAATTGAATTAGCAAAAAAATGTCCTGCCCCTACAGAATTAGAAACAGGTGAGATCGTTGGCGGATTCGCTCATGAACAAGTATTTGCATTGGCTGATAAAATAGTTGATGCAGTTAAATCAGGAGCTATAAAGAAATTCTTTGTAATGGCAGGATGTGACGGAAGAGCCAAATCAAGAAATTACTACACTGAATTTGCAAAAGCATTGCCAAAAGATACGGTTATTTTAACTGCAGGTTGTGCAAAATATAAATATAATAAATTAGATTTAGGAGATATTGGAGGAATTCCTAGAGTACTTGATGCAGGTCAGTGTAACGACTCATATTCCTTAGCTCTAATAGCTCTTAAATTGAAGGAAGTATTTGAACTTGAAGATATAAATGATCTGCCATTGGCCTTTAATATTGCATGGTATGAGCAAAAAGCTGTGATAGTATTATTATCACTACTATACTTAGAAGTTAAAAACATTCATTTAGGACCTACATTACCAGCATTCCTTTCACCCAATGTAGCAAAAGTATTGGTTGAAAACTTTGGAATAGCAGGTATGGGTACTGTAGAAGATGATTTAAAAATATTTTTAGGTTAATAGGAAAATAATATAGGAGGATTACTATGGCAAAAGAAGTAACTAAGGATATGTATATAGGAGAAGTATTGAAATTAGATCCAGGATTGGCTGAAATATTGATGCAGTCAGGAATGCACTGTTTAGGATGTCCCTCATCTCAGATGGAATCAGTAGAAGAAGCTGCCATGGTACATGGATTTAATGCAGATGAATTTGTTAAAAAGTTAAATGATTATTTAAAATCTGCACAATAAAGAGCATGTCCCACATGCTCTTTTATTATGAAGCAACAAGGTTCCCGGGTACCCAACAGCAATTTCGAGGTCGGGGTGGGGTTCTTAATACGACATAAAGGAGAGAGAATTATGAGCGCATTTTTAGGCCCAATACATTATTGGTTGTACAATAAAATAAAAATTCAAAATGATATAGTGGAAGAAATTTTAGATTATGCTGATGAGCAGGGAATTAATATAAGGACAACAGCTTATGAAAAATTCGGCGATGGAGAATTAAAACCTTTGGAAGAAGTAATTGATGTTACTAATATTCATGGCTGGCTTCAGGAAAGAGTTTCCCGAGTTGAAAATAAGTTAGCTTTTGCAGTTACCAAGTTACTGCAGGTAAACCCTGAAAGCTTAGATAGTATAAAAAATATATTTAAAAATAAGGGTGCTGAAGTTTCAACCTTTAATAAGGATACAAAAATAGAAGAAATTTATAAAGCCCTTAACGATACACTTTTGGATGGTATGCCCTGTGACCATGCAATTTCTGTTATCTATAATGATGACAATGAAATAATATGGAGAAGAAATACATGTGTTCATGAGCAGTACTGGAAGGCCCATGGAGGGGATATAAAAAATTATTATTTATTAAGAGATGAGTTTATAAAAGGATTATTAGGTGATACTGGCGTAAAATATGAGAAATTAGATGAAATTACCGGCAAAATTTATAGATAGAAGAGGGATAAGTATCCCATTAGGAGGTGAATTATGAACAGTATTGAATTAATGGTAAAAGAACATGACAATATACTTAGAATGCTGAGAGTTGTCAGAAATGCATGCTTTAATGTATTAAAAGGTGAAGAGATAAAATTTGATGATTTTGATAAAATGATTGACTTTATCAAAGGTTATGCAGATGAGCACCATCACGGGAAAGAAGAAAAGTTTCTTTTTAAAGAAATGGAACAGAACTTAGGTAAGCTGGGGCAAAATCTAATAACTCATGGTATGTTGGTGGAACACGATTACGGAAGATTTCATGTTCAGGAATTAAAAGCAGCCCTTCAAAGAGTTAAAGAAGGTGATGAGGAAAGTAAGTTAGATGTTATTAGCAACGCCATTGGATATACTTCCTTATTGGAAAGGCATATTACGAAAGAAAATAATGCAGTATATAACTTCGGAGAAAAGAATCTTCCTGAAGAAATTATGGATAGGGTAAACAAACTATCGGAAGAATTCGAAAAATCTGCAGAAGAAAAGGGTATACAAAAATATTACTTGGATATTCTTAATGAGTTGGAAAGAAAGTATTTATAGTAGGAGGTAAGGAGACACCTTGCCTCTTTTTTGTTGAAAAATATGGAGTTTACTGATATAGTTAATAAAAATATTAGAGGAGGCGGAAATGAAAGTTTGTTGTAATTGTCAATCCAGTCACGACCACTATTGTATAGACAATGTACCTATATTTGTGGACTTGCCTTTTGAAATTAAAGAAAGTATTATGGCAGCATCCAGCCATAAAAAATATGGTAAGGGTGAAATTATATTTTCTCCTGGTGATTACTTTGATTATTTGTTTGTAGTGAATAAGGGAAGAGTTAAAATATCTAAAATTTCAGCCATGGGCAAGGAGCAAATATTAAGGATATTGGAACCGGGAGAATTCATGGGAGAACTTTCACTTTTTAACAATACTTTATTAACAAATTCTGCGGAAGCGATGGAGGACACGGAAATATGCATAATCAAAAGCCAAAGGATCAGGGAACTGATTATGGAAAAACCGGAAATAGCACTGAAGTTCCTTCAAAAATATGCAGAACGAATTGAACAATCAGAGGAATTAATTGAACAAATAGGATTGATGGATGTAGAACAACGAATTGCCAGCTACTTAATTTCAATGGTGGAAAAGAAAAATATTAAAAGCAGAAATAACGAATATGAAATAAATCTCTCAGTAAGTAAGGGTGTATTAGCCTCCATGATAGGAACTACTCAGGAAACTCTCAGCAGAAAACTTTCACTTCTTCAGGACAACGGCCTAATAAAACTAATTGGACACAGAAAAATTATTATTACAGATATGGATGGTTTAGAGAATATACTGTGAACATACAATTGGGGACATTCCTCTTATAGAGGTGTCCCCATATATTTATACCAAATTTCTTCCGAACTTTCTGCACCTTTCTAATGCTTCTTCATCAGGATTCCACAGTTCTCTGATTCCATCATTTACCACGTCGAATTTGGCTGATTTCAAATGTTCCGTAATTATTTTTACTGATTCTCCGCTCCAACCGTAACTACCGAAAGCAGCAGCTTTTTTATTTACAAATTTAAGCCCTTTTATCATTTCCAAAATTGCTGCAATGGAAGTAAGAATACCGTTGTTAATTGTGGAAGAACCAACTAGTATCATTTTTGACTTGAATACTTCTGTAATAATGTCATTTTTATCTCTCTTAGCGCAATTAAACAGCTTAACAGTTACTTCCTTATCCTTGGATTTAATTCCTTCTGCAATGGCCTCTGCCATTCTTCGAGTTCCGTTCCACATGGTATCATACACTATGGTAATTTGGTTTTCCTGGTAGTCTTTTGCCCATTCCATGTATTTTTCCACTATTTGCATGGGATTGTCTCTCCAAATTATACCATGGCTGGGACAAATCATATCAATGGGAATATTTAAGGCTACAACTTCTTCTATTTTCTTTACAACAAATTTGCTGAAGGGAGTTAATATATTGGCATAGTACTTCATAGCTTCAGCATATAATTCGTCCTGGTCTACCAGGTCATTGTACATAAGTTCTGATGCATAGTGCATTCCGAAGGCGTCGTTACTGAAAAGTTTATTTTCACCTGACATGTATGTCATCATGGAGTCTGGCCAGTGAAGCATTCTTGCTTCAACGAATATTAATTTATTTTTACCTATATCCAAGGTGTCTCCTGTTTTAACCTCAACGAAATTCCAGTCCTTGTGATGATGTCCCTTTATAGTATTTATACCGTTCTTAGTGCAATAAATAGGTGTGTCAGGGATTTCTTTCATTAGTTCAGCCAAAGAGCCTCCATGGTCAATTTCTGCATGGTTTATGATTATGTAGTCAATTTCTTTCAAGTCGATTACTTTTTTTAAATTTGCAACATATTCTTTTGCAAAGGGTTCCCACACAGTGTCTATTAATACTGTTTTTTCGTCCCTTATTAAATATGAATTATAAGAAGACCCTCTGTGAGTTGAATACTCATCTCCATGAAATTTGTCTAATTCCCAGTCAATTTTACCTACCCAGCTAACAGTATCTGATATTTTAAACATAAACTCCTCCTT
>CZCB01004816.1_pt1 | contig 36523 bp, 36 predicted proteins | sample 591991 | NCBI WGS metagenome assembly CZCB01 (sample SAMEA3556809, study PRJEB10932) | anaerobic digester metagenome
CTTCCCTACACCGACGGGCTAATATCCATAAGAAAAGTATTCGCACACCTGTCAAAGAATCTGAGGGAATTACAGAGCCTGGAGAAGGTAGAGGGCTATGAGTTTTCGGGCAGGGGGCTTAAATGGGGCACTATAGGTGGACAGAGCCATTCAATCGGTATTAAGAACTATCTTGCGGTTGACGGTATAGAAAACGTTATAAATATCCTTGAGGAACTGGAACTGGGTAAAATAAGGGATATGGAATTCCTTGAGGCCTATGCCTGCACCGGCGGGTGTGTTGGGGGGCCGCTTCTCGTGGAGAATGCCTTTGTTGCAAAAACTAGAATAAAGCACCTGGCCGCTACCACCCCTTCACCCAAGCTAATAGGAAAAGAAAAGGTGGAAAAGTATATTGAAACGGGACTGTTTAACTGGACCGAGAAGATAAAACCAAAGAAAATGGTGAGCCTGGACCCGAATATAGGAAAGGCTATCCAAAAGATGGAAAAGGCCGAGGAGATATTGAAAAAACTGCCCGGTATAGACTGCGGGTCCTGCGGCGCACCCACATGCAGAGCCCTGGCGGAGGACATAGTAAACGGCAGGGCCAGGGAAGTGGATTGCATATTCAGGCTTAAGGAAATAATTAGTAGAATGGACAGGGGGTAAAATGAATGAATGTAAGGGAACTGTGCCGGAGCCTTGGATTAAACCCGGTGGCAGGGGAAAAAGGCATGGACAGGAAGGTTGACGGGGCCTATGCAGGGGACTTGCTAAGCTTTGTAATGGCCAACGCTTCCAAGGGAAACGTCTGGATAACCATCCAGGCCCATTCCAATATTGTCGCCGTTGCCTGCCTGCTGGAGATGGCGTGCATAATAGTTGCGGCCGGCGTGCAGGTGGACGGCGATACGCTGGAAAAAGCAGATAAGGAAGGGATACCGATACTGTCTGCAGATTTGGACGTGTACACCCTTTGCTGCAAACTGCACAGTCTCGGTATATAGCAGCCTATGAATTTGACGCTGGATTTGCATATACATTCAGCACTGTCCCCCTGCGGCGACAACGATATGACGCCCAACAATATAGTAAACATGGCTCTTCTGAAAGGGCTGGATGCTATAGCTGTAACCGACCACAACTCCGCGGAAAACGTTGAAGCGGTTATGAAACTGGGCTTTGAAAAGGGAATAGTTGTGGTGCCCGGCATGGAGGTGCAGTCCAAGGAAGAGGTGCACCTGCTTTGCTATTTTTCCGACCTTGACCGGGCATTGGGTTTCCAGCAAAGGGTATACGATAACCTGGAAGGAGAAAACAACCCGGACTATTTCGGCGATCAGCTAATAATGGACGAAATGGACAGGGTGGTAGGGCACAACCGGAGGCTGCTTATCGGATCTACAAACCTCTCGGTGGAAAGAATAGTAGACCTGGTGGTCCGGGAAGGGGGAAGGGTTGTGCCGGCCCACGTGGACAAAAAAGCTTACAGCATAATTTCAAACCTTGGCTTTATTCCGCCGGACCTAGATATTAAAAGCGTTGAAGTAAGCAGGCCGGGGAACATCGCCGGGCTTTTACAGCAATACGGCCAGTTGAAAGGATACGGGATAATACATTCTTCCGATGCCCACCGACTGGGGGATATACTGGAACGGGAGTTTTTCATGGAAGTTGAGGAGAAAAGCATACGCGGAATACTGGCACAGCTGTAATTGTGGTCATAGAAATTGGTTCGCAGCTCGCTGCATTCATGCCATGGGCTGCGGGTTACGAATTACTTGGAAGCAAAAGAACCGTCCCTTTGCTTCCTGGAAGGAGCGGGGTCATGAGGGATATTTCGCTGCATGTACTTGATATAGCCAACAATTCGTTGGAAGCGGACGCAAGCCTGATTGAAATTTTGGTGGAAGAGGATATCGCGGGCAATATGCTGCGGGTGAAGATAAAGGATAACGGGCGGGGGATGGACGAAGAAACCGTAAGAAAAGCCGTTGACCCCTTTTATACATCCAGGAAAACAAGGAGGGTGGGACTGGGTCTTCCACTTCTTAAGGCGTCCTGCGAAAGGTGCGGCGGTACTTTTTCCATAAAATCTAAACCGGGAGAGGGTACCGAGATTTATGCCGGCTTCCGGTACGACAACATTGACCGGCCTCCGCTGGGGGATATGCCGGAGACCATATTCAGCTTAGTTGTACTAAACCCATCCATAGATTTCGTATACCGTCACTCCCGCAACGGGCATGTCTTTATGATGGATACCAGGGAAATAAAAAAAATACTGCAGGGGCTTCCGCTCAATACTCCCGAGGTTGCCGGCTGGCTGAGCCGGCACCTGAAAGAAGGCATATCAAATCTCGGATTCAAGTCTTGATAATACTGGGTATGGCCAAAAATTATTAAAATAGTTATTGATAATTCTTTTTAGACATATTAAAATATAAGCAGGAAATTCTAATAATATATTATTTATATAACAGATTATAACAGCTTTTGATGACTTTTATCAGATAATCTATATGTAAAAAATAGAATCAATATTGCCATAAATGCCTCACGTCTGAAACTCTAAGCGACACAATAAGTTCAGGATAAAAGGGTATAACTGGAATACGTTATGCCTCCCGGTATGAAAAGGAATAGTTTGTACGGATGTAGTAGTTTTTCTCAAGGCTAGACTTTTTAGTTTAGCTTTATTCGCCCGTAGCTAGTTTAATAACGGGAACAGGATTTGTTGTCGGTATTTTTATTTTTCCCGAAAGAATTATTAAAAAAGAGGAGGGCTGTCGTATAAGGGATGATGTTGCAAGGCTGCATCAATTATTACGGGAAGGCAAATGCTGCGCCAGCGCATTAGTACAGTTAGGCCTGGAAATTAGGGGTCAGGAAAACAGGCAGCTTGTTGAAGCAGCAAGTGCACTTTGCCGGGGTGTCCAAAGCGGATTGACCTGCGGGGCCTTGACCGGGGCGGCTTGCATGCTGAATATAATCGACCCGGCAAAAGCAAATACAGAGCTAATCCCTGAACTTGCGGAATGGTTCATCGCAACATACGGAAAGAAATATGGGGGCATTAGCTGCAAAGAAATAATCGGGAGTGATGTGACAAACCAAACCGGGAGATGTCCTGCGCTTATAGAGGCAACCTTTTTGCAGGCAAAATCCATTCTGTCTGATTACGGATTTGACTTTGATTAGTGTTCTCTATTTAGTAAAGATTTGGGTACGTTACCAAAAATGGAGGTGTGAAAATGAAACTCAGAAAAATGTGGCTTAACATCAACGGCGTGAACCGCATGCTTGTATGTGACCCGGAAAAGGATACGCTGGCCGAAGTGCTACGCCGCATTGGGCTGACCGGTGTTAAGGTGGGCTGCGGTACCGGAGTGTGCGGGGCATGTTCGGTAATACTTGACGGAAAAGTTGTCCGTTCCTGCGCAAGAAAGATTAGTTCGGTAAAAGAGTACAGCAAGGTTATTACTATTGAGGGTATAGGTACGCCCAATAACCTGCATCCGCTGCAGGTAGCCTTTATGCACAATGGTGCCGTACAGTGCGGTTTCTGTACACCGGGCTTTATCGTTTCGGCATACGCCCTTCTGCAGGAAAACAATAACCCCACCCGTGAAGAGGTTAGGGACTGGTTCCATAAACACCGCAATGTTTGCCGTTGCACCGGATACAAGCAAATAGTGGATGCGGTTATGGATGCTGCAAGGGTTGTCCGCGGGGAAGCCACCATTGAAGACATTACTAATAAGCTTCCTGAAGACAAGGAGTACTACGGCAAGCCCCTGGTACGCCCGACCGCCCTTGCTAAGGTTTGTGGTCTTGCCGATTACGGGGAGGACCAGGCGCTCAAGATGCCTAAGGAGACTTTGCATGTAGCGGTAGTCCAGCCAAAAGTTGCTCACCATGCAAAAATCCTGAAGATAGATACATCCGAAGCGGAAAAGATGCCGGGAGTTGTTAAAATCATTACGTACAAGGAATTAAAAGAAGCCGGGGGAACAAACGTGATGGCGGAGGGCCAGTTCCATGAGCGTACAACGGTCATGGTTCCAAGCAGGAGGGTATTGGCAGAGGATAAGATATACCGCTACGGCGACGTGGTTGCCCTGGTTGTTGCAGACACAAAGAACCGTGCCCGGGAGGCCGCGGCAAAGGTAAAGGTTGAGGTTGAAAAGCTTCCGGAATACTTAAGCTACCTGGATGCCGTTATGCCTGACGCCATGCGCATCCATGAGGATACGCCCAACATCTTCTCCAAGCAGCCGGTACTTAAAGGCGTGGGCTTGGAGGAGCCTTCCAAGGTGGCAGAAGTGATTGACAATTCGGCTTACAGTGTGTCGGGCAGCTTTTATTCCACCCGCCAGCCCCATTTGTCGGTTGAGGGTACCACTGTCCAAGCCTTTTTTGACGAAGACGACAACCTGACCTTCCTGTGTAAGTCCCAGGGTGTTTATTCATCAAAGGGGCGCATAGGGGATTCTCTTGGTATTCCCAAGGATAAACTGCGTATAGTAATGAATACTACCGGCGCAAGTTTTGGTTGGTCCACCAATGCCGGAGACCTTTGCCTGGCCGGTGCCGCAGCGGTTGTAACCAAAATGCCGGTAGCTTTGTCCATGACTTATGAGGAGCACCAGCATTTTTCCGGGAAACGCAGCCCCTGTCACTCCAATGGCAGGGTAGCCTGTGACGAGAAAGGGAAGATAACCGCCGCCGAGTTTGAATTTGGTTTGGACCATGGGGCCTATTCGTGGGGCGGGGATGATAAAATGACGAAACTGGTTCGCTTTGCATTCTTCCCGTATAATGTACCCAATGTGGCAGGCCTTGTGCGAGTGGCCACCACGAACCACAACTTCGGCACCGCTTACCGAAGCTACGGCTCGCCCCAGGCCTATACCATGTCCGAGGCGCTTATGGATATGCTGGCGGAGAAGGCAGGAATTGACCCCTTTGAGTTCCGCTGGATAAACATAGCGCGGGAAGGGGATACCAACATAAACAGCTATCCTTTCCGCCAGTACCCGATGGAGGAAATGATGAAAATAATGAGGCCCATTTACGAAAGGGCGGTTGCGGAAGCCAAAGCCGCCGATACCCCCGAGAAACGCAGGGGTGTAGGGCTATCCTGGGGAGGCTTTAACGTCACCGAGGGCGGTACCGACAAGGCGACGGTAGCCCTTGAACTGGGACCGGGCGATATCATAATCAAGTATGATACCTATCAGAACATGGGCCAGGGAGGCGACGTGGGTTCCCTGATGTTAACGCTGGAAGCCTTAAAGCCCCTTGGGATAACCCCGGACAGGGTGAGACTGGTACAAAACGATACCAAGCTTTGCCCGGACAGCGGAATGTCCGGTGCCAGCCGTACCCATTTCATGAGCGGAAAAGCAACCATAATTGCAGCCGAGAAGCTCATGAACGCTATGCGCAAACCCGACGGCACCTACCGTACCTACGAGGAAATGGTTGCCGAGGGCATAGAGACCAAGTATTATGGCACCTATGAGACCACCACGGTACCCGGGCTGACCCGGCTTGACCCCAATACCGGCATAGGCGATCCCACGCCTGCATACACCTACTGCCTGAACCTTGCAGAGGTGGAGGTGGACACCGCCACCGGCAAAGTTAGGGTTCTTCGCTTCACCTGCGTGGACGATGTGGGCAGGGTGGGCAACATCCATGCCGTTAACGGCCAGGCCTACAGCGGTATAGCCCACAGCATAGGTTTCGCTCTAAGCGAAAACTATGACGACGTAGTAAAACATGCAACTATGAACGGTGCCGGGTTGCCTTACATTAAGGACCTTCCGGACGATATTAACGTAATTCATTACGAGCGGCCGGATGAAGAGGGTCCCTTCGGTTCCTCGGGTGCCTCAGAGGCCTTCCAGTCCTCCGGGCACGTGGCGGTATTAAACGCCATATATAACGCCTGCGGTGTGCGAATCTACGAGATGCCCGCAACACCGGAAAAGGTTAAAGCCGGGCTGGAGATACTAGCCGCCGGCGGGAAGATAGAACCGCCGAAGAAATACTTCTTAGGTTCCGACCTTTACGAGGAGCTTGAAGATATGAAGGCAAATCCCGTTAAATACGGAGGAGACGACTTCTTTATTCCGCTGGGCGGAGCCGGCGAGAGGTTCTTCTAACGGGATAGGTTTATGTGGTATCCGGGCTGTGATTGTTTTCACAGTCCGGATACCACAATATAAAGGTTTAGCACATCCTATGCAACTTTCTCAGCACTTAATATTTAATAACGGAGTCTGATATGGAAAAGTTTAAGGAGAGTATCAAAACATGTTTGCAGCACGAACCGGCTTTTTGTACCGCAGCCTGTCCCTTTGGACTGGATATCCGGGACTTTATACCCAAGTTACAAAGGGGCGCTTTTAACGCTGCGTACAGAACCTATCTGAACGCGGTCGGGTTTCCGGGCATAGTATCGCAAATATGCCATGAGCCCTGCAAAGAAGTATGCCCCAGGCGTTTTAAGGACCAGGCCATTGCCGTGAGGCATCTTGAAAAGTCGGCCATAGACTACGCTCGCAATTTAAACCCAAACAGCTACAACATTCCTCCCAAGAACAAAAAGATTGCGGTTATAGGAGCGGGTATAAGCGGGCTCGGGTGTGCCCTCCGCCTGGCATCCAAAAAGTATGATGTTACCGTGTTCGAAAAGTCGGACAGAATAGGGGGACATTTGTGGGACCTACTGCCCCCGGAGGTTTTTCTGGCCGAAATAGAGAGACAGTTCATATATGAAGAGTATACGCTGCTTCTTAATACCGAAATAAAAAGCTTGGACCAGCTGGACTTCGATGCGGTATATATTGCCACCGGTAAAGGAGGCGCCGATTTCGGCCTGAAATATGACCCCAATGGTGCCTATGCCAGCACAAGGCCCGGCGTTTTCTTAGGCGGTGAGCTGTGCGGCAGGAACATAATTGAAGCCATAGCCGACGGTCTGAATGTAACAAAGGCAATAGAATGGTATATAAAGACCGGCGGGATGAACCAGCCCCCGGAACAGAGGGGAACCAAAATAAAGCTGAATCCGGACTTTATTACTCCGGTAGAGCAGGTGCTGCCTGGTGAGGGCGAACCCTTTACCCAAGACCATGCGGTGAACGAAGCCAAGCGCTGTCTTTTATGCGCCTGCGACGCCTGCGTCCGTCACTGCGATTTGATGCGCTATTACGGCAAGTTTCCCAAGCGTATTGGGGAAGAGGTTGAGATTACCGTTCGTCCCGGTACGCTGGACGGGGACGGTACAGTGGCAACGCGTCTTATATCCACCTGTAACCATTGCGGCCTGTGTAAAGAGGTCTGTCCCCAGGATATCGATACCGGTGATCTGCTGCTTCAAAGCCACCGTGCCATGCGTCAAAAGGGGGCCATGCCCTGGGCGTTCCATGACTTCTGGCTTCGGGACATGGAGTTTACAAACAGCGACGAGGCGGCGCTTTGCAGGCTGCCGGAGGGGTACAGCAAAAGCGAGTACGTGTTTTTCCCGGGCTGCCAGCTGGGGGCCTCCGATCCACGGTATGTCATAGAAAGCTATCGTTTTCTTCTGGGCCACCATCCTGATACCGCCCTGATGCTGGGCTGCTGCGGCGCTCCTGCCGAATGGGCGGGGGAAGGACCCATTCACGATGACGTAATAGAGAGACTGCGCAAAGACTGGATTTCTCTTGGAAAGCCAATCGCGGTCTTTGCTTGTCCCACCTGCTATCAGATGTTCGGAAAATACCTGCGCGAGGTGCAGGGCGTTTTCCTCTACAATTTGATATCGGAACTGGGTGTTTCCACGGCCGGGAAGACGTACGGTGAAACCGCTTCGGTTTTTGACCCCTGTACAAGCAGGCATGAGCCGGAGCTTCACCAGGCGATACGAAAGCTTGCCGAGCAGTCGGGATTTAGCCTTGAAAGGCTGCCTTATGATGGGAAATATGCCCGGTGCTGCAGTTGGGGCGGGCAGGTTTCAGTCGCCAACCCTCCCTATGCCCGTGAAGTGGTCAAGGTAAGAATTGCGCAAAGCGATAATCCCTATATAGCCTATTGCGCAAACTGCCGGGACATATTTGCTTCGGCGGGAAAACAGTGTTATCACATACTGGATGTAATATTCGGAATAAATGGCGCAGGAAGAAAACCTCCCACTTTGACGGGAAGAAGGTACAACAGAATAGTGCTTAAACGGAAGCTGCTGGAGGAATACTGGAAGGAAAAGCCGGAGGATATGCAAATGGGAAGTAAGATAAAACTTTATATTTCACCGGAGCTAAAGAGAAAACTAAACGATGAAATGATACTGGAAACCGATATTGAAAAAGTGGTGGAACACTGCGAAACAAGCGGACGCAAGATTGTGGATGCGGATTCCAATTCCTTTTCCGGGCATTTATTGATAGGAAACATGACCTACTGGGTGGAATACCACAGCAAAGATGACGGGTATGAACTGCTGAACGCATACAGCCACCGGATGAAGATAGAGGAGGAATAGCGGCATGAAAGAAAAGAAGAAGCTTATCTGTAATAGATGCCGGGTGGAACTTAAGGCCCAAAAGACATATTTCGAGTACCTGGGGCACAGTTTCCATGCCGATATTCCAAGATGCCCGGAATGCGGCGAGGTTTATATCCCGGAGGACCTGGCCAAGGGCCGTATTGCGGAAGTGGAGATGCAGCTGGAGGATAAGTAAATGAAAGAGAAGGAAATCATACGAAACACTTACAGTGTCTGCCCCGTCTGCCTTAAAAGGCTGCCTGCCCGCCATGTGCGGGTGGGAAGCAGTGTTTACATGCAGAAGGACTGCCCCGAGCATGGAGAGTTTTCCACCATAATATGGCGCGGGTATGTGGATATGAGTGACTGGATTGGAAGTGTGCAGGAAATGGGGGATGAAGGGAACCCTAACTGCCCCAACGATTGCGGCCTTTGTTCGTACCACGCCCAAGACACGTGCTGCACGCTGCTGGAGGTAACCGACCGCTGCAACCTAAACTGTCGTTTTTGCTTTGCGGACAATAAGGGCAGCCCAGACCCAACCCTAGAGCAAATCCGGCTTTGGCTAAACAAGTTGGCCAGGCCGGGCGAAACACTGGTGCAGCTGAGCGGCGGTGAACCCACGGTGCGCGACGACCTGCCGCAGATAGTTGCCGCGGCAAAGGAAGCAGGGTGCAAATATGTGCAGTTGAACAGCAACGGCATACGCCTGGCCCAGAACAAGGAATACCTGGAGCAACTTGCCCAGGCGGGTTTGTCCTTTGTATTCATGCAATTCGACGGCACCGAGGAGGAAATATACCAAAGGCTGCGCGGGCGGAGGCTGCTGGAAATAAAGCAGCGGGCTATTGAAAACTGCGCAGACTACAATATAGGGGTAACCCTTGTTCCAACGCTGGTTCCCGGGGTTAACACCCATAACATAGGGGATATACTAAGATTTGCCTTATCCCGGTCACCGGTGGTGCGGGGTGTGCACTTCCAGCCGGTAAGTTATTTTGGACGCACACCCGGACTGCCCGAGGACGATATGCGGTTTACGATAGATGAACTCCTTATCAACATTAAAGAACAGGCCGGCGATCTCATTAAGCTGGAAAACATAATCCCGTCCCGCTGCAACCATCCCCTTTGCGGTTTTCACAGCAATTTTGTTGTGATGCCCGACGGCCCTGTACCCTTGTCGCACCGTGAACGGGCCGGGGAAGGATGCTGCGGTCCTACTACAGCCAAGCAAAACCGCGCCTTTATATCCCGACGCTGGCAGCGGCAGATACAGAACCAGGATGGTGGGTCGTGCTACTGCAGTAAAGAGCCGGATATTAACAGCATGGAATACTTTCTGCAGCGGGTAAAGACCCACGGCTTTACCGTGACGGCTATGGCGTTCCAGGACGCCGGTAATATCGATTTGGAACGTTTACGCCGGTGCAGCCTCCATGTATTCGATAAGGACAGGTTTGTACCCTTTTGCTCTTATTATCTTTCAAGGTGGCAGTATCAATGATTATGAACAAAGCGGATGTCTGCAATACCGGGGTTTGCCGTCCGGGAGGGTTTACAATAACCGACAGGGCCATGGAGTATTGCAGATTCAATAAAGGTTCAAAACTGCTGGATGTAGGTTGCGGTTTAGGTGCAACGGTTCGACATGTGGCGGAAAAGTACGGGCTTGATGCTTACGGTATTGAAAAGGATCAAGAAGTTTTGGAGCAGGCGAAGGCTTTCCCTCAGTCCCATCGGCTGCAGATTGGCGATGCCGTGCATATGCCCTTCGGCGATGAGGAATTGGACGGGATAATTTTCGAATGCAGCCTGTCCAAAATGAAAAGTCCTGGCGAGGTACTGGGTGAAGCTTACCGCATCCTGAAGCCCGGAGGGTATTTAATAGTTTCGGACATCTATGCCCGGGGCGAGCCTGCGCAGCTGTGCGGCCTGCTGGGGCGGGTAGCCTCGAGGGAAAACCTGTGCAGCGAGCTTGAGAGCAGTCATTTCTCGGTTGAATTGTTTGAAGACTATTCGGAGCTTTTACGGGCAACATGGGGGCAGATGGTTTTTGAATACGGTTTAAATGCGTTGTATGAGAACCTTAAAACCGACTGCTGCAAGATGCGGAGGGTTAAGTGCGGCTACTGCCTGATAATTGCTAAAAAGGAAGTGTTTATGAATGACCTCACCGGTCCAGGCATGGGTAGCTGAACGTACCGGTTTAAAGGAACGGCTTACGGCGGAAACCCTTAAGACGTGGCAGATGGAAAGGGTGAAAGAGACGATACAATATGCCTGGCGTAGCTGCAGGTATTACGCTGAAAGGCTTCAGGGAGTTGATACCAAAAGGCTTGAACGGATGGCCGATATGCAGCATTTACCCTTTACCCGGCCGGAGGATGTGGCTCTTCGTCCCGAGGGTTTTCTCTGCGTACCGCAGCGGGAGGTATCCCGCGTTGTGACGCTTTTTACCTCCGGTAGCCTAGGGAGACCCAAAAGGATTTTTTTCACAGAGCGGGACTTGGAAAAAACGGTGGACTTCTTTGCCTGCGGCATGTCAACAATGACACAAAGCGGGGAAAAAACCCTTGTTTTGATGTCGGGGGCAACCCATTACAGTATCGGCGACCTGCTGCAAAAAGCATTGGCACGGATTGGTGCGGAGGCGCATATACACGGCAACGTGAAGGATGTACATAGTGCGATTGATGCGGCCAGGGGGTTTGACTGCCTGGTGGGGGTACCCGCCGAGCTAATGTACATGGCCCGTACCGAAGGAGATTTACGCCCCAAAAGCGTGCTGCTAAGCGCCGATTATGTGCCGGAGAGCATTATAAAGGGTATAGAGGACAGGTGGAAATGCCGCGTATATACCCATTACGGTATGACCGAAACGGGTTTTGGTGGCGGTGTCCAGTGTAGCGCGGGCCTTGGGTATCACCTGCGCGATGCTGACCTGCTGTTTGAGATTGTGGACCCGCAGTCGGGAAGGCAGGCTGCCCCCGGGCAGTACGGCGAGGTAGTGATTACAACGCTCTCCCGGGAGGCCATGCCGCTTATACGCTACCGTACCGGCGATATGGCACGAATGTTGGAAGGGGCCTGTCGCTGCGGCGGCATCCTTCCGCGGCTTGACAAGGTTATGGGCCGGTATGCCAACACCATACCTATAGAAGGCGCGAAACCTTTAAGCATTCACAAGCTTGACGAGTTAATGTTTGCGGTACCCGAAATCCGCAACTACAGTGCCAAGCTTATCATCTCAAGCCGGGCGAACGTTTTAAGCCTGACGGTGGATACCGTGCAGGACTTGGACGCAGACAGGCTGTCAGAGTACATAAAGGCATACTTTGGAAGCGGCATGGACATACGGATAAGCCGTTCTACCGTTAGTCCTTTTACCGGTGCGGCGAAAAGACAGATTTCCATAGAACACCAATAGTTGAAAGCATAGAAAAAATCATGTGAGGAGGATGAGCCATGGAATTCAAAAATGCAAGAATTGTCAAGAAGGCTAATATTTATTTTGACGGTAAGGTGACCAGCAGAACAATTTATACCGAAGAGGGTGAAAGAAAGACCCTAGGCATATTTTTGCCGGGAGAGTATGAATTTAATACAGGCAGCGAGGAGCTGATGGAGGTTCTTGGCGGGGAGATGAAGGTTATGCGCAAAGGCGAGACAGAATACACCCTTTACAAGGAAGGGGACAGCTTTGTTGTGCCTGCCAATTCCAGCTTTAAACTAATAATTGAACAAGTGGCCGACTATTGCTGTTCATATCGTGACTAGATGCCACTTATGTTACATATAAAGAAAAAAGCGGGTTTTTGGACAATTAATAGCGCCACGAAAAGGGGGTAATGGCATGAAAACAGGAGCGGTGGTGTTGGCAGCCGGATTATCTTCCCGGATGAAGTCCTTTAAACCTATGCTGCCGCTTGCAGGTTCAACTGTGATTAAAACAGCCATTTCAACCCTCAGGGCGGCGGGAGTTACAACGATAGTGGTGGTTACAGGGAATAACGCCGAAGCACTGTGCAAACATCTGTCTGATGTTGACGTAGAATGTGTTTACAATGAGATTTATGCCAGCACCGATATGTATTATTCGGCGTGCATGGGCCTAAACCATATTCGCGACAAGACCGGCCGTGTATTCTTTTTACCCTGCGATGTGCCCCTTTTTTCCCGGCAAAGCCTGGTTGCCATGATGGAGTACATGGACCGCAGCAGCTGCAGCATTTTAATTCCCGCTCATAGAGGGGAAAAGGGGCACCCTGTCCTTATTAAAAACGATGCCATACCCCAAATAGTATCCCATAAAGGCGAGGGAGGTTTAGGGGGAGCAATAGAGGCTTTTATCGGTATAAAGGATGTAATAGAACTCCCGGATGCCGGGATTACCATGGATGCGGATAATCCGGATGACTACAAGCGGCTGCAATGCTATGCAAAAAGTATTAGCAAGCAAACTTGACATGAGAACACTTGCGCATTGTTAATTTAGAAATAAACTGGAGCAGGAAGGCTGTAATTATGATACCAACTAGAGAGCAGTGCATTCAAATACTGTCGGATTGCTGCGTGCCGGAAGGGGTGCGACAGCACTGCCTATTGGTTGCAAAGGTGGCGGTGCGGCTGGCAGAAGCCCTAAACAGAAAAGGGCATGATTTGAACGTACAGGCTATTGAAGCGGCAGCGCTGCTGCACGATATTGCAAGGGACAAGCCTCACCATGCCCGGGTGGGGGCGAACCTTCTGTTGAGTAAAGGTTATAATGAAATAGCGGAAATTGTACGGCAGCACATGAAGCTCGACCCGGAAGAACGGGACAGGGTGTCCGAGGTGACGGTTGTTTTTATAGCCGACAAATTCGTGGAGGATGACAGAATAGTACCGCTGGAAGAGAGGTTTTTAAAGAAAGCTAAGACTTTTGATAAATCCCCGGCGGCCATGAAGTCGATAGAAGAGAACTACCGAACAGCATTGGCGCTGCAGGGCATCATGGAAAAAGAAATGGGCTGCCAGGGCGGACTATTTACATTTCTTACACAGCAACCCAATGAAGAAGGAGGACTACCGGAATGAAGGGACTTTTCCAAACCCTCAGGCAGTGTATGCTGGATGGAGGTGATGCAGTACTTGTGACCGTCATTGCAAGTTCAGGCTCAACACCTCGTGGAGCCGGGGCTAGAATGCTGGTGGGAAAAAACGGCCGCCTGTACGGCACTATTGGCGGTGGAGCAATAGAGTATAAGGCCGGGCAGATAGCCGAGGAGGTACTTAAAGAGAAAAGGTCCTTTACCAAGGGATATAAGCTTGTGCCAAAGCAGGTTGAGGATTTGGGCATGATCTGCGGCGGTGACGTGGTGGTATACTACCAGTATATATCAGCCAACGACCGGGAGTTTCTTTCACTCGTTGAACGTACCCTAAACCTGCTAAAAACTGACGAGGATTCCTGGTTACTAATCGATATTACCGATGAAACGGCGTGGAGAATGGGCGTTTACAGTAAAAGCACAGGGCTTGCCGGCCTGGAACTAAAAGAGGATGAACTAAAGTCCTTGTTGAAAGGGCGCAGCATGCAAATAGGCGTAGGCGGGAGAAAGTACTACAGCGAGCCGCTTGTGCGGGCGGGAAAAGTAATAATTTTCGGCGGGGGTCACATAGCCCAGGAGCTGGTTCCGGTTTTGGCTCATGTGGGATTTAGATGCACGGTTGTGGACGACCGCGAAGAATTCGCAACCAGGAAGCTGTTTCCGATGGCGGAGGAGGTAATAGTGGGAAACTTCGAAAGGGTACTTGAGAGCGTTGACATTACCGGGAATGACTATGTTGTAATAGCGACCCGGGGGCATAATTACGACTTTGTAGTACTGGAGCAGGCGCTGCGTACCGATGCCTACTATGTCGGTGTTATAGGAAGCAGGCAAAAAATCGCCAGCACCAACGCCAGGCTGCTGGAAGCCGGCATACCGCAGAAGGACATCGAGAGGATATTCACACCAATCGGCATTCCGATAAAAGCGGAGACTCCGGCGGAGATAGCCATAAGCATTGCGGGGGAACTTATAATGGTGCGGGCCAAACGCCTGGAGCAGAAAAAATCGACCTGATGGCAGGCACATGTTCACTGTTATTCTCCCGATTTAATCCTATGGGAAAATTGCTGTTGATTATTCTTTTTATATATGTTAAAATATGACAAGGAGTTCTTATATGTTATCCAAATGACAGATTGTATTTAGTTTTATTAGGCGAGTTTAAAAAGAATAGATAAAAACTTCCAAAAAAATGCTTCGAGTCTGAAGTTCTAAGGGAGACTATGAATTCAGACCGATAGGGTATAACTGGAAACGGTTATGCCTCCCGGTGTGGAAAGAAGTGATTCGGATGGATGAAGGGTTTTTCACAAGGGGCTAAATCCCTTGGGTGGGTTCTGGTTATCCGTACAAGTTTAATGCCGGGAACAGGATTTGTTGCCGGCATTTTTGTTCGGTGTTTTTCTTACATAGTCTAGGACATATTATAAAAACTCTAAAGGCCAACGCTTCTCCTTTCCACAGAAGAGGCATTTTATAAAACGCGCAGTTCGCTGCGCACAAAACGCAGTTTGCAGGCGCTTTTGAGCCCGCGTTTTGGCGTACAATACGCACAAGCGCCCATTGAAAAGGAGGAGATTGGAAAAATGAAAAAAAGACTTCTTTGTGTGCTGCTTTGTATTGTCCTGGTTGTGCCGGCGGCTGTAGCATGCAGCGGCCAAAAGGGTAATAATGAGCCGGGCCAAACAAACGGGGATGAAAAGAGTGAAAAGCAGGTAACTATATTGGTTGCCGCCGCAGCAAGCCTTCGTTACTGTATGGAAGATGAACTGAAAGGCATGTTCGAGGGATTGCATCCGAATATAAGGGTGACCTTCACCCTTGACAGCTCCGGGAAACTGCAGAAGCAGATAGAAGAAGGGGCGGATGTGGATGTGTTTGTCTCGGCGGCAAGGAAGCAAATGGACGCATTGAACGAAAAGGGGCTGATACTGGCTGATTCTGTAATAGACCTTTTGGAAAATAAAATCGTTTTAATATTACCCGAAAGTTCGACGCTGGAAATTGAAAACTTTAATGACATACTGCTGGCCGATACCATTGCTGTAGGCGACCCTGAAAGTGTTCCGGCCGGGCAGTACGCAAAAGAAGCCCTTGAAAATCTTGGGCTGTGGGATAAAGTCAAGGGAAAGGCAAGCTTTGGTACAAATGTAACCGAGGTATTGAACTGGGTTGCTGAAGGAAGTGCCGAGGCCGGTATTGTTTATGCAACAGATGCTGCAACAACCGGAAATGTAAGAGTTGCTGCAGAGGCCCCGGATGGAAGCGTATCCAAGATTATATATCCTGCGGGTATTGTGAATTCCTCTACTAAAAAGGAAGCGGCCGCTTCTTTCATGGAGTTTTTAAAATCCGATGAGGCCCTTGCCGTATTCGAGAAGTACGGCTTTACTCCCAATATCTGAACATTTTAGTTTGAAACGGAGGTAGAACCAATGGACTGGGGTCCGATTATTATTTCATTGAAAACAGCCGTCACGGCTATTTTTATCACTTTTTTTCTTGGTGTATTCACGGCAAAAGCCGTGGTAGGCATGAAACATGCCAAGGCGAAAATGATAATAGACGGCATCTTGACGCTACCCTTGGTTCTGCCTCCAACGGTGGCAGGTTTTATCCTGCTTTTAATATTCGGCATTAAGAGACCTTTAGGCTCTTTCCTTTTTGAGGTCTTTGGTGTTAAAATCGTGTTTACATGGACTGCAACGGTAATAGCGGCGGTAGCCGTTTCTTTCCCCTTGATGTACCGCTCCGCCAGGGGCGCCTTTGAGCAGGTGGATGAGAATTTGGTATATGCTGCAAGGACATTGGGCCTATCCGAGAAAAAGATTTTTTGGAGGATTATATTGCCCCTGGCATTGCCCGGCGTGGCAAGCGGCGCGGTCCTGGCCTTTGCCAGGGGACTGGGTGAGTTTGGAGCAACAGCCATGCTTGCAGGCAACATTGCCGGTGAGACAAGGACGCTTCCCATGGCCATCTACTCAGCCGTGGCAGCGGGGAACATGGCGGAAGCGAGCGGCTATGTACTTATAATCATGATACTGTCTTTCCTTGTGGTAGTATTGATGAACTATTCCGCACACAAAAATAAGGCCCCGTGGAAAGGAGAGGGCTTCTATTGACGCTGCAGGTGAGCATTCAAAAAAATGTCAAAAGTTTTTCCTTAAACGTTGAGTTTGAGACTTCCGGCGGATGTACGGGTATATTAGGGGCCTCCGGCTGCGGTAAAAGCATGACGCTGAAATGTATCGCCGGAATTGAAAAACCGGACAAAGGAAGAATTGTGCTGAACGGAAGAGTGCTGTTTGATTCGGACGAAAAGGTCAACCTGCCGCCGCAGCAGAGAAAAGTTGGATACTTGTTTCAGGACTATGCATTGTTTCCCAATATGACGGTAGCAAAAAATATAGCGGCAGCATTAAGACTTCCAAAGAAAGATAAAGAAAAAAAGGTCGGCGAAATGGTCAAATTCTTTCATTTGGAAGGTTTGGAGGGGAGTTTCCCGGGACAGCTTTCGGGAGGGCAGCAGCAGAGGGTGGCATTGGCGAGAATAATGGCCTATGAGCCGGACGTGCTGATGCTGGACGAGCCTTTTTCCGCCCTGGACACTTATTTGAAAGAGCAGCTGCAGATGCAAGTGCGAAGTGTTTTAAAGACCTATCATGGTGACGTGCTTCTTGTGACACATGATAGGGACGAAGTATACAGGTTCTGCGACAAAGTTTTGGTCATGGATAAAGGAAGCATTGTAAATATTGGTCATACAAAAGATGTCTTTAGAAGACCGGATAACGTTATATCAGCGAGACTGTCGGGCTGTAAAAATATTTCAAAGGCGAAGAAAATATCGGATTACAAAGTTCTGGCATTGGATTGGGGGATTATCTTACAGACGGCGAATCCAATAACGGAAGATGTACGGTATATAGGAATTCGCGCCCATGACCTGAAGCCGGTAAACGCACCAAAGGCAAGCGCAGTCAATGTTTTCAGGTGTGTTCTTGTTGAGTTGGTGGAGGGGCCCTTTGAAGTGGATATAATACTATCCGGCAGCGGAGAACGGGATATCCCTGCAGAGAACACCCTTTGGTGCAAGGTTGGCAAGGATGAATGGAAAATGCGGCTTGAAGAGAGGGTGCCGCAGTATTTATCGGTTTCACCGGAGGATATTATGCTGCTGCGTGCTTGAGGAACTTAATTATTGAGGCCAGGGAGGGAAAAATATGAAGCTTATTAAAACTGTAGAAGCGGTAGGACATGTATTATGCCATGATATGACCAGGATTATTCCCGGTGTAGAAAAGGATGCGGCATTCCGAAAAGGGCATGTTGTCCGGGAAGAGGATATTCCCGTGCTGCTGTCCATGGGTAAGGAATACCTGTACATTTGGGAGAAGGACGAGAACAAATACCATGAAAACGAAGCGGCGGAAATCCTGTGCAAAATGTGCAAGAACGAGTATATGGATGCCGGCCAAGTCAAGGAAGGGAAAGTTGAACTGTTTGCAGCGATAGACGGACTGTTCAAAATAGACGAGGAGAAGCTAAACGCAATCAATGCCTTAGGGGAAATGATAATTGCCACAAGGCATGGCAACTTCCCCGTAAAAAAAGGTGATAAGCTTGCAGGTACCCGGGTTATTCCGCTCGTCATTGACAAAAAGAAGATGGAAAGGGCAAAGGAAATAGCGGGAGATGCGCCTATATTAAAAATACTGCCCTTTAGGCATAAGAAAGTTGGTATCGTGACAACCGGTAACGAAGTTTATCATGGAAGGATAAAGGATGCCTTTGGACCGGTTATCCGGGATAAACTTAAAGAATACGATGTGGAAATAATGGGGCAAACCATTGTAAATGATGACCCTAAACGTATTGCCGATGCAATTTATGAATATATAAACCGGGGTGCGCAAATGGTTGTGTGCACGGGGGGCATGAGCGTTGACCCGGATGATACAACACCCACTGCCATTAAGAATGCGGGGGCAAGAATTATTACCTACGGTGCACCGGTGCTGCCCGGGGCAATGTTTCTGCTGGCATATACCAAGGAGGACATCCCCATATTGGGGCTGCCGGGATGTGTAATGTACGCAAAAAGGACCATATTTGACCTTGTGCTTCCAAGGGTGATGGCGGACGAGAGATTGACAGCAAGTGATTTGCACGCTTTGGGAATCGGCGGTTTGTGCCTAAACTGCGAAACTTGTGTATTTCCTAACTGCGGGTTTGGCAAATAGAACATTCAGGCCAACAATATGAGAAAAAGCCTTAATAGGTCGGGCTGTAGCATGCTAATAGTATGCCAATAAATGTTAAAAATTTCACGATTTTCCGACGGCAGGCCCCAAGGGAACTGGGACGGAAAAACACTTGAAATAAAAGGAATTGGGACGTGCTCCTGCTTTAATAGCTATTACAGTCAGCGGTAATAAAACGCGAATTTTGTTATACAACCGCATATTGTATGTTATAATTATAACAAACAAAAAATATCCTCTTCAAGGCCATAGACCTAAAGGAGTTAACCGTGGTTTATGGACCGACAAGGCTTACCCGGAAACGGGTATGCCTAACGGTGCGGAAAGAAGAGAAGCGAGGTATAATGCCGCCGAAAGCCGCTTCCGGAATACCAACAAGCGGTTTTTGTAGTTGTTAATCTCATTTACCGCGATGCAGTAGATAATCAATCAACAGGAAAGGAGTACGTAAAATGGAAAAGGTTAGGCTTACCATAGACGGTATTGAGGTTGAAGTTCCGTCGAATTATACGGTCCTGGAAGCCGCGCGTCTTATCAATGTAAAGATTCCGACCCTATGCTATTTAAAGGGAATAAATGAGATTGGCGCCTGCAGGATATGTTTGGTGGAGGTTGAAAGAGCAAAGAGTTTGCAGGCTGCGTGCGTCTTGACGGCAGCCGAAGGTATGGTGGTACACACAAATACCAAAGCCGTAAGGGAAGCAAGAAGAATGAATTTGGAACTACTGCTGGCAAACCATGATAGGGAATGCCTTGCTTGTGTCAGGAACAGGAACTGCGAGCTCCAAAAGCTTGCAGAAGAGTTTCAGCTGGATCATATAAAATACGCCAGAAATAAAAAGCCGCAAAAGGTTGATCTTGTGTCGCCGTCTATAGTCAGGGATCCAAACAAATGCATACTGTGCAGACGGTGTGAGAGTGTGTGCCATAATGTACAGACGGTATTTGCAATAGGAGAATCCGGGCGCGGCTTGCACACAAGTATAGGACCTGCCTTTGAGAAAAGTCTGGCCGAAGTACCCTGTATAAACTGCGGTCAGTGCATTATAAACTGCCCCGTAGGAGCCTTAAGGGAGAAGGATGACATAGAGAAGGTGTGGGAGGCCTTGGAGGACCCCGATTTGCATGTGGTGGTCCAGACTGCCCCCGCCGTGAGAGTAGCACTGGGAGAGGAATTCGGCATGCCCGTCGGGACCAGGGTTACGGGTAAAATGGTGACCGCGCTAAGGAGACTTGGGTTTGACAAGGTGTACGACACAGATTTTGCGGCCGACCTGACGATAATGGAAGAGGGCACGGAATTCCTGGGCAGGCTGAATAACGGCGGGAAGTTGCCTCTTATTACTTCCTGCAGCCCCGGGTGGATAAAGTTTTGTGAACATAACTTCCCTGAACTATTGGATAATCTGTCCACCTGTAAATCTCCCCATGAAATGATGGGTGCACTGCTTAAGTCCTATTATGCTGAGAAAAACGGTATAGACCCGTCAAAGATATTTGTTGTTTCAATAATGCCCTGTACTGCCAAAAAATTCGAGGCAAAAAGGCCCGAACTCAGTGCTACCGGCTATCCCGATGTAGACGCGGTGCTGACAACAAGGGAACTCGGGCGTATGATCAAGCAGACGGGCATGGATTTTGCCGGACTGGAAGAGCAGAGCTTTGATAGTATACTGGGCGATTCAACCGGTGCCGGAGTAATATTTGGAGCCACCGGTGGTGTCATGGAAGCCGCGCTTAGGACGATATACGAAATTGTTACGGGTAAAGCCCTTGAAAAGGTTGAGTTTGAGGAAGTAAGGGGCCTGGAGGGTATTAAGACTGCTGTTGTGCCGGTGGGCGACTTCAAGGTAAAGGTCGCGGTAGCCCACGGTACCGGCAATGCCAGGAAACTGATGGAGAGGATTGTTTCGGGCCGGGAGGAATACCATTTCGTAGAGGTAATGGGGTGCCCGGGAGGATGCGTCAGTGGCGGAGGCCAGCCCATAGTATCCGCAGCCGACAGGCTGGATTACGACCCCAAGGTGTTGAGGGCAAAGGCCATATATGAAGAGGATAAGGATATGCCCCTAAGGAAGTCCCATGAAAACCCCATGGTTAAAAAAGTATATGAGGAATACCTGGAAGAACCCAACAGCCAGAGGGCCCATGAACTACTTCATACCCACTATGAAAAGAGGAAAAAGATTATTTAGTCAGTAAAAGATGATAGGCAATGCATGAACTTAGAATATGCTTAATAGCTTATGAGAAAAATAAATCCAGACCGAAAGGGAATAGGACGATAGACTTCCGCTTCGGCGGAAGTTTTATATTTAGAAGGAGGCAGTTTTATAAATGGATAATGTAAGGTTTATGACAAGAACCGCGCTGCTACTTGCGGTGACGGTGGCCTGCCAGATGCTGAGACCCTTAATTACGCTTCCGGGTTTAGGTTCTACCCTGATAATAGGCAGCCTTGTAAACGCATCCCTTGCCGTATCTTCGGTGGTTGTAGGTATATGGGGAGGCATAATCATAAGCGTGGCCGCTCCCATAATAGCCTTTATGCAGCAGCATATAGCTTTCATATGGCTGATACCCATAGTCGCAACCGGCAATTTGGTTTTGGTAATTCTGTATGGTTTATGGTACCGCAAAAACAAATGGATCGCGATAGGGCTTTCATCGGTATTGAAAACATTGGTTCTTTACCTGTTGGTGAAGGCGGCTATAGGTATGGCAGCAGTGCCCGCACCGGCAGCGGCAGTGATGAGCATGACATTCAGCTGGCCTCAACTGGTAACGGCTGCAATAGGAGGTTTTTTGGCCTCGCTGGTTCTGAAAGTTCTAGCAGATACGGGAAAAGTATCAGGCTGAGGTTTTTCACAAAGCGTTTTCGCATAAACTAGTTTTCATGAAAACCACAAGTATTGCCAACTACGGGGAGGGTAAATACACCCTCCCCGTTTGCTATATTTAAAGAATAAATGAATTAAAGGTACTCGCCGGGAAATAAACACTGATATACATTGCCAAAAAAGTACTGTTTTCCGGTTTTTTTAAAATATAAAATATAAAAAAACAACCGTATCGTTATAAAGTTGACAAACTGACCTTAGTTTTATATAATTTATTTAGTATTCAGTGGTAGGTGTAAAAATCATTTTATCCATTATAGGTAAAATGTATTAACCACAAGATGTTAAACAATATTGCCGTGGAGGTGGAGATATGGTTACGTTTACCCTGAACGGGAAACAAGTATCGGTAGAAGAAGGAACCACCATACTAGAAGCCGCAAAAGCAAACGGGGTAGATATTCCTAACCTGTGTTATGACAAAAACCTTTCAATTTATGGTGGGTGTAGGCTGTGCGTAGTAGAAGTAGAAGGCGCTAAAACCCTTTTGGCAGCCTGTACTACTGAAGTGAGAGAAGGAATGGTAGTACAAACGGAATCTGAAAGAGTAGTCAGCGCCCGTAAAGATATTATTGATTTACTGCTTGCGAGTCACCCGGAGGATTGCCTAACCTGTGAAAAAAACGGTGAGTGTAAGCTTCAGGATTATGCTTACAGATATGGCATAAAGAAATCTTCATATAAGGGTGAAAGAATAGAGTATGCTATAGACAGTCTTAACCCTGTTATGGAAAGGGATCCGAACAAATGTATTTTATGTGGAAAATGTGTAAGGGTATGTGCGGAAGTTCAGGTTACAAACGCTATAGATTTTGCGGGCAGAGGTTTTAAAACCAGAGTATCCACACCCTTCGAAGCACCGATTGATTATAAAAATTGTAGGCTGTGCGGGCAGTGTATAAGTGTATGTCCGACCGGTGCCCTTACAAACAAACAGTTTAAAGGCACCAGGCCTTGGGAGATCACTGCTAAAGTAACTACCACATGTCCCCTCTGCGGTGTCGGTTGTAATTTCGACTTAAATCTAAAAGGAGATAAAATAGTGGGAGTAACGCCGAATCCTGATGCCGTAGTTAATGGAACTTCTCTCTGCGTAAAAGGAAGATACCATACAGACTTTATTTACAATCCGGACAGAATTACCACTCCTTTGATTAAAAAGGATGGAAAATTTGTAGAAACAACCTGGGAGACAGCTCTAAACACAGTTATTGAAAAACTGAAAGAGACCAAAGAAAAATACGGCCCCGACGCAATAGGGGGGTTGAGCTCAGCTCGATGCACCAACGAAGAAAACTATGTCTTTCAAAAAATGATGAGAGCCGCAATAGGTACACATAATGTGGACCATTGCGCAAGGACGTGACACGCTCCCACAGTTGCAGGTCTTGCAACTACATTAGGAAGTGGAGCTATGACAAACTCGATATCAGAAATAGAGGGCAACGAAGTGTTGTTCGTAATCGGTTCCAATGCAACCGAGGCCCATCCTATTATTGGTAACAAGATGAAAAGGGCCGTATTAAACGGTTCCAAGCTCATAGTAGTAGACCCCCGCCGTACAGAACTTGCGGAAATGGCTACATTATGGCTGCCGTTGAACTCCGGTACCGATGTTGCCTTAATCAACGGGTTAATGCATATTATCGTAAAAGAGGGCTGGGAGGATAAAGAATTCATTGAAACACGCTGTACCGGTTATGAAGAATTACTTAAGACAATAGAAAAGTATCCCCCGGATGTGGTAACCAGGATAACCGGGATTCCGGAAGAAATGTTATATGAAGCTGCCAGGCTGTATACCAGCACCAAAAAAGCGGGCATATTCTACACATTAGGAATAACAGAGCATATTACGGGTACAGATAATGTTATGAGCCTTGCAAACCTTGCTATGCTGACAGGGCATTTAGGTATAGAAAACGCGGGCATAAACCCGATACGTGGACAGAACAACGTCCAGGGTGCTTGTGATATGGCAGCGCTGCCAAACGTTTTCCCGGGATACCAGGCTGTTACGGATGAAAATAACATAAAATTCTTTGAAGACCTTTGGAAAGTAAAGATTAACAGGAACAAAGGGCTTACAATCCCTGAAATGTTTGAGGCAGCGGCGGCGGGGAAACTGAAAGCGATGTATATCATGGGAGAAGACCCCGTGCTCACGGACCCGGATGCAAACCATGTCAAGAAAGCACTAAAGAACTTGGACTTCTTAGTGGTCCAGGAGTTGTTTATGAGTGAAACCGCCAAACTGGCCGATGTTATACTGCCGGCGGCATGTTATGCCGAAAAGGATGGCACGTTTACAAATACTGAGAGAAGGGTGCAAAGAGTAAGAAAAGCCGTAGAAGCCCCCGGACAGGCCAGGGCAGACTGGAAGATACTGTGCGATGTAGCCAAGGGGCTAGGCGCCAGTGGGTTTGACTACAAAAACGAAGAAGAAATATTCGAAGAAATAAGGAAAGCCACACCCAGTTATAGGGGTATGACCTATGCAAGAATCGATAAAGAGGGTCTGCAGTGGCCGTGCCCGACTGAAGACCATCCCGGTACCAAGTATCTCCATAAGGGAACTTTCCCCAAAGGGCAAGGTATAATGAAGGCAATTGATTATAAGCTTCCCGCGGAACTTGTGGACGATGAGTATCCAATACTACTAATAACGGGCAGAATGATTACTCACTATAATGTCATGACCAGGTTCTCAGGAAAACTGGATGCAATAAGACCCTATGAGCTGGCGGAGATAAACCCTGTTGACGCTGAAAGGCTAGGTCTGGAAGAAGAAGGATTTATGAGGGTAACTTCCAGGCGCGGCTCCATAGTAACCAGGGTGACCATAACCGATAAAGTTAAACCCGGGTCGATATTTATGACATTCCACTATCGCGAATCCCCGGTAAATGAATTAACTAATTCCGCCTATGACCCGATTACAAAAACCGGGGAATACAAAATATCCGCTGTTAAGATAGAAAAGGTAGACAGCATGGCAGGATAAGGTAAGATGAGTTAATCGGTACAAAAAAGAGATGATTTCTATATTAACGGAGGTCATCTCTTTTTCTGTGTACCCGTGATATAATGAAATAGATTTTTCGGTTGACACATTAAAAAGCTTTAGGAGGAAAAGATGTTAAAAAATATTTCAGTAGAGGAAGCAAGTGAAATACTACTAAATGAACCCGTCAATATACAGTCCATAGAACTACCTATCCTGGAAAGCCTGGATTACGTCTTGGCAGAAGATATCATATCCAACTTGAATATGCCGCCCTTTGACAGGTCACCTCTTGATGGCTATGCGTATAAATCGGAGGATACGATAAACGCGTCAAAGGATTCGCCGGTCACTCTGGAGGTTATAGATAGTATTCAGGCAGGGCATGTCAGCCAAAAGGAAATAAAAAGCGGCCAGGCTATAAGAATAATGACCGGTGCCAAAATACCAAAGGGCGCCGATGTGATAATAAAATATGAAGATACGGAATTTACGGATAAGGAAGTTAAGATATTTGAATACCTTAAACCTCAATCCAATATTGTGAAAATGGGTGAGGATATGCGGGCGGGGGAATTGGTTTTGCGGAAAGAAATGAATATTGGTCCCGCTGAAATAGGTATTATGGCCTCTTTAGGAAAAAGCCACGTAAAGGTATATTCTAAGCCAATAATTGCTGTTTTGGCTACAGGGGATGAATTGGTATCAATTGACGGTGATTTATCCGAAGGCAAAATAAGGAATAGTAATTCATTCACTATTGCAGCCCAGGTAAAAAGATTAGGAGCAAACCCGGTAATACTCGGCTTTGTCAAGGATAACGTAGACGATCTAAAAAGGGAATTGGAGATGGCGATAAAAAGGGCTGATATGATAATCACTACGGGGGGAGCATCTGCAGGGGATGCCGATATAACAAAGGAGGCGTTCCAAAGTATAGGCTCCAAAATATTATTCTGGAGAGTGAAAATGAAACCCGGTTCCCCAATAATAGCGGCTAAGCATGACGAGAAGTTCCTGTTCGGGTTATCCGGCAACCCCGCCGCTTCTTACATTTCCTTTGAGAAATTCGTAAGGCCGGTTATATTAAGGCTCATGGGAAAGACAAAACTAAAATTCATGGAAGTGGACTCTATATTGGAGGACGATTTTACAAAGATAAGCAGCCAGGATAGGTATGTTAGAGCCTTTACCTATAAAAAAGAGGGGAAATACTATACAAGTCTGCCGGATAAACACAGCTCCGGGGTTTTATCCAGCTTGGTAGGAAGAAATTCTTTATTCTGTGTACCGGGAGGGACTGGCCCCTATAAAAAGGGAGAACATATAAAAGTTGAGTTAATAAACCATCCGGAGGAAGAAGAATGATACCTGTATTTTCAATAGTCGGAGCTAATTCCGGAGTAGGCAAGACAACTGTTTTATGCAGTATTGTAAAAGAGCTTAAGGAAAGAGGGTACAGGGTTTGTACTGTAAAACATGATGCCCATGGTTTTGATATTGACCATCCAGGCAAGGATACTTGGAAGCATGGCCAGGCGGGTGCGGATATGGTCGTAATATCATCCCCCAATAAAATTGCAATGATTGAGAAAATCGAAAGGGAGTACAGCCTCGATGAAATTATTAGCAAAATAAGCAATGTAGATATAATAATTACTGAAGGTTATAAACTGGAAAACAAGCCGAAATTAGAAGTCTTTAGAAAAGCGGCTGCGAAGGAGGTCTATGCAAAGGATGAAGACCTCTTTGCGATTATTACGGATACACCAATAAAAAAAGGAGTGGCTCAATTCGGTTTTAATGAGATTAAAAATGTGGTTGACTTAATAGAGAATAAATTCTTAAAGAGTTAATTGTTTAAGTCAGTTCATAGGTTTTTCATTGTGGTATTTGCAGTATATTCCTAGAAATTGTATGTTTTTTTGAATATATCTATATTTTTTCTAAGAATTGTGTTAGAATTATATTAGTTATTGATAGATAAATAACAAACAAAACAATGGGAGGGAGACCAATGGCGGTAAAAGAGGTACGGGATGCTGTGGACATACCGGAAAACTTCGAAAGACTTCAGGAGGTAATCGATGAATATAAAGGAAAGAGCGGCTCACTTATACCAGTACTGCAAAAGGCCCAGGAGATATTCGGTTATCTGCCCCTGGAGGTACAAAAAAAGATCGCTGAAGGTTTAAAAGTACCAATGTCGAGGGTATACGGCGTATCGACATTTTATGCACAGTTTGCGTTGGAGCCGAGGGGCGAGCATACGATAGGCCTGTGTATGGGTACAGCCTGCTATGTTAGAGGATCAAACAAAATACTGGAGAAATTAAAGGAAGAGCTTGGAATTGATGTGGGCGGTACGACCGAGGATAAGAAGTTTACTTTGGAAGCAACCAGATGTTTAGGTGCCTGCGGTCTGGCCCCGGTTATGATGATAGACGAAAACGTGTACGGACGACTTAAGCCGGATATGATTCCGGATATACTCAATAAATACCGTTAAGGCAGCCGGGAAAGGCATATTAATTCACTCGCTGTGCGAGTGCTCTGCGTATATGAAATTATTCAAATGGGGGTGTAAATATGAAAAAGACCATCCAAGAATTAGAAGAAATAAGAAAAAAAACGCTGGATAAGATAAATATCCGTAAGGAGCGGGAAGGTACAAGGATAGTCGTGGGCATGGCCACATGCGGAATAGCAGCCGGTGCAAGACCCGTGCTGAAAGCATTTGTAGAAGAAGTAAGCAAGAGAGGTCTTCAGGATGTTATAATATCTCAGACCGGGTGCATAGGGGTGTGCGAATATGAGCCCGTTGTGGAAGTATACAAGCCCGGTGAGGAAAAGGTGACATATGTGCGCATGAAGCCTGAGAAGGTAGCAAGGATAGTTGCCGAGCACATTGTCAACGGAAGGGTTGTTAACGAGTATACGATAGGCAGCGTAAATAAACGGTAATCTAGAATGTAGAGGGAGGGTAAACATATGGATATATTTCGTTCCCATATACTGATATGCAGGGGCACAGGCTGTACTTCCTCGGGATCGGACCAAGTAGCCGATGCTTTCGATAAATATATAAAGGAAGAAGGGCTTGAGCAGGAAGTTAAGGTGGTAAGAACGGGCTGCTTTGGGCTATGCGAGGTGGGCCCAATCGTTATTGTGTATCCGGAAGGAGCTTTTTACAGCAGGGTTGAGGAAAAGGATGTACAGGAGATAGTAAAGGAACACCTTGTAAAGGGAAGGGTTGTAAAACGGCTTCTCTACCAGGAATCCCTCGACAAGGACAGGATAAAGTCGCTTAATGAAGTGGAATTCTATAAAAAACAGATGAGGGTTGCACTGAGGAACTGCGGTGTGATAGACCCGGAGAACATTGACGAATATATTGCTATGGATGGGTATAAAGCCCTGACCAAGGTGCTTACAGAAATGACGCGGGAGCAGGTTATAGAAGAGGTGAAAAAATCCGGCCTTCGTGGAAGAGGCGGTGCCGGTTTCCCAACCGGTACCAAATGGGAATTTGTATATAATGCCCCGGGCGATAAAAAATACGTTTGTTGTAACGCCGACGAAGGTGACCCTGGAGCATTTATGGATAGGAGCGTATTAGAGGGCGATCCCCACTCAGTGCTGGAGGCAATGGCTATAGCCGGCTATGCAGTGGGCGCTGACCAAGGATATATTTATGTAAGAGCGGAATACCCAATAGCGGTGAGAAGGCTGCAGATAGCCATAGAACAGGCGAGGAATTATGGCCTTTTGGGAGAAAACATACTGGGAACAGGGTTTAATTTTGATATAGACCTTAAGATAGGTGCCGGTGCCTTTGTGTGCGGCGAGGAGACCGCACTTTTGAACTCCATGGAGGGCAAAAGGGGCACACCCAGGCCAAGGCCGCCTTTCCCGGCGAATAAAGGGTTATGGGGAAAGCCGACGCTTCTTAACAACGTGGAGACCTATGCCAACATATGCCAGATAATTAATAAAGGTGGAGACTGGTTTGCAAGCATAGGTACCGAAAGGAGCAAAGGAACCAAAATATTTGCCCTGGGCGGCAAAATAAACAATACAGGCCTGGTTGAGATACCCATGGGAACAACCGTCAGAGAAGTAATATATGATATCGGCGGCGGCTGTCCTAACGGCAAGGCTTTCAAAGCGGTCCAGACCGGCGGTCCTTCCGGCGGATGCATACCGGCGGAACTGATTGACACACCGATAGAGTATGACACATTGGTGAAGATAGGTTCCATGATGGGCTCCGGCGGTATGATAGTAATGGACGAAGACAACTGTATGGTTGATATAGCCAAGTTCTTCCTGCAGTTTACCTGCGACGAATCATGCGGTAAATGTACTCCCTGCAGGGAAGGAACAAAACGGATGCTGGAACTTCTTGAAAAGATAACGGAAGGAAAGGGCGAGGAAGGTGATATCGAAAAACTGCAAACTCTTGCTATGAACATTAAAGATTCCGCCCTGTGTGCTTTGGGACAGACTGCGCCAAACCCGATATTGTCCACCATTAGGTATTTCAGGGATGAATACGAGGCTCATATTAAGGACAAAAGATGCCCTGCCGGCGTATGCGCGGCTCTGCTGAATTATATAATACTTGAGGACAAGTGCAAGGCATGCGGCATCTGCGCCAAGAATTGTCCTACAAACAGCATTTCCGGAAAGCCGAAGACACCCTATGTGATAAACCAGGATACATGCATTAAGTGCGGCGTTTGCATGGATAAGTGTCCATTCGGAGCTATTATAAAGAAATAGCGTACAACTAATCCGGGCACCGGATTATATCGGATTATAATGGTAAATGGAAGGAGCGATTTATTCATGGAAAAGCGGTTTCTAGCCCCGGCGGCTATAGCGGATGCCATGATAGGGGTGGGTAAAGGCAAGTGTTCACTGAAGACGTCCCAGATGCTGCTTTTGGGAATATTTGCAGGAGCATTCATAGCTTTTGGGGCCTTTGCCAGCGGTATGATATCCCACAGCGTGGAAAACGTAGGCCTTTCAAAGTTCGCAGGCGCAGCGGTTTTCCCAGTAGGGCTTATGCTTGTGGTAATGTGTGGTGCAGAGCTTTTTACCGGCAACAACCTGATAACGGTGGCATACCTTAATAAGGACGTAACGTTGAACCAGATGCTTAAGAACTGGGTGCTTGTGTATATAGGCAACTTCATAGGTTCACTCTTTATTGCATTTATGATAATAGGCACCGGGCTTTTGACCACCAGCGGCGGGGCTCTGGGTGCAACGGCAATAAAGGTTGCCAGTGCCAAGGTAAGTATGACTTTTGCCCAGGCGGTAATAAGGGGAATTCTTTGCAACATATTGGTTGTGCTGGCGGTTTGGATGGCAATAGGAGCCCAGGACTTTATAAGCAAGATATGGTCATGCTGGTTCCCGATAATGCTGTTCGTGCTCTGCGGTTTTGAACACAGCATAGCCAACATGTACTTTATCCCGGTAGGCATAATGGCGAAGGCCAATGCACAGTTCGCGGAAGTATCCGGTCTTGCGGCGGACAAACTTGCGGCCATAAACTGGGGTACCTTCTTTACTAACAATATAATACCGGTGACGCTGGGCAATATAATTGGCGGTGCTGTTATAGTAGGCGGAATTTACTGGTACGTGTACAAAGGGTGTAAAAAGGAAGAAAAAGCAGCCGCTTAAGTAGTCAAATAAACGCTATAAAATAATCAAAAGCGCCGACGGCGCTTTTGATTATTTAACAGGGACGGTGGGGACATGAACCTATTCGGAACAGCCATAATACTGGCAGGGGGCAAAAGCAAGAGGATGGGTTTTGACAAATCTCAGATGGAAATCTGCGGTGAGCCCATAGTGGGATTGATTATCAAGCAGCTTAGAAAGGCATTTGACGATATAATAATTGTCACGAACAACCCGGACGCCTTTTCCGGTTTGGATGCAAGGATTACTGAGGATTTGCTTAAGGGCTACGGGCCCCTTGGAGGTATTCACGCCGGGCTCAGGCTTTCAAAAAGCCGGTATGCTTTTCTTACCGCCTGTGACATGCCCATTATTTCACCGGATTACGCGAGATTCATGATAGAGATTGCCGAAAAGGAACTGCCCCACGCGGTCATTTCTGAAAAAGGAGACTGGATTGAACCCTTTCACGCCCTGTACTGCAAGGACCTGGCGGATGATATAAAGGCAAGTGTAGAAAAGGGCATGTATAGAATATTCGATGTACTGGAGAACAAAAATATAATAAAAATAAGCGAGGATAAAGTGAGGGAATACAGTCCGGATTTAAGTATTTTTACAAACCTAAATCATGTTAAGGACCTGGAAGAATTTTTAAGCCGGGTGAGAGCTGGAGGGATTAAAAATGTCCTTTTATAAGAACATAGAAATAATCAGATACGAAGATGATGAAGCCCGGAGAACCACGGATATTGTTGTGGAAGAATATTCACTCACCCTTATTGTTGGAGGAAAGGAGCTCGTTACGCTGCTTTGCTCTCCGGAGGACCTGGAGTATCTGGTGGCGGGTTTTCTTTTATCCGAAGGATTTATAGAAGGTAATGAGGATATAAGAAGTATCAGTATTGATAAGAAGACGGGTATTGCAGAAATAGAGCTTTCAAGAGATATTTCCCTGGTAAAGGGGCTTAACGTAAGACGTACATTAACAAGTGTCAGCGGCAAAGTCCCGACATTCCACGATATGAAAAGTATTATTGAAACACGAATACTGGAGAATAATGGGTTTGAAGCCGGATATGAGGATATATTGGAGTTGATGGAACAGTTTGGTGGAAAGTCCGAGGTATTTAGGAAGACCGGCGGGGTACACAGCTGCGCATTGGGCATTGACGGAAGGCTGGAAGCCTACCATGAGGACATAGGACGGCATAACGCTATGGATAAGACCATAGGCCATGGGATGAAAAAAGGGATTGACTTCAGCAGATGTATTGTACTTACCAGCGGCAGAATTCCTTCGGAAATGTTAATCAAGGCTGCAAAAAGGGGAATACCGATTATTGCGTCAAGGTCTGCGCCTACGGCCCTGGCGGTTGAGTTGGCCGGGAAGCTAAACATCACTTTGGCCGGATTTATTAGGGGGAGAAGACTTAACGTCTATTCGGGATTTCATAGGATTAAATAAAGGAGGGGGGGCAGCGAAATGCTGGAAGAGGTTTTGAACTATAACAAAGGCTTTGTAGAAAGACGCAAAAAACAGGGATTGGATAAGGAAATAAGTGGTCATGCCCAGAAGGAAGTCATGATTTTCACCTGTATGGATACAAGATTGGTGGAACTGGTTGAGGAAGCAATGGGTTTTGGAAGGGGGCAGGTAAAGGTACTTAAGAACGCGGGGAACACAATAAGAAAAAACTGTGATGATGTTCTGAGATGCATAGCACTGGGCGCTCTCGTTATGGGCATAAAAGTAGTATTTGTAGTTGGGCACAAGGACTGCGGGATGAAAAAACTGACCGCCGAAAAAATACGGCAAGCCATGATGGAGCGCGGTATTGCAGAAAACGTAATAGCCTCGATTGACCTGGAGGAGTGGGCCGGCATAATTTCCGATGAAGCCGAAAACGTCAGGGAAGCAGTAAAAGCAATAAAAAATTATGAGTTCATCCCGAAGGATGTGAAAGTTTTCGGCCTGCTGATGGACCCGAACAGCGGGGAACTCCAAACGGTTCAAACCGAATAATGGCTGTTTATGGACAGCCCGGTTTATATATAGTATAATAGTATTAATTGAACTCCGAGCTTGAACGTCTACGGGAAACCTTGACGCCAAGCCGATAGGGTATAATGGGAAACCGTTATGCCTCCCGTGTTGGAAAGGAGTTATAAATGGCAGGTTTATAACGGTATCCAATGGGAGGATGCCGTTTTTTGTGTGGCAGCGAGTGGAGTTGTGCCTACTGAATTAAGGGGGTGGCTTTTTTTGCAGGATAGCTATAACAGGCAGGTCGAATACATGAGAATATCGGTGACCGACCGGTGCAACCTAAGGTGTTTCTACTGCATGCCAGAGCAGGGCATCTGTAAAATGGACCACCGGGACGTTTTGAGGTACGAAGAGATTCTAAGGGTGGTCCGGGAAGGAGTAAGGCTTGGCATTTCAAGGATACGACTTACCGGGGGCGAGCCGCTGATAAGGCCGGGCATAGAGAGCCTGATTAGGGGCATTAAGGCCATTGAAGGAATCCAAGAAGTATCCCTTACCACCAACGGGCAGCTGTTGGCAGACATGGCGGAAAGCCTTAAGGAAGCCGGGCTTGACCGGGTAAACGTAAGCCTTGACTCGCTGTCCCCGGAGAAATACAAGGAGATTACGAGGGTGGGGGACGTTCAACGGGTGCTGGACGGGATTAAAAAATGCCTGGAAATTGGCCTTAGCCCCGTGAAGGTCAACGTTGTGCTGATGAAAGGCATAAACGACGACGAGATAGAAGCCTTTGCAAGGCTTACCATGATACTTCCGGTAAGCGTAAGGTTCATAGAACTTATGCCCATAGGGCATGCTTCGCATTGGTTTAAGAAGCGATACATTTCCACCGATATAGTGTTGGATAAACTGCCCCACCTTATTCGGGAGGGAAAAACCATAGGCGGCGGCCCCGCTGTATATTACAGGCTGCCCGAGGCCGTGGGCACAATTGGGCTTATAGGGGCTTTAAGCCATAATTTCTGTGACCGGTGCAACAGGGTCCGGCTTACCGCCGACGGCAGGATAAAGCCCTGCCTCCACAGCGACCTGGAGGTGGACCTGAAGCCCGCCCTAAGGGAAGGACGGGGAGACCTTGCCCATGAACTGGCCCGCGCCATTTCTCTTAAGCCCGAAAGCCACAGTATGGGCCAGGCCGGAAGCATGAACGGAAACAGGGACATGTACCAGATAGGAGGGTGATTTTGATGGAAGGATTAACCCATCTGAACCAACAGGGCAGGGCCAGGATGGTGAACGTGTCGGAAAAGGACGTTACCGCCCGAAGGGCGGTGGCCGCGGGTAGAGTGTACATGAAACCTGAAACCCTGGAACTGGTGGAAAAGGGAGACATGAAAAAGGGGGACGTCCTNNAGAGACAGATGTAATACCCATGTGCCATCCGCTTGGTATTGACGGGATTGATATAAGCTTTGAAATCAACCGGGACCTTGCAGCGGTGGATATCCGGGCGGAGGTTACGGTGTCGGCCAAAACCGGGGTGGAAATGGAAGCCTTGACGGCAGTGTCGGTTGCAGCCCTTACCATTTACGACATGTGCAAAGCGGTGGACAAGGAAATGATTATTAGCGATATACGACTTTTGGAGAAATCCGGCGGAAGGTCCGGCGAATTTGTAAGGAGGAATGAAAAATGACAGGCCGGGTAGCAGCCGTTAATATAAGTGAAAAAAAGGGACAAGTCAAAAAGCCGGTGGATAGGGGCGTACTGGTCAAGGACTTCGGCCTGGAGGGCGATGCCCACGGGGGCAGCTGGCACAGGCAGGTGAGCCTCCTTGCCCAGGAGAGCATAGACAAGATGAAGGCCCTGGGGATTGTAGGGCTGTGCACCGGAAAGTTTGCCGAGAACATTACCACCGAAGGCATTGCGCTGCACACCTTGGGCGTTGGCACAAGGCTTAAGGCAGGCGAGGCGGTGCTGGAAATAAGCCAGATTGGCAAGGAATGCCACAGGGGATGCGAGATATTAAAGCAGGTTGGTAAATGCATAATGCCAACCGAGGGTATATTTGCCAGGGTGATAGAGGGTGGAGAAATAAAGCCGGGGGATAAAATAGAGGTACTATAGGAATGGGGACACACCTCTGCTGACGCTGGTATTCCTTGCTGAGGTATGTCCCCGATTGATGAATCAAAAAGCCGCATTTTAAAAGCGGCTTTTTGACTAAAGAATTTGATCCAGCCTGGTCTTGTCAAAACCAACGATTGTTTCGTTTCCTACCAGTACTACAGGAACTCCCATGTAGCCCTTGCTTATCAGTTCCCTGCGTGCGCTCATATCGGTTGAAATATTCTTTTCGGTGTAGGGCACTTGTCTTGCCTTCAGGTATTCCTTGAGCATTTGGCAGTATCCGCAGGTATCGCTGGTGTATACTGTTACGTTTTGCATAAGACACCTCCTAGCAATGTGACGCCCCATGGGCGTATATTCTTAGACCTTTAAAAATTACCCCGTTTTGATAAACGATACTGAAATGGGGGAACTGCGATGCCAGCCCTTTGTCTATTACAAATTTGAATCCCTTGATTTGGGTGACAAGGTCTGTTTTCTTAGGCTCATCCAGAGCCATTGCAAAGGTAGGCCCGCCTCAACCCATTCCTGCTATGTGTATCCGCAGCGCGCTTTCCTTGGCATTTTTTGCTTCAAGAATCCTGCCCAGTTCTTCTACGGCTTTATCCTGTATATCTATCTGTACTTGCTGCATTGCTATCCCTCCTCCACATGGAAATACCATACCCCGGTATAGGGGGGTATTAATAGTGTAACATGAACAAATCCCAAAGTCAACCCTTTATTGAAATTTCCGTCATTGTATTGGATAATAATTCTCCGTTGGAACATATTATCTGGTTTATTTCCAAAATAAATTGTAGTATAATTAAGTGTGTTATGTGAAACAATATACATTTTTATAGTTTTGGCATAGGCAATACCTTGGTTAAATGTAAGGGAAAAATATATTAAACATTATGACCGACAGTTAAAATGTCAAAGGAGTGAAGAAGATGACTTTTAAACCATTAACCTTTAAAGGAGGTGTACATCCTCCCCATAATAAACATAAAACCGAGCACCTGGCTTTGAAAAAGGCAAAGGCTCCTGGAATGGTAATAATACCTCTCCAGCAGCATATAGGTGCGCCCTGTGAACCGCTTGTTAAGGTTGGGGACGAGGTGAAGCTGGGGCAAAAAATTGGTGAACCGAAAGGGTTTGTTGGCGCGCCGGTGCATTCCAGCGTTTCGGGAATAGTAAAAGCCATCGAAAAAAGGCCTCATCCCGGGGGAGGATTGGTACAATCTGTAATCATAGAATCCGATGGGCTTGACACTTTGGATGAAAGTGTAAAACCCATTGGAAGGCTTGAGGACCTTAGTGCCGACCAGATCAAAAACATCATGCGGGAGGCGGGGCTTGTGGGAATGGGAGGGGCCACCTTTCCAACCCAGGTAAAGTTTTCCCCGCCGCCGGACAAAAAAATTGACACGGTTATCCTTAACGGAGCCGAATGCGAGCCTTACCTTACATCCGACCACAGGCTGATGGTGGAAAGGCCGGAGGACGTGGTAAAGGGTATAAAGGCAATGATGAAGGCGGTAAATGTGGACAAAGGTTATATAGCAATAGAAGAAAACAAGCCGGATGCCATAAAAGCTGTGGCCGAGGCCGCCAAGGGCGAGCAAAACATCAGAGTGGTTACATTAAAGGCCAAGTACCCGCAGGGGGCGGAAAAGCAGCTGATTAAAGCCTGTACCGGCCGGGAGGTTCCCTCCGGCGGGCTGCCCATGGACAGCGGTGTCATAGTAAACAACGTGGGTACAGCAGCGGCACTGGCCTGTGCCATTGATACCGGGATGCCGCTGGTGGAGAGGATAGTAACAGTAACCGGCAGCGGCGTTAAGGAGCCGCAGAACCTCATTGTCAGGATAGGCACACCCTTTGCCGAAGTAATAGAACAGTGCGGCGGCTTGGAAGACAATGTCGGGAAAATAATCCA
>CZCB01002659.1_pt1 | contig 36436 bp, 36 predicted proteins | sample 591991 | NCBI WGS metagenome assembly CZCB01 (sample SAMEA3556809, study PRJEB10932) | anaerobic digester metagenome
GTCCATTTACGATAAGCTTCTTACTTTACCCAGCGACGTTACAATTTACCCTGGTCATGGACCAAAATCAACTATTGCCGAAGAAAAAGCTATAAATCCATTTTTAAAGTAAGAGGGGTATTATGAAAATTTCATTGATTCCCAGATCCCGGGAATATGCTTCGACTGTTTTTGATGTTGTGAAAATTTTTCAACCGGAACTCACCTGGCAGGAATTAATGGGGGAAACAGATGGAAAAACAGTTCTTATGGAAATTGAGGTTTTACCTGCTCAGGTGCTAGTTAGACTTACGGAAGGTGAATGGTTTTCTGAGCCTATCACTGATAATGAACCTAATGAGGTAAAAAGGACTATAAAATTAGCCGTATATAAATTACTGCAAAAAGTCTTGAACCATAAAGGCAGTCCTTGGGGGATTCTTACCGGTATACGGCCTACTAAAATCGTCCATCGTTTATGGGATCAGGGTTTAGAAGAACAAGAAATCAAAGGTGTTTTGCGTAATAAATTTGCTGTTTCTTCGGAAAAAATTTCATCATTAATTACCATAACTAAGTTACAAAGACCTTATATAGCCAATTTAACTGATAGTTCAAAAGTCAGTGTATATATTAGTATTCCCTTTTGTCCTACTCGCTGTCATTACTGTTCTTTTCCCTCTTTCAGCATGGACCAATGGGGGAATCATGTTGAACAATATATTCTTAACCTGATTAAAGAAATTAAGAATGTGGGACTGGCTTTACAAGAGCAAAATATTGCTGTAGAAACTATTTATATGGGGGGAGGGACCCCTACTGCTTTAACAGCAACCCAACTGGGCAATTTGCTGGAGGTTATTAATTCTTGTTTACGTACAAGTGAAACGTTAGAATTTACCGTAGAAGCCGGTCGCCCCGATACTATTAATGAAGACAAATTAAAAACCTTAAAGGATTTTGAGGTAGAGCGAATCAGTATTAATCCTCAAACCATGTGGGAACCTACCCTAAAAAAAATCGGCAGGAACCATTCGGCAGGAGATATTTTTACCACCATGGAATTAGCCCGCAAAATCGGCTTTAAAGTTATTAATATGGATTTAATAGTAGGGCTTCCTGGTGAAAACTTAGAGATTTTTAAACATACTCTAGATAATATTGAAGTTTTAAAACCGGAAAATCTGACACTTCATTCCTTAGCTCTTAAACGGACAGCCAAACTAAGGGAAAATACCGAAAATCTTACTCCCGGTTGCGAAGTGGAGAAAATGTTTACTTATTTTGAAAAATGGGCTCTGGATAGAAATTACCGTCCTTATTATCTTTATCGGCAAAAACTAATTTTAGGAAATTTAGAGAATGTCGGTTATTGTTTACCCGGACTCCCCTGCCTCTATAATATCCAAATGATTGAAGAACGGCAGACTATTTTAGGGCTGGGAGTAGGTGCAGGTTCGAAAATTATTAATCGGGAGGACGGTACTTTTCGGAACTCTTATAATCCCAAGGATCTTATTTTATATAACGAACGGTTAGAAGAAATAATCGAGGCAAAAGTTGACAAAATAAAAGGGCTTGGCTAAAATTATTCAATGAGGTAAAAACTTTGAAGAGGAAAGTACGCAAGGATTTTTTTAACAGGGAGAAACTACCTTGACTGAGAGTAGTTTTTAAAAAAACTTGCGGAAAGACACCTTGGAGTTGATGTTTCAAAAGAACATCCGGGGCATCCGTTATCTGCAATGAGGGGAACATAACGATTTATGTTCAAGTTGGGTGGTACCGCGGGTTAATCTCGTCCCAAATATGTCAAAAATATTGGGGACGGGGTTTTTTTATTAAGATTTCAATATTGAAACTGTCTATAGAAGGAGTGATTAGGGTGTTAACAACTCGACCCCGGGGAACTAATGATATTTTACCCGGTGAAGTTGAAAAATGGCAATATTTAGAGGAATTAGCCAGAAACGTCTGTAAACAATACGGATATCACGAAATTAGAACCCCTATTTTTGAACACACTGAACTGTTTTTAAGGGGTGTAGGTGAAACTACCGATATTGTAGAAAAAGAAATGTATTCATTTTTAGATAGAGGGGAAAGAAACATTACCTTACGCCCGGAAGGTACAGCACCAACGGTAAGAGCGTTTCTGGAAAATAAATTGTATGCCCAACCTCAACCTACCAAGTTGTTTTATATCGGACCTATGTTTAGGTATGATCGTCCTCAAGCAGGTCGTTACCGCCAGTTTCACCAGTTTGGCATAGAGGTCTTTGGTTCTAATCATCCTAGTGTTGATGCGGAGGTTATAGGTTTAGCCTGTGATTATTTGGAAAGGTTAGGCCTAGACAATTTAGAAGTTCATATCAATACGGTAGGTTGTCCTGAATGTCGAAAAAAACATAAGGAAAGTTTAATTGCCTTTTTTGAAGATAAGAAAGATCAATTGTGTGAAACCTGTGGAGGGAGATTAGAAAAAAATCCTTTACGGATTTTAGACTGTAAAAGTCCTCTGTGTCAGGAATTGAGTGAAAACGCACCCACCACCCTAAGTTCAGCCTGTCCGGAATGTCAAATCCATTTTCAACAGGTACAAGAATACTTAACGGAAATTGGGATTAAGTACACTATTAACCCGAGATTGGTCCGTGGATTGGATTACTATACAAACACAGCTTTTGAAATACTGGTACAAGGCATAGGGGCTCAAAGTGCTCTTTGTGGGGGAGGTCGCTACAATGGTTTAATAGAACAGTGCGGTGGGAAACCAACCCCGGGAATCGGCTTTGCTTTAGGTATGGAAAGATTGTTATTAACTTTAAATCAACAAGAAAAGTCCCTGCCCGAATCCGGAACTCCCGATATTTTTATTGCTTCCATAGGCGCGGAAGCTCAAAAAGCCTCTTTCAAATTAGCCATAGATTTAAGAAAAAAAGGATTTATCGTTGAAAAAGATTACCTGGATAAAAGCTTAAAGGCTCAGTTGAAAACTGCTGACCGTTTTCAGGTAAAATATACCCTTATTTTAGGAGAAAAAGAACTGGCCGGAGGAAAAGTATTATTACGGGATATGGCCGGTAGTGAACAGATAGAAATTTCTATTTCAGAAATTGAAGATTTTTTAGAAAGGAGATTGCAAAAAAATGAGTAATATCTTAGGCGATTTAAAGCGAACTCATAACTGTAATGATTTACGTGAAAAACATGCAGGACAGGAAGTTGTTTTAATGGGCTGGGTACAAAAGCGGCGCGATCATGGAGGCCTGATTTTTGTTGATTTAAGAGACCGTTCAGGAATAGTTCAGGTGGTATTTAGTCCGGAAATTAATAAGGAAGCTTTTGAAACAGCTGATAAAATCCGCTCCGAATACGTAGTAGCCGTTAAAGGAGAGGTAGTAATCCGGCCAGAAGGAATGATTAACCCTAACCTGCCTACAGGTTATATAGATGTTAACGCTAAAGAATTAGTGATTCTTAATAAATCTAAAACACCGCCTTTTTATATTAGTGACAATGTGGATGTAGATGAAACCATTAGACTAAAATATAGGTATTTAGATCTGCGGAGACCTGAAATGCAAAGGAATATTATCCTGCGGCATAAAACGATTAAAGCTATTCGCGATTTTCTAGATAAGCATGGATTTTTGGAAATCGAAACGCCGATTCTCACTAAAAGCACACCGGAAGGTGCGCGAGACTATTTAGTTCCCAGTAGGGTACAGCCAGGGAAATTTTTTGCCTTGCCTCAATCTCCTCAGATTTTTAAACAGTTACTGATGGTAGCAGGTATGGAAAGATACTTCCAGATTGCCCGTTGTTTCCGTGATGAAGATTTGAGGGCTGACCGGCAGCCGGAATTTACTCAATTGGATGTGGAAATGTCTTTTGTAACCAGAGATGATGTTTTAACCTTAATGGAAGAAATGATTGCTTTTGTTTTTAAAGAGACTTTAGGGAAAACCATCAAAACCCCCTTTCCACGGTTAACTTATCAAGAAGCCATGGATAAATACGGTTCCGATAAACCGGATTTAAGGTTTGGATTAGAATTAAAAGACATTACTGATATTGTTAAGAACTGCCAGTTTAAGGTATTTGCCCAAACCGTGGCTCAGGGCGGAATGGTTAAAGGCATCAATGCTAAGGGGTGTGCCGGTTATTCCCGAAAAGATATTGATGACTTAACTAAATTTGTTAATATTTACGGTGCTAAAGGGTTAGCTTACTTAATTATCAACAAAGATGAGATTAAATCACCTATTGCTAAATTTTTCTCTCAAGAAGAGCTGGATAACATTTTAGCTAAACTTGAGGCAGAACCCGGCGACTTGTTGTTGTTTGTAGCCGATAAACCTGCTGTTGTTAATGACAGTTTAGGCCATTTACGTTTAGAACTTGGTAAACGGCTTGGTTTAATTGATTCAGAAGAATTGAATTTTCTCTGGGTTATAGATTTCCCCTTATTAGAATGGGATGAAGAAGAAAAACGATTCCAGGCTATGCATCATCCTTTTACATCCCCGGTAGCAGAAGACATTCCTTTAATGGAAAAAGATCCTGCCCGTTTAAGAGCTCAAGCCTATGATATGGTTTTAAACGGTATTGAGATAGGCGGCGGAAGTATCCGTATTTTCCAACGGGAAGTACAGGAAAAAATGTTTAAGCTTTTAGGGTTAAGTCAGGAAGAAGCTCAAGAAAAGTTTGGCTTCCTTCTACAAGCTTTTGAATATGGGACTCCTCCCCATGGTGGAATTGCCTTTGGTATAGACCGGTTGGTAATGCTAATGGCTAAAAAGGATACAATCAGAGATGTTATTGCTTTTCCAAAAACACAAAGTGCTACAGATCTGATGACAGATGCTCCTTCTGAAGTATTTCCAAAGCAGTTAAAAGAGCTGCATATTAAGTTGGATAATCTAGTTAAGAAGTAAAGAAAATTTTTTCCATCCCTTGAAGACATTCAGTGATTATGTTAACATAAAATTACCGAAAACCGAATAATTCCCTACGATGCCCGTGGGGGGAGCTGGCAAGTTTTGAGCCAACACATATTACGAAGGGAGCCTAACTCTGTTTACGTAGTAAATGCCTCTTTAAAGAGGACTTATGAAATAAACAGGAGGGCACCCACCTGCCGGGGGCAGGTTCAAAACACCAGCTACCACGGCATATGTGGGGGTTAATACGCAGTGAGTTTTGCTGCGTATTTTTTGTGCATAAAATTCTTGTAAAAAACTAAAAATAAGGAAAAATATTTATAATTTTTGTTGACATCTTTCTAGCACCTAATATATAATAAAAATACCCCTACCAGGTATAGGGAAGGATGTGAAAGACCATGGGCAATGAAGAAAAACAGAAAATCATTAGAAGATTAAGAAGAATTGAAGGCCAACTAAAGGGAATTCAACGAATGGTGGAAAAAGAGTCTTCGTGTGTAGAAATATTAATACAAATTGCTGCAGTAAGAGCTGCAGTTAATAAAGTAGGAACCTTAATATTTGAAAATCATGCCCGAACTTGTCTCACCGGATCTTTAGAAGAAAAATCAAAAGATGAGGTAATAGAAGATTTGATGAAGGTTCTTACAGGTTTTATAAAATAATAAAATAAAATAATTTTTTGGGAGGTTTTCTGATGTCTAATGTACTTACATTCGACACAACTAATTTTCAAGAAGAGGTTTTACAAGCCAACGAACCTGTTTTAGTTGATTTTTGGGCAGCCTGGTGTGGACCTTGCAGAATGATTGCTCCTGTTGTAGAAGAATTAGCAGAAGATTTCGCCGGAAAAGCTAAAGTCGGAAAATTAAATGTGGATGAACACGGTAGCATTGCCCAAAAATATGGTGTAATGAGTATTCCAACTTTAATTCTTTTTAAAGACGGAAAAGAAGTTACTCGTGTTGTAGGCTTTCGGCCTAAAGCAGAATTAGCCAAAACCATCGAAGAAAATTTATAAATTACAAAAAGGAACCTTTTCGGTTCCTTTTTGCTTTTTAAAAAAGATAAAACTATATAGAAGTATTTCATGTATAATAAAACTAACAAAAAAACTACTGTCTATGAAGATTTTTTTTGAGTAATAAATCACTAAATTTAGGAGTTGATAAAAATTGGAGAAAATAGTTGATTTGCGAAGTGATACGGTTACTAAACCAAGTTTAGCTATGCGGGAAATTATGGCCAAAGCGGAAGTAGGCGACGATGTTTATGGCGAAGATCCTACTGTGCGCCAACTGGAAGAAATGGCCGCAGCGATAATGGGGAAAGAGGCCGGCTTATTTGTTGTCAGTGGTACCATGGGAAATCAGGTGGCCCTTTTGGCCCATACTTCCCGAGGTGATGAGATAATATTAGAAGCTAATGCTCATATTTATACCTATGAAGTAGGAGCCTTAGCTGTTTTAGGTGGTTTACTACCTAAACTAATAGAAGGTAATAAAGGAAAAATTTCTCCGGAACAACTAAAAAAAGCAATCCGTCCCCTAAATATTCATTTTCCCCAGACCACTTTGTTGTGTTTAGAAAACACCAGTAACTTTGGAGGCGGTACTGTAATCAGTGTAGAAGAGATGGATCAGCTAACCGATGTCGCTCATGGATATGGGCTGAAGGTTCACCTTGACGGAGCACGTATATTTAATGCGGCTGTTTATCTAGGAGTACCTGTACGGGAATTGGTAAAAGGAGTTGACTCTGTAATGTTTTGTCTGGCCAAAGGATTAGGAGCACCTGTAGGTAGTGTGTTAGTGGGGAGCAAAGAATTTATCGAAAAGGCCAGAAAGTATCGTAAAATGTTAGGTGGGGGATTAAGGCAAAGCGGTATTTTAGCTGCAGCAGGTATTTATGCTTTAGAAAACAATATAGAAAGATTAGCCTATGATCATCTATTAGCACGTAAATTAGCAGAAGGACTGGCTGAATTGCCCGGGCTTTATATAGACCTTGATACTGTCCAAACAAATATTTTAATGGTAGATATAGTTCGGGAGGACCTTAACAGTACTCAATTAGTAGATATTTTAAAAGATGAAGGGGTTTTGAGCAGTGCTATTTCGGAGAAAAGAGTAAGATTTGTTACCCATCGGGATGTTGGTGATAAAGATATTGATTATACTTTACAAGTAATGAGTAAAATTATGATGGCTAAATAACTATATTCGGTGGGTGTGATTTAAATGAATTTATTCGAAAATGCCCAAAAAGACTATTTGAAAAAAAATGCTCCTTTAGCTGACCGCATGCGTCCGGAAAAAATAGAAGAAATTATTGGCCAGGAGGATATTTTAGCACCCGGGAAATTACTCCGGAGGGCTATCGAAGCTGACCGCCTTACTTCCGTGATTTTTTATGGACCTCCGGGAACGGGAAAAACTACCATCGCTAATGTTATAGCAAAGAGGACTTCAGGAAATTTTGCCAAATTAAATGCAGTTACTCAAGGTGTTCAGGATTTGCGCAAACTCATTCAAGAAGCGGAAGACTTTCTCAATCTTTATCAAAAAAAGACTATAGTTTTTATTGATGAAATTCATCGTTTTAATAAAGCCCAGCAGGATGCTTTATTACCTGCAGTAGAAAAAGGAATTATTATTTTAATCGGAGCTACCACTGAAAATCCTTATTTTAGCATTAATTCCGCCTTATTATCCCGTTCTCTGATTTTTCGGCTTAATCCTTTACAAAAAGAGGATATTATTAAGTTACTTCGGAGAAGTTTAGAAGACAAAGAAAAAGGTTTAGGAAATTATAAAGTAAAAATCACAGAAGAGGCTCTTTCACATTTGGCCGATTCGGCTCAAGGTGATGCACGGATTGCCTTAAACGGTTTAGAGTTGGCAGTTTTATCCACACCACCTGATAATCAAGGTTTTAGACAGATAAATTTAAAGACAGCGGAAGAGTCTATTCAAAAACCGGCCATATTGTACGATAAAACAGGTGATCAACATTATGATGTAATCTCTGCTTTTATTAAAAGCATGCGGGGCAGTGATCCTGATGCTACTTTACACTATTTAGCCAGAATGTTGGAGGCCGGGGAAGATCCGCGTTTTATTGCCCGGCGTATAGTAATACATGCTGCAGAAGATGTAGGTTTAGCCGACCCCCAAGCTTTAGTGGTAGCTCAGGCTGCCGCTCAAGCTTTAGAATTTGTTGGCTTGCCCGAAGGAAGAATAATTTTGGCAGAAGCGGCTTTATACATAGCTTTAGCACCTAAATGTAATGCAGTAGTTAAAGGTATTGATGCAGCCATAAAAGATATTAGACATGGCAATATCGGGCCTGTTCCTTTACACCTTAGAGACAGTCACTATCCAGGTGCGCAAAAATTAGGCCACGGCCAGGGGTATCTTTATCCTCACGATTTTCCGGGGCATTATGTTAAACAACAGTATCTACCGGATATATTAAAAGACAAAAAGTACTTTATACGTGATTAAAAATTTTGGGACCGGTTAATACCGGTTTTTTATTTTCCAATAAGTAACATTTCACTATAGCCTGTTAATGTAAGCATTGTTAAAAGCATTTTTATAAATAATAGTTATTAAGGCTATTGCACAAAACATAGTAAAGTAGTCGGAATTTTTCTTGACCTTAAAAAAAGAATGTGTTATTCTTATTTCAGGATATCCTACTATTTTAGTAGGAATTAGACTCGAGGTGAGGAAATGAAATTATCTACTAAGGGTCGTTATGGAGTAAAAGCGATGTTTGATTTAGCACAAAATTATGGCACAGGGCCTATTCCTTTAAATAGCATTGCTCAACGACAGAATATTTCTGGATATTACTTAGAACAATTAATTGCAATTTTACGTAAAGCAGGTCTTGTTAAAAGTGTTCGCGGTGCTCAAGGCGGTTACATTTTAAGTAGACCTCCGGAGAATATTACTATCGGTGATATTATTCGGGTATTGGAAGGTCCAATAGCCCCGGTGGATTGTGTTAATGAGGAAGAACCAGAACCCTGTAGTAAATGGGAGTTTTGCATTACACGTTCCATTTGGGAAAAAGTTAGAGACAGTGTTACCGATGTTTTAGACTCCATAACCTTAGCTGATATGGTGGAAGAAGAGAAGAAAAGAAACGTAAATATCAAGGAGATAGGTACTACATCTAATATTGGGGGAGTGAACAAATGAGAAAGGTTTATTTAGATCACAGTGCTACCACTCCGGTAAGACCTGAAGTGGTTGAGGTAATGAATCAATACTTAACTAATAATTTTGGCAATGCTTCCAGTGTTCATAGTTTTGGTCGGGAGGCCAGAAAAGGATTAGAAACCGCCCGGGAACAAATTGCCAATTTAATTAAGGCCCAGCCGGAAGAAATATTTTTTACCAGTGGCGGTACGGAAGCAGATAACATGGCTATTATAGGTACGGCCTTTGCCAATCAAAAAAAAGGTAAACATATAATTACAACTCAAATCGAACACCATGCAGTATTAGAAACTTGTCACCATTTAGAAAAACTAGGTTTTGAAGTAACATATTTGCCTGTTGATAAGAATGCTTTGGTTAGTGTAGAAAAAGTTAAGGAAGCTATCAGAGATGATACTATTTTAATTTCAATGATGCATGCTAATAATGAAGTAGGAACAATTCAACCGGTAAAAGAAGTGGGTGCCCTGGCCAAAGAAAAGGGGATTGTCTTTCATGTAGATGCAGTACAGAGTTTTGGTAAGCTTCCTATTGATGTAAATGAAATGAATATAGACTTACTTTCCGCTTCTAGCCATAAGATTTATGGGCCTAAAGGAATCGGTTGTTTATTTCTAAGGAAAGGGACTAAGGTAGAGCCTTTAATGTTTGGTGGGGCTCAAGAACGTAAACGTCGCCCTGGAACTGAAAACGTTCCTGCAATTGTAGGTTTTGGTTTAGCCGCGGAATTAGCCGGAAAGGAAATGGCGCAAGAAAATGAGAGGTTAACTAAATTAAGAGATAAATTAATCCAGGGCATATTGGAAAAAATTCCTCATGTACAGCTTAACGGTCATCCAACACAGAGGTTGGCTAATAATGTTAACGTGAGTTTTCATTATGTAGAGGGCGAAAGTTTGCTACTAATGCTTGACATGAAAGGTATTGCCGCTTCCAGCGGTTCTGCCTGCACCTCAGGCTCATTGGATCCTTCCCATGTTTTATTAGCTATGGGAATCTCCCATGAAATTGCTCATGGGTCCTTACGGATGACATTAGGAAAAGTTAATACAGAAGAAGATATTGACTATTGTTTAGAAGTATTACCGGATATTGTTGCCAAATTAAGGTCAATGTCCCCTCTGTATAATTCCGGAAAAATAGAAAATTAAGAGGAGTGTTCAAAATGTATTCAGAAAAAGTAATGGATCATTTTATGAATCCCAGAAATGTAGGCGAACTTGAAAATGCTAATGGTATAGGTGAAGTAGGTAATGCTAAATGTGGAGATATAATGCGTATTTATATAGATGTGGAAGATAGTATTATTAAAGATATTAAGTTTAAAACTTTTGGTTGTGGTGCAGCAATTGCTACCAGTAGTATGGTTACGGAAATGGTAAAAGGTAAAACCATTGATGAAGCATTGAAAGTAACTAATAAAGCGGTGGCTGAAGCTTTAGGTGGCTTACCACCGGTAAAAATGCACTGTTCCAATCTGGCCGCTGATGCTTTACACAAAGCGATTGAAAATTATAAGCAAAATATGCAAAAAAACACTCAAAATTAAATAGAATAGGCTAGCTACTTTCAAAGTCTATTAGTGGGCGAGTGGGCGAGATTCTAGTCACCAGTTACTAGTCATTGAAATACTAGCCAACAGCCACTAATAACTAGCCACTATTATAATAAGGTTGGTGTAGTAATGGTTGAAAAAGGTACCGTAGTGGTAGGGATGAGCGGTGGAGTAGACAGCTCCGTTACCGCTTATCTTCTCAAACAAGCTGGATATAATGTTATCGGTGTTACCATGCAAATTTGGCCTGTTGATGAAGAAAGAGATAATGTAGGTGGTTGTTGTTCTTTATCAGCAGTAAACGATGCCCGCAGAGTAGCTGATAAAATTGGCATTCCTTTTTACGTAATGAACTTTCGGGATCTTTTTGAAAGGGAAGTCATTGATTATTTTACTGACGAATATTTGAAAGGTCGTACGCCAAATCCATGTATTATGTGTAATAAAAAAATTAAATTTGAAGGTTTTTTAAAAAAAGCTAGGGCTTTAGGTGCTGATTATATAGCTACCGGTCATTATGCAAAAATAAGATTCGAGCCGGAACGTAATCGTTATGTGTTAAAAATAGCGGAGGATAAAAATAAAGATCAAACTTATGCTTTATATAATTTTACTCAAGAGCAAATGGCACATACTTTACTGCCTTTAGGAGATTATACTAAGCCTCAAATAAGAGAGATAGCTGCCGAATTAGGTTTACGGGTAGCCAATAAACCGGATAGTCAGGAAATCTGCTTTGTTACTGATAATAACTACAAGAATTTTTTAGAACAACGGGTAGGTAAACAAAAATTTGAACCAGGTCCTATTTTAGATACAGAAGGCAACAGAGTAGGAACTCATGAGGGTTTACCAAATTACACCGTTGGCCAGCGTAAAGGTTTAGGTTTAGCATTAGGTTATCCTGTTTATGTAGTGAGATTAGACCCGGAAAAAAACGCAGTCATTGTTGGTAGGGATAATGCAGTATACCAGAAGAATTTACTAGCGGAAAAAAATAATTTTATCCTAATAGATGAATTAAAAGAGGAAGTTGAAATTACGGCTAAAATCAGATATACTGCTCCACCTGCTAAGGCCATTCTAAAACCCTACCCCGAACAAGAAGGAATTTGCTGGGTAGAATTCGAGGAACCACAAAGGGCTATTACTCCAGGACAAGCGGTGGTTTATTATCAAGGTGATTATGTTTTAGGCGGAGGAACAATTGTTAAAGGTTTTTAAAACATGCGTCTTAAAGGCGCATGTTTTATTTATTTTCTGGCAATAATAATTAGTAACAGCATTAAAGGGAGGTTAGGAATGTTTTTAAAAGTTTCCGATATTATTAATTTGCCTGTTATTAACCTAACCTCAGGCCAACAAGTAGCTATAGTTAAAAACCTGGTCTTGGATGCAAGCAAAGATTCAGTACTGGGTGTTATTTGCGGAGAAAATAAATTTTTGCCCTGGGAGAAAATTGTTTCCCTTGGTCAGGATGCAGTTATGGTGGAAACAGAAACTGATGATTTAGATGAATTGTGGGAAGAATTAAAATTGCCGCTGGAAGCCCCTTTATTTTTACCGGAACAAATGTTAGGTGTTCCGGTTATTACAAAATCCGGTAAAACCATAGGTTCTTTGGGTGAAATTATAATTAACAATGAAACAGGCCTGATTCAAGATTATGAAGTATCCGACGGATTGATAAAAGATTTAGTGGCCGGCAGAAACACCATATCCATTAACCAAATTGTTACCTATGGTGAAGATACTATAGTAATAAATGAGGTTTAGGGAGAGATGTATTTTGTTTACTTGTCCGATTTGTAATGGAAGAGCCATTGGTAGAGTAGGAACTGATCAATTTTATTGTTGGGATTGTTTTGTTGAGTACAATGTCTCCGGTAATCAAGTGAAAATTTATGACATAGCGGAAGATGGTTCTTTGGTAGATGTTAATTTACCGGAAACGGAGATAGCCACTGTCGACGCCAGCTTAACCTGAAGGAGGAGGTGATAAAAAAGTGCGGCGTTTTTTCAATGGAGTATTCATAGGTAGTTTATTGGGAGCATTAGTTGGGTTATTAACCAATGGTAAGATGAAGCCGCAACGAAAAAAACTATTAGGTAAAACAAAAAGCATAACCAATAATGCCTCAAAGATGTGGGGAAGTGTTACTAAAGAAGTAAGAAAAATGATGAAAAAATAAGCAGAAAGGATAAGCAGCTTCGGCTGCTTTTTTTATAATTAAGGGGTTGAAAAAAGTGCATGTAAATACGAGGAAAATATTGCGTTTAAGTATCTTAGTGTTTTTAGCACTTATTTTTATTTATTTCCTAGTTTTGATTTTTCCTATATTTACGCCATTTTTTCTGGCTTTTATCCTTGCCTATCTGTTGGACCCGGTGGCTGACATGTTAGAGGCTAAAGGGATTAACAGAACATGGGGGATATTATTAATCTATCTTACTTTAATCGGTATAATAACTATATTTATTATTTTTGCGGTACCTAAAATTATTAATGAACTTAATAATTTAACAGATGCGATACCGATTTATACCAGGGAAATTCAAAATTTCATAAAAATGTTTCAGGATAATTACAGTCGGGTTGATATCCCGGAAAGTATCCGCCTGATCATTGATGATACAATTAAAGAAATGGAAAATTATCTATTAAATATTGTGCAATCTATTGCTCAAGGCATTGTATATGTTTTTACGAAAGTTTTTGATTTAATTTTAGCTCCAATTTTAGCCTTTTATCTCTTAAAAGACTTTGATAGATTGAAAGAAAGTTTATTAAACCTCATACCTGTTGCCTATCATAAAGATTTAATCACATTGGGACAACAAATGGACAAAGTTTTAAAAAGCTTTCTCCGTGGACATTTTATTGTGGCTTTAATTGTAGGTATCTTAACTGGTATAGGTTTGAGTCTCATTGGGATGAAATTTTCTCTGGTTTTGGGTATGATCGCCGGAGTTTTTAATATTATACCTTACTTTGGACCTCTTTTTGGAATAATTCCTGCCGTATCTTTTGCCTTGTTAGAATCGAAGAAAATGGCTTTATATGTGTTGCTCATAATGATTGCCGTGCAACAGATTGAAGGTAATATAATTTCCCCTAGGATTCTCGGTAAAAGTTTAGGTTTAAATCCTATAATTATCATCCTGGCTTTATTAGCCGGTGGCCATCTTTTCGGAATTGCGGGTATGATATTGGCAGTTCCTGTTACCGGAATTCTTAAGGTTTTGCTTTCATTTATTTTTAAAAAAACTATGGAGCTATAAATAACGAAAAATAGTCCTTTAATAAGATTTGACAATTAAAAACTTACTTTGTATAATTAAGGCATTGATTTACATATTTTTTGTATGATTTTTACCCCATCTGGAGGTTCTAATATGTTTTTGTCGTTTGGCTAATCTAGTATAGTATAATATATTAGAGGTATTAGCCTAGAAAGTGATTAATGAATCTCTGATTATCGGGCCGGTTCTGAATGAATCTCCTCTTCCCTGTGTGGGAAAGAGGAGTTAGTTTTTATACACCAGTAGTTAAGGAGGTAGAAAAGGTGTTAACCGGGAAAGAATTACGGGATAAATTTATAAAGTTTTTTGAAAGTAAAGGTCATACCCATGTGGCCAGTTCTTCTTTAGTTCCTCACAATGACCCTACCTTATTATTCACTAATGCCGGTATGAACCAATTTAAAGATGTATTTTTAGGTCTGGAAAAACGTCCTTATAAAAGAGCTGTAACCGCGCAAAAATGTGTACGGGCGGGCGGTAAACATAATGACCTGGAAACAGTCGGTAAAACAGCACGGCATCATACTTTTTTTGAAATGTTAGGTAATTTCTCCTTTGGGGATTACTTTAAAAGAGATGCCATTTCTTTTGCCTGGGAGTTTTTAACTAAAGAAATAGAATTGCCCGAAGATAAATTATACGTAACTATTTATCAGGATGATGATGAGGCCTTTCAACTTTGGCAAGAACTTACTCCTGTCCCATCGGAAAGGATTATCCGTTTAGGGGAAAAAGATAATTTTTGGTCAATGGGTGATACAGGACCTTGTGGCCCCTGTAGTGAAATATTAATTGACAGGGGTGAAGATAAAAGGTGTGATGCCCCTGAATGTGCTATTGGTAAGTGTGATTGTGACCGCTGGTTGGAAATTTGGAACCTGGTATTTATGCAATACAACCGGGATGAACAGGGAGTCCTTACTCCTTTACCCAGACCCAGTATTGATACAGGTATGGGACTGGAAAGATTAGCTTCAATTGTCCAAAATGTAGACAGCAATTTTGACACAGATTTAATTAAACCTTTGATTACGGAAGTAGAAAAGCTTTGTGGAAAAAAATATGAACCTAATGAAAAAGGATTCCCCTTCCGCGTAGTGGCTGATCATATTCGTTCATGTACATTTTTAATTGGGGACGGTGTATTGCCCAGTAACGAAGGAAGAGGTTATGTTTTACGAAGAATTTTAAGACGTGCGGTAAGATTTGGTAAGGTATTGGGAATAGATGAACCTTTCCTTTATAAGTTAAGTTCTACGGTAAATGATTTAATGGGATATATTTATCCTGAGATTAATGACAATTTAGAGTATATTAAAAAAGTTATAAAAGCAGAAGAAGAACGTTTTCACGAAACATTGAACGAAGGTATTAAACTGGTAAATGAAAAAATAGAAAAGATTAAAAAAGAGGGCGGTCAGGAAATTCCCGGCCAAGTGGTCTTTACCCTTTATGATACTTATGGTTTTCCTTTAGATTTAACTCAAGACATAGCTTTTGAACACGGTCTAGCTGTAGATATAGAAGGCTTTAATCAGGCTATGGAGGAGCAGAGACAAAGAGCTCGCAGCGCCCAAAAAGATGTTCGCGCCTGGGACTTAGCTTTAACCGTTAATGAACATTTAGGTGATTTACCTAAAACAAAATTTGTTGGTTATAATACTTTAGAAACAGATTCGGTAATCCTAGGGATGATTAATAACGGAGAAAAGGTATCTGAGGCAAATGAAGGAGATTATGTTTTTGTGGTATTAGATCAAACTCCTTTTTATGCTGAAGGCGGCGGACAAGTGGGTGACCAAGGATTCATCTATGGTGAAACCGGTAAAATAGAGGTTATGAATACAACGGCAATGCCTGACGGAAAGATTATCCATGAAGGTCAGGTTTCAGGAACCATTACCCAAGATGCCAAGGTAAAAGCTCAAGTTACTTCTACTCAACGCAAAGCCACAGCCCGTAACCATACGGCTACTCATTTATTGCATAAAGTGCTAAAAGAGGTTTTGGGAGAGCATGTTAATCAGGCCGGATCATTAGTAGAAGCTAATCGTTTGCGCTTTGACTTTTCTCATTTCAGTCAGGTAAGTAAAGAAGAACTGGAAGAAATTGAAAAAAGGGTTAACCAGGAAATTTTAGCTGCCCATCCTGTTTCAACCTTTGAGACCGGTTTGGAAGAAGCAAAAAGATTAGGAGCAGTAGCTTTATTCGGTGAGAAATATGGTGATGTTGTCCGTTGTGTAAAAGCCGGTGATTTTAGTTTAGAGTTATGTGGAGGCACCCATGTAGGAAATACTAGTGAAATAGGGCTTTTTAAAATAATCCACGAAGGAGCCGTAGCCGCAGGGATAAGAAGGATTGAAGCGGTAACCGGGGAAAAAGCTTTAGAGTTCATTAATTCACGTGAAAAACTACTTGATGAAGCAGCTAAAACTCTGAAAGTAAACGTTAATGACCTTGTAGGAAAAATAGAACATTTATTGGCGGAAATTAAAGAAAATCAAAAAGAAATAGAAAAGCTAAATGCCCAGATTTCTAAGCAGCAGGTAAATGAACTACTAAATAAAGTAAAAGATATAAAAGGGGTAAAAGTATTAGCATTAGAGGTAGCCGCCTCTGATATGAATAATTTACGCTCTTTAGCCGATATGTTCCGGGATAAATTAGGTTCTGGTGTGGTTGTTTTGGGAACTAAGAATGAGGACAAAGTAAACTTTGTAGCTACCGTAACCAAGGATTTAGTCCAAAAAGGTATTCATGCAGGCAATATTATAAGGGAAGTAGCCAAAAAGGCAGGCGGAGGAGGCGGCGGTCGTCCTGATATGGCCCAGGCCGGCGGCAAAGATGTTACTCAATTGCAGGCTGCCTTAGACTTGGTAGAAAATCTGGTTAGTGAACAATTAAAATAAAAAAATTTAGATGTCTGTTAAAGGAATTCCCAATTTTATAGAGAACTACTAAACAATAGGAAATATTATATTAGCTCTAAGGGAGTTGATCTGGATGTCTGCTGACCTGGATCGTACCATGTATTTTAAAATAAATAGTGATGACGATGTTTCGGCTAAGGACATTTTAGTAAGTGTTTACGAAGCTTTAAAGGAAAAAGGTTATAATCCTATTAATCAAATGGTTGGTTATTTAATTTCCGGAGACCCGGCTTATATAACCAGTTATAAGGATGCCCGTAATCTTATTCGCAAACTGGAAAGGGATGAGCTTTTAGAAGAGTTATTGAAAAATTACTTAGCTAAATGGAATAGTTGACTATTCAATGTGCCCCGCCCTATGGTGGGGCTTATCTTCATTTATCAGCAGGTGGGAATAATATGGATTATAATTATTTAGGTAAAACTAACCTAAAAGTCTCCAAAGTCTGTTTTGGATCTTTAACTATCGGACCTTTACAAGCTAATTTGTCACTAAAACAGGGTTCAAAAATCATCAGACATGCTTTGGAACGCGGTGTAAATTTCATTGATACAGCAGAAATTTATGATACATATCCTTATATTAGGGAAGCTTTAAAAGGTTATTCCAAGGAAGTAATAATTGCCACTAAATCTTATGCCTATGAAGCTTCCGTGATGAAGGAAAGCTTGGAAAAAGCCCGGCGTGAGTTAGACAGGGATGTTATTGATATTTTTCTGTTACACGAACAGGAAAGTATCTTAACAATTAAAGGCCACTGGCAGGCGGTAGAGTATCTCTTAAAGGCGAAGGCTCAAGGCCTGGTGAGAGCCATAGGCTTATCTACACATACTGTAGCAGGTGTTAAAGGGGCTCTGGAAATACCGGAAATGGAAATCATTCATCCCTTGATTAATTATCAGGGTCTGGGAATTTTAGACGGAACCAGAGATGAAATGTTAAGTTTATTAAAACAGGGGAAAAGTATGGGTAAAGGGATTTATGGGATGAAGCCTATCGGAGGAGGAAATTTATTAGCTGAGGCTGAGAAGGCTTTGACCTGGGCTTTGCAAAGACCGGAATTAGATGCGGTTGCGGTAGGAATGCAGTCTATATCTGAAGTAAATATTAATTTGGCCTTGGCCGAAGGACGCGAACCGGATCCTGAAGACCTGGAAATCGTAAAAAACAAAGTTCGTTACTTACTAATTGAAGATTATTGCGAAGGCTGTGGGGCCTGTGTAGCCAAATGTCCCCAAAAGGCTTTACAGATTATTGAAGCCCGGGCTAAAGTAGAAAAAGAAAAATGTCTTCTCTGCGGTTACTGCGCCGGTGTTTGTCCTTATTTTGCGATTAAAGTTATATAAAAAGGAGTTAAATTATGCGGGTAATGGGTTTAGATATCGGTGACAAAAGAATAGGTATTTCTATTAGCGACCCTCTTAAAATCACGGCTCAAGGTTTGCAAACTTTAGAAAGAACGTCTTTGGAGAAAGATATACAATACCTACTTGAGCTAATGGATGAATATGAAGTAGAAAAACTGGTGGTGGGGTTACCCAAAAACATGAACGGTACTTTAGGACCTCAGGCCCAAAAAGTAAAAGAATTTATTGACCATCTGGTTAAAGCACGGGATATTAATGTGATTTTTCTTGATGAAAGGTTAAGTACGGTGACAGCCGAAAAAACATTAATAGCCGGTGATGTGTCCAGAAAAAAACGTAAAAAAGTTGTGGACAAACTGGCAGCTACCGTAATTTTACAAAGCTATTTGGATAGAATAATATAGGCTAAAAAAAGGGCATACTCTTATTAGGAAAAAGTTGACAAGGTATGGTAAAACGGCTACAATGGCAATAGCTTTTATAGAAAAGAGGTGTTAATTTTGGTTAATAACCATGAGGAAGAGATTGGTGTTGTTACCTTAGTGGATGAAGAGGGACAAGAACACGATTTTGCTTTTATTGATTCTATCGAAGTAGATGAGCAGCAATATGCGATTCTTGCTCCTATTTTGGATGATGAGGAAGAGTCTGAGGAAGCTATAATTTTAAAAATCGGCAAAGATGAAAACGGTGATGACATTCTCTTCGATATTGAAGATGATGAAGAATGGGAAAAAGTTGCCGATGCTTGGCAAGAATTAATCGAAGAAGAAGAATAATTTTTCTTAAGGTCATTGGGAATACGGTTTCTTTCTCAATGACTTTTTTATGCCTATTTTTGGGGGTTCAGGAATATACCTTTAAAAGGTATATTTTTGTTTGCGGGAGGAAAATCTTTTGAAAAAAATTATACTGTTATTATGCTTTATTAGTTTCATTACTTTTTTTCCTTCTGTACAATCCCCAACATTTATTAAAGGGATTACTATTAACGGAATTGACGTGGAAGGTTTAACGGTTGCCGAAGCGAAGGAAAAATTAAAACCATTAGTAGAAAAAGTTGAAAGCCAAGAAGTAATCCTTGTTTCTCCTGCTGAAGAAAAAATTTGGCTCACCGATTACAAAAAAATGGGTATAAAGTGCAACTTGGAAAAAGCCTTGAACGAGGGGATAGCTAAAGGAAATAAAGGTAATTTATGCAAACGTTGGTGGGAAAAAATTAAAGGAAGGACTAAAGGCTATGATATCCCCTTAACTTTAGGCATTGATGAAAAAGTTGCTGAACAAGAAATTTCTAATCTTACCCAATGCCTGGTCAGAGAACCTGTAGATGCCAAATTAGTAGTACATCCTGATAATACTATAGAAATTAAGCCGGATTCTTTCGGCCTCTGTGCTGATACCCAGCTAATGATAGCTGATTTAAAAAACAAATTAAAATTACAGGGGCCTATAAGTATTGGGGTAATACTAAAAGAAGTACAACCTAAGGTAACGCAAAAAGATATTGAAAAGTTAAAGATAGAAAAGTTATTAGGTCAATTTACAACCTGGTTTAACCCTCAGCAAAAAAATCGTTCCCATAATATTAAATTGGCCGCCCAAGCATTGGATAATTATCTGCTTCCACCAAATGAGGAGTTTTCTTTTAATGATATCGTCGGTCCCCGGACAAAAGAAGCCGGGTACAATGAAGCCCCCATAATATTAAACAACAGATTTGCCCAAGGGGTAGGAGGCGGTGTCTGTCAAGTTTCATCTACTTTGTATAATGTGTTATTAAGAGCCAATTTACCGGTTACCGAGAGGCATGCTCATACCCTGCCAGTTCATTATGTTCCTAAGGGCATGGATGCAGCAGTAGTTTATGGCATTAAAGATTTAAAATTCATTAACAATACTCCAGGACATATTTTAATTAAGACCTATGTTTGGCAAGGTGGCTTAACTATTAAGCTGTTTGGCTCACGAGACGAAGAAGTTCAAATTGAACTGCAATCCATCATAGAAGAGACAGTTCCGCCCGATACAATAGTAAAAAAAGGTAAATTAGAAGCTGAAGGGAATATCGTCGTGGAACAGGAAGGCTCCCCCGGTTTTGTGGTTCGGGTAGAGAGAATAATTAGAAATAAAGAAAATAAGATAATCATTCATGAGATCATCAGCAGAGACTTTTATTTTCCGGTTGAAAAAATCATTGTAATTTCTAATTAAACAAGCGACCAGCTGGGAAAGCTGGTTTTTCTTTTTCTTTTATTGTATAATTACATATCATAGCGAAAAAAGGGGAGTAGGGATGAAAATTCTCACCTACAGGAAAGTCAACAAAACTAAAAAGTTGATATTTCTGGTAGCAGTCATGTTATTGTTAGTGCTGGCGGTACTTTTGCTTTTATTTAATAATTTACTTGGTCCTTGTGATGCTGCCAATACAGATACATACCTTGTTAAAATAGAACCTGGGTTATCCACTTCGTCAATTGCTAAAATATTAACAAAGGAACAAATTATTAGTAATCCTCAAGTTTTTCAATTTTATGTTAAGTTAAACAAGATGGATGGGCAATTAAAAGCAGGGGAATATGAATTAAGTCCCAGCATGACCATTGCTGAAATAGCTGCTAAGCTAAAAGAGGGCAGAGTTATTACGGAGAAATTTACAATTCCGGAAGGTTATACTTTAGAACAAATTTGCCAAGTTCTTGTTAATAAAGGCTTAGTGAAGGAAGAAGAATTCTGGCAGGTAGTAAAAGAAGAACCTTTTGAGGAATTTGAGTTTTTAAAGGGAATACCTAATGATGAAAAACGCCTAGAGGGCTATTTATTCCCTGATACTTATGTTGTTTCTGCAGGGATGAGTGCTAAACAAATTATCGAAATGATGCTCAAGCGTTTTGAAGAAGTTTATAATGAGTTACCACCTAATACTACTGATTTAACTATGCGGGAAGTAGTTATCTTGGCCTCCATGGTAGAGTTAGAGGCGGTAGTGGATAAGGACAGGCCTTTAATTGCCTCTACATTTTTAAATAGGTTAAAAATAGGGATGAAATTAGATTGTGATGCAACTGTCCAGTATGCATTGCCTGAAAGAAAACAAAGAGTCCTCTGGAGTGATTTAAAAATAGACTCTCCCTATAATACATACATATATAAAGGTTTACCTCCAGGGCCTATTGGCAGTCCGGGGAAGGCCTCCTTAGAGGCAGTCCATCAACCGGCGAAAACTGATTATCTTTATTTTGTAGCCCGTAAGGACGGAAGTTTCGAACATGTATTTTCCCGTACTTTAGAAGAACATAACCAAAACAAGAAAAAATTAGGCTATTAATATTGCTAAATAAGGTATAATATTAAGGGTGGCCTGGAAAGTCCACCCTTAATCTATCTAGGTGGCTGATATGTTTATGAAAGATGTTTTAGGTGCTGATTTGCAGAATTTTTTAAAGTCATTACTGCCGGAGCGGGACTTACTGCTAACAGAGATGGAAAAGTATGCTCAAGAAAATCACGTTTCAATAGTGGAGCCGGAAGTTGGTCAATTATTAAGCTTATTAATTAAAATAACCAGACCTAAAAATGTTTTGGAGATAGGTACGGCTATCGGTTATTCAACTATCTGGATGGCTAGGGCTTTGGAAATTGGAAGCCAGATAACTACAATAGAATTACTGCCCGGAAGGTATAAACAGGCTTTAAAAAATTTTCAGAAGGCCGGTTTGCATGATAAGATTAAGAGCATAAATGGGGATGCCCGGGAAATTTTGCCCAATTTACAGGAAAACTATGATTTTATTTTTTTGGATGCAGCTAAAGGTCAATACCCCGAATTTTTTAAGCTAACTCCACAGATTCTTAAACCTGGAGGTCTCTTAGTTTTTGATAATGTTTTAATAAATGGCTGGGTAATAGATTTAAAGTTTCCCGAACGGCGAAAAAAGACTATGGTTTACCGGATGCGTAATTTTTTAGAGGAATTAAAGAATAATAAGGATTATCTGACCAGTATTATCCCCTTGGGAGACGGGGTACTTCTTTGTTGGAAGAAAGGTGAGGAAAATGAATAAAAAACCGGAATTATTAGCACCGGCAGGGAATTTGGAAAAACTTAAATTTGCCGTCATTTATGGTGCCGATGCTGTCTACTTGGGTGGTAAAAACTTTGGCTTAAGGGCATTTGCCGGTAATTTTGATCTGGAGGAAATCGAAGAAGGGGTAAATTTTGCTCATGAAAAAGGAGTAAAGGTTTATGTAACCGTTAATATTTTCCCTCATAATGAAGATTTAGAAGGTTTGCCTGAATATGTGAAAGCTTTAGAAAAGATTGGTGTAGATGCAATAATCTGTTCTGATCCCGGTGTAATCAAAATAATTAAAGAAACAGCCCCCTCTATCCCTTTACATATTAGTACCCAAGCTAATACTGTTAACTGGGCCAGTGCCCAATTCTGGTATGAACAGGGAGCGGAAAGGATCATCTTAGCCAGGGAGTTATCCCTGGAAGACGTTAAAGAAATAAGGCGTAGAGTTCCTGTGGAATTAGAAACCTTTATTCATGGGGCAATGTGTATCTCTTATTCCGGTCGCTGTCTTTTAAGTAACTATATGGCCGGTCGCGATGCTAATCGTGGAGAATGTGCTCAGGCCTGTCGCTGGAATTATAGTTTAGTTGAGGAAAAACGGCCGGGTAAATTTTACCCTGTTATTGAAGACGATAGAGGCACTTATATTTTTAACTCCCAGGATCTTTGTTTGATTGAGCATATGGATAAGTTAATTGAAGCAGGTATCAGTAGTTTTAAAATCGAAGGTAGAATGAAAAGTGTTTATTATGTAGCTACTGTGGTCAGAGCTTATCGCAAGGTTATTGATACTTATTTTGGAGAAAAAATAGAAAAACCCCTCCAGTACTGGCGGGAGGAATTAGAGAAAGTCAGCCATCGTCCTTATACTACCGGGTTTTTCTTCGGTCGTCCGGAAGACAATGCCTTAACTTTAGAAAGCTCAAATTATATTAGACCTTATGAGTTTGTTGGGGTTGTTCTGGATTATGACGAAAATAACCAGATAGCCACAATAGAGCAACGAAACCGTTTTAGTGTGGGTGACGAAATAGAATTTTTCGGGCCCCGTGGAAATGATTTTGTTCAGGTTATTGAAAACATGCGGGATGAAGAAGGAGATAACATTGAAACAGCTCCCCATCCTCAACAAATAGTAAAAATACCGGTACGGCAAAAAGTTTATCCTTATGATTTACTGCGTAAGGAAAAGATGAATGATGAATAAAGATTTATTTGAAAATGATTTAGCTATTAAATTGCAGGTAAAACCTCAGGATATTGCCTTTATTAATAAAATTTTTGAAGGTTATGACGGTTTGGGAACGGTTACAACAATAAATGCCCAAAAAGGTTTAATCGTTGTTCACGTTACCCCGGAAACAAAAAAAGAAGTAATGGAAATCTTACGTAACTTTCCGAAAGAAATTCATATTATAGATTAAGCCCTTTTTAAGGGCTTTTTTGTTTATGATTAAAAAAATTTGGTAAGGCTATTCTTAGAAAATAAATGTATTATCCCTAAGAGAGGCCATGATGGAGAAAAGGATATTAGTGATTTTAATTATGTTTATTTTATTTTTTCTAGGTATTACGGGTAAAGCCTTTTATGAGCAAGTTATCATGGGTCCTACTTATGCCAGCAAATCCTTTGAGATCAGAACTCAACAATTTCCTGCGGAAGAATTTAAACGGGGAGATATTCTGGATAGAAACGGCATCTCTTTAACAAATACTACTTACCAGGATGCCTTAATAATATTTCCTAAATTAGTTAAAAATCCCGAACAATTGGTGGAGAATATTGCAAATACATTAGATATAGAAATAAATTTAGAGGATTTAGAGCCTTATTACCGGGGAACGATTAAAATTTATCCGGAACCAATAGTTATATATTTAGATGAAAACAGTGAAATAATTACTTTAATCGAGTCCTGGCAGGAACCAGGTATTGTTGTAGCTCCTATAAAAAAAAGGTACGGAGAAAATTCTTTAGCTGTTCATTTAGTAGGTTATCTTAATTATGAACAAAGAGGAATAAAAGGTTTGGAAGCCAGGTTTGATGGGTATTTACAAGGAAGCAGAGCGGAAAGAATTGTGACTCCCATTACCGATGCCCGAAACAATGTTTTAGAAGGGTTGGGCTATCGAATCATTGAGTTGGAGCCTGATCCCAATCGACATGACCTTTTCTTAACCATTGACAGTAGAGTACAAAAAATAGTTGAAGAGGCAATGGATACCAGAGGAATCCTAAAGGGAGGAATTGTAGTATTAGATATAAACACCGGTTCCATTTTAGCAGCAGCAAGCCGACCCACCTTTGACCAGAATAATCCTACAGACACAAAAGGATATGAAGATAATCAGTTAGAGAGGGTTATAGATTATAAAGTTTACCCCGGTTCTATATTTAAAGTAATTACAGCGGCCGCCGCCCTGGAGGAGGGGATAGTCACTCCAAATACCAAATTTGTTTGTACCGGTTCTTCACCATATATTACTTGTCCTCGTGAACACGGAGAACTAACATTTTCCGAGGCAATGGAGCGCTCCTGTAATACAACTCTGGTGGAAGTAGGGTTAAAACTGGGAAGAGAAAAATTAGAAGAGTATATGATTGACAGATTTGGCTTTACTCCGGAAGAGAATAAATTTTTAGATTCAGCCAAAGCCAGAGCCAATGGTATTATCGGTCAAGAAATTTTTAAAGTCAGTCCTCTGGAAATGGCTAATATGATGGCAACAATTGCCCGGGACGGTTATCATCAAAAGATTATAGACCCCTGGCAGACACGTTTAGTAAAGGAAGTTCGCGGTAGGCAAAGCACCATTACCTTTAGTGAAATACCTGAATTCCAGAAAATCTATAATCAAAAAACTGCTCAAGCTCTAAAAGATATTTTAAAAGCAACTAATCAAAAAGGCTCTGGTCAAAATGCCTGGGTGGAAGGCTTTGGTTCAGCAGGGAAAACAGGAACCCCTCAAATACTGCAAAGTAACGGAAAATATGGTTACATGGCCTGGTATACAGGTTATGCCCCCTTAGAGGAACCTAAACTGGCTATTGCCGTTTTAATAGAGGAAATGGCTAATCTAAATAAAAAAGACTTACAGGGAGGGCGCCATGCGGGGCCAGTTTTTCGGGAAATAGCCGAAAAAACTCTTAGATTACTTGATACTGGTTCTTAATCCGTTCCATACATCTTCCGTTATTAGTCCTAACCGCCATAAGGCTATGCCCTGTAAATTATAACGTTTGGCTAACCCTACTTTGGTTAGTACACTTTCCGCTGTTTCCGAAGGCAAGGAAATCCCTAAAACAAGTTTTTCTGCCGGTACAAAATCTAAAGACCTTTCCACGGCTTGACGGACAAGATGGATTGGCTCCGGTTTTGGACCGTAATCGTAAGCCATAATGATTATCTTATCAGCAATTCTACCTAAAGCCTGGTAATCATAACCTTTATAAGCACTGTTAGGGGCATGAAGTGTTAATGTTAAATTAATGTCTTCTTGCTTTAGCTTACTATTTAAAATTTGAACAAAGTTAGTAAATTGATTTCTTACACTTGCCAGATACTCTAGGGAGCCTTTTAAACCTAAACCCTCAAAATCTAAATTAACACCGCCGTACAATTTTGCTTCCTGAAAAATATTATTTACTGCATTGTTAATAGCTTTTTCATTAGAAATTAATTCAGAAATGGTTGCATCACTATTAGTGACATGGATAACCATTTCCGTTTCTAAACCATATTTTCTGGTAGCAACTAACACGTCCTCCCAGGAGCTTGGTCTTTGCCAGCCAGTTGAGCTTTTAGTGAGAAGATTACCCTCTTTATCAATACTATACCAACCTAAAGCCACTTCTTTTACGACATCTGTATTGCCAGTACTTGTTTCAGGATAATTTTCTTGAAAAAGGTTTGTCCAGCTACTTGTATTTCGATCCCCTAAAGCATAAAAACCTATAACATTCATTTCTTTCGGAGGAGAAAATATACTGATTTTCCTTGCCTCGTTGTCCCAGTTTACTATACAAGAAAAAGCCTCACCAAAAAAACGCAAAGGTACAAGGGTACGACCGTTTAAAATAACGGGAGGTACATCCAACTCTGTGGGTATTTGGTTGATAAAGGCTTGGGTATTACCGATTTGTAACTGTACTACATGATTTTCTTTAGTGGCAGTTATAATCTGTTTTTCATCATCCCATTCTACCTTTATATTAAGGGATTCTGCCAATGCACGAAAAGGCACTAAAGTGCGCCCGTTTTTGATTATAGGCGGGACATCAAAGTTTTCCTTTAAACCATCTATAGTTACAGTAATTTCTTCAGATTGTTCCAAGGCGAAGACAGTTGGAACGAATATTAACATAGTAAAAAGGGTTATGGTAAGAATTACATATTTTTTCATGGGACCTCCTAATATATGTAACTTATGGTGTTTTAAATAGTTATTCGCCGTATTTTGTCGAAACCCTCTTTACATTTGTTAACAAATTGTCTAGAAAACATTTTACTGTTGTCTAAGTTTATAATATTAAGAAACATTTATAACAATTAGGAGGTATTTGGTAATATAAAGAGAAATCATACTATATATAGCAATGAAATCTAGAATAATAATATAAATATTTTGTATGTCTACACTTGATTAATAGAAGGGGGGAAGGAAGTGTCACCGATTGATCTTAGTTGCTATACAAAAGAGGTGGAAATAGAAAAATTAATGCCGGGGGATGTTTTAGCCCATGATATCTTTTTAGAGCAAGGTCTTCTACTTGCGCCTGCAGGTATTAGACTAACTGAAAATCATATTCTAAGACTTAAAAAGACTCGGAAGAGGGTTGTTACACTGGATTTTTCTAAAGTTTATGAAAAAGCAACAAAAGCAAGCAGAGTTTTGATGTTGAAAGCTGCCAGAGGACAACCTATAGAAAAGAAAGAAGTAATGGAGATTGTGGACCCCTTTATTAAGGAGGCAAATCGCGAAAAAAATGCTGCCAGGCTTTTAATACAATTACAATCTCATGATGAGTATACTTTTCAGCATACAGTTAATATAGGGGTTATTTCTATGTACATTGCTAAATGGTTAGGTTATCAGGATAAAAATGTTTTGGACATTACTTTAGCCGGAATCTTACATGATATTGGCAAGAGCAAAATACCTCTGGCCATTTTAAATAAAGCGGATAAATTAAACAGGGTAGAGTTTGAGATAATGAAGAAACACACAATAGAAGGATATAAGATACTTTCAAATTATGATAGCAATATTAGGTTAGCCGTATTACAACATCATGAGAGGGAGGATGGCTCAGGGTATCCTTTAGGTATAAAAGGTAACGAAATCCATCCTTACGCGAAAATCATTGCCGTAGCTGATGTTTATCATGCTATGACTTCCAATAGAGTTTATAAGAACAGGGTATCCCCCCTTCAAGCTTTGGACGAAATGGTAAAAAGTTTAGATCAATTAGAGCCGGAAATAATTTTTACTTTTGTTCAGAAAATGTTGGATTTTTATACAGGATGTAAAGTCTTATTAAATAACGGTAAGATTGGAACAATAATTTATATAGATAAGAATAATATCAGCAAACCTTTAATTAAAGTTGGGGATGAAGAAATAGTTGTTGATTATAAGAAAACAAATGGATTAGGCATAGATAAAATATTAAATGTTTAAAAATTCGTGGTAGTGGGAATATCCATGGTATAATGTTTCATAAGGTTATATATCATCAAAAATTACTCAAATAACAAAATGTCGTCGACCCCCAATAGCGCAAAAACCCCCGGAGATCGATGACATTACAAAAACAAAATGCCCCAGAGGATTCATCCTCTGGGGTTTAAGGTATATAGCTAATTTAATTGATTCTTCGTTTTCTATCAATGAGAAATTTAATAGTAATTGTTGCAAGCACTATAATTCCAAGGTAACCTGTATAAGGGTAAACTGTACCAATTAGCATTCCAAAGGGTAATTGGCCGCCGAAAAAGGCAAAAATGGATAAGACAACAATAGCAATTTTATTTCGCATTGTTCCTTCTTTTCCTATTTTATCTGCTGAAACCCATAACATTGGAGCAGCAGTACTGAATATTTCACCAAGGAGTATTAGTGAAAATATCATTCCGAATACAGGTGTGATCAATTCAGCAAAATGTAGATTAGGAATAGAAAGTTCTGCAATATCCCCAATATAGGCCAGTAAAGCAAGGTTTAGCAAAAGGCCGGCTGTCATTAAAGCAACTGCACCCAATATAGCACCGAGGACGGCTTCTTTGGAGGAGTTTGCCCTTTTACCCATTTCATTTAAAAAGGGGATTGAACCTGTTACGTTATATGCTACATACAAAGTTCCGGCAAGCCACCAAGCATTACTTGAACTGGTTGCCCTTGGCAATTCTCCTAATTGGGCCATTGCTTGCGAAACATTCGCTAATCCTCCGGGGTTTTTAATTAAGGCTCCAATTGCAATTAAAATAGTAAAGATGATTGTTATAGGTCCTAGACTACCAATAATATCAACAAGTCTTTTTAAGCCAAACATATTAGTTACCATAACTAAAATGGTCATAATTCCTGCCCCAACATAATGGGGTAAACCGAAATATTGATTCATGGTTGCACCGGAACCTGAAATCATTACAACAACAACTGCAAATAAGAAAACAGGGATAAAATATTCTAAAAAGGTGCCCAAAATTCGACCACAAAAATAGTGAAAAGAATTAAAATTATCGTTAAATCTATTTTCAAAACCATATTTCATTATTATAGAACCGCTCCAAGCAAATAAAAACATGCTGATAAAGATTCCACCGATACTCCAAATACCATATGCCGTAAAAAATTGCATTACTTCCTGTCCTGTTGCGAAACCTGATCCAATCATGAATGCTACAAAAGCTCCGGCGTATTTTAAAACTGTTATCCAATTAACTCTTTCTCTCATAATCTTCCCCCTAAAAAAATATTAAAAGTTTTCTTAGCTTAATAATTTTTCAGCATTGTGTAAGCATTCCATTAAAAGATCCATATTTTCGTGAATGTTTAACCTAACGCTATTTTGATCTAATCCTTCGTAACCGGCACAAGTTATTGCTCTTACTCCTGTTTTTTCTAATACTTTTGATAGATCTATTTCTTCATCATCATAGTAGAGCAGTGAAATAGGAACAGTGTAGGCGGTATGAGCTATTTTTATCTTTGTTAGACCGTTAAGTAAAATTTTTTTCGCTTCATAAACACGTTTCTTGGTTTGAGGAATCCAGTCACTTTCTAATAGTCTCAAAGCGATGTATTCTGCAATACTGTTTTTGGAAAAAGGAACATTAACTTTGTTAACCAAATTAATAATATTTTCTTGGGCAATAATATAGCCCAGCCTAATTCCCGCTGCTCCGAAACCTTTGGAAAAAGTGCGGACTGTTGCCAGGTTATCGTATTTTTCAATTAGTTTAATAGCTGAATTAACATTATCCATGTAGTCGCCATAAGCTTCGTCTATAACAACGAAACTATTACGTGCTTTGGCTTCTTTAATTATTTCTTCTATTTCTTCAATAGGTATAATTTGGCCGGTTGGATTATTAGGGTTATCAATATAGATATAAGCAGTATGATGTTTGGACAATTCTCTTAAAAAGTTGTCTAAGTTAAATCTGTAGTTATCTTCTTTTCTTAAATATACAGGGTTATACTTGCAGCCATAAGTTACAAAATCATCAACTACGGCGGTAAATTGGGGTGCAATGCCTAATATGATTTTTCCTTCCTTTAATACCATTCTGTTTAGAGCCAACATTGCTCCAATGGACCCGCAGGTTAAGGTAATATTGTTTTCGGTCAAATTAACATCTTTAGAATAATAGGCAGCAATGGCCTGTTTTAGTTCAGAATCAGATTCGGGATACTGGGCGATACTGGTAAAAAGTTCTTTAGGTAATTCAAGTCCCGGCCAAGCACCATAGGGGTTAGAACCCATGGAACAATCAATTTTATAAGGGAAATCTGACAAATGTTCCGAGTAGTCATTTCTTATTTGATCTAAAATATATTTGTTGATTCCATACATTTCCGTTATCCTCCACCTAAAAATTATGCTAGTTATTATAATTATATAACAGTGTGAATATTTAGAACCTACGTTATAATAAAACCCCAGAAGTGTCAATATTTATAGCTTTTTTGAACATAAAAAAACCTCCTTTTGATTTATACTTTTAGTAGGTATAGTAGAATCAAAATGGAGGAAAAAGAAAAAGCACTTGGAGAAGTGCTCTGTTTTCAAAGACATCTTCTACCATACTACCATTTTACTATATTTTGTGTAAATAAATATTTCTACCATCCTACTTTCATTTAATTCTACTTAAATGTAAACTATTTTGTCAAGAGTAATTTATTATGTATAAGTTTCCTAAAATATTGCAAACAGGTTCTTTTAATACTAAAAACAAAGATACACCGTCCTTCTGTTGTCACTTCCTTGACAAATATTGCAATATGATTTATAAAATATTTTATAGGTGCATGACATGAACTTGGAGGTGACTATTGAAATGCCTACCTATGATTACCGCTGTGAACAGTGCGGTAAATTTCAAGTAACTCAGGGTATTAAAGAAAAGCCTTTAACGAAATGCCCTACTTGTGGAAAACCTATTAAAAGGTTGATCGGCCAAAACGTTAATATAATTTTAAAAGGTTCTGGTTTTTATTCTACTGATCATAGAAGTACCAATTCAGATACTAAAACAGATGCGGACACTAAAGCAAGTTAAGGTGAAAGGGGCAGAATATTTCTGTCCTTTTCATTTTTAGAAAAAGTTCTCCGGACATGCACAAACCCCTCTCCAAAGCCATATGATTTAAAATGAACTTTTATATTCGGAGGTGGGTTTTTTAATGTCCGTTGATTACTTAGCAACGATTTTAGCCACCTTAGTTAGAAATATTCTACTGTTAATTTCCTACATCACTAATAATGCTTTTCCCCAGCCATTAAGTGAGGAAGAAGAAGCGAAGTTCTTGGAATTAATGCAAAAAGGTGATGAGGAAGCCCGGAATATTCTTATTAAACACAATTTACGCTTAGTGGCCCATATCACCAAAAAGTTCGATGGCACAAATGAAGATATAGATGATTTGATTTCTATCGGTACTATAGGGTTAATAAAAGGGATAAATACCTTTGATCCGGAAAAAGGTACTAAACTGGCTACTTATGCAGCTCGGTGTATTGAAAATGAAATTCTCATGCATTTGCGCTCAACTAAGAAAAACAGGAGTGAAGTTTCTATCTATGATCCAATTGGAGTGGATAAAGAGGGTAATGAAATTACATTAATCGATGTATTGGGCACGGAAAGAGATGTTGTTGCGGATACTGTGGAAACTTCCTTTGAATATGAAATGTTATTGGATCGGGTAAAAGTATTGACAAAACGAGAAAAGAAGGTTTTGGAACTGCGTTTTGGCCTAATTAACGGTTACCGTAAAACACAAAGAGAAATTGCGAAAATGTTAGGTATTTCCAGGTCTTATGTCTCGCGCATTGAAAAAAGGGCAATTGAAAAACTGATTAAGGAAACAAAGTCCTAAAGATAACTAAGCTTTTATATAATTCATTAACTGGCTAAATTGTTTTCTTTATGATATAATTCCATTAATTTCAAAAGTTAATGGAGGAAAGGCCTTGCTTCGGAAATTAAAACCGGATATATTTGCTGCCACATTATTAGATATTCCGTTAGATGAATTGAAAAAAAGGGGAATTAAGGGACTGGTTATTGATCTGGATAATACTTTAACCAAGTGGAATTCCTGTGAAATTAATCCTGAAATATATTCCTGGTTAAAAGAACTAAAAGAAATGGATTTTAGAATTTGTATTGTTTCTAATAATGATGTGGGTAGGCTAAGAGGGTTTATGGAAGACTTACAAATCCCATATATTTCCAATGCCTTTAAACCTGGGAAAAGTGCCTTTGTAAAAGCGATGCAGCTTTTGAATTCTGGACCTGCGAAAACCGCCGTAATTGGTGATCAACTCTTTACCGATATCCTGGGCGGGAAAAGATTAGGGTGTTTTACAATTTTAGTTACCCCTTTAAGCCAGCGAGAATTTATAGGAACGAAAATAATGCGTAAAATAGAAAGACTTTTATTAAAAAAAATGCTGCAAATATAAAGTTAACTATAAAATTTTTGTCTAATTTTGTTGAGATATGAAATAAAAAAAATAAAGGAAAATGCCTCTATTTATGGAAATTTAAACCAGTGAAATTTTCAAAAGGGGAGGCATTTTCATGGCAGGTCGCTTAACAATAAAAGAAGTCAGCAGTATTTTACAAGTAGAAGAAAGCACAATAAGGTTCTGGGAAAAAGAATTTGAAGAGTATTTGAATCTGGATGTGCAAAAAGGACAAAGAAAACGCTATACTCAACAGCAACTGGAGATCCTCAGTAAGATTAAGGAGTTACTTCATACAGAACTATATACTATTAAAGGGGCTAAGCGAAGGCTAGATTTAGATAACAGTATCGCTGATCCTTTGGCCATTCAACATAATTTTAAAACAACTGTAATCTATATGCTTTCTTCTATTATGAAGGAATTACAAAAAACTCAGGAAGAAAGCAGAAAGTTAGCCCAAGAAGTAGAGTTGCTAAGGCGTGAAAGAAATAAAATTGCTGCTCAGTTGGCAGAAGAACAAAATAAGAGTCTTTTAGATTTATTAAAACAAAAAATGGGACTGAAGCATCTGGCTGAAGAATAGACTGCTGTAATCCAGCAGTTTTTCCTTGGTTTGATAATTGTTAATTTGAGGGCAGTTATTAATTAATGTATAATTTTTTTTGGGGAAATAGACAGAGTATTAGAAGGCAGGTGTAATCATATGGAGAAAAAAAGTAACATTATTTTAATTGGTTTTATGGGTACAGGGAAAACTGCTGTTGGTAAGCGTTTGGCAAATATTTTACACATGGATTTTTATGACACTGATCAAGAAATTGAAAAAGTAACAGGGATGACTATGAATAGACTCTACCAGAAATATGGAGAAATAAGATTTCGCTCTGAAGAAGAACTGATGCTGCAGAAGTTAGTTAAAAAGGAAAACGCCATTATTGCTACAGGTGGGGGAATGGTTTTAGATCAGGAAATTATCGATAAATTGCGCCAACATGGTATTTTAATATGTTTGACAGCAAATCCTGATATAATTTATGAAAGGGTCAAAAGAAGAAACAATAGACCCCTTCTCAAAAAAGGTAACCTTTATGAAAATATTGTTAAACTTCTGCAGGAAAGGGATAATTTCTATAAATATGCAGATTTTACTATTGATACTTCCAATTTGGATTTTGAACAAATTATTAATGAAATTCTCAAATTTTTAAATGAATATACCGGTAAAGAGGAGAATTGATAAAAAGTTCCAATTTTTTATTGGAGCTTTTTATTTTTTTTCGTTTATCTACATAATTTAGCAGGAATTTACAAAATAAAAACGAATAATATTCTAAAATTTCAAACAAGAGGAGATTATGATGAAATTACCCCATGTTCAATTGAGCAAATTGGATATATCCTGGGAAGTTATTGGGAGTGTTCCGGAAGAATTGATTCACCGGCATAAAGTATTTCCCTATAAAAAGGAAGGTAAGAATATTTTTTTGGCAATGGTGGATCCTTTAGATTTTATAGCTTTAGATGAAATTACTTTAGCTACGGGATTGCAGGTTATTCCCGCGTTAACTACTGAAGCAGAATTAAATACAGTTATTAACAGGTACCTGGGTTTTTCTCAGGAACTTGTGGCTGCAATTAACCAATTTGAAACTGAGGAAAATCTTTTATATAAATTTACTTTTGACTTTGATCGCTTACACCATGAAAACGATACTCCTATAATTCAAGCTGTAAATGGTATTATCGAGCAGGCAGTTGTTAGAGGTGCAAGTGATATTCATATTGAACCCCATGAAGAGGGTATTAAGGTCAGGTTTCGTATTGATGGACTCCTACAAGAAATCTTTACTCTACCGTGTAAAGTACATTCTCCTTTGGCTTCTAGGTTAAAATTAATGGCTAAAATGGATATTGCCGAGAGGCGCAAGCCCCAAGACGGACGGATCCAAATTAAAATAGGGGGAAGAAAAGTTGATTTGCGTGTCTCTTCCCTACCTACTATTTTCGGAGAAAAATTGGTGATTAGGATTTTAGATCAAGAACAAAAACTTCGGCAAATAAGTCAATTGGGTTTTTCGGAAAAGCAATTGAAAATCTTTTCTAAACTTTTAAGTTTTCCTTATGGCATGATTCTGGTAACAGGCCCTACTGGGAGTGGAAAAACGACAACTTTGTATGCGGCTTTAAATGAACTGCACACAGTGGAAAAAAACATTATCACTATTGAAGATCCCGTAGAGTATGTTTTTGATCAGATAAATCAGGTGCAGGTGAATCCTAAAGCAGGAGTTGACTTTGCTAAAGGGTTACGTTCTATTCTTCGTCAGGACCCGGATATAATCATGGTAGGAGAAATCAGGGACCGGGAGACTGCACAAATTGCTGTGCGTGCTGCTACTACAGGTCATTTAGTCCTTTCCACCCTTCACACTAACAATGCAGCCGGTGCTTTAACAAGACTAGTGGACATGGGGGTAGAATCTTTTTTGGTGGCGTCATCGGTGGTTGGCATTGTGGCCCAAAGACTGGTGCGTAAAGTTTGTCCCCATTGTCGGGAAGAGTATGAACCGGATAAAAACTCCCCGGAGAGATTATTTTTAGGACCTGAGTATTATCGGCTACCTTTTACTCTAATCAGAGGTGCAGGATGCGTTAATTGTAACTTTACCGGCTATAAAGGCAGAACTGCCATTCAGGAGGTCTTAATTGTGGAGTCTGAGGAGCGGGACTTTTTATTAGAAAAGGCAGATGCAGAAACTATTCAAGAAGCAGCTGTCAAAAAAGGCATGATTACCATGAGAGCTGACGGATTAGAAAAAGCCCTAAAAGGTATAACCACCGTACAAGAAGTAATGCGGGTTACCATAAACTTATAGATATGGCAGGTTGATGAAAATGGCTTTTTTCTTATATAAAGCCAGGGACAAAGAAGGGAATTTAATTGAAGGAAAGATTGAGACTGACTTGTTAATAGATGCTGTAAGAAAATTACAGCAATCCGGACTGTTTGTAATCGATATTAAACAGCAAAAACAAGGAACAATAGTTGAAAAGATGTTAGGAATTTTATTTTCCCCTCGAGTTAAGTTAAAAGATTTAGCTATTTTCTGTCGTCAATTATCTTTTATGTTGGAGGCAGGGCTTTCTCTGGAATATGCTTTACAGGTGAATATGTATAATCAAACATCACTTTCTGTTAAGAAATTAAGTCAAATTTTATTGAAAGAATTACGGGAAGGACGAAGTTTTGGTGATGCCTGTGCCCAACTTTCCCGAGAAATCCCTCCTATCATGAGGGACTTAGTTTTTACTGCTGAGGTAGGTGGCTTTTTGGACAGTGTTTTAGCCAGATTAGCTGAATATTTTGAAAAAGAAACGGAGTCCAGGGAAAAGGTAAAAACAGCATTAGTTTATCCTGCCTTGGTGATGGTAATAGCATTATTAGCCCTTTGTGTCATTTTTACTTTTGTGGTACCGGTATTTGCGGGGATTTTAGAGGATTTAAATGCTCCTCTACCTATGGGTACGAAAATAGTTCTCAAGATTAGTTTAATTTTTAATCGATATTGGTACTTGTTACTTCTAGGATTATTTTTCCTGGCAAGTATTTTAATTTTATACCTGCGGAGTTTTCAAGGTAAAAAACGGTTGGATGAATTATTGTTAAAGCTACCTTTTCTAAAAGAGTTAAATCAGAAAGTGATCGCTTCCCGTTTTTGTCGTACTTTAGCCAATCTTCTCCAGAGTGGTGTACCGTTATATGAGGCTTTAAAGGTGGTGGAGTTGACTATCGGCAATTTAGCCTGGCAAGGGGAAATTGAAAAAACTCGGGAG
>CZCB01000887.1_pt1 | contig 36399 bp, 33 predicted proteins | sample 591991 | NCBI WGS metagenome assembly CZCB01 (sample SAMEA3556809, study PRJEB10932) | anaerobic digester metagenome
CTTACCATGGATTCGACTATTTTTTCTATATAAAAATAAGAAATTTTATCCAATGACTTGTTGTTGGAAATAGTATTTATAATAACTCCTATTAGTTTATTCATGAACATCTGTTTGTGGGATCTTTTATTTAAATTGTAATTGTCACTTTCAATTTCTTTATGCATTTTAGAATACATATTGCTTCTAAAATACATATACTTAATATTCTCATATTTTTTTTCAAAATAATTTAGATTTAGATGAATACTGGCAACAATTGCTCCTTCAGAACTTTCTATAAAATGTAAAGACCTGTTGTTTATAAACACAAAATCTTTTTCTTTTACTAAAATTCGTTCATAATTTGTCGCAATATATATAGTGCCTTTTATTGGTATCAAGATTTCCGTAACATCTTCGTGCCAGTGTATAGGATATCTTTTTATAGCTTGTATTTTTACAGAAAAGGGCACGTCTTTAAAAGGCACTTCTACTTTCTTTATTAGTGTTTTATTTTTATTATAATTATTAGAGTTCATTACAACATCCCTTACTATATTATCCAATAATATGTTTTAGTTTAAAACCCTCTTTACATATATGTCTGGCCTATATCTATACCAAGAATATCATAATAATTTACAAAACTCAAGGACTTAAAGGACCTAGGATGTTAATTAATAACCGGTCAGGATAACCTGACCGGTTCTGCTTACATGGTATCTATACAATATTACATAAAAAACTTTTTATTTCATTATTGATACTTTCAATGTTATTATTATTAACATTTACTATTATTCCATTATTGTCCGTTATAAATGAGCGAAGTGCCTTGTATTTTGAATAATAGACATCATTTATTCCTATAGCATTTTTCATGACCCTGCCATTGTCAAAAGACTTAATAACTCCTATTATTGGAGTGCTGCTCAGAAGTACCTCATAGAGTTTTTCCCTGAATTCATCAATTAAAAGCTCAAATCCTCCAATTTCATCTAATAGAATAAGCTTTCTTGAAGACAGGTCTGATAGGAGTTCAATCCCTCTGTTTAAAAATACCTGGTCCCTTTTAACCCAATTACCTGCCACCTCTTCTAAAAAAATACTAGGTAAATTCTCATGGTATTCTGTTGCTGTAACTTCTGCCTTTTCTGCTTCAATGAGGCGATAAGCCTTTGTTTTACTTCCTTTTGTCAGCCTTTGGCATAGAAATCCTCCAGTGTGCTCTAAAAGCTTATGTCTTTTTATATTATCCAAAATAATTGTGCTTTTGCCAATCTGCATGGTTCCTTCTAAGAATAGAATACGATTCATATTAATTAGCTTTAATTCCCACAGCGTGGACTATTCGTAATACAACCAAGTATGCCAAATAACCTCCCACCCCACCGGAAACAAATGCAGTAAAACAACTTATTAGTGTTGCTATTAAGGGAAGATTCATAATAACAATTGCTTGAGTTGCTGCACCAGCAGTATTAGCAATAGCACCTAAAAACATCATAACCCCTTTGTTATATTCGCTATTTCTTCGGAATAACAGGAATAAATCAATTGCTATTCCAGGAGGAAGATATGTTATCAGTCTAATAACAGGCATACTGGATGTAGCCAATGATACAAATATTTGTATAATACAAAACAGTGTTGCAGCCCCATGTTTCTTCACTAAGGCACAGGCAGCCACAATCCAAAACATGTAGTAAACTCCTCCCACAACTCCCCCAGGTAGTCCTACTGAACTTGTCATGAAATTTGATAATGCCCTTATTGGAGTCTTTGAAATAGTTGCTATGGTAGCCAATAATGAAATGTAAATCATTTCTGTTAAATTAAATCTTTCTCTTATCATTGCTTCCTCCTTAAATAATAATCATCATACTTTCTCTTAAATTAGGTAAAAAGAGCTTACCGTTTTTATATGTTGTTTTTCTATTTAACCACTCTCTTACATCATCACTTCTTTCAACTGGAAGTTTGAAATAGTGGTATATAAAATTTACTGCTTCATCAATATTATCAAAAGGTTGGCCAAATTCAGCTGATACTTTTTTAATAATATATTTATAATTCCTTTTATTTAATATGTTTAACATGCTGGCATAATTAAACTGCTCCAAGTTTTTTAAATCAACTCCTAATTCGGTATAAAGTTCATTAATGGAAAAATCATTCTTTATTTTGCTAAAGGGCAAGACTATTACTAAGCGCTTATTGGCTATTTTTAGAAAATCTATTATGTTGTTATCATTTACTAACCCCATCATGTAACTGATAAACACAATGTCATAATTATTGTCGAAGATAAATTCTTCAAAAGATTTGTTTATAACTTTTAAATTTGATAAGTTCATAAGTCTTGCTTTTTCCATTAAGGATTCTACAGCTAAGGAGGACTTGTCAATAGCCGTAACACTATATCCTTTCTTAGCAAACTCAACAGCAAAACTTCCTATCCCGCATCCAATGTCTAAAAGAGTTTTACAGTCATGTATAAAGGGATGTAATTCTTCGACTGTCTTTCTATAAAAGGACGTATTTTGTTCTGATTCTAAATACCACTGTACACTTTGGGGATTCCAACCAAATTTAACTTTTGAACAACCTGCTCTCTTTTCATAAACTTTTAAAGTTTTCAAGCTCAATCAAATCTCCTTTTGCAGTTTATTTTGTAAATTAGATGACTATTACTTATTTTTCTCCTCCATAAGATTCTCAGATAGTCGCTATGTTTTTAAAAACATAACGGTGTTAAAAAAAATATGTGAGTATTAATTTTTTACTGTCATTTCTTTAAAATCTTTGATAATATAGTATAGAGGAGGTTGCTTATGAAAAAACTACATTATATCTTACAAATTCGCTTAGCTAAAGATGCTGTCTTTTTCGGTCCCGGTGTCAGAACTTTGCTTAGATTAACTGACGAATATAAATCATTAAATGAAGCCTGTAAAATAATGAATTTATCTTATTCAAAAGCTTTAAAAATGGTTAAGGGGACTGAGAAAAACCTTGGTTTTAAACTGTTGGACCGAAAAATTGGCGGTTTAGGCGGAGGCGGTTCCAGTTTAACTCCTAAATGTATAGATTTTCTGAATAAGTATGATGAATTTGAAAAAGAACTAACTGCAAAAGCTTCAGAAATATTTGATGATTATTTTAATGAGTTCTTTAATTCATAATACATCTTAGCCTATTAAAAGAATACTCCCCCTTACCTATACTTTGCTTAGAAATTTACATTGATTTTTCCTTTAGTATTCAGAATTTCTCTCGCTTCATCCGGTGTTGCAATTTCATAATCAAGCATTTTTAATATATTGATAATTTTTTCTACTTGTTGTGAATTGCTAGTTGCCAATTCGCCACTCACATTAATGTATAAACTATCCTCCAATCCTACTCTAACATTACCACCTAAAATTGCTGAAAGCACTTCATAACGAAAGATTCGTCTTCCGGCTGATACCATTGAGAAATTTACATCTTCACCAAATGTCTTTTTAAGTTGGTTAACAAAATACCATACATTATCTGGATTAAGAGGAATACCACCTAAGACTGAAGGAACAAACTGAAAATATAAGGGTTTTTTAATTAGTCCTTTGTCGAATAAGTACTTAATATTATGAATTTGTCCAAAATCAAAGATTTCAAATTCTGGAACAGTCCCTGCATCGTTCATAATTTCAATACATCTTTCCATTTCCTCAAATGTATTACTAAATACATTTTTCTTTGTACTGGTTAAAAATGGTACTTCCCAATCATATTTCGGTTCTTTAATGCTTTTGGCCATTTCTGATATATTAAAATTAATCGAACCACTGTTGAAAGATGCTATCTCTGGTTTAAATGCAGGAATTACAGCTAAACGCTCCTCTAATGTCATGCCTAATGCCCCACCGGTAGTTATACCAATAATAACATCAGAGTTTTCTTTGATCTTTTTTAATATTTTTCCAATCGTTTCCAAGTCAGAAGTTGGTTTTCCATTATCCTCTCTTGCATGAATATGTACGATTGATGCACCTGCATTGGCTGCCTTTATTGCAGCTTTGGATATACCTTCTACCCCACAAGGTAGGTAGGGAGTCATTGAAGGAGTATGAATTCCTCCTGTAACAGCTGCCGTTACAATAATCTTCTTTGATTTTTTAGACATCCATTTTTATCCTTTCCATTATTATTTTAACAATAAAAAACTATTATTACAATTGTTAATTTTAATAATTGAGTTTTGATAAATTAACTTACTTAATATATATTAAATAATTACTGCACTACCATGCAAATCGCATAATGGGATTATTTTTATGTCTAATTCCTTGGAAAAATCATCAACAGCTTTTTTTACTAAAGGAAACTGGCTGCTGTTATAGTCGTGAACCAAAATACGTCCCCCATTACTAAGTCTTTTATAAAAGTACCTTAAACCATTAAGAGTGGGAAGGTATAAGTCCGTATCAAGACTTACTAATGCAAACTTATCTTCAATACTTACTGCAGTTTCGGGAAAGTAACCTTTACTAAAGACTACATTTTCAGGATAAGGCAGTATACTCTTAACTCGTTCTACACTTGTGTCACTGAAATTATTAATTATTTTTTTGTTGCTTCCTAAGGTTCTTTCATATTCTATGTCTCTATTGTCAAATCCTTCAAACGTATCGAAGAGATATAATTTGCGTTCCTTGAATAAGATATTTAGTTCCCTTGCTATATATCCTTTATAAACTCCTAATTCAGCAATACTTCCTTCTATTTTTTTGTTGTTTATTTCTTGTGCCTGCAACCGTAAAGTTGCCAGCCTTATATCAAACAGATTTCTTAAACTATTGATATTTAGTATTTTTGATTTACATATATCTTGTTCTGAGAGCTGGGAACAAATCTCTTCCGCAGCTTCTTTATTTAATACTGAAACAATAACCATGTCCGGGTTAATGTCTACAATTTCTTTTGGAGATATTACTAAAACATTATCCACATAACTTGGAAGGTTTCTATAATTATTGTCAGCATACCAAATCCGTTCAATCTTTCCGTTAAGCAACCTTCTGATCATTCTTCCACTTTGTCCAGCACCGAAAATAACAATTTCTTGCATACTCATCTCCATAATTTATTGCAATTATAAAAAATTATGCTAATATATACTACAGCTAGTTACTATTATATACTATAATTGGTTGTTCGGACAGGTAATATTACCTGTCCGAAATATTACTAGTTAGTTTTATTTTTTTCATCCAACGCTCTTAATACTTTTTCAGGAGTAATTGGAAGTGAATCAATATATACACCTATTGCATCATAAACGGCATTTGCTATGGCTGGGGACTGTGTATTTGTAACCATCTCGCCGCAACCTTTTGCACCGAATGGGCCGTAGGGGTCATAGTTTTCATAGAACTTTATCTCACTATGTTTAGGAATATCCATAAATGTAGGAATAATATAATCCGTAAAATCTGCTGCATATGCTTCAATGCTCTCAGGGAAATAAGGAGCTAAATCTTCAAATAATGCCATACTTATTCCTTGGACATTTCCTCCATCAACCTGGCCTTCTGCTTGTAGGGGATTTATAACAGTACCAATATCATAGCAATTATATATATTCTCAACTGTAACAACACCGGTTTCTGTATCTACTTCAACATCAATTATTGTAGAACCCCATGCATAGGATCTGCTTGGTACAGTAAAGCCTGTTTCTGGATCTCTTGGTGGACCAACTGGTGGTAAAAACCCACCTGCACCCATTATGAAAACTCCTCCGTAGGTTGATGCTGTCCCAATTTCTTGCAAAGTCATAGCTACATTTTCATCATCTTTTTTGAAAACTCTTCCTTCTTTATAGTCTAATTCTTCAGGACTGCAACCTTTTACGCCTGCAACAAATTCTTTCATTTTCTCTATTAAGTTATTTGCAGCAGATATTGCAGCTAAACCAACTATGTAGGTAGACCTACTACCTGCAGTATCCATACTGAATGCTGTTGTATCCGTATTTGAATTATCTATTGTAAATAATTCTTCACTTACTCCTAAAGCTTCAGCTGCCATTTGTATTGCAACAGTTTTAAAACCCTGACCCATTTCGCAGCTTGCATTTGTCATGTCGATTGTTCCATCGGCTTTGATACGTAGGGATACTAAGTCAGGATCTCCGCCACCATTAAAGCCAGTTGGATAATAAACATTTGCTACTCCTCTTCCTTTTTTGATCATCTAATTCACCATCCTTACTTAGAACTCAAATTTGCATACTCAGGAGAGATTTCTTCTCCTGCCATTTCAGCAACCATTTTTAGTGTTTCTATGGCAGAAACTGCAACTAATTTGTTTCCAACATGATTTTCATCGTTCTCTTTAAATGCATTTTTCAGTCTTACCTCTATAGGACTCATGCCTACAGCACGTGCAAGTTTGTCAATCTGAACCTGGTCTGCAAACTGTCCTACGTTTACACCAAATCCACGCATTGAACCGCTTGGCATTTTATTGGTATAAACCATTTTAGAGTCTATTGCTAAGTTTTCAACTTTTACTGCCCCGGCAATCATATTAGCATTTTTTTCAACTGCATATAATCCTAATTCGGTATATGCTCCACAATCATGTAGAACTTCTATTTTCCTTGCAGTAATAGTACCGTCTTTCTTAATACCATCTTTAAACTTAAAGATCCATGGACTTCTGATAGTTGAATAAAGCATTTCTTCTTCTCTTGTCAGCTGAAACTTAACAGGTCGTCCTGTTTTTAAAGCTAATAGTCCTGCTATATGGTCAGTATGAATACTGTTCATACCACCGAATCCTCCACCTATTGTTCCTCCAACAAATTTCAGCTTATTTAAAGGTAACTGGAATACATTGGCAAGGTCTCCCTGTGAAAAATACAAACCTTGAGATTTTGAATGGATAACCAACTTTCCTGCTTCATCCAAGTATGCCAAAGAAGCGCATGTTTCCAATGGAGCATGTTCCTGACATGGAGTTGTGTAAGTTCCCTCAACTATATAATCAGCTTCTGCAAATCCTTTCTCAACATCGCCCTTTCTTATTTTTCTAACTTCACTTACACCATCAAACAAGTGAAGATTACCTTCAGGTCTTACTTTTGGAGCATCTGGTTTGCATGCCTCAACTGGGTCTATAACATAAGGAAGTTCTTCAATGTCAAGTTTAATTTTCGATATTGCTTCTAATGCAGCTTCTTTGCTTACTGCTGCTACTGCTGCAATATTTTGTCCTTTATACCTGATAAGATCTTCAGCTAAAACATGGTGGTCTGGAACCATTGAGAAATAATTATGGGGTACATCATCTTTGGTTATAACAGCATATACGCCTGGAACCTTTAAAGCTTCCGATACATCTACCTTGTTTAGCTTAGCTCTGTGATATGGGCTTCTAAGAGTTTTACAAATCAACATATTTGGCATAGTAAGATCACTTACATATGTCATTCTTCCAGTAACTAATCCTACTCCATCGTATTTTTTAACTCTTTTTCCTACACTTTTAAACATTAATATCACTTCCTTCCGGCAATAATCCAAATTCACCATTTGAAACCGCTAATACTGCTTCAACATATTTATCATATCCTGCACATCTGCATAAGTTGCCGCTTAAAGCTTCCTTAATTTCTTCTCTTGTAGGTTTAGGATTTTCCAAAAGAAAAGCTGTTGCCGCCATCACCATGCCGGGAGTACAATAACCGCACTGGGGTGCTCCATAATCTAAGAATGCTTGCTGAATTGGATGCAATTTTTCTCCTGAACAAAGTCCATCAGCAGTTATAACTTTTTTTCCTTTAACTGTAGGAGCTAGTACTAAACATGATTTTACAGCTTTTCCATCAAGTATAACAGTACATGCACCGCAATCTCCATGATTGCATCCACATTTAGGGCTTGTCAGACCTAAATCGTCCCTTAATACTTCAAGTAAAGTCTGTTCAGGTTTAACCAAGACCTCTACTGGATTACCATTTAAGTAAAAACTTAATATTTCAGACATAGTTTATCCTCCTTATTCAACAATAGCTGCTTCAATTGCCCTTCTTACAATTACAGGGGCAACTCTTCTTCTATACCAGGCTGATGCTCTTATATCGTCAATAGGACTAATCTCATCAACTACTTTTTCGCTAGCTGCTCTTATATTTTCCTCTGTAAGCTCCTTGCCGTTCAATAATTCTTCTACTTCCTTGCATCTAACTACAGTAGGAGCTACTGAACCAACCGCAATTCTTGCAACTTTGCATACATTGTTTTCTCTTTCTATATATGCAGCTGCGTTAACTACAGAAAGAGTTTCTGCCTTTCTTCTACCAAGTTTATTGAAACCTGCAAAACCTTTATTTTTTCTTATTATTATATGTGTTAGAACTTCATTTTCTTTAGCTACTGTTCTGCCAGGACCTGTGAAAAATTCTTTTGCTTCCACATTTCTTGAACCTTCTGGTCCCCTTAATACAAATACAGCATCTAAAACCACAAGGGAGGGAACCGAGTCTGCAGCTGGTGATGCATTCATAATATTACCACCAATAGTTGCAATATTTCTTACGGAAAGACCTGCTATTTGATTTATGGCTTCAATCAAAACAGGAAATTCTCTTTTAATAATGTCATTTTTCTGTATTTCCGTAAAAGTTGTCGTTGCACCTATAATAACTTCACTATCGTTTTCCGTTATAGTATTCAATCCCAACTCAGACAAGTTTATTATCAATAAGTCTTTTTTATTTTCTTTGGGAGCTTGTTCCCTTTCCAAATTCAATCTGGGTACAAAGTCTGATCCGCCAGCTAAAAATTTAATCTCCCTTGAGTTATCCTTTAAAACTTCGAAAAGCTTTTCAAAGGAGTCTGGTGATTCGTAAAAGTAACCTCGCATAAAGTTAGACCTCCTGTGTATTATTTTTTTGCAAAAGCTGATTTTGAAAAATCATAATTTTCGCTTCCATCTGGATATCTGTATCTCTTCTTATCTTGGTCTCTTGGATAATCAAATCTTCCGCCACAGCGCATAATCATAGTCTTAATTTCAGGTGTATTTTCTTCAACTATTCTTACAAACTGATTTACTAACAATTCTGGATCACCTGCTGTGTTTGCCCAGTTATCATAGTGATCAGGAATTAATAGTTTTGCTCCTATAGCCTGGCCAACTCTCGCACAATCATAAGGAGTCATTTTGTCTGTAGCTCCTGGTGCATTGCTTCCCATATCGAATATAGCCACATCTATATCATAATTATGTTTGAATGCAACATATCCATCATGATACCATGTATCGCCCATGAATAAAATATTTCCACCAGAAGTTTTGAATAAGAAACAGCAAGCAGCATCTTCAAAAGGAATATTTACATCGCCTTCACCTGTTCTTATAGCAGTTTGGTCATAGCAAATAAGGAATTCTACTTCTGCTCCCTTTACCTTTACAGATTCACCAACTTTGGCAACAACTAATCTTTCCTCTGGAACTTCAAATCTTCTTAACTTATCTGCTGCTATAGGAGGTGCATAAAACATTGCATCTGTAGTTTTTAAAGCAGCTTTTACAGTATAAAGGTCACAATGATCCTGGTGAGCATGAGTACAGAAAACACCATCTAATTGATTGAATTGCCAAGGATCAATAACTTGTGGATTAAGACGTACCCAGTTAATGCTGTCTGCACCTGATTGTTTACAAACACCACAGTAGTAATGGGAAGTGTACATTGATGGACCACAGTACTGGTCTATGAAGAAAATTCCTCCTTCATCAGTTTTTAAAACCCAAGAAGGTCCTCCACACCACCAAAGGCTTACTTCTCCTTTTGGAACTACTCTGTTCTCAATTTCTTGATTGAGAAAAGTTCCCCACTCTGGAAAACAGTCCCTTAGCCATTGATCACGGTCAATATCATGATTCTGATTAACGTAATCTCCTGCAATAATTCCTCTGCCATCGCTTTTGATAATTTCTCTTTCCATACTTCCTCCTTATTTAGCTAATACTATATTTAATTATGAAAGCGCTTTTGCAACTTTCATAAAATCTTTATCTCTTTTTTCAATAGCCTTTTCAGCCTTGTCGCCACTGTAATCATAAAATCCTTTACCGGTTTTAACGCCATAGGCTCCTTCTTCATATAACTCCCTTAGCAACGGGGATACTTCTGTAGAATTGCTTAGTTCTTTAAACATATAACTTCCAACATTAAAGAATATATCAATTCCTCCAAAGTCAATCGTTTCAAAAGGACCTATACATGCATATCTTCTTCCAAGACCATACTTCATAACATTGTCTACATCTTCAACACTTGCAACTCCATTTTCAACAATATAGAAAGCTTCTCTTAATATTGCATATTGTAATCTGTTTAAAATAAATCCGCTAATATCCTTTTTAACCATTACGGGTTTTCTTTCTATATATAAAGCAAGCTCTTTTACAATTTCCGATGTTTCTTCCTTAGTTTTATCTCCTGAGATTATTTCTACTAAAGGAACTATATGTGGTGGATTTACCCAATGCATACCACAAAATCTTTCTGGTTTATGTACTGCTTCAGCAATTTTATTTATTGAAAGTCCTGATGTATTAGTTGTAAGTATTGCATCCTCTGGTGCAATAGAAGACACTTGTTTCCAAAACTCATGCTTTATTTCCATTTTTTCTGCAATTGCCTCAATTACAAAATCAGCATTTCTGAAAGATTCCATATCCATGGTATAGGATATATTGTTTACAAGCTTGCTTGATTCCTCTGATGTAAGAAGGCCTTCATCAATAGCATTTTGTTGATTCATGCTAATTAGTTTCTTGCCTTTTTCTATGGAAGCTTCAAATATATCATACAAGACAACCTTAAAACCATACTGAGCAAATATTTGAGCAAAGGATGCTCCCATAACACCTGCTCCAGCAATTACTATATTATTAATCTTAGATTTAATATCCATTTTACCTCCCAATTATAAAATAACTGCACCTTTGTCAGCTGATGAAGCTAACTTTGAATAAACCTGTAAGTATCCCCTAGGTATTTCTTTATCTGGAATTACAACATTCTTAAGTCTATTTTCTATTTCTTCATCGCTTAGTAAGACGTTAATTGTTCCTTCTTCAACATTAATATCTATTATGTCTCCATCTTGAATAGCTGCAATGGGGCCTCCTTCAGCAGCTTCCGGTGAAATATGTCCTACGAAACATCCATTGTTTGTACCAGAAAATCTTCCATCGGTAATAAGAGCTGTTGTTTTGTTTAAGCCCATTCCATACAAGTACTTCATAGCCTTGTACATTTCTCTCATACCTGGCCCACCCTTTGGACCTTCGTACCTTATAACAACTACATCACCATCTTCAATCTTACCTGCTAAGATAGCTTCATTTGCCTCTTCTTCACTATTAAAAACCTTTGCTTTGCCCCTAAAATGATATAGAGACTTGTCAAATGCTCCAGGCTTGGTAACTGCAGAGTTAGGTGCTAAATTACCGTATAAAACAGCAACTCCTCCTGTTTTTTCAAAAGGTTCATCGACAGTTTTAATTATCTCATCATTAGCAGGATAGAGATACTTGTATTCCGCTAAATTTTCTCCCAAGGTCTTGCCAGTGCAAGTAGTAACTGACCTGCATAGAAGATCACCCAAGTTGTCCATTACTCTTGGAATTCCACCAGCCCTATAAAAGTCCTCCATGTCCCATTTAGCTGCTGGGTTAACTTTTGCTATTTGGGGAGTAATTTTGTTTAATTCCTTGAATTCCTTTAAGACATCAATGTCTAATTCAGCTTCATATACAATGGCACTTAGATGAAGAATAGCATTAGTAGAGCCGCTTATTGCCATTACTGTCTTAATACCATTAAGAATAGCTTCTTTTGTTAAAATATCACGAGGTTTAATATCCTTTTCTACCAGCTCACATATTTTAAGTCCCGCTTCAAAGGAAACTCTTAATCTTTCAGCATAAGTTGCAGGAATTAAGGCACTGCCCGTAAGACTCATTCCAAGTGCTTCTGAAAGACAACCCATGGTATTTGCAGTTCCAAGGAAAGCACAGGAACCACAGCTTGGGCAACTTGTGTCTTCCAATAGCTTTAATGATTCTTCGCTTAACGAACCTGCTTTTACCATTCCCAAGGCCTCGTCAACAGATGTTGCATCTGATTTTCTGCCATCAAATACAACTCCGCCTATCATTGGACCTCCATTTACAACGATTGAAGGTATATTTAACCTTGCAGCAGCCATTAACATGCCGGGAATAATTTTATCGCAAGACCCAATCATTACAAGGGCATCTAATTTATGAGCACGAGCTTCAATTTCAATTGAATTACAAATGATTTCCCTCGAAGGCAGTATGTACTTCATACCTTCATGACCATTAGCTATTCCATCGCAGGCACCTATAACTCCAAACTCTACTGCTGTACCCCCGCCTCTATATATTCCTTTTTTAACAAATTCACTTATTTGATTTAAATTGAAATGTCCAGGAACTAAAGTGTTCCATGAATTTGCTATACCTATAATTGGTCTGTCCAACAGGTCGTCATCAGAATACCCCATAGATTTAAAAAGGGACCGTGCAAAGCTATTATCTATACCTTGCAAATTCCCCTTACCTTTACAACTCATTTTACACCTCCTTGATTGTTTGTGTGATGTCTGACATCATCCAAGTTAATTATATAATTAACTAATAAAAAAGTCAATACCAATTATACTACTTTTTTTGATATCTTTTTAGTTTATTAAACTCTATGTAGATTTTTCTTGACTTTTTTATAAAAATGATTAATACTTATTCTAATGGCATGTCTGACATCAAAATTTTACCATATGGAAGGTCATACTAATTCTTACATTTATGAATAGTTGTTTGTTTTTATGCTTATAAAGCTGAGTTACAAAAAAGAAAGGTAGATAAATATGCAGAATGATCTTAATTCAAATGAAAACAATAAACTGTTTAATATATTAAAAGACGTTAATCCTCTCAGTAAAAGAAGATTGTCTGAAGATTTATTCATTAGATTAAGAAATGCCATCTTGAGTGGAGAACTTCCTGAAGGTTATGTTTTCCCAAATGAAAACCAGCTCTGCAAGGAACTTGATATCGGTAGAAGCACATTAAGAGAAGCATATGCATCACTTGAAACATTAAACTTGATTACCAGAACCAAGAATGGCACTTATGTTAATACAGAAACAGAAGTAAAAAACCCAATGAACTTTGATCTCGTGGCAAAATATTCTAACCCAGAAGACGTAATGGAGTTTCGTGAACTAATAGAGGTTGGAATTGCATACAGTGCTGCAAAAAATGCTACAGATGAAGATATTGAAAAGTTGCTGAATATAGTAAACATGATGAAAAATAGTCTAGATGATCTAGCTAAACTTACTATTTATGACTTTGAATTTCATTCTCAATTAGCAATAATATCAGGTAATGAGCTATTAAACATTGCATTAGAAGCTGTAAGAGTAAGCTACGAAACCTTCGTGTACAACGCTTTTAAAAAGGGGCTTATTTTTGAGTCCATCAAAGACCACTTAGCAATAATAGATGCATTAAGAAATAACGACCCGAAAATGGCAAAAACAGTGATGCGCAAACATCTTAGTCATATTAAAAAAATGATTTAAATAAATAAGCTTTTCAATATCAAAAACGATAAAAACTCAAGTATTAATTTGAATTTTTATCGTTTTTATATGCAGCTATTCCTTTGCCATCCTTACATACTTACTATATCTTAATTTAGCATCCTCTTCAGATTTTTAAGTAAAAAAGCGGCCATTTCAATATTACAATATTAAAATGACAAAAATACTATAAAATAATAGGGACATTCTATAAATAATCTGGTATAATATCTATAATTATTTTATCGACTTCATAGTAACAGCTTACCAATTATTATGATATAATAGGAGGTTAGGTTAGGTGACGTTACAACAGCTACATTATTTTCGCGTTTTAGCTAAAATAGAGAATTATACAAAAGCTGCCGGAATACTTCATATTGCCCAACCAAGCTTAAGTTATTCAATTTCTCAGTTGGAAAAAGAATTAAATATTAAATTGTTTGAAAGAAAGGGAAAAAAAATTAAATTAAGTTATCCGGGAGAGCTGTTTCTTAAGTACGTTGAACAATCATTAGATATATTGGACGAAGGTACAATAATGTTAAAATCCGTTGCTGATAATTCAGTTGGAGAGGTTTCTCTTGGATTTATTTATAGTATTGGTTCAAAATTTATTCCTGAAATGATTAAAAAGTTTTATGAAAACGATTCCAATCGTTTGATTAAGTTTTCATTGGTACAGAATTTTAGTGAACAGCTTTTAAGGGATTTAAAGAACAAAAAAATCCAATTGGCTTTTTGTCCAACGCCCAATAAAAATTTTAAATGCGTGAAAATATTCAGTCAACAGCTTTATTTGATTGTGCCGAAAAAACATCCCTTTTCTCAAAGAAAGTGCATCGATATTTCCGATTTAATTGATGAACCATTTGTTGCTTTAAATAAAAGTAGCTCTCTTAGGAACACAGTTGATGATATATTTGCAAGGTATAATTGTACTCCTAAAATAGTTTTTGAAGCTGAAGAATGTAATGCTATTATTTCGTTTGTTTCTCTTAATTTTGGAATTTCAATAGTACCGGAAATACCATCCATGGACAAACACGTAAATATAGTAGAGATTTGTGGTATGCCATTAAAAAGAGAAATCTACTTGTGTTGGACTGATGATAAGTATTTATCACCAGCCGCAGTTAAAACAAAGGATTTTATTATCGAAAATTTCGCAGTCTGAATGCCTTTATTATATATTTAAAATTATAGCTTGCTAATTCTTTGATATTAAAAACAACATCAATAGAGGGGATTAAAACCGTTGGAAATCCCAGCGGTTTTAATCTACCCGTCTAATTAATAAATCAAGTTGCTAAAGTATAATATTTTATAATTCTTATTGTTCAAGAGCATTAAGCAAGGCATCAACATATTCCTGTCCAATTTCATTACCTATTGATTCATATACACCTTTTGCTTTCTCTAAAACCTGGTCTATAAAACTTGCATCAAATTCTACCAATTCCATTCCATTATCAATTAACTTTTGTTTATTATCTAAGTCAATTTGAGTAAGTTTAGCTTCAATTTCTACAGCAGCTTCATCAACAGCCTGCTGTAATGCGGCTTTGTACAAGGGATCAAGGCTGTCAAATTTACTTGCATTTATAAGGAATTGGTTGCAGTACAATATATGGTGTGTCATAATCAGGTAATCTTGAACTTCATGCAGATTTGCCCCTACACAAGTATCTGTAGCATTCTCCTGTGCATCAACCAATCCCTGCTGCAAAGATATATATACTTCCGGCCAAGGAAGCGGAGTAGGTGCTGCTCCCATTGCCTGCCAAAATGCCATGTGGTTTTTGTTCTCCATGGTTCTTATCTTCAACCCATTGAAGTCCTCTATAGATTGAATCTTCTTGTTTGAGGTAGTTTCTCTAAAGGTTCCTCCCTGCAGGAAGTGTAAGCAATACATATTTTTTGCCTTGTAAGCTTCATTTATTTTGTCTGTAAACTCACTCTTATTTAATGCATAATCAATTGTTTCAGCATCATACTTTGCAAATACCATTGGAAGGTCAAAAATAGCTACTTCAGGTACAAAAGATACGGTTTGTGCGGTTTGGGCAATTACAAAATCAATATCACCGGCAAGCATTTGTGCTTGAAGTTCCTGGTCATTTCCAAGTTGACTATTTGGATAGTATTCTATTGTTAGCTTACCTCCGGTTATTTCCTTAACTTTTTCTGTAATAAGCTCCCCATAAAGCTGAGCTGCAGCACCAACCCCTGCATTATCAGCACCTATTAAAACAACAGGTTCAAGCGAATCATATCCTCCTTCTGTTTGCTGAGGTTGTTCAGGTTGTTCAGGTTGTGCAGGTGTAGGAGCATCGGCACCTTGTGTACAAGCCACAGGCAACAATAAAATTGTTGCTATTAACAATATAATCAAAACTTTTTTCACTTTTAATCCTCCCTTTCTTTTTTAATTTATACTTAAATCCTTTACAGGAGTGCAAGACTGAGCCATGGTACATATGTTATAATAAATAGCACTATACCGAATGCAATGATAAAAGGTATAGCTTTTTTTGCGACAGTCATTGGAGGGGTATCTGATAAAGTTCCTGCAACAAATAAATCCAATCCAAATGGTGGAGTTGCCAAGCCTATTGATAAGCAGCAAACCATAATAACACCAAAATGTACAGGATGAACACCCAAAGCTTGAACTGCTGGCAGTAATATTGGTGCTAATATTACTATGGCAGGTCCAGTGTCCATAAACATTCCAAGAATTAAGAATACAATTAGTACAGCCGTCAGTACAGAAAAACTTGTGCTAAAGTTGTCTAAAATAAACCCTTCAATAATTACCGGTGCCTTAGCTAAGGCTAAGACTCTTCCAAATGCAATTGCAAATGCTAAAACAAAGCAAAGTGGTGCATATGTTCTAACTGCATTTGCGAAAAAGGGGATTATCTCTTTAACCGTAAATGACTTATAGATAAATAATGAAACAAACAAAGAATAAAACACTGAGATACACGCGGCTTCTGTAGGTGTTACATAACCGGAATAAATCCCTCCAAGTACTATAACTGGTGATAGTAATGCCCAGAAACTCTCTTTAAACAGCGTAAACAAACCTTTTTCCCTGAGCTCCTTCATTTTTTTGTTGATTTTCTCTTTGTCTTCACCCTTTTTCTTGCAATAATATACAGCATAAATCATCATACCTGTTCCTATTGCAATACCAGGCAATATACCACCTAAAAACAGTGCTCCAGTAGAAACACCCGTTGCCAATGAGTAAAGTACAAAGGGTATGGATGGGGGAATAATTACTCCAAGACCACCAGCTGTAGCAATCATTCCTGCCGACCATGTTTTATCATAGCCCATTTCAACTAAAAATGGAATTGTCATGGAGCCCACAGCTGCTGTTGTTGCAGGTCCTGAACCGGAAATTGCTCCATAGAACAAACATGTCATTATTACCGCACAAGGAAGCCCTCCGGTAAAATTACCTACAAAGTAAGCAAAGAAATTAAATAGTCTTCTGGATATTCCTCCTTCAGCCATTAGTACTCCTCCTAATATAAACAGAGGTACTGCTAATATAGGAGTAGAGTCCGATCCTGAAAAGCTGTTAGCTATTAACTGCTGAATTGAGCTGCCGGCACCACCTAGGAAAAGTGGCGTCAAAGCTCCAAGCACCATACTCATACCTATGGGTACAGCAAATATCAAGGCTACCATAAAAACTGCAAATATCGGTAAAGCCATTACTTTTCACCCCCTAGAATAACTCCAGTAGTTTCTACTTCTTCTCTAGCCTCTTTAATAGTAGCCTCAATTGTTGTTTCAGATTTTACGTTAAAATTCTTTATGTTGCTGATTATTTCCTGAAATGTTCTTATTGAAGCCATTCCAAATCCTAGAACAGTTGCTGAATACATTATCCACATGGGTAAGTGCATTGCAGGCGAAATCTGTCCAGTTGAACGTACTATACCTGTATATATAATTGAATTTCTAAAAAAGACCACACATATTGCTAAAATAATTATATTTACCACAATCTCTATTGCTTTTCTCAACTTAGGAGGCAATAAATCCATTACAATTCCAACCTTCAGCATATTGCCTTTTTTAATAGTATATCCTAGTGACAAAAATACAGACCAAATATAACAATATCTTGAAAACTCCTCAGGCCAGGTCATTGAATTAAAAATATTTCGAGCAATTATTTGAGCCATCATTACACAGGATATAAGTATTAGCAGAATCACCATAATTGCTTCTTCAAAATGCTCATCCAACCATTTTATTACCGACATTTTCATTTCCTCCATTTATTGGAATTCTATTGCTCTTCCTTATTTCCCTGAAATGATATCCATAAGCTCCTGACGCATTGCTTCAATTGGTGCAGCTTTTCCACTCCAAAGTTCAATCTGCTCAGCACCTTGATATAATGACATACCTAAACCATTCATTATGCTGCATCCCATTTCTTCAGCTTCTATTAGAAAACGCGTTTTTGCGGGATTATAGGTTGCATCAAAGCATAATTGCCCGGAACGTAGGTACTCCTTTGGAATAGGTGTTTCATCAAGGCTTGAAATCATTCCAAGTCCTGTATTATTCATAACAACATCTGACTCTTTAATCTTTTCTTTTAAAAGAACTGTATCCCCAAGATCAACCAACTCGGCAACCGGTGCAAAATTTCGATTTATGTCATCAACTAACGTCTCCGCCTTTGACAAAGTTCTGTTTGTAATATAAATTTTTTTAGCACCGTAATAAGCTAATGCACTGCTTATTGCTCTTCCCGCACCTCCAGCACCTATACAGAAAAATGTCGAATTCTCAATATTTATATTGGGCTTTTCTTCTTTCAATGCTCTGATAAATCCTATCCCATCTGTATTATAAGCTTTAAGCTTGCCACCGGGTAATATAACAACCGTATTACTTGCATTCATCTTTTCACAAAGGGGATCCTTTTCATCAACATATTTCATAACTTCAACCTTGTTTGGCTTTGTAACCGCAAAGCCTGCAAAATTCATATACCTTATTCCATTTACCACATCAGGAAGATGATCATTTTCTACTTCTGAATAGAAGTACACCATGTCAATTCCCGTAGCTCTATAAGCTGCATTTTGCATCCTTGCAGCATAGGACTGAGACAAAGGTTTTCCAAGTAATGCAACCATTTTTGTTTTTATGCTAACTGGCATTCCACATCCTCCTCTTCAGCTATATTGACTAATAATTCTTTAGCCGTAATTAAGCACCTTTCAGCATGCCCTGCTGCTCCTCTAACTTCTATTTCCTTAGAATTAGGAAGTTCTATAGATATTGGATTTTCAGGCATGGCTAAAAGCATACCCTTAAGGTCAATTTCCCCTTCTCCTGGGTACAACCTTCCTTCTCTAGCAACACCAATCATGGAGGGATCCTCCAAAGATGGAATTTCCCCAGGCCCATCACAAAGATGGATAAAACCAAATTTATTTCTGTCAACCTTGGCTAAATCTTCAGGGCTAACCATTGATCTATGTGCGTGGAGTGTGTCTACCATTAAATATGCATTAGGCCTGCTCACTTTATCAAGAACCTCTAAAGCTTCCTTAAGACCAGGAACTCCTGAGAATGTTACAAATTCAAGATTAACTTTTAAATTATATTTGAAAGCTAAATCACAAATTTTCTCAAACTCCTTGTAAGCGAATTCCTTATCCTTAGTCCAAATACTTGATAGCACATCTGTTGCCCCAAGCTCGGCTCCTGCTGCAAATGCAGATTCATAATCTTCAACTTTCAAGTCCTCTCTAACTCGTGCAAGTTCAATATCCATAAGCTTTATGTCATATTGTTCCAATGCACCTCTTATATTATTGAATAATTTTTTGTCCATATCAAATTGAAACAAAGGTTCATTTGGAAGATGCATAGGAATTGGTCTTAAACTGACGAAATCATATCCTGCTTCAGCAGCAATTCTTATCTGATCAACCGGATTAGTTCCAGGTATGGTCAGGTAAGCAAGCGAAAATTTCCTTGCCATATTATCCTCCTTTAATAATATTTATTTATGGGACCCAGAATGATTTGGAAGTATGTATTCTCCTTTTTCATTCTTAACCAATTTTCCGTTGACAACACCTTCCTTAGGGTTATATATATCATTTATGTTCCAGGTTCCAGGTGTGGGGACTGCAATATTTTCCATTGGTACATCCAACAAATAAGGCTTATTGCAATTAATTGCTTTTTCCAGTTCCGGTTTAAATTGATCTGCGGATTCTATTCTAACAGCATCAACCCCATAAGCTTTAGCGACCTCTGCCCAATTAGGCGAATAAGGTTTACCGTCCGGTGTTGTAAATACTGTTCCGAATTTAGTTTGATAATTTGAATATTCTAATCCCGCAATTGTTCCAAATGCAGAATTGTTCATAACCACCCACACTACAGGAATATTTTGCTCAACTGCTGTTGCTAATGCTCCCGGATTAACTCCAAACCCTCCGTCTCCCACAAGGGTCAATACAACCTTATCCGGTGCTGCAAGCTTGCCGCCTATTAGTGCTGAGCCACCGAATCCCATCGTTGCCAATCCAGAACTGTGGTGGATAGTTCCTGGTATAGTTATATCAAATTGTTGGGCAACTCCATTTTTATTCCAGCCTACATCTGTAAAAATAATGGCATCTTCCGGTATAACCGATTTAACATCTTTTAAAATCCTTTGAGGTGTCATTGGAAATCTTCCATCTGAAGAAATTTCAATATTAGACTTCCTAAACTCATCACGATTGGTTTTAATCATTTCTCTTAAGCCTGGTCTTTTAATACCTTCTGGTACCAAGGCTTTAGCCTCTTCAAGAATTTGAGCTAAAGCAAGCTTTAAATCAGCTATGGCACCGATTGATACAGGATAATTCCTACCTATTTCTGCAGGATCGATATCTATCTGCAAAAATTCTGTTTTATTCATATCAAAAGTAACACCTGGATACCAGCTTGAACTGTCTGCTTCTGCAAATCGTGTACCTAAACCAAGTATTACATCAGCATTTGCAGTAAATTTGTGAGTAAACTCAAGACCCCAGAATCCGGTTTGACCTAGCATTAAGGGATGGGTATCTGACATACATCCCTGCCCCATAAGAGTTCTTGAAACAGGAATATCCAAAAATTCTACCAACTCCCTTAGTTCCTCTGATGCGCCTGCCAAAAGTACTCCTCCTCCTGCATGAATAACAGGATTTTTGGCCTCTATAAGTTTTTTAGCTATTGCTTTGGCAGCAGAAGGCGCCAGTGCTGGCTTTACAGTTTCAGTACTATCTTTAAAGGTACGGTTAAATAATTCTTCATCTATTTTCGTAGAAAACACGTCCATGGGAATTGATAAAAGCACTGGTCCTGGCCTCCCACTTTCTGCAAGCCTGAAGGCCTTATCCAAAATTTCAGGCAGTGCTTCTGCATCATCAATTCTCCAAGCTCTTTTTACAATTGGTTTAAGTATTTCATATTGAGATGCATCTGAGTGTAGATTAACCTCTTGATGAGGATGTTTTCCGTAATAATATCTTGGAACATCACCTGCAATAACAACCATGGGTATCGAATCAAAGGAGGCATTAGCAACTCCAGTTACGGTATTTGTCAAACCTGGTCCTAAATGGCAAAGAACAACTCCCGCCTTTTTTTTGATTCTTGCATAGCCGTCAGCAGCCATAGCAGCAAGCTGCTCATTCCTAAATGATATATACTTAAGTTTTTTGCTTTTTGACAATGCAGCCAAAAATCCAATTACCGTATGACCGCATAAACCAAATATGTATTCTACATTGCGTCTCTCAAGATATTCTACCATTTGTTCTGAAACTAATCTTTTCAAGTATATTACCTCCTTTTTCCTTCTTTTTCAGGTTCATAAAACTCTCCGAATAATTCTTCATCAGTAGGTCTGTCCTCAGATATTTCCTTAGAAACCCAAGTAAAATTCATATAATGACGTAAATGAACATTTTCTGATGTTGCATTTCCTCCCCATGTACCACATCCTAAACTCGATGTCATGGGCATACCGTTAGTAAAAGAGCCGGCATTTGATTTTGATTGAGGTTGTCTAACCATTATTCTGCCAACCTGGGCTTCTAGGGCAAGTTGGTGAATATGATCCTCATCGTATGAATATATGCCCACACTGTGACCCTTTCCCCCTACTTCGTGAATGGCTTTGACTATATTAATTGCATTTTGAAATTCACCTTCATATTTATGAACAGCCAAAAGTGTTGTTAATTTTTCACGACACCACACATCTTCGTAATTTGATGTGTATCTTCCTGTTCCCATTGCTATTAGGAATTTTCTATCTTGAGGTATTTCAAATCCTGCAAGCTTAGCCATAGTTTGTGGTGATTGAGCTACTGAATCAGGCAAACGGTGGCATTCTTCATCCCACATTATTTTTTTAATTCTTTCCTGCTCACTTTCATTTAATAAATATCCGCCCACTTCTACTAAGGCATTTATACCTTCTTCAAAAATACTTTCATGAATAATAATATTGCCGTCTGCAGAACATCCTGATCCAAAATCTGATGTTTTGGAAATCATGGTATTGTATGCTGCTTTTTTTATTTCATCCTTGGCTGTTTCATCCCATATCATGGTAGCATTTCCAGCTCCCACTCCATAAGCTGGTGTACCAGAGTGATATGCTCTTCTTACTACACCTTGGCCGCCGGTTGCAATTACCAAATCACATTTCGTATTTAAAGCTTCTGACATGGCTTTGTTTATCTTAGCTTTTCCCTGTCCCAATATTTGAATTAAATCCTCAGGAGCTCCTACCTGTCTTAAGCCTTCCCTCATCAGTTCAACCGTCCTACCCCCGGTTTTCACTGCTCTGGGGTGAGGAGAAAATATTATTGCATTCCTTGCCTTTAGAGCATATATAGCATTCCCAGCAGGTGTTAAATCCGGGTTAGTTGCAGGTATAACACATGCTATTACCCCAACTGGTTTTGCGTATTTTACAATTCCTTTCTCAGGAATTTCTTCAATGATACCTACACTTTTTTGTCTGAGAGCATCACGTAATACACCCCTTATTTTATACTTTTTATTTTCTCTACTTATGGGGTCTCCCATTTTACTTTCCTCGATGCTCATCTTAACTAATTCTTTAAAAGTTTGTGTATTGGCTACTTTCCATGCGATAGCCCTAATTGTCCTATCAATTTCTTCTTGATTCCATTTTTCAAAAATTTTTTGTGCAGCATCAGCTTTAGCAAATTTTTCTTCAATTTCATCAATTTGATCTTGGTTAAGTTTTGCATAAACCTCTTCCATAGAACTCATTCTGCTCATTTTTTCCTCCTGGTAATACATATTTAATCAAACGTTTTCACGAAAGTATTAAAAACATTAATTAAATAAATCCTTAGTTCTACCTGCTTTCAAAATATATGAATCTCCCTCACGACCAAGCATAGCCTGCAAATTTCTTGAAAGTTCAATAAGTTTTTGTATATCAATTCCCGTTTCTATTCCCATTTCATCCATCATATGAACAACATCTTCAGAAGATATATTACCCGTTGCTCCAGGAACAAAAGGACAACCCCCAAAACCGCCAAGGGATGTATCAAAATTTGTTATTCCAGCTTCCATTGAAGCTAGGATATTAGCCATAGCCATTCCCCTAGTATTGTGAAAGTGCAGCCACCATTTTACTTCGGGATATTTTTCTTGCATTGAACAGCATATGTCATAAACCTGCCTTGGTGTAGCCACACCTGCAGCATCTGAAAGTGAAATTTCATTTATTCCTACTCTTAAATAAGCCTGAACAATTTCTTCTACATCCTTAATAGGAATTAATCCCTCCCAAGGAGATCCGAATGGCATGGATATCGAACCTGAAACTTCAAGACCGTTTTTTAAAGCAAGGTCAACGTTTTCACTAAATGCAGCCACAGTTTCCTCCGGAGTTTTATTTATATTTGCAAGATTATGCCCTTTACTGGCTGAAACATTCAACTTAATTTTACGACACCCGCAATTTATTGCCCTTTCCACTCCCTTTCTATTGGCTACAAGTGCACGAAGCTCCACACCTTTAATATTATTAAGGTGTCTATATAGTTCGTCCGTGTCGGCCATCTGTGGAACTGCTGCAGGACTCATAAATGATCCTAATTCAATTACCTTAAAACCTGCATCTATTAAACCCTCTGCAAGTTTTAACTTTTCTGATGTAGTTAAAATCTTAGGTTCATTTTGCAACCCATCTCTCAAACCTACCTCACATAGTCTTACCTTTGATGGAAGTTTCAAGCCGTCACTCCTTTCAATGTTATTTATGCATGCATATTATTATACTAATATCATTTTAAATTAGTAATATCTATATGTCTAATACTTATTTTATATAGTATTAATAGAACTTCTCTATATAACTAGGAAATTTTTAATAGGGAATTATTTGTACATCGTTAACCATAATATATTTTTATCCTACAAATCCTTTACTATGACTGTAGGAATTATTAGTTTGGATTGAACAAGAGGATGGTATGAAACAATATGGCCATGTAAAAGACCATAGCCCAATCAAATCGTCTTATTGGAGCTTAAAAGAAATGAAAATTTTTAATAGGATAAAAAAATATATTCATTGTGCACTTTCTTTTTAAAAACAAAAGGTCTAATTTCATTGATTTTTCAATGATAATTAGACCTTATTGTTTAAAAGTGTTAAATATGGGATTAAGACCACTTGGCAATAATAGATGCTTTGTATTTTACCGTTTTATATTTGCAACTATTCCTTTGACATCCTTAAATATTTTTTATATCTAAATTTAGCATCCTCTTCAGCTTTTTTGAATAATTCATCTGCTTCTGCAGGGAATGTCTCATACAATGAAGCATATCTTACTTCACTCATTAAGAATTCTTTGAAATCTTTTGTAGGCTCTTTTGAATCTAATATAAATGGATTTTTTCCTTCTATTTCTAGTTCCGGATTGTATCTGTAAAGTGTCCAGTAACCAGCTTCCACTGCATCTTTTTCTTGCTGTTGTGTTTTTCCCATACCTACTTTAATTCCATGATTAATACATGGGCAATATGCAATTATCAGTGATGGTCCTGGATAGTTTTCTGCCTCAATAATAGCTTTTAGAGTCTGGTTTTTATCAGCACCCATAGCTATCTGTGCAACATAAACATATCCATAACTCATTGCCATTAAACCTAAATCTTTCTTTCTTGTTCTTTTACCGTTTGAAGCAAATTCTGCAATAGCAGCAGTAGGAGTAGCTTTAGATGATTGCCCTCCTGTATTTGAATATACTTCAGTATCAAAAACTAGTACATTTATATTTTCACCGGAAGCCAATACATGGTCTAAACCGCCATATCCAATATCATATGCCCATCCGTCCCCACCGAAAATCCAATGGGATCTCTTTTCAAAGTAATCTCTGTTATCATAAATTCTGTTTAATAGTTCATCATTACCCTTATATTTCTCAAGGGCATTTTCCAATTTTTCGGCTCTTTCTCTCGTATCTTCTGATTTGTCGAATCCTTCTATCCATTCTTCCAAAGCAATTCTTAACTCTTCATTTAAGTCGTTATTAAGAGCATCCATTGCTTTTAGTTTTGTAGCTTCTCTTATTTTTTTCACACCTAAATACATACCAAAACCGTATTCTGCGTTATCTTCAAATAATGAGAATCCCCATGAAGGTCCATGTCCCTTTTCATTAGTGGTATAAGATACTGATGGTGAACCTCCCCATACAGTTGAACATCCTGCTGCATTGGAAATCATCATTCTGTCCCCAAACAATTGTGTAACTAATTTTGCGTATGGAGTTTCTCCACATCCTGCACATGCTCCTGAAAATTCTAATAGAGGTTTTTTAAACTGACTTCCTTTAACTGTTTTTACTTGCTTAGTAGGTATCTCTTTTGATGGAATATCTTTCACATATTCCCAATCCTTAATATATTTTTCTCTGTTAACTGCCAATGGTTTCATACTTATTGCTTTTTCCTTTGCAGGACACACATTGACACAAGATCCACATCCTGTACAATCAAGGGCAGATACTGCCAAGTGATATTGCAAATCTTTAAAACCTGTAGCAGGAACAGATACAAATCCCTCGGGAGCCTGCTCTAATTCTTTTTCTGTAAGAAGTATAGGTCTTATTACTGCATGAGGACATACAAAGGAGCATTGATTACATTGGATACATTTAGCTGAATCCCAAAGTGGAACCTCTATTGCTATTTCACGTTTCTCCCAAGCAGTTCCTCCCAATGGGAATGTGCCATCTTCACGTTCATTAAATGCACTTACCGGAAGTTTGTCCCCTTCTTGCCTATTCATTGTAAATATTACTTTTTCAATAAATTCTGGCACTTCAGAATTTTTCTTAATTTCTTCATCATTTGCAGTTTTCCAAGATTCAGGTACTTGAATCTTTTTCATGCTAACAAAGCCTTTATCTATAGCGGCATAATTCATGTCAAGAACCTTTTGTCCTTTACTGCCATAAGATTTCTCAACTTCTTCTTTTAAATATTTTGCAACATCTACTATAGGAATAATATTAGCTAATTTAAAGAAAGCTGCCTGCATTATCATGTTTATTTTTTCGCCAAGGCCTATTTCTTTAGCAATTTCTACAGCATTAATAGTGTAGAATTCAACATTGTTATTAGCTATATCCCTTTTTAAAGAAGCGGGTAAGTGTTCGTTTAGTTCTTCTTCATTCCAAATACAATTTAATAAGAATTTGCCACTATTTTTTATTCCTGCTAATAGATCATACTTATTCACATATGATTGATTATGACATGCAATGAAATCAGCCCTGTTAATTGTATAAGGTTCTCTAATGGGTTTTGTTCCAAATCTTAAATGGGATATTGTTAGTCCACCTGACTTTTTAGCATCATATTCAAAATATGCTTGAGCATAATAATCAGTATTATCTCCAATAATCTTTATAGCAGATTTATTGGCCCCTACTGTTCCGTCAGAACCAAATCCCCAGAATTTACAAGCAATTGTTCCTTCCGGTGTCGGGTCTATACTTATGTCGCTTACAGGTAAAGATTTATTTGTAACATCATCAATTATACTTACCGTAAAGTCGTTTTTAGGATTGTCTAATTTTAAGTTTTCGAACACAGCCATAACATCATCTGGTTTAAAGTCTTTAGAACCTAAGCCGTAACGTCCTCCTACTATTAGAGGAGCATTTTCAACTCCGTAAAAGGCATTTTTAACATCAAGATATAAAGGTTCTCCATTTGAACCAGGTTCCTTTGTTCTATCAAGAACAGCTATTTTCTTAACTGTCTTAGGTATTTGACTTAGCATAAATTCTGCAGAGAATGGCCTGTAAAGATGAACTTCTATCAGTCCAACCCTTTCTCCCTTAGCATTCAAATAGTCTACTACCTCACTTATAGTCTCACAACCTGACCCCATAGCTACTATTATATTTTCGGCGTTTTCATGTCCATAATAATTAAAGAGCTTATAATTCCTTCCTGTTATTTTATTTATTTCATCCATATAGTATTGTACTATTCCCGGTACGGCATCATGAAATTTGTTTATTGACTCTCTCAATTGGAAAAATATATCAGGATTCTGTGTTGTTCCTCTAAGAACGGGATGATTGGGACTTAAAGCATTATCTCTAAAAGCTTTAACTGCATCATAGTCTACAAGTTTAGCTAATTCATCATATTCCAAAACTTCAATTTTTTGCACTTCATGAGATGTCCTAAAACCATCAAAGAAATGAAGTACAGGAAGTCTTGATTTGATTGCACTTAAGTGAGCTACAGCAGCTAAATCCATTACTTGCTGTACACTGCTGGATGCTAATAAAGTAAAACCTGTTTGTCTGGTTGACATAACATCCTGATGGTCACCAAATATGCTCAATGAATTAGATGCTAAAGATCTTGCACTAACATGGAATACTGCCGGTAATAATTCACCTGCTATTTTATACATATTTGGTATCTTCAACAAAAGGCCTTGTGATGCAGTATATGTAGTTGCCAGGGCTCCTGATTGTAAAACACCATGTAGAGTACCTGCTGCTCCTCCTTCAGACTGCATCTCTTTAACTACTACCGTTTCACCAAAAATATTCTTTTTTCCATTTGCCGACCATTCATCAACTAATCCTGCCATTTGTGATGAAGGTGTTATTGGATATATTGCTGCAACATCTGTAAATGCATAAGATGCATAGGCTGCAGCCGTATTCCCATCCATCGTTTGAGTTCTTCGTTTGATCATTTTATTTCACCTCATATATTATGTGTAGAACTACTTTTGCTTCTTTAATTGATAAGCTTTGCTATTTTTATTGCCGATTCTTTCTTACCTTCTATATTTTCTGTTTCAACAAATACTCCTGCTTGAACAATAACCCTTTAGCCATCTCACAAGGATGGTCATCTTCTATGAGTAATAACTGCTCCTAAGTCTGCTGAAGATGCAACCTGTGCATATAGATTAAGATAACCATTTGAAATCTGCTTTTCTGGACGTTTCCATTCGCTTAATCTTCTGTCAATTTCTTCTTGAGAAAGGTCTACATGCAAGATGCCATTTGTTACATCGATTATTATCTTGTCGCCATCCTCAACAATAGCAAGGGGACCTCCCTCCGCAGCCTCTGGAGAAATGTGACCAACAAAGCAACCATTATTAGTTCCGGAAAATCTTCCATCTGTTATAACAGCGGTAGAAGTATTTAAGCCCATGCCATACAGATACTTCAATGCCTTATACATCTCTCTCATTCCTGGTCCGCCTTTTGGGCCCTCGTAACGAATAACTACTACATCACCAGGTTGAACCTTGCCGGCTAAGATAGCTTCATTCGCCTCCTCTTCACTATCGAAAACCTTTGCTGATCCTTCAAAATGGTGAAGTGACTTATCGAAGGCACCCGGTTTAGATATAGCAGTACGTGGAGCCAAATTTCCTCTTAAAACCGCTACTCCGCCAGTATCACTAAATGGTTCATCAATTCCTTTAAATACATGATTTTGTTTATCTAAGAATTCTAACACTTTACACCCCTTCCAGAAACCTTTACCACATTTTGTGGACGTTAATATCTAACCCTTAGACACCCAGATAACGATTTCCTAATCGTATTAGTTTATGGTTACCTCTATAACCAATTTCTCTCCGTTAATATTATAACAACAATTGTTAATTCTTTCAATGTTCAATTGATTACAAGATTCAAGACCTGTTTCTTTAGCTACTTTAACAGCAATTAGTTTATATACATATTAATTATTTCTTCATCAATATTGAAGAAATCTTCTAAATGCTGACACATTAGCAACTTGATTCTTTTATAATCACGATCATATAATGCATCAACAATTTCATAATGTTTGCTTACTTGTTTAATACTATCTTCAATATTGGTATATTTTGATATCTGAATTATATGTATTTTCGTATATAATTTTTCTTGGTTTTCTATTAATAAATCATTTTTTCCGATTTCAGCGATTTTTAAATGAAATTGTGAATCCCAATAAATGCTTTCAAAGACCTCACCTTTTTCAGCACTATTCCTACACTTATCAGCTATATCTTTTAATTGTGAAAAGTCAGAGTTAGAACCATTTTGTATAGCTAATTGACATGATAGTATATCTTGGGCCAATCTTAGTTCTCCGATTTTCTTAATATCATTCACTTCATAGTATTTTACCTCAGAACAACGGTTTGGATAAATTGATACTAATCCGTCTTCGCTAAGTTTTCTAATAGCCTCTCTAACAGGAGTTCTACTGAATTTGACAATTTCGGTTATTTTCTCCTCAGGGATCTTTTCTCCCGGCCTTATTTCTAAATTCAGGATCATATCTCTTATTCTTTCATATGCCATATCACTCATGGTCTTTTTATAATTTTCCATTTCATATACCCCTGTTTTGATTATAAGGTAAAATTTCAATACTTAGGAGTTACAGCAATCTTTATTACTTCAGCCAAAAATCTTATGATATTTGGTTAATAATAGTATTGTGACTTAACAGCTTCCGCCATACTTACATTTATTTGTTTTAAGTCATCGCTGTTTTCTTCATAGGAATTTTTAAAAGCTTCAATGGCAGCACGTGCTTCTTGATATGGACCCGGAACATTAATAATAATGGTATTATTTACCTTTCCGCAAATTAATTTACTCCACATGTGGCCATTTTTCCCGTAAAGTTCAGTTGAAAATTTTTTATCTAATATAGAATTTAAGGATGTATGGGTATAGTCTTTTGCTAAAGTAGAGCTATATCTGTGACCTCCGCCGGACCCACCAATCAATACAATCAAATCTACATCATCTTTTATATAACTCTTTATACATTCTATTATGAGATTTTCAACATCAGGTATGGGTTCATTTCTTATTACCGTACATTTGCTGTTAATACTTAATATAACTTGCATAATCATAGGACTGTCGGTATCTAAAATTATACCTGATCTAATCTCGTCTCCAGTCGGTATAATTACAGCCTTGTTAATCAAGTATTCTGCCACCTTTCTCCTTTGCATCCGTCTTCTAAGTAATCCGGTATGGAGTTTATATCAACACTTTTAATTTTTTTTACAGAAGATAAACTAGTAACATCTGATACACTAATACCTTCTGCTAAAGATATAGCTTTTATTAAACCATCTTCTTCTCTTAATATATCTTCTTCTTCAATTCCATAAACATCCATTTCTATTGAAGTTCCTGTAACGCCGATTATTCTTATTAAACTTTTTAATTTATCTGTCAAAATTTCTTCAAGCTGCTGGATATTTAATCCTTTAACTTCTATTCCCGTAATTTTAACTACTGTTTTATCTACTTGAACTATTACTTTCGTATCTTCTTGCATTTTTTCACTCCATTAATTGTATGACGAGAAGTTTCCTTCTCGTCAGTATTTAATATTATACGTCAACGTATTTAACTTGTACAATATCAGAAACATTGTATCTCTTTGGATTATCTATGCCTGGGATAATTTCATGAGCTCTTTCAATTATTTCCTCAGGTGTTAATTCTTCAACATCTTCTTTTATCCATTCCATTGTGCATCCTACACTTGCTAATTCTTCCAATGCTTTATCTTGTATATTATCTATATCAGGCTGAATTTTCATGTGTTTTGCAACTGCTAACACAGATGGTGATGCTCCTATATCTCTGCCAGGTATAACTCCTGTTTGTAATGCTCTTATTATTGATGCCGCATGGGCACGTTTATCTGCTGCTATTATTGGAATATGACTCTTTAAGAATTTCGCATATTCTCCGGAATTATGTGCGGTTTTTCCGCATTTCCATTGTCTGCGTGGTACTATTCGTCCGTATTCTTCTCCTACTACCATTCCTATACCTACTGAAATAGTCCAACCTGTTCCTCCCACTTCCAATTTTCCGTCTTTCATTATTTCTACTTGGCCTGAAATGGGAAGTAGTAATTCTTCCATATTTATATAGTGCATCATTTCGGTTCCTGAATTATTGTTTCCGGCTCTTCCTGTAAGTGTTGCGTTGTGGATTGGAATCACTTTTTTATTTGGGTCCGGTCCCATGTATAATTTTCTGTCAGGGAATGATTTTTTCCATTGTTTTAAATGTGGTTCTTCTTTTATCAGTTCTTCTGAATATGGTATTTCTACCATTTCCATGTATCCAAAATCTTTATTGATTTTGCCGTAGTCAGATGCTGCCATACATACCATTGCACCCTCTAACATTATTCCGTTACTGTTTGTTGTAGTAGCAGTCATATCAAACATATTTAAACCAGCGGGACCAGGTATTGTTGCAGCTATTTTTTCACATGCTTCATACATTGTAAGATTACATGCCTTAACATCTGCATAATCTATAAATACTGCAGTTATGGGAATATAAATACTATGTAACATTCCTTCAGGAATAATTTTATATTTTAATTTACTCATACTATATCTCCTTTAATTTTTTAATGTTTGCCAATAGGTGGTCTTCTATCTATAACATCTGGACAATCATGAATCAAAACATCTTCTGTTGGATGTAGGATATTTATTGTTTCCAAAATTGCATGCACAGGTTTTCCGTCCTTATCAAAACCTCTTATTACTGCTGTATGCATAGATTCCGGTATTCGTGGGATAACCGCTACTTCTACTCTGTATACATCCTCATGTTTTGTTATTTCTGTTACTGCACGTTCTATTCTTCCCGTTCTGTTTGACTGCATTTTTGCAGTTTTTAGATTCTCTAATCCCACTACTTCACATTCCTTGTAGGTTGAACCTACAGTGGCTGCTATTGCTTTCATTTTTCTTATAAATTCAGGCAACTTCGTGTGCATTAATTTCATAAATTTTCTCCTTTGTTTTATATTTCTTTATTAATCATTAACTACTGTTACTTTTACTAAATCTCCAGGATCTTCTGACAGTTTTTTTATAGTTTCGGGAAGCTTGTCCAGAGGAATTTCGAGACTTAGTAAGGGTGTAATATCCAATTTACCATCATTAAGCAAACCAACTACTGTCTTAAATTCATCAAATCCATATAAGAATGATCCTATTACAGTTAACTCTCTGGTAACAATTTTCTGCATTTCAATTTCAATCAGTTTAGAACTGATACCTATCCAAACAGCTGTACCTCCAAATGCCAATGCATCAATACCTTGTTTAACGGTAGCACCAATACCCACTGCTTCTGCTACTGCATCGACACCCTTATTATTTGTTTCTGACATTATTATCTCTTGGAAGTTTTCTTTAGAAGGGTTAATTACTATATCAGCACCCATTTGTTTAGCAATCTTCAAGCGTGTATCACTTAAATCGGAAACAAATATCTTGTTTGGATTTTGCAGCTTAACACATGCTAATGCTAATAATCCTATTGTTCCTGCACCTACGATTAAAACGTCTTTACCCTCTAAATTGCCTAAGTAATTAATTGCTCTGTAGGATACTGCTAATGGTTCCATTATACTGCCCACAGTATATGAAATGTTATCTTTAATTTTAAAACATACTTTAGACGGTACGCAGATATATTCAGCAAAAGCACCATCTACATCCAATACTCCAAAAGCTCTTTTATTTAGGCATAAATGAACATCACCTTTTTCACACATTACGCACTCTCCGCAAAAATCTATGGGATAGACTGCCACTCTGTCGCCAACTGCCAAGTTATCTACACCCTCACCTAATTGTACAACCTCACCAGCGAATTCATGTCCCATAATAACAGGGGGAGTTCTTCTTCCCGTAATACCCATGTAGCCGTGAACATCGCTTCCGCAAATACCGCAAGCTTTCACTTTAATTTTCACCTCATTAGCTTTTGGAAAAACGTCTGCAACATCCTTGTAGGTCATGATATTAATTCCTTCATATACAACAGCTTTCATTTTTTCCACTCCTTAAAATATTATTTATAAATAATTATTATAAAGCTCAAGATTTAATTATCCCCGATAAAACAAGGTAAAGTACTTCCTCCTGAAGGCATTACTATAATATTGTCCACATTAGCAATTTCTTTTAATGCTTCATCCACTGCATCCTGAAGATTATGAAAATGTCTAAATCCAATATGCTCAATAATATCTTTATCATAATCGGTAACCATGTATATTTTTGCTTTCATTAATATCATTGCTATTGCAGCAGCTTTATGTCCCCCAAGAACAAAGCTTTCTTTTATTTCTTCTATCATTTGTTCTTTTGTTTTTGTCATCATCCATTTTTCAAAAGTTTTATTTTCAAATCCTTCTTTGCATGATGCCACCAGTATTATAATACCTCCATCCTTAACTGCATGTTTTGCATTATCTAAGGATTTTTGAGCTTGATAAATATTAATATCTTTCGGATATCCTCCCGGAGATACAATAACTAAATCTGACTTTTTATTAATATTAATTTTATACATCTTGTCTAAATCATTACATGCTGCCCTGTGAGCATCTATATAATGACCTGCATATGCACCTACTATAGTTTTATCGGAAGATTGAAGTACATTAAATATAAAGTCTATTTTTATATGTTCCCCTACTTCATCTATGTCTTGCCTAACGGGATTTGTATCAGTATTTCCTGCATATGCTCCTTCTTTGATCATATTTGAGTGATTAGCTTGTATAGCCTCATGACTTGAAACTCCAGGCATTATTGCTTTAGCTCCGCCGGAATATCCAGCAAAATAATGGTATTCCACATTTCCAATACATATTATCCTATCCGCTTCAGCCACTGGTGTAAATACATCAATAGGTGTTCCATTTTTACATGTACCGAAATTCTTACAGTTGTCCATATCACTGTCAATAACTTTTACTTTTTTATATACTTCTTCACCTACAACATATTTCTTTTCTTCTTCTGTATGATTTCTATGGCTTCCCAATGCTAAAACAATAGTAATATTATCCAAAGAAACTTGAGCTTCCATTAATTCATCTAATATATAGGGTAAGATAAGGTTGCTCTTTACAGGCCTGGTTATGTCGCTAGTAACAATTACTATCTTTTCACCTGGTTTTACAATCTCTTTTAATGGTCGTGAATTTATGGGGTTTTTCAAGGCAGACTTAATAATACAATCCTCCGATTGTATATTTTTAACTTCATTAGCCTTTATAACATTAACTTCATATGAATCATCAATATGAGCAATTTCATACCCTCTATGTTTTTTTAATTCAATTTTCAATAGAACCTCCAACTATACCCAGTTTACTTAAAGTTTCCTTTAAAGGTTTCCCTTTTATATCCCAGCCCATTATTTTATAATATTCTTTTTTCATATCTATAAATTTATCTCTGTCTAAGCTGGAACCCTTAAGAGCGCCGTTTTCTAAGGGTTCATATAATCTTTTTGGTAATTCTTCCGTTAATTCGTCTAAACCTAGGTTATAGTTTATGAGTCGTGCTAAATTTATTCCTCTTTCACCGACTTCTACTGCCTCATCTGCTGTTACATCCCAGCCTGTTGCTAAATTTAATATTTCTAAGAGTTTTTCAATTGGCAGAGAACCTCTCGGAGCAGGTACAAAATCACAAACTCCGGCCATATTCAAGAAACTCCACCATTTTTCCAATTTAGCATATAAGAGTGCTTTTTCTTTTCCATATTCCATCGAACCTACAGGTTTATTAATGCCGATAGGTTTCACTACATCTATATTTTCACCTTCGTTTGCTACCAAGGGGTCATGTGCAGCCTGCATATGGTCTGCCCCTGTAGGTGAAACCGAATAGCCTAGTGCTACTCCTACTTTACCTCTGGGATCATGCATGGGTAATTCTTGTCCCTTAACATGCATAGCAAAGTTGTGAGAACCCTTCCCAAATACTTCTGATGCATATTTAACTCCCTTAGACAGTATTTTGCCTAAACCCTCTTGTTTAATTATTTTATCTAGCATTATAAGTAAAGCTTCTTCATTTCCGAATTTTAATTCAATTCCATCTGTATCTGTTTTGTCAATAATACCCTTTTCATAACATTCCATTGCAAAAGCAATTGATACGCCGGCTGAAATTGTATCTAACCCCGCATCATTGCATATTTCATGGGTCTTTGCAATAACTTCCAAATTATCAATACCGCATAAGGGTCCCATGGAACCTATAGTTTCGTATTCCGGTCCACCAAATTTCGGGTCAACTTTTAAGTCTTCCTTATTCACCTCCACAACCCTTTTGCACCTAATAGGACATGCAAAACATCCTTCCCTTTTTTTAAGAATTGTGTCTGCCAAGGTGCTACCTGATACTTTGTCTGCGCCTTCAAATGTACCCTCTCTAAAATTTCTTGTAGGTAGTATTCCTGCCTTATCATTTGACGTTACGGAAGCAGCGGTTCCATATAAATATAAGCCGTAACTAAGAGGTTTTTCTTTAAAATATGATGAATACCACTTACTGATATTTTTTATTTTTTCTAAATCATAAAAATCTATCCCTTTTGTGCCCTTTACTGCTATTGCTTTAACTTTTTTATTTCCCATCACAGCACCAATGCCGGTTCTTCCGCAAGCATGTTTTAAGTCATTTATTATACATGAATAACTTACTTCATTTTCGCCTGCAAGACCGATTTGAGAAATTCTGATTCTGCTATCTCCAAGTTCTTCTTTTATTAGCTCATTTGTCTCTCCAACACCTTTGCCCCAAAGGTGGGATGCATCAATAATCTTTACTTCATCATCTTCTATATAGATGTAAACAGGTTTGTCGGATTTATCCTCCAATATTATCCCATCCCAGCCGGCTTTTTTTAACTCTGTTGCAAAAAATCCACCGGATTCGGCCATACCAAATCCTCCTGTAAGAGGGGATACAGCACCAACTACTATTCTTGAGGTTCCGGCATGTGGTATTCCAGACATAACACCTGTCATAAAGTATAAATTATTTTTATTTACTGCCTCCTTAAGGTTCTTATCCATTTCATTTTTCATAAAATAACAAATAAGACCTTTACCGCCCATGTATTTTCTCATTATTTTTTCATCAAGATTAATGATGCTTTTACTCTTATCTTTCAAATTAATTTTAAGAATTTTTCCTGCATAGCCAAAAGCCATATTATCACTCCTCGTATAATATGTTTAGAACTACTTTTTAAGTGTTCTAAACATTAATTTATTT
>CZCB01002446.1_pt1 | contig 36026 bp, 39 predicted proteins | sample 591991 | NCBI WGS metagenome assembly CZCB01 (sample SAMEA3556809, study PRJEB10932) | anaerobic digester metagenome
ATATAATGAAGGTAAACCATGCCTTAAGCAGATGATCGATGTTTATGATCAGTATAAGACTTCAGTGTTAGGTGTTCAAACCGTTAAGGATGAAGATGTGTGTAAATACGGAATCGTTGACGGTGAGAGGGTTGAAGATAGAGTCTATACCGTGAAGAGTCTAGTTGAAAAGCCTTCTGTAGATGAAGCACCATCTAATGTAGCAATATTAGGTCGCTATATTATTAATCCAGGCATCTTTGATATCTTAGCAGAAACGAAGCCGGGTAAAGGTGGAGAGATTCAGCTGACAGATGCACTTAAAGAACTGGCACTAAAAGAAGATATGTACGCTTATGATTTCATAGGCAAGAGATATGATGTTGGAAACAAACAAGGATTTCTTGAAGCTACTGTAGAGACTGCTCTTAGAAGAAGTGATTTGAGAGATGAGTTTTTGGAATATCTAGTAAAAGTAGTTGAGAAGGAAGTTGGATCTTTGGCTGAGGTTGCAGCTGGGAGAGAAGATTAAGAAGCAATCTGATATGATAGAATTGAAGCGAGACAATTCCCTAACTATATCCAGCAAGTCCCCAAAACTCCCCAAGAAACTATTCATCCACATAAGTAAATTTTGGGAATCTTATATGTGGCGTTAGAAGTAATAAGGGTTACAGCAACTAAAGCTTAGATTTGAGAGGTACCGGGCACGGACAAGTGGACAAGTTGATTAGGGTGATGGAGAGATGAGCAGCTATACAGAATAAACAGATAGGCAAATAGGCTGGTATCAAGATCGGTAGTGACGATGACTTTCGAGATGGGGTCATTTTAGCCCAATCTGGTTGATATGCATGATTACTTTGACATCCCAGACAGAACTGATTACATTGACACCCTGATAAGCAGTGATGGTAAACATCCCAGATAGGCAGTGATGGTAACTTTTCAGATCGGTAGTGATTTTGGTTGATATCCATAATCAGTTTGACACCATGATTAGCAGCGAAAGAGAACGGGCATTTTTTAGAAGCAGAGATGTCCGTTTTTTCAGAAGATTAGTTTACAGAATATTGTATTAATGGTTGTGGTGAGGGGGTGAGTAACATGGACGTAGATGAATATAGAAATATGATTAGCGAGTTTTCAGACTTACCACTATTTGATGAAAAGTGTAGCTTCTATTATGATGAAACCGGGAATGTTCGTAAGTTTAGATTGACAGAGAATGGTGTGAATGCAGAAGAAGGCATTGCTAATGATTTCATTCTCGGCGGTGTGTTATTCAAGGGTGATACTCCCCCATGCGATGTAGACAAGTTGTTTGATGGACTTAAAATCAATGCATCAGAAATTAAGTTTAGGACTTTAGCCGGAAGAGGAGCTGATTTCTGGACAGCTATAGGCAAGAAACCAATTCAGCAATTTCTTTCATGGCTTGACAGTAGCGGACTCTATGTCCATTATGCTACGTTAAATAATATGTACTTTTCTGTCGTAGATATAGTTGATTCCCTATTTGCTGCCCAGCCTCAGTTCAACTTCGGATTAGAGTGGGCACAATCTTTGAAGGCCAGTTTACATAGATTTGTTATATCACATATGGATGAGATCCTTCCAATACTCCATGGCTACAATTATCCAAGCTTAGATAAAGAAGATATTAAGAATTTTTGTTATGAGCTGAGCGATCTCATACAATCCTATGGTGACGAAGATTTCTATCTAGAGAATTTCCGGCAATTACTGAAAGCAAATGGACGTAAGGGAGAGCTAGTCTTTATTGAAGATAACACGCCTGGTTTATTAGTTGAGGAATATTTCGGACTAAGAGATGGTAGGTGTGCATTTTATAAAGATTCCATGCATTATTTTGATGAAGAAGCTGAGGCAGAAATAGCCTTAAAAAATACGATTTACACTCTAAAAGGTGAGAAACTGTCCAATTTCAAATTCATTAATTCCAAGAATGAGCGACTGATACAGATATCTGATGTTTGGGTGGGCTTACTCGGAAAGTTATTTGCAGAGTTAGATCAGTCTACGCCAGAAATGATTATAAGCAAAATGGAATCACTTACTCAGGAACAGAAAGAATGCATTCGGGTAATCAACTCGTTAATAGACCGGTCTGAAAGGCTTCACAGGGGATTGATTCAGAGTGTGAATAGTATTGAGATGGTGCAGTACAGAGGATCGTTATTGGCGATGATGGATAAGTTGATCTGATGGTTTGCGGATAAATTTGAAAACGGTTATTGTATGGGAGGGATATTCATTGAAGAAAGAGTATTATTTGTCTGATGCGAAGTTCATTTATTCTAAGGATGAGTTAGGATATCAGGAAGTTTTGGATGATTTTAAAAATGCTGAAGAAATTATCATCGTCACTTTCAATATTTCTGAGAAACAGTCCTTGCTCATACAAAAGCTAGCGGAAACTTCTTCAGATACAGAAATAAGTATATTTACAAATATACCTTCGAGGTGGGATACATATTATGGAGACAGTTACAAGAATGCAGCGAGGAGAAAGATAAATATATATCTGACTAAATTAAAACCTGATAGTATTGGGCAGAAAATTAGTGTTTTCTTTAATTTCGAAAACCACGGGAAAATTATAATGACAAATAATCTGGCGTATGTTGGTTCAGCAAATTATTCTGAGGAAAGCAAAAATAACATTGAATTTGGAATAATAAGCCGCGATATTGATTTTATTATATTTTTGAAAGAAGAAATTACTAAAGAACTTGAAAAGTCATCAACTCCATATTTTGAATATGATTATCTTCCATTGCTACTGGAAATAAAAATGCATTTATCAAACTTGTTTGCCCTTAAAGGTGAGCTATTTGATCAAGTATACTCTTATTATGACGATTTAGATGGAAAAGGGTATTTCTATAATGATACAGAAGAAAGACTAAATCAGAGAACAATAGATAACATCATGGGAGAGCTGGATGATTGTTCAGAACTCATGGGTAAAATTTATGATGCTGCAGATCAATTGACAGAGGATGAGGAGCTCTTAGAGGAACTGAATGATTATTATGAGACCTTAAGAACTTTAGAAAATCAATTTGAAGACTTATCCTCAAACGAAGAAGTATATGAATTAGCTTGTTTTGATTCTTCAGAACGGGCAAATCAGATAATTCAAGATGAATATAGTGCAGAAGCTTATGATGAATATTTAGAGGGTTATGTTCAGAAGGCAATGGATAGTGTGCATGAAGCATTTCAGGATTTATGTCAGGAAGCAAAAGGGTCATTAGATGAAATGATTAAAATACTAAATGAATATTTGGATTCATCAAAAATAGCACTAGAGAAATTTGAAGAATTAGAGTTTAGAAAGGTAAATGAAAATATAGATAACACATAATGTTAAAGGAGGCCTCAAGTCATGGACAAACACACCTTCAAAGGCACTATAATTTCAATACAACCCCGCATACGTCTAACCAGGTCCTTCGACGAAGCCTCCCATACATACCTGGGCTATGCCATCACTTTAGAGGGCGAGCTGGACAACACAAAGACCATCTTCTCAATCGGCATTGGTAAAGCTGCCCATGCCAAACATCAATTCAAAGTAAACGATGTGATCTCCGGAGAATGCGTTCCAGTGCCGGATCCTGATACCGAGCCTACTCAATATTACAAAGTCTCTAAACTCAAGGTCATCTCATCTGGTACCATCACTAACACCTCATATCCCTGGGAACTTGTACCGCCGGAGCTGGAAGTTTATAGAGAAAGAGGACACCGTAGGCTGGCAGCCAGGACATATGACACGAAGTGTAGTAGCTGCATGTGGGGAGCTAGAATGCCTGTTGAGATTATTGTAGATAACTGGAATCCAAGAGGGCGGAGAAAGTATAGGTTCGAGACATTCTGTTATGGTCCATTAAACTGTAAATTGTACAAGGCTGGTCCGAACCGTAAGGTGGAAGGTCGGAATGGTATGGTGTATGTAGAAGAGGATTGGGTTGATGCTATGAATGTGGAGCATAGGGATCCAGACGAATAGGAAGCGATAGAAGAAACGGAGGGATAAGAATGGGATTATTTGACTTTCTCAAGAAACGAAACAATAAAAACAAACAGGTTAGCAAATCAAATAATAAGAAGGATTTCGATATCAGCTCTATGATAAGCATTAAAACAGAGATCATCAATAACCCATCTGAGCCTGATGTTATTCCTGTTGAGAAGATAATTAAAGGCATGAAACCAAATGAAGTAGGCTTATACCCACATGAAATACTTCTACTTTCTTATGCACCCAAATACTATCTTGAAGGCAATTCTTATCCTGGATTCTGGTGGTATAAGTACGGTGTTAAAGACGTTGATAAGTGCTTGATTACATTAAAAGATAGAGGTTTTCTCCAAATTGGATCATTGCGATCGGCAATTGAAAAAGAGACAGCTGCTGTGCTAAAGGATGTATTAAAAGATAATAGATTAAAAGTCTCAGGAAAGAAGGCTGAGTTAGTTCAGCGTCTCTTAGATGAAGTGTCTGAGGAGAAGCTTAATACCATATTTACGAAGCGTACATACGACCTAACTGATGCGGGTAATGAAATCCTAAAGAAAGAAGATTATATTCCTTATATTCATCGACATGGGATTGAAGATTTGGATATCTGGTCATTGAGTGAAAAGGTTAAGAATAGAAAACCAGGACTTTCATTCAGAGATGTTATTTGGGGATATCTAAATGAAAGAAGTATGATCCACATTAAGAACAGTGATTTTGGATTATATAGAAATTGCCGCTTTTCAATGTCTGAATTTGTAAAAGAAGAAGGAAAGCTCGATAACGCCTTTTCTCTTTTATCAGAGGTTATTCGGTATGATTTAAGCGGATTATCAAATGGTTTTAGTATGCAATTTATGGACATCTATGCCGATGGATACTTTCCATACAAAAATTCGATTGTTACGATGGCTCCGGGAATAACCAGCAGAGTTGTTGATTATCAGGAGAAAAAAGGCTTATCTGATGATGAATTAAAGAGTAAGCTGTTAGAAGAGATGAATAGAATTCAATTACCATTCAGTTTATTTGCAGCGGAAGAATGTGCTGACATTGTTCTTATGGAAATACACAAGGATGAAGAGGGCCTTGAAAAACTTTATAATAAAGCGAAGAGGCGCTTCAAAAAAGAGTATGGGATCAAATGATGCCTAATTGAGTGGGAGGTGCCGCCAACAATGATCATACCAATCAAGACAGATGCTAATATAACTGTAGATGAAATGGAGATCACAGAAACCAGTTTCAAGTCTTTAAATCTTAAAGAATCGCATATCGAAGAGTTTATAAGGACGAATATAGAACTTCTTCTAACCGATGAATCCCTCTTAATTATTGGAAGTCAGGTCACCAATAGTGAAAAGGGTAGAAGCGATCTTACTGCTATTGATGAAAACGGAAATCTTGTTCTTATCGAGATTGAGCGTGATGTTGAGGATATTAAGGCCAGAAAAGAAGAGTTTGAGTTTCAGGCCATCCGTTATGCAGCAGGGTATGCAAAAATCAAAACACCGGAAGAACTGGTGGAAAAGATATTTGCTCCATATGTTACGAGGTATACTCATGAATTTGATCTTGGTGGTCTGACACCTCACGAAAAAGCTACGAGGATCCTTGAGTCTTTCCTGGAAAAAAACAATGCCATGAAGACATTTAATAAGAAGCAGAGAATTATATTGATCGCTTCGTCATTTGACCGTCAAACTGAATCGGCAGTGGCTTGGCTCATTGCCAATCATGTAGATATCAGCTGCTTTACTTTGAAGCCTCTAAAGGTTGGCGGAGGATTGTTCTTAGAGATAAATAGATTACTCCCACCACAGCTGCTTGAAGATTTCTATGTTGAAATTAGTGAGAAGAAGACTGCTGAGGTTAGGACCGAAGGTGCTACAGGCATTACTAGAACCTATTTGCCAAGAATGGATAAGCTGTTTGAATGGGGACTACTTAAAGCTGGAGATACAGTTGTTATTAAAAACTTTGATGATTCTGATGCAGTTGTAAAAGATTTTAGATCTGTTGAATTTTATGGAGAAGTTATGACCTTTAATAACTGGGCAGAAAAAGTTACTGGATGGTCAGCGGTTAATATTTATGAGTGGACTATGGTAAAGGGTGAGACTAAGACGTTGGATCAGAAGCGCCGAGAGAAGATGGCAGAGTTAGAAGAGTAGGGGTGAATGATATGGCTGGTAAGTGTAAAGATTGTGAGTTTTGTTTCCCGCATGAAGAATATGGATTTGTATGCGCTGATGCAAACTACGGCGAAAACATATCAGAGTCATTGGAAGAAGTGAAAGACTGTTATTCAGAAGGTCTTGAAGCTTTTATTGAGAGAAGTAAAAAGGAAGAGATACCATTTATACCGGGTACAAAATTGTCACAGATAAAAATAGACGGAAGAAAGCAGATTGAGTTAAGAGATCAAGAAGGTAAAGGAATTAGGATAAAAGCATCCAATGCAAAAAAGATGATGCCTGATATCGAAGTAGAGCGATTGATGTTTGATGATACATATCTAGTTAAGGTCATTTTTGATCCTAAACCTTTTAATGGTGGGAAGTATCTAATAGTGAAATAAAATTTTTACGCAAGTTTGAAATAGATGTCTCTATGTAAATCGTAGCAAAGAAGTGAAGACGAGCAACCGGTGAGAATGATAGTCAAATTCAAATACAACAAATTAGAAGACCATGATTGGCAGTTTTTCAGCTGCTAGTCATGGTCTTTTTTCGTGCCATTAAAATAAAATAGAAAAATCTGTTTCGTTATCATCTACAAATAATTCAGGAATGTTATACATTACATCTACTACTTCTTTACTGACGCTAATATTGCCGCAGTCAGCAAGAGAGCGGCGAAGCTTAATTTGTAGATTGTCAAGTAAAATTGGACACTTTTTATAGAATTTCACGTTTAAAAATGAACACTTTAAGTCGTTCATTTTTTACCGCTTTTTAAATATTAACGAATAGAAATGAACACATATATTAATTAATTTTTACTTTATAACCTGCTAACTCAAGTGAATTTTTATTAACAATACATTCTCTAGTAGCTTGATTTAAATTTATATACTTTGTCATAGCTAGCAGCTTCTCCATTGCTAGTGACTGGAGCATTTGCTGTATCTCATCGTCAATTGCTAGAGAATTATTAATCTCATTATTAATAATAGATTCACTAAGTGGTATTTGGGGTTCTGAGTTTGATTTTTCGCATAGTTCATTAAGCTCAAGAAAAGGTGATTCTTCTACACAGAGGAACTTATCCTGTTCTTGATCGTATTTATTATTAATGTCCCTTTTAAGCCTTAATATTACATTACGTGGATATTTAATATCATGTTTTTCGGTTAGGTAACGCTTTGCTTCTTCGCGTCCTGAACTATTATAGATCTCCATTAATTTTAAATTATTTATTTTTTTCGTCCCATTTTACTCACCTTTTTAATGGAACTGTTACTGTAAAACTACCAGTAACAGTCCTTTATAGTAGCTTTTTTCTTAACTATCAACTAGATTTCAATCTAATTCCTGTTCTTTATATATTCTTTTCCTTTGACACGAAAGCTATCACCTGTTATATTAATTACATGACAATGATGAACTAACCTGTCAAGTATTGCCGTTGCTGCAAGCTGACCAGTAAATACTTCATCCCATCGTCCAAGTGGGAGGTTAGTAGTTATGATGAGAGAGCTTTTTTCATATCTTTGCCTAATTATTTGAAAAAATATGCTCTCTCTTTCTCTGTCCATTTTTAAATAAGATAATTCATCTATTATTAGGAGTGGGGCCTTACTTATTCTTTTTAATTCATCCTTTAGATTGCCAAGTTTCATAGCTTCATATAAATCATCAACAAGTTCTTTTGCGTTTGAGAAGATTACTTTTTTCCCAGCTTTACAAGCATTTACTCCTATACCAGTTGCAATCATACTTTTACCCACACCTGGTGGACCAATAATTATAATGTTTTCTCCTTTCTCTATGAATTCTAAAGTTCCTAGTCTTGATTTACAATTAAAAGTGACCACCGATTTACACATAAAACTGACCATCTAGCGAATAAAATTTAAGTTAGTTAGTCAATAACTTTGATTCGTTTTCTCATAATTTTTACGTTTAAAATTGACCACCTAATAAAAATAATATACCATACTTTTGTAGAATTTACGAAAGGTGGTTAAGGAGGGATCGTGTCAATTAATTGTTGGAAAACAATTAAGACTATTTTTTATTTTATTATTTTGAGTAATCTCTCCCCATATTCCATAAAGTAAACGATAAAATGCAATATTAAAAGTTTATTTTGGGTACCCTTAATAAACCTATTAAACATAGGTTTATTTTAAATAAAATCTATTTTGCGACATTATTGTAATTGTCAAGTGAAAATTCCTCTAATTATTAATCGAAAATTCCCCTAGGGGAGCAAAAAAATTATTGCTCTTGAAGCCATTGTTTTGTTTCTTTTAAACGATAAGAATTACCATTCATATTTACAATATAAGATTTATGGGTCATTCTATCAATCATAGCCGCAGTCATAACTGGATCTTTAAAAATCTCATCCCATCTTTCAAATGATAGATTTGTAGTAATAATTGTTGATTTTCTACCTGCCCTCAAAGAGAGGTATGTAAATAAAAGTTCTGAGGCTTCCTTATCAAATGAAATATAGCCTAATTCATCTGCAATAATTAAATCATATTTTTCGAAGTTTCTTTCAAAGGCCCTTAATGTCTTTTGTGACCTGCATTCCTTTAGTTCATTTACTAGTAGAGGTATTGTGGTAAACAATACCTTATATCCAGCATTACAGGCTTTAATACCAAGGCCTATTGAAATATGAGTTTTTCCGGTTCCAGGATTCCCAGCAAGTATTATATTTTGACCAGTTTTAATAAATTCTAAAGATGAAAATATCTTTATTTTGGTTCGTGCATCTTCTGGCAAATCCTCTATTATTAAATCTTCAATATATTTTTTGTAAGGAAATCTTGCTAACCTAATTCTGCTTTTTTTACCATTCTCTTTTCTTAAGTCATATTCTTTTTCTAATATTTCTTTTAAGAATGTTTCAAATGAATTCCCTTCTAAATTTGCTTCTTTAATTTCATCTTCCACATTTCTCATTACATAAGGTAATTTTAATTCCTTTGAAAGAAATCTTATCCTCTCAAGGGTTTCCTTTTCTTCCACATTGCTCATATTATTGTAACCTCCTTATCAAAGGCTACAGATGAGCTATTTAATATACTTGCGTATTGATTTAATATTAATTTTGATTGTATTTCTATTTCTTTTTGATTGTATTTCTATTTCTGTAGTCTCTTTGTTTTTATTGTTAATATCTACTTTTGAATCTTTATTTCTATTGCATAACAGTTTAATTTTTTCTGTATTAATATTTAAAGGGCTTATTTTCTCTAATTCTGAAATTATTGTCTCAATTCTTTCCAATCCATTTTCTGAAATTATTTCAATTAAGTCTATGAAATCTCTAGGATTTGTTGTATAATACTTATTGTATATGGATTGAAGTTTGGGGTTCATTTGTTGCATTGCAGTGCTAGAATGAATTGCTCCAGGCTTCTTTTTTAATGTTTTTAGATAATGTTCTATTTGAATATTCCATGTATGAACTCCATAATTTCTTATATGTTCTGCTACCTTTATATTATTATGATATACTAATATTTTTTCAGGATATATTTTAACTGTTACAAATTTACCTACTAAAGCATCTGGTACTGAATACTTATTTTCATTTATGCTTATCACAGAATATTTATTAACTCGTAATTCTTCTAACCTTGCATTATCATAACTTGGCATAAGTTTTATAAGATATGGCCTTTCATCTTCTAACATATCCTTTGGACTTTTATTATCGTAAGCTTTTTTAGGTTTATTGTTTAACTTTCCTAAAACTTCAGCTAAGTAATTATTTGCTTCTTCTAATGATTTAAATGAATGTTTTTTGCTAAAAGCTTTTCTTCTTATGTATTCAACACTCTTTTCTACATGTCCCTTTTCATTTCCCTTTTTTGCATTGCAAAACCTATATTTAAATCCATAGTACATTGATAGTTTCAAAAGATCTTCTGTTGGTTCTTTCTCTGTTCGGCTAACAAATTTTGCTACTGCAACTTTCATATTATCATAAACTATTGTTTTATATACTCCACCTACCTTATTAAAAAATTTTACATGAGCATCTAAAAAGCTTTCCATTTTCTGATTATGATAGAGATATGCAAATCTGTAATTTCCTTTAGCTGTTGCTATTGCTGCCATTTGAACAGTTTTTTGCCTACCATCTATTTCTAAGTTAACATAACCCCAATCAAATTCAGCTACATCTCCAAGCTTGTATTCTTGTCTTATGAAGGCTTCTTTTTCTTCATTAAGTTTTTCTCTTATGTAATTACAAACTGTTGTATAACTGATATCAAAACCTTCTTCTATTAAACATTCATGGATATCTATTTTTTTCTTCTGTTGCTTACTCCTTCCTGTTGTACGTTTTGTTTCATTTTCTTTAAGGTAAAAATCAATCCTTTCAATTATTTCATCAGTTAACTTATATTTTGCTCTATTGCTTGTATCATATTTTGGAGCTTCAACTATATCTTCAATTAATACTTCAACATCTCCTGTTTCCTCTATTATTGCCTTCCTTTTTTCCTCATATTGATTTACATATTTTCTGATTGTTTTTCTATCAAATCCTGTCTGTCTGTGTATTTCCCATTGTGACTTTCCTTCAAGAAAATGGGATATTATTATTTCTTGCTTGTCCATTAAACTTATCATCTCCTAGCCCCCTATGTCTTTGTCATAGGGTTATTTTAATTTCCTCTAGGGGATTTTTCAATTAATATTTGGGGTAATATTAGATTAACATAAACAATAGACTATGAAGAAGTCACCATAGAAAGAATAGGATCTACTAGGATTGCCATAGCAAAGGATGATGCTTTTGTTTTTACTATGAGGATAATCTAGATTTACTAGGCAGATTAGGAGCAGAATTAGTACCATTTTCACCTCTAAATGATAAAAGCCTACCTGAAAGTATTGATGGAATCATAATAGGTGGTGGTTATCCAGAATTATATACTAAAAAATTCTCTAACAATAGTTCTATGTTAGAGAGTATTAAAAATGCTTATAATAGTAATATAGCTATTTATGCAGAAAGTGGAGGCTATATGTATTTAGGTTCAACTATTGAAGGAAAAGATATGGTCAATATTTTTGATTATAAAAGTGAACTAACTAGTAGACTGCAGAACTTTGGATATATAAAACTAGTAGCAAATAAGGATAATATGCTATGTAAAAAGGAAGAATTTATCAATGCCCATGAATTCCACTATACCAAAAGTGATTTTGATGGGGATGACTTTACTGCAATAAAAAAATCTACAGGAAAAGAAAGAAAATGTATAATAGCAAATGACAATGTATTTGCAGGGTGTTCACACCTACATCTGTGAGGTAATATTGACTTTGCTAAAAACCATATAAAAACATGTAAAAATTTTTCTTTATTGTAATTTAATAAAGACTATGTTATTATATTCAATAATTGAATATTAATTATTTAGGTTCATAAGATTAATAGGGAAATGGGTTTAAGTCCCATGCAGCCCCCGCTACTGTAATTGATGACGAAATCAACGTATATACCACTGGAGAAATCTGGGAAGGTGTTGATTAGGATGATTCATAAGCCAGAAGACCTGCCTATATAAGTTGTAAGCAACCTTCGGAGGGAAGGAGAGCGATATTTTTATGCATATTTAACATATATATTTATGAAAATATTAGATTCCCTGAGGTTACTTAGGGAATTTTTTTTATGACCTAACCCAAGACTTTGAGAAAAAGGAGTATTTATTAGGATGATTTTAGGAGAAGAAAAGAACGTTAGAAGGAAACTTAACAAGATAAATCCAGAAGATACAATGGTTAGCCTATTTATTATTCTATTTTACATATCATCAATAAAAACTTATAGACTACTAGCTGTAACTGGAATATTAGTTATTATTTACTCAGTTATAACTTGTGAGGATAAATTTTTTATTAGGTTAACCAAACCTGTAATACCCTTTGTTCTACTTATGCTCTTGCCAATAATAATACGATTAATTGTTTATAGAAGCCTAGAAGATATTGATTTTACAATCATCATTGTATGTAAAGTTTTAATCTCCTCCATATTGCTAGGTACAATAGTTTCTAAGCATTCAGCTTTATATATGGTTGATGGGATATTAAACATTGGTTTACCACAGATTTTTAACAGAATACTAGCTCTTACCTTTAGATATTTTCATATGATTGATGAGGATATAAAGAAAGGTAATAAAGCATTAATCAGTAGAGGAATTAATGAAAGGCGAGGCTTTTCTTCCCTTAGTATTTTTGGGGAATGGATTGGAGGCTTTTTCCTTAAAAGTAGCAACCATAGCGATATGGTTTTCAATGCTATGAAGTCTAGAGGGTTTCAAGGAGAGGGAAGAAATAAGAAATTTAATAACAAGGAATTAATTCTTAAATCCTCTATGTTAGCCCTGTTCTTATTAGCAATTTTAGTTATTGATAGGAAGGTGTAAAATGGCAGTAAAAATTCAAAACTTAAGTTTCTTGTATCCAAACTCCCGAAGGGGCCTACAGGATGTTAATTTAAATATAAAATCTGGTAGAAAAACAGCAATATTAGGTGTAAATGGTAGCGGAAAATCAACTCTACTCTATCACCTAAATGGTATTAGCCTAGCTCAGGCAGGCTCAGTGGAAGTATTAAACATGAATGTAGAAAAGAAGAATTTGGGGGAAATTAGAAGACAAGTAGGCTTTTTATTTGATTATCCTGACCACCAGTTATTTTCTACAACAGTATATCAAGATATAAAATTTGGTCTTGATAACTATAAGTATCCTGAAGGGGAAAAGAAAGCTCTTATAAGAAAAGTTGCTGAGGACTTGAAAATAAATGATTTACTAGAATACCCACCATATCAATTGAGTTTAGGTCAGAAGAAAAAGGTGGCAATAGCAGGCTTAATTGTATTAGAGCCTAGTATTATCCTTTGTGATGAGCCATTTTCTGGACTGGATGGCTATACATTAATTTACTTTAAAGAATTATTAGATTATTGGGTAGAACGTGGAAAGACAGTGATTTTTTCAACTCACGATGTGGATTTAACCTATGAGTGGGCAGATGATGTAGTCATTTTAAAAGATGGTAAGGTAATAAAAACTGGTACTACATTAGAAATTCTTACGAATGAAGAAATTTACAAAGAGGCAGACTTAGTAAAGCCAATGCTTTATGATTTGTTTGCAGACAAGAAAGAAAAACCTAGAAATATAGAGGAAGCAAAGAAGTATTTATCTAACATGATTTAAAGCACAATGCTTTGAATATATAAATATAAAAAAATAAAAGGAGGAAAAAAGATGAAATTAAAGAATGTATTACTAATTTTAGCTTTATCAATGTTTGTGATTTTGGGAGGATGTTCTAAACCTGTTGATAATCATGACGATGACCATGATCACAACCATGGCCATGAAGAGGAACATTCCCATGGAGAAGAAGGACATGCTCATGGGGAATACGAATGGATAGGAGAATTTGAATTAAAAGCAGGAAAATACTTATTCCATTTTGGTGCAAGTCCAGACGAGGCTATGGATGTAGGATTTATTAAAATGGGGGATAATGTTACCGATTTAGATCACCATGCATCTCATCTAATGGTAACAGAAAAGGAAACTATAAAACAAGACAGTGAATTTGAAGCCAAACCAGACTATGCATATACTTTTGAAATGAATGAAGATCATGGACATATTAATTTTACAATTGCAGAAGATGGAACCTATGCAATAGTGACAGAACATTTCCCAAGTGAAAGTAATATGCAAATTTTCGATAAAAATCAAGTAGAGATATTACCTGTAAGGGAGCATGAAGGAGAAGGTCATAGCCACTAGTCTTGGCTAAAGAATATATGAAGAGGTGAAGATATGCATTTAGCTGATGGGGTTTTAAGCACCCCAGTAATTATAGCCACATATGGAGCGTCCATAGGTGCTTTAGCAATTTCTGCTAAAGGAATAGAAGAGGAAGATATTTCTAAAATTAGTTTGATGAGTGCTACTTTTTTTGCCGCATCCTTAATCTCTATACCAGTACCACCTACCTCAGTACACCCCTTACTATGTGGATTAATAGGAATTATACTTGGAAAGAGGACAGCATTGGCATTTTTTCCAGCACTTTTATTGCAGGCACTATTATTCAAACATGGTGGGATAACTTCATTAGGTGCGAATACAATTATGCTATTTATACCAGCCTATATATCCTATTTATTGTATAATAAACTACCTATTAAAAAACCTCTCATTAGAGCAGGACTCGTTGGAGCTGTATCAGTAATCATGACTGTAATTATATTGATTATTTTATTAGCTTTAACAGATCAAAGATTTGCTCAAGGTGATTTTTCAGTTGTTAAAATTGCCATAGTTGGTCATCTACCAATTTTAATAGGAGAGTCAATTATTACTGGATTTGCAGTGCAATTTATAGAAAAAAACAAGCCTAATTGGATAAAATAGAAAGGTTGATAATATGAAATCTGTAATGAATAAAGGAATATTATTTTTGTTGATTTGTTTAGTTCTGCTACCATCTGCAGTATATGCACATGGTATGTTTTTGGAACTAGAAGAGCCAGGAGTCTTAAGAGCTGAATATGATGGTGGTGGCTTTTCACCTAGGACTGAAGTCACTATATATGATGAAGATGGTAATGAATTAGATAAGGGCTTAGTTGACGAGGAAGGGAAATTCCATTTTGAAAAAAGCTTAGATCTACATAGGGCAGTTGCTGAGGATGGTATGGGGCATAGAGCTGAATATAAAAAGGGAGTTGAAACAAAGACTATCCCAAAAGTTCCAGTAGTTATTGGAGTTTTCGCAGTAGTAGGTGTTATTTTTGCAATTCAAAATAAAAAAGTGAAACAAAAGTAATTTTAAATAAATAATTATACTTATTAAAGTGTAGGGGGAAATGATGAATAATATTGAAGAGGTAAGAAAATTTAATAGATTACTAATAGCTGGTACAGGTAGTGGATGTGGCAAGACAACCATGGTTTGTGCTGTGATGAAAGGCTTATTGAATCAAGGCTTACTGGTTAATTCATTTAAAGCCGGGCCAGACTATATAGATCCAATGTTTCATTCTAGGATAACAGGAACCAAGTCGAGAAATCTTGATATGTTTTTATGTGGAGAAAATGTAGTGAAGCAGTTATTTGCAGAGAATAGTAAGGATTGTGATATATCAGTTGTAGAAGGAGTTATGGGTTTTTATGACGGACTGGGAATGGGGGATATAGAATATTCATCAAATGATTTATCAAATAGGACAGATACTCCAGTGGTTTTAGTAGTAAATGCTAAAGGGATGGGTACATCGGTGTTAGCTTTAATCAAAGGATTTTTAGAATTTAAGGATAATCTTATAAAAGGCGTTCTACTTAATGGAGTTAGTCCTATGATGTATCCAAGGTATAAGGAAATAATAGAAAATAACCTTGATATAAAAGTCCTTGGATTTATGCCAAATTTACCTGAGGCAGCAATTGAAAGTAGACACCTTGGATTAGTAACGGCTGATGAAATAGAAGATTTGCGGGACAAGATAGATATATTAGGTGAACATGCATCTAAATATATTGATTTAGATGCCCTTATGGATATTGCTTCATCTGCTCCTGAAATGGAATACGAAAAGGTCAAGATAGAAAAAATAGCAAGTGTAAGGATAGCCATAGCAAAGGATAATGCTTTTTTCTTTTACTATGAGGATAATCTAGATTTATTAAGAAAGTTGGGCGCAGAATTGATACCATTTTCACCATTGGATGATAAGAGTTTACCAGAGAATATTGATGGGATCATTATTGGTGGTGGTTATCCTGAGTTATACACTGATAAGTTATCTAATAATACTTCTATGCTAATAAATATTAGAGAGGCCTATAAGAGCAAAACACCTATATATGCAGAAAGTGGCGGTTTTATGTACTTAGGTTCAACCATAGAAGGGAAATCTATGGTCAATATTCTAAGCAATAATAGTCAACTTACTAACAGACTACAAAACTTTGGATATATCAAATTAATTGCCAATAAGGATAATTTACTATGTAAAAAAGGTGATTCAATCAATGCCCATGAGTTTCACTACACAAAAAGTGATTTTGATGGAGATGACTTTACTGCAATAAAAAAATTAACAGAGAAAGGGAGATTTTGTATAGATGCAAAGGATAATTTGTTTGCTGGATATCCACATTTACATCTATGGGGCAATATTGATTTTGCCAAAGGATTTATTCAAAAGTGTGCTTCAAGGAGAGCATAAAGCTTATTAAGATAATTTTATATGATTTAACCCAAGGAGGAAAATATGTATAGTATTATGATTCAAGGAACTACTTCATCAGCAGGAAAAAGTCTTATGTGTACTGGGCTTTGTAGAATATTTAAAGAAGACGGATATAAGGTATATCCTTTTAAGTCCCAAAACATGAGCTCTAAATTTTATATAACAGAAGAAGGAAAAAAAATATCAGTGGCTCAAGCTTTACAAGCCAGGGCAGCAGGACTTAAACCAAGTCATCATATGAATCCTATACTACTCATACCAAACTCAGATAGTGGTTCTATGGTAGTTGTAAATGGGGAAGAAAGAGAAAATATGGCTGCAAGGGATTATTTTAAATTTAGACCTAGATTAAAGAAAATGATCATGGAAAAGTACAATGAAATTCAATCAAATAACGATATTGTGGTTATCGAAGGGGCAGGTAGCCCAGCTGAAATTAACTTAAAAAAGAATGATATCGTAAATATGGGAATGGCAGAAATTGCGGATGCTCCAGTTCTCTTAGTCACAGATATAGATAGAGGAGGCGCATTTGCTGCACTTTATGGGACTGTTATGCTTTTAGAGCCTCATGAAAGAGCTAGGATCAAAGGACTTATAATCAATAAATTTAGAGGGGATAAAACATTACTTGAACCGGGAATTAAGATGATAGAAGATCTATTAAATATACCAGTAGTTGGTGTCATCCCTTATATTTCATTGGACTTAATAGATGAGGACTCCTTAATCGATAGAAATAAAAGCCCAAAAGCAGAAGAACAAAGCTTTGAAGAGGAAGAGTTGGAGCTAAATAAACTTAGCAATGGTATAAGGGCTAATATGGATATGGAATATATATACAAGATTATGGGTGTTAATAATGGTTAATTTGATTGTAGCAGTAATACTAGATTTTATAATTGGGGATCCATATAATTTTCCTCATCCTGTAAAATTAATGGGGAGGATTATAAGCATTGAAGAGAACCTAGCTAGAAGGGTTTCTAAATCCAATGAAGGTCTTAAAATAATGGGACTTATTATAGTATCTATAAATGTTTTCTTAGGATTTGTTATACCATTTGTATTATTAAAATTACTAAGTCCATATACAATACTTTACAACATTATAAATATCTATCTTATATACACTTGTATAGCTGCAAGATCCCTTCACTATGAAGCCAATATGGTTGAGAAGGAACTAGATAATGGAATTGTAGAGGGGAGAAAAAGATTATCTTATATCGTAGGCAGGGATACCTCAAGTTTAAATGAAGAAGAAATCATCATGGCCACTGTTGAAACAGTATCAGAGAATACTTCAGATGGGGTTATAGGACCTTTGTTTTACATTGTATTACTGGGAGCACCAGGAGGACTAGCTTATAAATTCATCAATACAATGGATTCTATGCTAGGATATATGAATGATAAATATAAGCACTTAGGCTACTTTCCAGCTAAAGTAGATGATTTATTTAATCTAATACCTGCTAGACTAACAGCTATTTTGATGAATATCTCATCTATAGGAAGATTTGATTTTATAAATGGAATGAAGATATTAAAAAGGGACAGAAGAAATCATAAGAGTCCAAACAGTGGTTATCCAGAAAGTGCTACTGCAGGGCTATTAGGAATACAACTTGGGGGTGGTAATTATTATCACGGCCTATATGTAGAAAAGTCACATATAGGAGATAAGATCAATGATGTAAATAAAGAGCATATAAAAAACACAGTTGAGATCATGTATAGAAGTGAAATAGCATTTTTAATGTTTTATTACTTAATTATATTTATAAGGAGATAAGTTAAGATGAAGAAATTATACGGAATAGGAACTGGTCCGGGGGCATCAGATTTATTAACCCTAAGAGCAGTAAATGTAATCAAGGATGCAAAGGTAATATTTGCACCTAACAATAAGGGAAAAAACATGGCACTAGATACAGTTGAGGAATACATAGGGGATAAAAAAGTTGTTCTTATAGATTTCCCAATGGGGAGTGTAGAAGCAGAGGACTATATCAATGCTGCTAATATCATCTATGAGGAGATTTCAGAAGGGGATTATGGTGCTTTTCTTACAATTGGGGATTCAATGATCTATAGTACTTTTATCTATATTATGGATTTATTAACTGACAAGGACATTGAAATTGAAGTTGTACCGGGTATACCATCCTTTGTAGCCGCAGCTGCAGCTAGTAAAGTACCTTTAACAGTAAAGGGAGATAAATTTTTACTAATTGATGAATCCGATAATTCATTATTAGATAAGGCTGATTCATTTGCATTGCTTAAAACCCTTGGGGCAAAGGAAGATACATTAGATGAATTGGAGAGGAATGATTTTTCTTATAAGTATATAAAAAGAGTAAGTTTAGAGAATGAAGAGATTCTGGAAAATAAGGAAGAAATTATTCAAGACAGGGATTATATATCCTTAATACTAGGTAGAAGAAAGGGAGAAAGATAAAGTGAAAATGAAAAGAATGGTTTTATTATTATTGAGTTTAGTACTAGTAGCAGGAATGTTTACAGCTTGTAGCAGCCCAAAGGTAGAAGATGTAGATACACCGCTAGTTGAAGATAATAAGCAAAATGACGATGTTACTGAGTCCATAACTGAATTTGGCGTAACTATAAATGAAGATACAGTAAGCTTTATAGATGGAAGAGGTCAAGAAGTTACTATAAATAAAAATCCGCAAAGAGCAGTAGTACTGTATAATTCATTTTTAGAAGTTTGGATGGATAATGGAGGTAGTGTAGTAGGCAAGTTAGAGCCATCAGTGGGTCAAGAGGAGATTGCAGGAGTAGAAGACGCTGAAATAGTTGGTAAATTAGGTGCGATTAGTGTGGAAAAAGTAATCTCTGTAGAACCAGATTTAATTATTGTAAATTCCACACAAAAAAGCCAATTAGAATTAATACCTTCCTTTGAAGGTGTAGGTATACCTGTTATAGCTATAGACTATGTTGGATTAGATGATTATTTGACTATTACTAGATTATTTACTGCATTAAATGAAAGGGAAGATCTATTCAAATCAAATGCTTTAGATATTGTAGAGGAAATAGACAATATACTTTCAGTTATCCCAGAGGAAAAAGAACATAAGGTACTACTTATAATGGCAAGTGCAAAGTCTGTATCAGTTAGGGACTCTAGCTCATATGTAGGTATGATGCTTGAGGATTTAAATACTATAAATATAGCAGATAATTCAGATGGAGCATTAGGTACACAGAATTTTTCTATGGAAAAGATATTAGAAGAAGATCCAGATTTTATATTTGTTCAAACAACTGGTAGTGATATGGAAGCTACATTAGATAGATTAAAAGAAGATGCTGAATCAAATCCAGCTTGGGCTTCATTATCAGCAGTTAAGAATGATAGATATATAATATTACCAAAGGATATGTACATGTTCAAAGCAAATCTTAGATATGCAGAGGCTTATGAGAATCTAGCAACTATAATATATCCAGAACTATTTCAATAGGAGTAGGAGAATTCCATGAATTCAAGAAAACAGAAAATCACGATTTTAGTGTTTTTTACTTTAAGTATTCTAACATTTTTAGTAAGTGTTGGTAATGGGGCAGTACAGATGAGTCCTGTAAAGATAATCAAGACTCTTCTATTTGATCAGGGCTCTACAAGCTATCAAATAATATGGAATGTAAGAATACCTAGAACCATAGTAGCTGCACTAGTAGGGATAAATCTCTCCCTAGCTGGTGTAGTGCTCCAAGGAATAATGAGAAATCCACTAGCAAGCCCTAGCACTATTGGTGTTTCAGCAGGTGCGGGGCTAGTAGGGCTGATTTTTCTAATATTGTTTCCACAGTATTATTATCTAGCACCAATCGGATCCTTTTTAGGAGCATTAGGAGCTACTATGCTAATCTATGGTTTGGCTTGGAATGGTGGTGTAATGCCTACAAGGATGATACTAGCAGGGGTAGCAGTATCATCTCTATTTGGTGCAGGAAACAACGCTTTGATGACCTTTTATCCAGATAGGGTATCAGGAGTTTTAAACTTTATGGTTGGTGGGTTAGCATCTATTACATGGGGAGATTTAAAGCTGATTTTTCCCTATACAATTATATGCGGAACTATACTGATGTTTTTACCAACTAGGCTCAATGTTCTCATGCTTGGTGATGAGGTATCTACAGGACTTGGTTTAAATGTTGAAAAGACCAGATTTTTATTTATAATATTATCTTCATTTTTAGCAGGGAGCGCAGTTAGTGTAGTAGGTTTACTAGGCTTTGTTGGACTTATGGTACCCCATATTACCAGAATCCTAATAGGGTCAGATCACAAATATTTATTACCGGCATGTATCTTTACAGGGGCTATATTCGTAATGTTATGTGATACTATTTCAAGGGTGATATTTCAGCCAACAGAAGTTCCAGTAGGGATAATCATATCAGCTATTGGAGCACCTTTTTTCCTATATCTTTTAAAAGGTAAGGGAGGTTTGTCCTATGGACATAAGAGGAAATAATATAGTAGTTAACTATGATGACAAGATTGTATTAAAAGGGGTTTCAATGGAAGTTAATAAGGGAGAAATTGTGACTGTTATTGGTCCTAATGGATCTGGTAAATCCACATTAATTAAGGCAATTTGTAGATCCATAAAAATAGGTGATGGAGAAATAATCTTAGACGGGAAAAATATAGACAATATACCAACTAAGGAAATAGCAAAAAAGCTAGCAGTTTTGCCACAGGTAAAATCAGTATCTAATGATTTGCTTGTTGAGTCCTTGGCATCTTACGGAAGGTTTCCTCATCTTGGATTTGGTAAGCGATTAAGTAAGGCCGATAGGGATATAGTTGAGTGGGCTATGGAAAAGACAGGAACCTTAGCTTTAAGAGATAGGAACATCATGACACTATCAGGGGGAGAAAGACAGAGAGCCTGGATAGCAATGGCCTTGGCACAGAAAACAGATATATTAGTCTTAGACGAGCCAACTACATATCTAGATATATCATATCAAATGGAAGTTTTAGAGTTGGTCAAGGAGTTAAATGAAACTTTAGGAATTAGCATAGTCATGGTTCTTCATGATTTAAATCAAGCAATCAGATATTCAGATAGAATCTATGTTTTGAAAGATGGGGAAGTGTTTGATCATGGAGATCCATGTGAGGTTATAAATAGGGATTTGTTGAAGGATGTTTTTAACATTGAAGCAGATATATATGAGGACTATAAGAATAACTGTCCATATATTATTCCCAATAAAATAGAGAGGTAGGCTGATAAAATGAAGCATGGTGGAGATTTGTTAACATACGAGGAACATTATGAAGGTGAATTAGTTGATTTCTCTAGTAATATTAACCCAATCGGTACACCGAATGGATTGAATGAAGTTTTAATAGATGGTTTTAATAGCCTTGTAGCTTATCCAGATATTAAATACAGGAACTTAAAATCTGCGGTAGCTAAATATCTAAACTGTAAAGATGAAAATGTGCTAGTAGGTAATGGGGCAGTGGAGATAATAAATAACTTTACTATTGCTGCTAAAAGAGTAGTAGTTATGACTCCAGCATTTTCAGAATATGAAGAGAGAGCTAAGGTTCATGGCAAAGAAATTAAAAAAATTCCATATGGAGAAGACTTTTCTATAGATATAGAGTCATTTAAAGATTTAGAGGAGGATGAATTACTAATATTAGGTAATCCAAATAACCCTACAGGTTTACGTATACCTGAAAAAGAACTACTAGAGATATATGGAATCGTAAAGAAAAAAAAGGCATTCTTACTTTTAGATGAGGCCTTCTTTGAATTCTGTCCAGAGGATTATGATAGTATAGAACTTTTTAAGGACGATGGATATAAAAATGTAGCAATCATAAGGGCAGCTACTAAATTCTTTGCACTACCGGGTATAAGATTGGGATATTGTTGTTGCTCCATTGAGAAGGTTCAGGAAATTAGTGAAGTAGAACTACCTTGGAGTGTAAATTCATTGGCTGATATAGCAGGTCAATATATATTCGATGATATTGAGTACATCAATGAAAGTAAAAAATATATAGATAAAGAAAGACAATATTTAATACAAGAATTATCTAAAATAGATGGGATACATGTTTATAATTCCCATACTAACTACATTCTTATAAAACTACTAGAACACAATGAAGATTATGCTTTTGAACATTTCTTACAATATGGCTTAGTAATCAGAAAATGCTCCAGTTTTGTTGAACTAGGGGATAATCATATTAGGGTAGCTATTAAGGATAGGGAGAATAATGAAAGGCTATTAGATGCCTTTAAGGAATATAGGTAATGTGGAGGAGAAAAATGAAAAAAGGAATAATAGTTACCAGTTTTGGTACATCAAATAGAGAGACAATGGAACTTTGCATAGAGTCAATAGAAAATAGAATCAAAGAAAGATATACAGATTATTTAGTTACAAGGGCCTTTACTTCAAGAATGGTCATCCACAAATTAAAGAAAAGGGATGATTACCCAGTAGATACTCCAACAGAAGCATTAGAAAGAATGAAAAGGAATGGAGTAAAAGAAATCTATATTCAACCACTTCTTATTATTGAAGGGCATGAATACGAGAAGATATTAAGAGAAGTCAATGATTTTGTAAAAGAAAATCCTGACTATAAAGTAACAGTTGCCAAACCATTATTATCCCATGATATGGATTATGAAAAGGTGGTTAATGGGTTAGGAATTGCTAATAAGGATCAAGCAGTGGTTTTCATGGGCCACGGCTCAGACCATAGTACTGATCTATCATATAAAAAATTAGAGGATACAATAAGAAAAGCTGGATATGAAAATGTATTTATAGGCACAGTTGAAGGTGAAATAAGCATAGATGATGTAGTAAAAAAACTAAAAGAAAAATCAATCAAGAAAGTATTATTAAAACCATTTATGTTGGTGGCTGGTGTACATGCTTTGGAAGACATGGCATCAGATAGCGATGATTCATGGAAGAGTATATTAGAGAAAAATGACATAGATGTAGACCTTCAGATAGTAGGTTTAGGACAGGTAAAGGAGATTCAAGATATATTTATAGAACATCTAGATGAGATAAGAGGTGACGAAAATGTATATTAAAAATCCAATGGAAATTGAAAATAAAAGTATGGATATTATTGATGAAATCATGGGAGATACTACTTTTAACGAAGAAGAGATGGTCATAGCTAAAAGGATGATTCATACAACGGGAGACTTTGATTACAGAAAGATAATAGTTTTTAAGAATGAATTTATCCATGAAGCAAAGGGGAACATCTTAAGTGGCACTAAGATTTTCACAGATACCAAGATGGCCTACATGGGAATAAATAAGCCTGCCCTTTCAAAGGCAAACTGTGAGTTAAAATGTTTCATAGATGACGAAAGAGTATTCAAAATGTCCAAGGAATTAGGAACTACTAGATCAGCATGTGCAGTGGATTTAGCAGTGGAAGAAGGAATTGATGCCTTTGTCATAGGAAATGCTCCTACAGCTCTATCTAGGATATTAGAGTTGGTAAAAGAGGGAAAAGTAAATCCTAAATTCGTAGTAGGTGTCCCAGTGGGATTTGTCGGTGCAGCTGAATCCAAAGAGTATCTAAGGGAATTTGATATTCCATCCATATCCACAGTAGGCTATAAAGGTGGTAGCAATGTAGCTGCATCTATAATAAATGCCCTATTGTATATGGTAGTTGGAAGATGACTTTAGATCTATATGTAATAAAAGATGGAAAAAATCTCAGATGTGGTTATACTACTGGAAGCTGTGCAACAGCTGCTGCAAAGGCTGCTGTGACAATGCTGGAAACTGGTAATATTGTAAACTATATAGATATAGACACTCCAGCCAATGTTCCCCTTAAATTAGAAGTTCATAATCCACAAATTGGGCAAGACTATGCAGCATGTTCAATTATAAAAGATGCAGGTGATGATCCGGATAATACAGATGGTATTCAAATATATGCCAAGGTTAGCAGAAGAGAAGATAGCCAGATAATTATAGATGGTGGAGTAGGTATAGGTAGAATCACCAGAAAAGGACTATTTGGAGAAATAGGTCAAGCGGCCATTAACCCTGTACCTAGACAAATGATTGAAAAAGAAGTGAGAGAAGTAAGCCCTAAGGGTTATGATGTATTGATATATGCTCCTGAAGGAGAAGAAGTAGGCAAGAAAACCTTCAATGAAAACATAGGTATAAAAGGCGGCATATCAATTATAGGTAGTAAGGGCATAGTATACCCTATGAGTGAAGAAGCCTTATTAAAAACCATTTATATGGAAGTAGATATGATAGCAGGAGAACATGGCTTGGATCATATAGTTTTAGTTCCAGGGAATTATGGTGAGAAGGTTTCTGAAAAGATAGGAATAGATAAACCTAGGGTGAAAGTGTCCAATTTTATAGGAGATAGCCTACTATATGTCTATAATAAGGGATTTAAATCAATAACTTTAATAGGTCATATAGGTAAGTTTTCAAAACTATCCATAGGTGTATTCAACACCCATAGCAAGATTTGTGATGGCAGGATGGAAGCATTTATCTATCATTTAGCTATGATGGATGCACCAAAGTCTTTGCTAGAAGAGGTAGATAATGCCATAACTGCTGAGGAAGGATTAAATATCTGTATAGAAGCCGGATATGGGCAAGTAGTTAAGGCTATGGAAAAAGGTGCAGAAAATAGGATTAGAAGATATTTAAAAGATGAAGACTTAAAAGTAAAAGTAATCATCTATTCCATGGAAAGGGGTGTTGATATATGTTAACAGTTGCAGGGGTAGGACCAGGCAATCCTAGATATTTAACTGTGGATGTAGTAGAGAAGATAAAGGAAGCTGATACTATTATAGCCTTTGGAAGAGTTGGTCATTCTATTAAAACCATTAGAGATGACTATATAGAAGTCAATCGTGTAGACCAAGTCATAGAGATTTTAGATAAAGATAGAGACACCCTTCTCCTTGCATCAGGTGACCCTAATTTCTTTGGAATAGTAGAGTTTCTAAAGAGAAAAGGTGTCAAAGTAGATAGAGTATTACCTGGCTTGTCCTCATTTCAATATATGATGAGCAAATTACAGATGTCGTGGCAAGAGTGCATCTTTGTATCCCTACACGGTAGAGACCATGATTTAAAGGATATATTAGATCACAAGCTGATTATAATGTTAATAGATAAAATCAATAGCCCATCCTATATATCTGAGGAGTTAGATAAACTAGGCATGAAAGGAAGAATGTATGTAGGATTTAACCTTTCTTATGATGATGAAAAGATAATAAGGGCAAATATTGGGGATGAAATAGAGGACTATTCTTCCTTAGGGGTGGTGGTTATTGAAAATGAAATGGCTTAAAGATGAGGATTTTATAAGAGGAAATATTCCAATGACTAAGTTCAATATAAGAGTCCTTACTATTGGATACCTTGGAATTAACCAAGGGGATAGATTATTAGATATAGGAGCAGGTACAGGGTCCATATCCATTGAAGCAAGCCTGCAAGGAGCAAAGGTCTGGGCTATTGAACGTGAAGAAGAAGGAGTTCAGCTTATTAAAGAAAACAATGATAGATTTGCTACAGATATAGATATTGTACAAGGCTTAGCCCCAGAGGATTTACCAGATATTAAATTCAATAAATGCTTTGTCGGTGGTAGCGGAGGCAAATTAAAGGAAATATTTCAATATCTAGAAGGACATTTAGAGGACAAGGGAGTACTTTGTGGGAATTTTATAACCCTAAATAATTTAAGTCAGTTTTTAACTCTTTTAAAAGAATACGGCTATAAGGATATAGAAACTCAGCTTATTCAAAGTGCTTATATGGATAAAATAGGATTATTAAAGGGTCAAAACCCTATTTATATAGTAAAAGGAGTGAAGTCAAATGGTTAGTTTTGTAGGTGCTGGACCGGGAGATGTTGATTTAATCACTATAAAAGGCAGAAGATTGTTAGAAGAAGCAGATGTAGTTATATATGCTGGAAGTTTAGTATCAGACAAACACTTAGGATTTTGTAAAGAAAATGCGGATTTACACAATAGTGCTTCCATGACCTTGGTAGAAGTGATTGAAGTAATAGAAACAAGTGTGGATAAAGGTTTAAAAGTTGTAAGACTGCATACAGGAGATCCAACTATATATGGAGCCATAAGAGAGCAAATGGACCTATTAGACGAAAAGGGTATCTCATATGAGGTGATTCCAGGAGTAAGCTCCTTTACAGCAGCTTGTGCATCTATAAAAAAAGAATTTACCTTACCAAATGTAAGTCAAACAGTAATCCTTACAAGGATAGAAGGAAGAACCCCTGTACCTGAAGGAGAGGACCTAGAAGATTTAGCAAGTCACAGAGCTTCCATGGCTATATTCTTATCAGTTCAGGAGATAGATAGAGTGGTGGAAAAATTAGCCAAAGGCTATGGCAGCTATGATATACCAGTAGCGGTAGTATATAAGGCAACTTGGGAAGATCAAGATATGGTATTTGGAACTTTAAGAGATATAGCTGAAAAAGTGAAGAGCAAAGGCATTAAAAAGATGGGCCAAATATTAGTTGGAAACTTCATAGAAGGAGCATATGAAAGATCTAAGCTTTATGATCCGACTTTTACCCATGAATTCAGAGAGGCAATAAAATGAAGTTAGCCTGTCTTTCCTTTACAGATAAAGGGAGATTGCTAGGGGAAAGACTTCTAGCCCTAGATAGTGATACTTATAAGATGGAGCATATCCCCAACTCACAAATTCAAGGTGGCATAAAGGGATTCTTAGAATCATCATGGAGTAAATATGATGGATTTATATTTATTTCAGCCACTGGTATTGCTGTTAGGATGTGCCAACCATATATAAAGTCTAAAGATATAGATCCAGCAATAGTGGTCATAGATGATGAGGGTAAGTTTTCTATATCACTCTTATCAGGACATCTAGGAGGGGCCAATGGGATAGCAAAATCCATAGGAGATTACCTTGAAGCTACTACAGTTATTACAACAGCATCAGATAATAGAGGTATAGAATCAATAGATATGTTCGCAAAGGAAAATGATTATTATATTGAGGATTTATCCACCGTAACTAGGATAGTTTCAATGATGGTCAACAATAAAAGAGTAGGTATCTATACTGAAGATGGAAATTTAATAAATTATCCAAATCTAATAAAGGTGGATGACTTAAATAATATTGCTCCATCAGTAGAAGGAATCATAATAGTAACATCAAGGGAGGATATAGGTCCCATAGATATTCCACATACGATCCTAAGGCCTAAGAACATAAATATAGGTATAGGATGTAGAAAGGGAAAAGAAGTGGAGATTGTTATAGGAGCTATAGAATTAGCTTTAAATAATAGCAATCTTTCAAATAAGAGTATTAGAGCCATGGGAACAGTTGAAATAAAAAAAGATGAGGCCGGTATAATCAAAGCGGCAGAACACTACAATTGCCCCTTAGAGATATTCACAATAGAAGATATTTTACCACTGGAGGATATGTTTCAAAAATCCCAGTTTGTTAAGGATACCATAGGAGTGTATTCAGTATCAGAACCCTGCGCATATCTCTTAGGTGGCAAACCAATATTAAGGAAGTTTATACACAAAGGCGTTACTATATCAATTAACAAATAATGGAGGAAAATATGGCAAAATTATATGTAGTAGGAATTGGACCAGGTGGTCTTGAACATATGACTTATAAAGCAGTTGAAGTAATAAAAAAATCTCAAGTAATAGTGGGTTACACACCATATATAGCATATTTAGGTGATTTAACTGATGGTAAGGAGCTTATCTCCACAGGTATGAGGGGAGAAGTTGAAAGATGCAAGGCAGCCATAGATATGTTTAGAAAGGGCAAGGATACTTCTATCGTAAGTACTGGTGATGCAGGCCTATACGGTATGGCAGGTCCAATACTTGAACTAGCTAGGGATATAGAAGTAGAGATTATTCCGGGGGTAACAGCGGCATTCTCAGCAGCAGCAGAGCTAGGCTCCCCTATAATGCATGACTATGCATCTATTAGTCTAAGTGATTTACTTACCCCATGGGAAGTTATAATTAACAGGGTTGAGAAAGCAGCAGAGGCAGACTTTGTAATATCCATTTACAACCCAAAATCTAAGGGCAGAAAGGATCATCTTGAAAAGGCAATAGAGACTATTTCTAAATATAGGGATGGATCTACACCAGTAGGTATTGTTAGGAATTCAGGAAGACCAGATACAAGTATCACCATTACAACTCTTGCGGAAATAGATTATGAAATAGTAGATATGCTAAGTGTCCTAATCATCGGAAATTCAAATACATTTATTAGAGATAATAAGATAATAACACCGAGAGGATACAATATAAAATGATATGGATCATAGGTGGAACTTCAGAAGCAAGAAAGTTAATAGAAAGATTAGGGGATTTTAATAATTATATCTTAACAATAGCAACTGAAGATGGAAAGGAATTTTTCGACACAGATAATCTATTTATAGGAAGATTAAGTAAAGATGAAATGATAAGTTTTGCAAAGGATAATAATATAGATATGATAATAGATCTATCCCATCCATATGCAAAGATAGTTTCTGAAAATGCAAGGTTTGTAAGTGAAGAACTTGATATTGAATATGTAAGATATGTACGTAAAATAGCAGTACAAGATAGAGATAATATATATTTAAACTCCTATGAAGAGGCATTTGATTTTTTATCAAATGTTAAAGGTACAGTTTTCTTTACAACAGGCTCAAAGAATATAAAAGATTTTGAGAAGGTTAGAGGGGACAATAGATTTATCTACAGAGTACTACCAGCCCTTGAAAGCATAGAGTTATGCAAGAAAAGCGATGTCCATATGAGGGATATAGTAGCTATCCTTGGACCGTTTTCCAAAGAATTCAACAAGGCAATGCTATCTGCTTATAATCCAGATTATTGTGTAATGAAAGATAGCGGTCATGCAGGAGGAACAGTAGAGAAGATTCAAGCCTGCAAAGAATTAGGTGTAAAACCAATCATCATAGGTAGAGATGAAGAAGAGGGCATCACTGATTTAGAGACAATAGAGAAAATAATTAGAAGTAAATAAAAGTCTAAGTTTGTCATCCTGAACCTTAGTGAAGTTTCTTGAATGTGCAACAAACAGGGACGGTTCTTAATTATCGCACTTAATTGTCGAAAATGGCATATATAATAAGGAGTTGACTCAATTGAAAATAGCAATAGGAGTATGTGAGAAAATTAATGGAAGGTGTTCCTCCATGGGATGCTTTAAAGCATATAACAAGAAGGACAAGCACTTCTCAAGATATGAAGATATAGATACAGAGCTACAAGCATTCTTTTCATGCAATATATGTTCTACAGATTCAAAAGAAAACATCACAACATTAGCCACAAGATTGAAGGATTCTGATGTTAAGATAATTCACCTTGGAGCATGTGCAGTGAAATGTAAGGCAGATAAATTATTAGAGATCAAAGAAGTATTTACATCTATGGATATGGAAGTTGTTGAAGGGACTCATTAAATTTTTTTTAAGTGGCATAGTTTAATTATTGAAGGAATGAAAGCAGTTTCTGAGGAAAAAGGTCTTAGTGGTGAACTAAGAATTTACTAAGGGGGATTTATCATGGAAAGTTCATATAAATTTTATAATAACAAGGGTTGCCATTATTTACCTTGCCATAAAGTAAATAATGTTGATGAATTTAATTGTATGTTTTGTTATTGCCCACTGTATTTTTTTGATGAATGTGGTGGGAATTATAAAGACAAATCCGGTATCAAGGATTGCTCAGACTGTCTAATACCTCATTCCCCTAAAGGGTATGATTATATCAATCAAAAAATTATGGGAGCAAATCAAAAAAGAAGAGAGTTTAATGGTATCGATTAAAAATCGTATAAGACTGAAGAGATTAGAAGATAGCTTTTTGGATGAAAATTATTATTTAGTAATTCCCAAAATCTTTTTTTATATTCTATGTTCTTAATGCATTATGATGGAATGGATAAAAAAGGAGGATCGATTTATTCTTATTTAGATGATATTAGGAATAATTATCCAAATAAATATTTAGATGCTTTTAAAAAAGCTGTTGAAATAAATCAAAAATCCTTATATAGCAATTACTAGATATCAAAAGAAGATTTTGAGTATATGATAATATATAAAAATTAAATTCTTTATAATCTTCTAGAATCAAGAAACGTTTTCCAACGTATCAATATGAGGCTATGGGATTCATATACTAGAATTTATTTACTAGTTTTTCAGAAAGAATCTTGGATTTAGAACATTTTAATCCAGGATTCTTCTTGCCGTTGCTAGTTATAAATGGGAAATATCCCCTTCAAGTAAAAACTCAAAACTACCATCTTTAAGCTCACAGACATTTAAAGCTGTCCCTGTATAGATTTCAAGAGATGCAAATTCCTGCCATGACAATTCTTTGATTATGGCAATTATAGCTTTTATAGTTATACCATGGGATACTATCAATATATTTTGGTAGTTCATGGTAGAAATTTCTTCTAGAAACAAATTAACACGTTGGAATAAATCCACCATGGATTCACCATCTTCAGGCATATACTGTTCAGGATCATTTATATATGAATGATAATCCGCTGGATAATCTTTTTCTATATCGGATATATACATACCTTGCCATGAACCATAGCGTAACTCCTTTAACCCATTATGAACTTTTATCTCCGTATTTTTATTTCCCCTTATAAGTTTAGCAGTATTTAAAGCCCTTTCCTGTGGACTAGTATAAATCATATCAAAATCAATATCTTTTAAACTATTGCCTAATTTGATAGCACGATTTCTTCCATCCTCAGTTAAAGGTGAATCCGCCCATCCCTGCAATTTTTTTTCAAGATTCCATTCTGTAGTTCCATGTCTAGTTATATATAGTTTCATCTATTTACCTCCAAATCCGTTGAGAAAGTTACATTCTGATAATACCATTTTAAAAGGATAAATTCAACAGCAGTATTATCTATCAACATTAATAAATAAAACAATTATCAAAGCATCTATAAAATAGGTGTTTTTTTCATGCCCATCTAAAGGAGGTTATATAAAGGATTCTCCCATAATGTGGTATAATGGTAGCAAATTCAATAGACAATGGATGTAGTTGATAGTATAATAAAAACCTTTGAGACATATTGGAATGATGATGAATTTAGGACTTTTATGCCTGGGGAAGAGGAAGATAAGAAAGAATTAAAAATAGCTTTAAGTAGAAAGGAAAAGGATGAGGATAAGCAGTATGTTTTCTTTGATCTGAGGCCATATTCCCATCAAAAAGAAATACTAGAGGATCTTAGGGTAGAAAGAGAAGAGTATGAATCATATAAGAACCTAGTTGTAGCATCCACAGGTACTGGTAAGACAGAAACAATGATTGCTACTGTTGTATCGGAAATGATAGGACGCACTTTAATTGTTGTTCCTAGTAATTTGTTAAGAAAACAAACCGCAGATAAATTTTTGACTTTCGGTATTCTACAAGCAATTGGAATCATAAAAGAAACTGCTCTTAAACCTACAGTAACTACACTGCGTAAAACTCCAAAAGAACTTTATCAATTGCAGGAGATTCTCGATAGATCTAATATTATTGTTACTACAATGTCACTATTACAAAGATTTCCGGAAGAATATTTGATGGTAATAAATAAAACCTGTGATACATTAATTGTAGATGAGGCTCATCATATTGCAGCTAATACGTGGGCAACTGTAAAGTATAAGTTAGGAAAATTAAGATGTCTTCAATTTACTGCGACACCATTCAGAAATGATGGGAAAAAGGTTGACGGAAAAATAATTTACAATTTTCCATTAGCTATGGCTCAACAACAAGGATATTTTCAAAAAATTAATTTTCTTCCACTTATGGAATTTGACGAAGAAAAAGGCGATTTTGCTATCGCTGAAGCTGCTATAAAACAATTAGAAAGTGACCTTGAAGCTGGTTATAACCATTTAATACTTGTTCGTGCAAAAGATAAGCGCTCTGCAGATTACTTATTTAATTCAATTTATCATCAATATTTTGAAAAATATAATCCAGTTTTAGTACATAGTGATATTCCAGTATCTAAAAGAACCGCGGCTATCAAGGCACTTAAATCAGGAGACTCAAAGATAGTTGTTTGTGTGGATATGTTTGGAGAAGGAATTGATATTCCTAACCTTAAAATAGCCGCCGTACATGACAAATATAAATCACTTCCTATAACATTACAGTTTATTGGACGTTTCGCAAGGACGAGTGAAGGTTTAGGTGCAGCCACAGTGATTACTAATATAGCCAATGACGAGTTGAATGAATCGTTACGAGAGCTGTATTCGCAGGATTCAGACTGGAATGTATTACTTCATGTTATGGCAAAGCGAGAAATAGATAAAGAATTATCGCTGCAAGAGCTTGCCCAAGGATTTGATGCTTCATCCTTGAAGGGAATGACAATACAGCAATTGCGTCCAAAAATAAGTATGATTGCATATAAAACAAGCGAAAAGTCATGGAATCCCGATGCTGTGTATAAAGTTTTTGATCCGGATAATTGCTTTTTTACAATCAACAATGAAAATGGCATTATTGTAATTCTTGAAAAACTTGATTCGAAAGTTGAGTGGACTTCCTTTAAAGGGATTAACGATACAAACTGGAATTTGCATTTAGTCTATTGGAACCGTAGCATAGAAATGTTCTTTATAAATAGTACTAATAAAAGTATTGCTGATACTTTAGCAACAGCTTTATTTAATCGCTCTGATAAAATAACAGGAGAAACGGTATTCCGCTGTCTACATGGAATCAAAAGACTTATGCTCGGTACTGTTGGACTTAAATCGGCAATTGATGGTCCTATTAGGTATCGAATGTTTGCAGGGATAGATATTGCAAATGGGATTGCTGAATCACAAAAAGAAACCTCATTCAAATCTAACCTATTTGGAGTAGGGTATAGTGGCAACGGCAAAGTAAGTATTGGTTGTTCATATAAAGGTCGTATTTGGTCTAGGTGGGTTGAAAGTATTGGGTACTGGATAGACTGGTGCAATGATGTGGCTAGCCGTTTACTTAATGATGAAATTAACACTTCTAAAATATTTGAAGGAGCATTAATTCCTGAAATTATCAAAGAACGACCATCATCTGTTCCATATGGAATAGAATGGCCAATTGATATAGATTTGATAAATGATAACAGTGTCTATATTTTACATGGTCCTAACGAATATCCAATTTATTCAGTGGATATAAAGATTTCTGATTATAGCGAAAGCGGATCAATACGATTTATTGTTGGGAACGAGCAAGTGTTTGAAGAATATGAATTGCATATTTCAGATAAAGGATATGAATTTATAGCTGTAAAGTCGAAAGGTTTTAAAATTAAAAAAAATAAACATGAATATAAAATGACAGAGTTTTTCAATAAATTTCCTCCCTGTATTAAATTTGTCGATCATTCAATGTTAGAGGGAAACTATCTTGTAAAAATAAGCTCCGCTCCCCCTGCATTTAATATGGAGCGCATTATAGTATGGGATTGGAAAGAGACAAATATCCGTAAGGAATCTCAAGGCATAAATCGGGATAAGCAAAGTATTCAGTATCAGGTAATTCAAAATTTAACTTCCACAAATCAATATGAAGTAATTTTTGATGACGATTCAGCAGGAGAAATAGCAGATGTTGTTGGTGTTATCGATAAAAACGATAAAATTACTGTACAATTCTATCACTGTAAATATGCTCATGGAGATAGACCAGGTGCACGTGTAGCTGATTTATACGAGGTATGTGGACAAGCTGAAAAATCTATAAAGTGGTGTCAAGATCCTAGTGCAATTATTGATCGTATGATACGAAGAGAAGCAGCACGTGCCCAGTTAGGCGGAACACGATTTGAAGTTGGTAGCCTAAAGAAACTCAAAGAAGTAAAAAACAAAATGCGTATTTTCCCTACAACTTTTGAAATATTCATTGTTCAACCTGGAATTGATTCTACATCCATAACAGATGATATGCTTCGTATACTCGCTGGAACTGCATCTTACTTGATGGACACATACAGTATTAACTTACAAGTTATTTGTAGTTGATCCTTTTTTCCCTAGATTAAACAAATATTATTTTTTGTTTTCATAATATTTAAAACGGTTAAGATTAAATTCTTCATCACGGATATTTTATCAATGATGAGGAGTTTTTTGTTTTTTTCGGTTATTTTAAGGTGTTATTCCTATACATATATCTTCTGAGTTTATAAATGAAAGCTTGATTAACCAGTTATGCAGAGTAAAGTGATAAATTAGTCTGTAGTCATCTTGTTTGTACAAGACGAAAAGCATTGATTAGATCATACTGTGACTTAGCCTGAAAAGGAGGTGATGCCTATGCTTGCGTTGGTATATGTATTCTAGCTTTAACAATAAAACTTAAGGAGGAAAAACATGATCGGTATCGAGCAATATCAAAAAATCCAGGAATACAAAGCACTTGGACTTGCCCAGACAAAAACCGCAAAAGCGCTGGAAATAACCTATTCTTCTGTCAGCAAATACTGGAATATGAGTAAAGAGGATTATGCTAGGGAAGCTGAAAAGGAAAGGTACCATATGGATAACTACCGTCAGTACATAATGGAACAGTTGAAATTATGCCCACAAATCCGCGATACCAATATTTTTCTCAAATTGATGGAAGCCTTTCCCGATTTACAAGTTAAACGAGCAACATTCTATCGCTACATGAAAGCTTTAAGGGAACAGCATGGGTATCAGCATACCAGTAAGCGGAAAATCTCGCCACGTGAAGTCTCGCCACCAGGATATGAAGCTCAGGCTGATTTTGGTCAATATAAACTTAAAGATATGTATGGAAGAATTGTAAGGGTATATTTCTTTTGCATGGTTCTGAGTTATAGCAGAATGAAATTTGTTTGCTTTTCACCGGATCCCTTCACGACCGAAACAGCCATAAAAGCTCATAACTATGCATTTCAATATTTTGGAGGAAGACCACAGACAATTCTATATGATCTTGATCGGGTCTATGTGGTTAGCGAAAATCTAGGTAATATTATATTTGTACCGGCCTTTGAAGAATATGTAAAGCGTATCGGCTACAGTGTTTCATTATGCAGGCCAAGAGATCCTCAGAGTAAAGGTAAGGTAGAAGAGGTAATTGGATATGTTAAGCAAAGTTTTCTGGAGGGGAGGGTATATACCGGAATTGACAGTCTTAACAGTGCAGCTCTTGCATGGTTGGATAGAGAAGGCAACGGGAGAGTTCATACTGTGACTAAAAAAGTGCCGCGAGAAATGTTCATAGAAGAACAAAAACAGCTTTTTCATGTTAAACCATATTCAGAGGTATCAAGTACTGTAGCATC
>CZCB01001167.1_pt1 | contig 36024 bp, 34 predicted proteins | sample 591991 | NCBI WGS metagenome assembly CZCB01 (sample SAMEA3556809, study PRJEB10932) | anaerobic digester metagenome
TTTTTAGGAGAGGACAGGGGAATAGGTGGACCCTTAAAAGTAAAAGTTAAAATGAAGGATACAAAAATAACAGATATTGAAGTAGTTTATCACAATGAAACTAAGGGTGTCAGTACCAATGCCATGGACATAATAATTTCATCAATTATAGAAAAACAAACTTTAGATGTAGATACAGTCACTGGTGCAACAGTTACAAGCAAGGCTCTTATTAATGCCGTTAAAGATGCAATAGAAAAAGAATGATTGTTTAATTTTAAGGCATAATGGTATATATTATATATCCATCTCTATATTTTGGAGGGTTTATGCTTTCAAAAGTTAAAACTTGTGTTCTTTACGGCTTGGACGGTTATGAAGTTAGTGTGGAAACAGATTTGTCAGGAGGGCTCCCTAATTTTAGTATTGTGGGGCTTCCTGACATTTCAATAAAAGAATCAAAGGAAAGAGTAAGATCTGCCATTAAAAACAGTAATTTTAATTTTCCTGTAAGCCGTATAACAGTTAACCTTGCACCGGCAAACCTGAAGAAGGAAGGCAGTCAAGTAGATTTGCCCATTGCTGTAGGAATACTCTCAGCTTCAAAAATAATAAAAAAACCCATAAATGAAAAAACATTTATAATAGGTGAGCTCTCCCTTGATGGGAAAATAACTGGAATTGAGGGTGCCTTGCCCATGGTTATATCTATGCGGAACAATAATTTCACCAAGGCAATCGTTCCCAGAGACAATAGAGAAGAATGCAGTGCTATTGAAGGAATTGATATAATTCCTGTGGAAAGCCTTTGTGAGTTAGTTAATTATTTAAATGAAGATTTTTTTATTGAGCCCTATAAGTTCAGTTATAATTATACCCAGGAAGAATTCTCAGAGGATTTTTCAGAGATAAAGGGACAGCCTGCAATGAAAAGAGCAGTGGAAATTGCTGCTGCTGGAAATCATAATATTTTACTTCTAGGCTCCCCCGGCTCTGGTAAAACTATGATAGCCCGCCGTATACCTACTATTTTGCCGGATTTAACCTTTGAAGAATCTTTGGAAGTTACAAAAATATACAGCATATCTGGATTGCTGAATAATAAAGGTTTAATTTATAGAAGACCTTTTCGTTCACCTCATCATACTTCTTCCCGTACATCCATGGCAGGAGGGGGAACAAACCCAAAACCTGGAGAAGTATCACTTGCCCATAATGGAGTTTTATTCTTAGATGAAATCCCTGAATTTCCTAAAAGTGTTCTTGAAATACTGCGCCAACCCATGGAAGATGGAAGAATTTCAATTTCCAGAGCAAGAGGTTCCTTTACATTTCCAGCAAAGTTCATGCTGGTTGCTGCTATGAATCCCTGTCCCTGTGGTTACTTGGGAGACCCGACCCACGAATGTTCCTGCAGTCAGGGGCAAATAGACAAGTATTTATCTAAAATATCAGGTCCCTTATTAAATCGTATAGATATTCAAGTTGAAGTACTGCCTGTAAAATATGAAGATTTAAAAAATAATAAAGAAGAAGAAAGTTCAGCGGAGATTAAAAAAAGAATCACACATGCACGGCAAATCCAGGAGGAAAGATATAAAAATATGGGTATATTTACGAATTCGGAACTTCCCACTAAGGGAATAGCCAAGTATTGTAAAGTGAACAGGGAATCGGAACTACTTCTTAGGGATGCCTTTGAAATGTTAGGTTTAAGTGCCAGAGCATACAACAAAATTCTTAAAGTTGCAAGAACTATTGCTGATTTGGAAGGATGCGAAAACATAGAAACCAATCATGTTGCAGAAGCAATACAGTACAGAAGTTTAGACCGAAAGTATTGGAGGTAGTATGGAAAGTTTAAATACTAATCAAAAAACATTAGCCTGGTTGAATTCTGCAAGGGGAATTTCCCATGGAAAAATATCTAAACTCTTGGAATACTTCGGTTCTCCCAAGGAAATATGGGATAATTTCCAGGATGAAAAAAACAATTTACCATTCTTAAAAGCAGAAACCATAAGTTATCTATGTAAAAGCAAAAATCATTTTGAAGAAATACTGTTACAAAGGCTTCACAAGGAAAAGGCTCGGATTGTAACTATATATGATAAGGAATATCCCATTAAATTAAAACAAATTAATGGTTCTCCTTACTTGTTGTATTATAAGGGGTCATTGGAAAATATAAACAATATATCAATTGCAGTGGTAGGCTCTAGGAAGGCTACTGCATACGGAAAATGGGCTGCTGAAAAGTTCACTAAGGAATTGACTGAAATGGGCGTGAATATAATCAGCGGTTTGGCAGTGGGTATTGACACTGTAGCTCATAAGACAGCGTTGAAATTTAGCGGAAGAACTTACGGAATAATAGGCTGTGGAATTAATGTTGTTTATCCAAAGAAAAACGAAGAACTTTTCAAACAAATATCTATTAGAGGAGGAATAATAACAGAATACCCCTTTGATATGGTGCCTGTTGCTTCTAACTTTCATGATAGAAACAGGATAATAAGCGGCCTTTCAGATGGTGTATTAGTTATAGAAGCTCAGGAAAGAAGCGGCACCTTGATTACAGCCGGTCATGCTGCAGATCAGGGAAGGGAAATATTTGCAGTTCCCGGCAATATAGACAGTCTCTACAGCAAGGGAACGAATTCTCTAATTAGAGATGGTGCTAAAATTACAGCTTCTGTCACAGATATAATTGAAGAAATACATGGATTGAAGGAAAAAGTAAAAACTCCCCCTATAGATTATAGTAAACTGTCGGCTACAGAACTTATGATAATAAACTCCATAAAAGAAGGAAGGGTTACAATTGATGAATTGGAACAAACAACCTCTATAAAAGCAGGCCAGCTTTTAAGTCATTTAACAATATTAGAAATGAAGGGATTTATATCTCAAATCCCAGGGAATAGATTTATTCTTAACTGAGTAAAAGACATATTTAAAAAGTAGATAGAACAAATTATTTAAATTTATAAAGAAAATCACTATAAGGAGGATAAAATGATTAAGGCGAGTGAATATGTAGCATCATTAATTGAAAGAGCAAGGAAGGCTCAGGAAATAGCAGAAGGTTTCGACCAGGAAAGAGTGGATCACTTAACTACAGCCATAGTATGGAATATAGTAAAACACGAAAATGCCGACAAAATTGCCAAATTAGCAGTGGAAGAAACCCAGTACGGATACTACGATGCAAAATATGCAAAACTTATGACCAAGCTTAAAGGTGCTCTTCGGGATATGAAGGGCAAAAAAAGCATGGGAATTATAGAAAGAAATGAGGAGAAAGGAATAATCAAGATAGCCAAGCCTGTGGGAGTAATAGGGGCAATTATTCCCGTAACCAATCCGGAAGCAACTCCCGTATTAAAAGCTGTAATGGCGGTTAAAACAAGAAATGCCATTGTAATGTCTCCTCATCCAAAGTCAAAGAAAACCAACACTTTTATAGTTAATATAATAAGGGATGTATTAAAAAAATACGGTGCTCCGGAGGACCTGGTAATAGGTATTGAAGAACCTACATTGGAAATTTCTAACGAGCTAATGAAACAATGCGACCTGGTACTGGCAACAGGAGGAAGCGGCCTTGTTAAAGCAGCTTATACATCTGGAACTCCCGCCTATGGTGTGGGGGTAGGAAATGCCGTTGTAGTAGTGGATGAAACTGCCGATATAAAAGATGCTGCTAATAAAATAATGAGAAGCAAAACCTTTGACTATGCAACCAGCTGTTCTGCGGAAAATTCATTAGTTATTCAGGAAAGTATCTACGATGAAATGGTAAAAGCATTAACAGAAGAAGGGGGATATCTTTTAAATGCCGAAGAAAAGGCCTTGATGCAGTCTAAGATGTGGAAAGACGGTGTTTTGGCAAGAGAAATAATAGCTCAGCCTGCAACTAAGATTGCTGAATTCATAGGTCTGAACATACCTGAAGACAGAAAATTCTTAATGGTGGAAGAAACTAATGTGGGTAGAGAATATCCCTTCTCTGGTGAAAAACTTTCAGTTACCATTACACTATATAAATATAAAGAATTCCAGGATGCCATTGATCGGGTAAATGAAATTACCGAATACCAGGGAAAGGGTCACTCCTGTGGTATACATTCAAGAAATGAAGACCATATTATTGAATATGCATTAAAAACAAAGACTAGCCGTCTGATGGTAAGACAGCCTCAAGCTCTTGCTAACAGCGGTGCCTGGACAAACGGCATGCCAATGACTCTTAGTTTAGGCTGCGGTACCTGGGGAGGAAATATTTCCAGCGACAATATTACTTGGGAAAAACTACTTAATATAACATGGGTATCCTATCCTATAGAGTCAACCCAGCCAACGGATGAAGAACTGTTTGGGGATGTAATGTACGAATAATAATTCCAGTCCTTTGCATTGTGAATAATGTAGGATAAAAATCAAATAATAATGCAAAGGAGAGATTGAAATGGCAAAGAACAAATACAAAGAAAAACATATGGCAAAACCCATAGAAAACCATGATACTGCTGCCTGGGCAAATCAGGGAAGGTTAAAAGCAGTATCCAAAGTTAACTTACCTACAGAAGAACAAGTAAGAAATGCAAAAGAGCATGTAGATGCAAATCAAAAGTAAAGGAAGGCGCAGCCTTCCTTTACTTTATAGTACGTGGTGTTCTGAAAGATTCTTATACTTCCTGTACCTTTCCTCTGCATGCTTACTTGAGATTTCATACATTTCATCGGCAATTTCAGGGAAGGTGTTCATTAGCTGGGAATAACGAATTTCGCCCTTAATGAATTCTATATAATCTTCTTTAGGTTCTTTAGAATCTAAAATAAATGGATTCTTACCTTCCTTCTTTAAATCTGGATTATATCTGTACAGGTGCCAGTATCCTGATTCTACAGCCTTCTTTTCCTCTTCAATACTGGTTCCCATACCCGTTTTAATACCGTGGTTTATACATGGTGAGTAAGCAATAATTAAAGATGGACCTTTGTAGTTTTCCGCTTCCTTTATAGCTTTTATGGTATGGTTCATATCAGCACCCATTGCAATTTGTGTTACATATACATAACCATAGGTCATAGCTATAAGACCTAAGTCCTTTTTCCTGATTTTCTTTCCAGCTGCGGCAAATTTAGCTACGGCAGCAGCAGGAGTAGACTTGGAACATTGGCCTCCAGTATTGGAGTATACTTCAGTATCCATTACTAAAATATTTATGTCTTCTCCTGAAGCCAAAACATGGTCCAAACCACCGTAACCTATATCGTAAGCCCAGCCATCTCCCCCAAAAGCCCAGACAGACTTTTTAATTAAATGATCCTTTAGCTTAATAATTTCCTGTATAGTTTCATTTGAACTGTTTTTATTTTTTTCTAACAAGGGAAGAATAGTTTCTGTTGCTTTCTTGGAACCTTCTCCATCATGGAAGTTATCAAGCAAATCATTAAAGGCAGATTTTAAATCATCACTAATAGAGGATTTAATAGCTTCCTTCATTAAGGATGCAAGTTTTTCTCTTTGTTGCTTTACTCCTATCTGCAGTCCTAATCCGAATTCTGCAGCATCTTCAAATAGGGGATTAATCCACGCAGGACCTCGTCCTTCTGCATTTGTGGAATATGGCATGGAAGGTGCCGATGCACCGTAGATAGAGGAACAACCTGTTGCATTGGAAATCATCATTCTGTCACCAAATAACTGGGTTATTAATTTAATGTAAGGAGTTTCACCACAACCGGGACAGGCACCGCTGAATTCCATTAAAGGCCTTAAAAATTGGCTACCTTTAACAGTGTATTTATTCATAACATTTTCTTTTGGTTTTACTGTCATGGCAAATTCCCAATTTTCAGATTCCATTTCCATTTCATGCTCTGCAGGCTTCATAATTAAAGCCTTTCCTTTAGCAGGGCATATGTCAGCACAGTTAGCACACCCGGTACAGTCCATAGGTGAAACCTGAATTCTCCAGCTATATTTTTCAAGTCCCTTTCCTATAGCTTTTGTAGTTTTAAAGGTGTCTGGTTTTCTTTTTTCTTCCTCCTCATCCAATAAGAAAGGTCTTATAGTGGCATGGGGACAAACATAGGAACACCTACCGCACTGAATACACTTATCAATTTGCCATTCAGGCACCATGGGTGCAATACCTCGTTTTTCATAGGCAGTGGTACCGGAAGGGAAAGTACCGTCTTCCATTCCTTTAAAAGCACTTACAGGAAGTTCATCTCCTTCATTTCTTGCCATTACTCGCTGAATATTTTTTACAAAATCCGGCTCATCTTTAATAGCTAGGTCTTCTTCCTCAGCCTCAGCCCAATGAGAAGGTACCTTAACTTTTACTATAGCATCTATGGATTTATCTACTGCACTTTTATTTTTTTCCACTATATCGGAGCCTTTTTTTCCATACATAGTTTCAATGTCATTTTTCAAATAATTTAAAGCATCTTCTACAGGCAATACATTGGCTAGTTTGAAAAATACCGACTGCATTACCATATTTATTCTGTTTCCAAGGCCTACCTTCGATGCAATTTCCATTGCATCGATAATATAAAAGTTTATATTATTTTTTGCTATATATTTTTTTATAGGTGCAGGTAGTCTTTCTTCTAATTCCTTTTCTTTCCAAGGGCAGTTCAGTACAAAAGTACCGCCTTTTTTCAATCCTTTAAGCATATCGTAATTATATAAAAAGGACTTGTTGTGACATGCAACATAGTCAGCATTATACACTAGATAGGAAGAATCTATTGGTTCCCTTCCAAATCTTAAATGGGAAATGGTAGTTCCTCCGGACTTTTTACTGTCATAGGAAAAATATCCCTGAACATATAGCTCTGTATTGTCTCCAATAATTTTAATTGCCGTTTTGTTAGCTCCCACTGTACCGTCGGAACCTAAACCGTAGATACGACAACTTATGGTACCTTCGGGAGTGGTGTCAATTATATCTTTTTCAGGAAGAGATGTATTTGTTACATCATCAACTATTCCTATGGTGAAATTATCCTTGGGCTCACTTTGCTTTAAATTATCAAAGACTGCAATTATTTGAGAAGGTCTGGTATCCTTTGATGAAAGACCGTACCTTCCTCCTACGATAAGGGGAGGATTATCATAACATTTATAGGCTTTAACTACATCTAAGTAGAGAGGTTCTCCTGGTGATCCTGGTTCCTTAGTCCTGTCTAATACGGCAATTTTTTTAACTGTTGGGGGAATTGCCTTTAATAAATGTTCTTCTGAAAAAGGTCTGTATAAATGAACTATAACAAGGCCAACTTTTTCTCCCTTGGTTCTTAAATAATTTATTGTTTCTTTTATTGTGTTGGTCACAGAACCCATTGCAATAATAAGATGTTCAGCATCTTTATCTCCGTAATACTCAAACAGCTTATATTTTCTGCCAGTTATTTCTCCCAATTTATCCATGTTGGACTGGACAATATTTGGCACTTCCAGGAAAAATGGATTTTGACTTTCCCTTTGCTGGAAATAAATATCCGGATTTTGAGCAGTACCTCTTATTACTGGATGTTCAGGATTTAATGCCCTATTTCTGAATTCTCCCAAGGCTTTGTAATCAACTAATTTTTTTATGTCTTCATAATCGACTTTTTCAATTTTTTGTATTTCATGAGAAGTTCTGAATCCATCGAAAAAATGAATGAAGGGTATTCTTGCTTGAATCGCTGACAAATGGGCAATTATTCCCAAATCCATTGCCTCCTGCACATTTGAAGATGCAAGAAGGGATACCCCTGTTTGACGGCAGGCCATTACATCCTGATGATCCCCGTAAATGGACAGGGCATGAGTTGCAATTGCTCTCGCTGCTACGTGTAAAACTCCCGGCAGCAGTTCTCCTGCCATTTTATACAAGTTGGGAATCATTAAAAGTAATCCCTGGGAAGCGGTATAAGTACTTGATAAAACTCCAGACTGCAAGGCACCTCTCATAGTACCTACAGCACCTGCTTCCGACTGCATTTCGATTACCTTTACTTCCTGGCCGAAAATATTTTTTTTACCGTGGGCAGACCACTCATCAACTTCCTCCGCCATGGGAGTTGATGGAGTAATAGGAAAAATGGAAGCTACTTCTGTGAAAGCGTATGATGCATAAGCTGCAGCTTTGTTTCCATCCATTGACTCAAATTTATTCATAAACAATTCTCCCTTTTCTATTTTTAAAATAGTTTTTCCTGCACGTATATAAATATTCCAATTAAGAAGTATAAGGAAATCTTTATCATTATTTTGGCATGAGGTTCTATTAAATATTATTGAATTGGAACATAATCAAATGTGTTCATCATAAAGCAAACGGTATAATGTCGGACAAACTAATATAATTGTTGACAATTTTAGATGAAAACGATATACTATAGAAATAGTTTCAACAGAAAAGGGTGAGATATTGGAGAAAATTCATATTAATAGTATTGAGCGGTCAAGTATGGTGACAAGTGTCTTAAATAAAATGCGATTTAAAATTCTTACAGAAAAACATACTGAAGACTATATGTTGACCGAAATAGCCTTAGCTAAAGAATATAATGTGTCAAGAGGTTCTATAAGAACAGCATTGCAAGTTTTAGAAAACGAGGGGCTAATAACTACTTTATCAAATGGAAGAAAACAAATTAAATGTATAACTGAAAAATATATAAAGGATTTGTATGATGTTAGGAGAATGCTAGAATGTAAAGCAGCAAATATTCTAATTTCTAAAAAAAATGTACGTTATTCTGTTTTAGCAAAATCTATAGAAGATTTTAATTCTATTGAAAATGAAAATGAGGATGTTCTTCGTAAAGAAAGAAGTAAAATTAATACTAGATTTCATCGTGCTCTTTTTGAACTTTCAGATAACAGATCTTTACTTCAATGTTGGACAACCATTGAACCTATTATTGAAACTATGGCAGATTTAAATTCTGCTATAAATGATGCGAAAGAACAACATAAAAATTTATATATAAACAAACACGTTGAATTATTTGATTTAATTATTAAAAGAGATAAATCTATCGAGCAATGTTTGATACAGCATATTAATGATGCTGAAGAAGAAACATTAAGAGGTTTAAAAGTTTGGCGTGTTTAATGTTGTTAGTAACACAATAAATTATATATCATAATAATGGAGGCTTATATGAAAAAATTTGTAATGGTTGACAGCCATACCCTTGCAGGTACTGATTTTAGTCCTGAGCTTAATCTTTTATCAGAAAATGGTATAGAATGTGTATTAGCTGAATGTAAGACTGAATCAGAAATTATTGAGGCAGTGAAAGATGCTGATGGTATTGGACTAAACTATTCACCCATAACTAGAAATGTAATTTCTCATATGGAAAAGTGCAAAGTTATAGTTCGATATGGTATAGGATATGATGTTGTAGATGTAGAAGCTGCCACAGAAAAAGGAATTGCTGTTTGCAACCTACCTGATTATTGTGTTGATGAAGTTGCAACCCATGCTATGGCACTTATTCTTGATACATCCAGAAAAACAACACTATTTGATAAATCCGTAAGAAGAGGGATTTGGGATAGTGAATATGGATATAAAATGCGCAGATTAAGTGAATTGACTTTGGGTTTAATCGGTTTTGGGAATACAGCTCGAAAGCTTAGTCATTACGCCAAAGCTTTTGATATGAATATAATTGTTAATGACCCATACGCTCCACAGGGTGTATTTGACGAATATGGAGTTAAAGGTGTGAACATAGATGAGCTATTTAAAGATGCAGATATAATATCAATTCATATTCCATTGAATGATGATACAAAGCATTTTATTAACAAAGAAACAATAAGTAAAATGAAAGATGGTGTAATAATAATAAATACTGCAAGGGGACCCATAATTAAGATTGACGATTTGCTAGATGCTTTAGATAGCGGTAAGATTCGTGCTGCTGGTTTAGATGTTGTTGAAAATGAACCAATAACAGATCCTAGTAGCAGAGTATTAAATTATGAAAATTTAGTTATAACCCCTCATGCTGCATATAACTCTGTTGAGGCTTCCATAAACCAGCACACAATGGTTGCAGAGACGGCAGTTCAAGTATTGAACGGAAAAATGCCACATAATGTGGTTAATAGGAAACAGTTGTTGAACAATTGATTCTAAATAATATTATGATTAAACTGAAGTCAGTTTGATATTCAATACATGAAAAGAAAAACAGGAGTAATATAGATGAAGTATATAGCACTTGATGTAGGAAGCAGTTTTATAAAAGCAGCACTTCTTGATATGACTTCATGCAAGGTATTAGAAAAAGGGAAAATTGCAACACCAAGGAAATTGGTAAATGAGGATAAAAATATCTTTGAAATTTCAGCCAATTTGCTATTTGAAATATTTAAGGGAATAATTGATGATTATGCAAAAAAGTACAAAGAAATAGAAGGTGTTGTGTTTTCGACACAGATGCACGGATTTGTTTATACCAATCCAAACGCAAATAAACATATGGAAGATACATATATATCCTGGCAAGACAGCAGATGTCTTAATCTTATTGAGGGTGAAGAAATTAGCTATATAGACAAGCTTAAGGAGATTTTCCCCAAAAGTGAAATGGTTAACAGTGGAGTTAACATAAAGCCGTCCTTGGGTTTATGCAATTTATACACTCTTTTATACGGTAAAAATGATGAGAGTAAGTCAGGGAATCTATATACATTAGGTTCATATTTTATCAACAGACTTACAGGTAATAATATATGTCATATTACAAATGCAGCCCCTTTAGGATTAGTAGATATTGTGAATTATACTTGGGATGAAAAGTTAATAAAAAAGGCTGGTTTTACTAATATATCATTTCCTACAATTGCACAAAACGATTTTCAAATATGTGGAATATATAAATCAAATGGTCAGAGTATAAAAATATATCCTGATTTTGGTGACCATCAAGTTTCGATATTAGGAAGTATGGCAGAAAAGAATGATATAGTAATCAATATTGCTACTGCTTCACAGGTTTCTAATACATTAGACACTTTTATCCCAGGTGATTATGAAACACGACCATTTTTTGAAGGTAGGTACATGAATACAATTTCTAATATGCCTGGAGGAAGAAACTTAGATGTTTTAATCGACTTTATTAAAGATACAGTTAAACAAATTACAGGAATATCCATTGAAACTGATATTATATGGAATTCGATATTGAATAATTTTACAAATGACAACCAAGATATAAAGGTAGATACAGCTTTTTATCCGGTACCCTATAATATGAATGGCGGTAAAATAGATGGAATAAAATTCAATAATTTTTCTTTAAATAATGTTATTTCGGCAGCTTTTAATAATATGGCAGAAGTATATGATGAACATATCAAAATTTTAAGCAGGAGTAGCGGTGTTAAAATTAATAAAATTGTATGCTCTGGAGGTGTATCGTGGAAAATTCCTCAGCTTTTGGAGATAATCGGCAATAAGACAAAGTATTCTATTAATTTATCACCTTTACCTGATGAGGTGTTTTCGGGATTATTCAGAATAGCTCTTGTATGTTCTGGCATAAATACATGTTTAGATGACAATAAAGAATTGCTACTTAAATATTAAGGTAAGGTGAAATATGAGTGATTTAAAAGAAAAAATATATAATAACGAAATTGTTTTAGGCACAATGCTTTCAGAGGTATACACCCCTAATATTGTTCGTGTAATCAGATCAGGTGGATTTGAATATATTATCATTGACAGCGAACATGGCTATTTTGACTATTCTCAAATTGCTAGCATTATTTCGGTTTGCAATGGTTTCAAGATACCAATTTTAGTCAGAGTTCCAAATGGTGAAAGAGAATCAATTACCAAGGTGCTTGATATGGGCGCAGATGGTTTGTTGATTCCCATGGTTAACAGTTCTGAAGATGCAAAGAAGGTGGTACAATATAGTAAGTATACTCCTATTGGTAGGAGGGGGATTTCTACTACAAGGGCTCATACAGATTATAATCCTTCTAAGCTTACAGAATACATGGAATATGCCAATAAAAAAACCCTTATTTTAGTTCAGATTGAAACTATACAAGCTTTAGAAAATGCTGAAAGCATAATATCTGTTAACGGTATAGATGCTTTGATAGTCGGTCCTAATGATTTAGCTGCAGACATGAATAAACCAGGAGAATTTGATACCGAAGCTATGAACAATGCAATTAAAAATATTGCCAGTGTAGCAAGAAGGGCAAGAAAATTCAGCGGGATTGTTTCTTCAAGTATAGATTATTTACATTATTGTAGAGATAATGGAATGACTATATTTTGCTGTAACAGTGAAGTGGGAATGATAAAAAAGGCATCAAGACAAATTGTAAAGGATTTTTATGAAAAGTAATTATAATTAGTAGGTAATAGTTGTATAATTAAATGAAATGCAATTAAAAAATTAAGCTAAGCTCATGATCATATCTTATAACGTCAATTACCTCAATTGTCGTAAGATCAGGATCATGGGCTTATTTTTATTAGAAATACATCATATTAAAGTTTTCAAAGAACTAATATATTAGTATCAAAGAAAATATATTAAACAAGATTAGAATATGAAATATAAATATTATTTTTTATTGACCAGGCAAATAGTTCATGCTATAATTAGAAAAACTAATCTTTAAAACGGTACCGTGATGCCGTCAAGATTGCATATACGAATATGGGAATTTTTGTGTGTAAATCTTTGGCGCTCCGGTCAAGGATTTTTTTTATGGAGGTATTTATGACAACAAAAAATGAAGTATTAGGCTATTTACCGGACGAATGTCCACCTTTTGTCGGTTTGATTTTCTTTGCTTTACAACAGATAGTGGTAATGTTTCCTGCCACAGTATTAGTAGCTCTTATAACAGGTTTTCATGTTTCTACAACCATATTTGCCAGCGGTTTGGCAACATTAGGATTTATACTTATTACGGGAAGACAAATTCCCCTTTATTACGGTTCAAGCTTTTCCTATATTGCAGCAATTGCATCCATAATGAGCGCTGAAGCTTTCGCTTCATACTCTCTTAACGATAAAATATCCATTGCTCAATTTGGAATAGTTATGTCAGGTTTTGTTTCCATAATTGCAGGTTTAATAATTCAAAAATCAGGAAAAGAAAAAATAGATAAGGTCCTTCCTGCTACAGTAACTGGAAGTATTGCTATAATAATAGGTTTATCCTTGGCAGCAAATGCCATGACCAACGCTGCATCCTTTCCTGAATCTGCCGCAGCCATACCTTTCGCAGAGAGCTGGGCCTGGACAATTGCAATAATAACTTTAATATCAACAATTTTATTCTCGGTATACCTGAAAGGGAAATTAAGTCAGCTTCCTATTTTATTCGGGCTTTTAACGGGTTACATTGCAGCTTTAATAATAGGAAATATTACTGGTATTCCCTTTGTAAACTTTAATACTATAGAATCTACTAAATTCTTTAGTCTGCCTATATTTACCTTACCGAAACCATCCCTTGCTTCCTTGGTAGCTATAATGCCCATTGCCATAGCTACAATTCCGGAATCTACTGCCCACGTATATCAATTAGATATATACGTTAATGACTTGGCGAAAAAGAAAGGCGTAAATAAAAAATATGATATAGAAAATAAATTAGGTTTAAACTTAATAGGTGATGGTATAGGGGATATTATTTCCGGATTTATAGGAGGACCTGCGGGTACTAATTACGGAGAGAATATAAGTGCCATGGCAATATCAAAAAATTTCTCCGTTTACGTATTAATGTTAGCTGCAGCATTTACTATGGTAATTTCCTGTTTCACACCCTTAATTAACATAGTATATTCCATACCTACATCAGTAATAGGAGGTTTATCCATCTACCTGTTCGGAGTAATTGCCGCTCAAGGTATAACAATAATGATTGAGAAAAAGGTAGATATGTTCAGCTCAAAAAATTTAGCTGTCATAGCAGTTATATTAATTGTAGGCTTAGGGGGAAGCTTTGGATTTGAAGGAGGTATGATTCCCATGTTTGGAGTAAAAGTACCTGCCATAGCTTCAGCAGCCATAGTAGGAATTCTTTTAAATTTAGTATTGTCTATAGGTGAAAAATAGAAAGATATACCTCCAAGACAGAACAAGACTGATCTGTTTTGGAGGTTTTATTATGTCAACAAGATTCTCGGGGACCAACAACAAATCAACTATTATTTACATTATATTTTTCAACAAATTTTTCCTTTACAAATATAATTGCTTATAGTATAATCTTTGTACCCTTAAACGTTTGCAGAATAAAAACAATGTGAAAACGATAACAAACTAAATTTAATTAAGGAGGTGAGGTAAAACATATTATAAAACAAACAAGGGTGTATAGTATTCTTCAGTCATAGCATTTTTATTTTTGCATACTATTTGAATATAAAGAAGGGAAGGTGTATTATGGAACAAGAAAAAAGAGGTCAATGGACCAGTAATTTTGGTTTCTTAATGGCAGCTATAGGCTCGGCTGTAGGATTAGGAAATATTTGGGGATTCCCATACAAGATGGGAGCAAATGGCGGATTTATATTTCTTATAATTTACTTGGCTATGGTATCTTTTGTTGGTATTGCCACCATGTTAGGTGAATTAACACTTGGTCGTAAGTATGGAATGGGTGTTATTGGTACTTACAGGAAAATAAGTGAAAAGTACACATGGATAGGCTGGTTAGGTTGGTTTTCAGGATTTTTGATACTATCATTTTATAGTGTGCTAGGTGGTTTTACTTTAAGGTATTTCATTGGATTCTTATTGGAGTTATTTAGCTCAGGTGCTGGCTTCGGAGGAGCTGACAGCGGTGCATTCTTTGGTGGTTTTATCTTAAATGCCCCTATGAGTATTTTATTCCATGCTCTTTTCATGGCAACTACAGTATATATAGTAATGGGTGGAATTTCAGGCGGTATTGAAAAATTTTCAGCTATTGCTATGCCTACACTCTTTGTAATGCTTGTAATTGTAGTAATTCGAAGTATTACCTTAGAAGGTTCTTTTGTAGGTCTTGAATTTATGTTCAAACCGGACTTTGAGTCTTTGAAGGAAATTGGTCTTATGAGGGTGCTTAAAACTGCAGCAGGGCAAATGTTCTTCTCACTCTCTCTTGGTATGGGTTGTATGATTACTTACGGCTCCTATCTCAGTAAAAAGGAAAATTTAGAGTGGAATGCTACGCTTATTCCAATAGCAGATACAGCAATTGCTACCTTATCAGCATTAGCAGTACTACCTGCAGTAGGTGCTTTTATATACCAGGGAGTTGAAGGTGTTTCTTTTGGTGCAGGACCAGGACTCTTATTCGTTACCCTTCATCGTGTATTTAGTGTAGGTATGGGAGGAGCCATGGGTAATTTCTTTGGTGCATTTTTCTATTTCTTAGTGTTTATTGCTGCAGTTACATCTTCAATATCTCTCTTGGAAGTTTGTACCGCATACCTTATTGACAGACGAGTAGAAAAGGGCTTAGAGCCAAATCGTAAAAAAATTACCCTTATTATGGGAACAGTAATTTTCTTCCTAGGATTCCCTGTAGCTATGGACGGACTTGGTGCAGGTAAAGCAGGAGGAGCATTGATAGATATTCCTGCAACTATATTTGGCATGCAAGAAGTAAGAGTTGCATTTGATTGCTGGCTTGACTTCTATGATATGATAGCTGAAGGTGTATTCATGCCTCTAGGTGCCATGTTGATGTCCATAATAATCGGCTGGAAACTTAAGACCACAATTATAAAAGATGAGGTTGAAGAATCTCCAGGTATTAAGATGAAAGCATATAATTTCTGGGACATTTGTTTTAAATATATCGTTCCAGTTGCAATGTTCTTCGTATTGTTAGGTCAGTTAGACGACTTCTTTGGATTAGGAATTTTCTAAATAATATTTACCAAAAAAGAGCGCTGTGGCGCTCTTTTTTACCCTTTTAGTGTTTTTTTCATCAGGTCTTTTCCAATGATGGTATTAGGAAAAATATTGGTTGCAAATTCTAAATATTCCGAAGGAGCTGGCATGGAAGGACTGAAATGAGTAAGCCACAATTCTTTTACATTCGAATTTAGTGCAATAGTTGCAGCTTCTGAAAAAATCATGTGCATCTTCTCAACAGCACCTGGTAGCAATTCTGTATCTCCGTACATTCCTTCGCAAATAAACAAATCAGAATCCTTAACAATTTCATTAATTGCTTTTACTGGTCGTGTATCCGTTACATAGGAAACTTTAATAGGTTTTCTAGGACTTCCCAAAACCATTTCCGGTTTAATTGTTCTGTTATCCACCACAACTTCTTCGCCATTGTGGAGGATTCTCCAAAACTTTACAGGAATATTTAATTTCTTAGCTTCCTCTGGTTTAAAGCGGGGCTTTAAATGAAGTTCAAAGCTGTAACCTAAACAATTTATATGATGTTTCAAGGGTATTGAAGTAATTTTTAAACCTATCTGTTCAAACTCCTGGGGTTTGCTGTCATGAAGCTCCCAAATTCTTACCTCATAGGGGAGAAAACCGCAAACCATCAATAAGGAGTTTAATATATTTGTACTTCCCCTGGGGGCTATAATATTTATTGGTTCTGTTCTGCCGCTGTTAGCAATTGTAAGTAAAAGTCCCGGCAACCCCGTAACATGGTCTGCATGACAGTGAGTTATTAAAATTATATCTATTTTGACCATACTTAGCTTACCCTTGTGAAGGGATACTTGAGTACCTTCACCGCAGTCTATAAGAATTCCTCTACCGTTATATTCAATATGGCATGAAGCTAAGTACCTGTTAGGTAAAGGAACCATACCTCCGGTACCTACTAGGGTTACGTTTATCATTTTATCACCTTTTTCTGTGAAGTAATTCCATTATACCTTTACTTAAGGAATTTTACAATAATTAAGTAATAAATAACATTAGGATACATATTATTACAGATATTATGCCCTGAATAAATTTATAAAAAATATAATTACCAACTTCCAAGTCAAAATCATTTATTACGGCCATAGTTTGGAAAACTATTGATAGACCTGAAAAACTAATAAGAAAATTAATTATAATTAATTTTACCTGAAGAGGAATTGGGGAAGCAGCAGCTAAGCTGCAACCGTTGGCTATTTCTAGTACTCCCACCGTGAGGGAATGAAGAATGTGACTTAAGCCGGGAGTGAGAGAAAAGTATTCTGAAATAGCAATGAGGCTACTGTTAAAAAAGTTTGATATAACGGAAAAGATAACTATTACTCCTCCAACGGACAAAATGGAAGTAACAGATTTATATATTGAAGAATTAAAAGCTTGGTAAAATGATATATTTTTAATGCCTTCAACATCTTTATTAGAGGCGTTTCTGTTATTCTTTAAAAGGGCTCCTACAAGGATGGCGCTTAGCAAATGGGGGACTGCTATGTACATGGATAAGTTTATATTTCCCAACATAGAATAGGAAACAGCTCCTCCAATAAACTGAAAACTACAGTTATTGGTAAAAGCAACCAAGGAATTGGCTTCCCTGTTGTTAATCCTTTTGTAGGAAGCCATGGAATTAACCGTCATGGCTCCGGAAGGATAGCCTGCTACAAAACTTATAAAGTAGGGGATAAGGGCATACTTACTGTTAAATATGCGCCGGGATATAAAGGATAACTTCTCAGACAGTCTGTACAAAAAATTATATTGAAGCAATATATTTGATAAAATAGACATGGGAAGAAGGTAGGGTACCATGTTGTAAGCCCATATTTTAACTCCTTTAAATACACCTTCTGATACAATATCCGGCTTCATAATAAACAGTAATATTAATAAAAAGACAGTCATGGGAACAAAATTTCTTTTAAACATAAAAACACCCCCTCTTTATTTTATTGTCCAAGGGTGTTTTATATGCTATAAATATAATAATTAGGACTGTGTCTTTACATATACTGCGTTTTCTGTATATTCACTATTTATTTTCCTGTTTTCTAATGGAAGATAGTAAATATCAGAAGCTCTTTTAGTAAGAGTAAAAACCGGTAACTTTTCAGGCATTAAACTATACTTTTTGTAGTCAGAGTATCTGTTTATAATCTTCGTTCCCTTCTGACTTGCATGTTTAATAATTTTTCTTCCAGTATCGTTAAAGGCCAATACTTTTACATAGTCTGCAGGGGTTGATAAAATTTCTTTTACATCAGATTTATTAATAGTAAGCAAAATATTTAAAAGACATCTTCTAAGTTTTGAATAGGGGTATCTCTTTGATTTAAGAGACATAATGAAGTCATTAACATTACTATATTTAAAAACATTAGCCAATATTTTATTTTCCAGTCCCTCTTTTACTTCGTATATTTCGCCTAAGTTATTTCCCAAATCAATTATTTTGTAGTATAAATAATCAATATAATTGTCCAAAGTATTAAACTTCTTATGTTCTTTTTTAAATTCCTCAATGGATTTCAAACTTTTTTCCGTAAGTTTGAGATCTTCATAATTTCCTTCCAAAATATGCTTTCTTATGGCAGTGGCACTGTGAAAATCTCCTGAAATTTCAGTATCATTGTATTTCATTCCCAAACGTTTTACCGGGTAGTAATGTAGGTTTAAATTTAATTTCATTGCACTTTTAATATATTCTATCCCTAACACATTATTAGGGGAGAATACTGTTTCCTCATGATCTATTAAAAGTCCAAGGGCATTGGACAGGGCTTTTCCATAAGAAATACCTTTTTTTATTTCTTTTTTAACCAGATTGTTAAATTCAGGCAGTAGCTGAACAGCGGCAATTTTTTTAAGGATTTCTATATTTTCGTTTTCACAGCCGAAGCTGAGGGAGCTAATATGTAGTTTACTAAGTTCCCTTATAGCTGCAAAACTAAACAGTTCAGCATTTTGACAGGAAAATGGCATGGGAAGTTCAATTACAATATCTGCCCCTCCAAGTATGGCACATTCTGCCCGTTTAAATTTATCTATTATTGCAGGCTCCCCTCGCTGAACGTAATTTCCGCTCATTACAACTGCTATACCATCACATCCGGATAATTCCCTTGCCTTTTTAAGCTGATACTCATGCCCTGCGTGAAAAGGATTATATTCCGCCACAACACCAGTTATTTTCATAATAGTATCCTTTACAATATATTTACTTACATCTTAATTATAAATAATAAACTTGTCAAGCAAACCATAAACCACAAACTATAGGATATGATTCTTGTCGGTCAATTAGATGTCCCAAAGGATAAGGTTCTTCAAGAAAAATCTTTGATTTTTGCAATATTAGTGTTATAATACTTCTGTTAATGTTAGTTAATTAGTAAACGGTGGAAAAAATGAGTATAACATTTATAATTGGTGGTGCAAGAAGTGGCAAAAGCACCTTTGCAGAACTGAAGGCAAAAGAATATTCAGAAAAAGTATTGTACTTGGCTACGGCAGTAGTAACAGACCAAGCTATGGCTGACAGGGTGAAGAAACATAGAGAGCAAAGACCTGCCTCCTGGCATACCTTAGAAATGTATTCTGATTTTAGAACTCTTGTTGGGAAAAAAGAATTTATTAATTCCGAAGCAATACTTTTAGACTGTATTACTACCATGATTGGTAATTTCATGGTGGACAGCAAAATGAATTTTGACACTTGCAGTGTGGAAGAGGTTAATTTGCTGGAGGAGAAAATAACCCGTGAGGTTATGGAACTAATAAATGTTTGTAATGAAAACAATAAAAAGCTAATAATAGTATCTAATGAAACAGGTATGGGTGTAGTACCTCCTTACTACATGGGTAATTATTTCAGGGATATAAGCGGAAGAATTAATAATAAAATCGGACAAAAATCTGATTATATGTACTTTATTTTTTCTGGAATACCTGTTAAGTTGAAGCACAAAGGGGAAATGATAAAATGGCCTCAGGATTTTTAACCCTTATTTCATTTTTCACTCGTATACCTGTAGGGAAAAAAATTGAATATAGAGAAGAAAATTTTATAAAAGCATTAAATCTTTACACACTTACAGGGGCTGTAATAGGGTTTCTACTGTGTGTTATTTATATTGTTTTTAACAAGATTTATATTCCCTTTATAAGAGGGCTAATTTTAACCTTGGCTTATATTCTTATAACTGGAGGAATTCACATGGATGGGGCCGCAGATACTTCTGACGGCATCTTTTCTGGCAGAACAGGCGATAAAATTTTCGAAATAATGAGTGATTCCCATATAGGTGCCTTTGGAGTAATAACCCTTATACTAGTTATACTTTCACAATTTGTGCTTTTTTCCTACAGTTACCTTTCTACCGTTTTTATGATGCCTGTTGTAGGAAGGGCCTGTACCATAATGGCTTGCTGGAATAAAAAGTATGCCAAGAATACAAGGGGTATGGGTACTGCCTTTATAGAAAATATAGATAGTAAAGTATTATTTGCAAATCTCTTGATTCTATTTATGTTTTCAATACTAACTCCTAATAGATTAGTTATATTTACGGCATCCTTTTCTACAATTGCTCTATCCTACTTTATTTCAACCTTAATAGAAGAAAAGATAGGGGGCATGACAGGTGATACCTGTGGATTTGTTACTGAAGTAAGTCAAATTATTTTTATGATATTGGTACTTTTTTTAGCGAGGTAGTTATGTTATACTTAATTCGGCATGGGGAATCAGAAGCAAATGTTACTAAAAGATTTAGCGGCATTACGGATGTTGAACTATCAGAGCGAGGAAAAAAGCAAGCTATAGCAGCTGGAAACAGATTAATAGATGAAAAAATACTTAGGATTTATTCAAGTCCCCTTACAAGGGCTAAAAAAACTGCCGAAATAATAAGCAGCATAATAGGTTATCCTAAAGAAGAAATAATTATTGAAAACAGTTTGAAAGAAGTAAATTTTGGCATCTTCGAAAATATGACCTGGGAAGAAATTGAGGAAGAGTATGAAGAGGAAAGCCAAAAATGGATAAAGAATAAACATGAATATATTTTTCCTGAAGGGGAAGGGTATAAAGACATAATTAAAAGAATTTCATCTTTTGTGGACAATGTTCCTCTCAATTCTTTAATCGTTACTCATTTCGGAGTAATTCAGTCCATACTGTTATATCTTAATATAGCCGATAGTTCAACTGTGTGGGATTATAACATTTCAAACTGTGATATACTTGTGCTAAAAAACAAAAAAATTGATAGAATAATCAAAGGAAATTAACCTTTGATTTAATATATTAAACTTATGGAGGAATAATATGAATGTATTAGTAATTAACTGTGGCAGTTCATCACTAAAATATCAATTAATTAATATGAATGATGAAAGTGTCTTAGCTAAAGGTTTAGTTGAAAGAATAGGAATTGAAGGAAGTGTTTTAAAACACGAAAAAGCCGGCTTGGATAAAGTCGTAATCGAAGAACCTATGAAGAACCACAAAGATGCTATCAATTTAGTTCTAAAAACTCTGTTAGATGCTAACTACGGAGCAGTAAAATCAATAGACGAAATTGATGCAGTAGGACACCGAGTGGTTCATGGAGGAGAAAAGTTTGCAAGTTCAGTTTTAATTGACGATGAAGTTATTGAAGCAATGAAAGAGTGCATCAGTTTAGCACCACTTCACAATCCTCCCAATATAATCGGTATTGAAGCATGCAAGGAATTATTACCATCAGTACCCATGGTAGGAGTATTTGATACGGCATTCCACCAGACTATGGACCCTGTATCCTATATATATCCTCTACCTTACGAACTTTATGAGGAAATGAAAATCAGAAGATACGGTTTCCACGGTACTTCACATAAATATGTTTCTGAAAGAGTTGCAGAACTTACAGGCAAAAGCCTTGAAGGAACTAAAATAGTAACTTGCCACTTAGGAAACGGTGCAAGCCTTACAGCAATAAAAGACGGAAAATCCTTTGATACAAGTATGGGAATGACACCTCTTGAAGGACTTGTAATGGGAACGAGATGTGGAGATATAGACCCTGCAATAGTTACATTCTTAATGAACAAAAAGAATTTAACCAGTGAACAAGTTGATGATTTAATGAATAAAAAATCTGGTGTACTAGGTATATCAGGAGTAAGCAGCGACTTCAGAGATATTGAAAGCGCAGCTGAACAAGGAAATAAAAGAGCTCAATTAGCCTTAGATAAATTTGCTTATACAGTAAGAAAATACATAGGTTCCTATGCAGCAGCTATGGGCGGATTAGATGTATTAGTGTTCACTGCAGGCTTGGGAGAAAATTCAGCACCAGCAAGAAAAGAAGTGTGCAAAGGCTTAGAATTCTTAGGCGTTGAAATAGATGATGAAAAGAACAACATAAGAGGAAAAGAAGCTGAAATATCAAAAGACGGCTCAAAAGTAAAAGTATTTGTTATACCTACAAACGAAGAATTAATGATAGCAAGAGATACTAAAAAATTAGCAAAAAAATAAACTTCTTGACAAACATTTTTATTTCTCATATAATTAACTCTGCGAATAAAAGGGTGATACTATGAAGATTAAAATAAGCAAATTTCTATCATCTGATGCTCTGTCCTTAAAAGTAAAGGAAAATCTAATTGTTGATGACAAAGAATTTTTGACAAATACAAATCTTGACGGGAATATCCAATTAACGGGAGAAATATTCAAAAGTGGAGAAGATTTATACTTTACAGGTACAGTTAAATATACATTTAAAGATAAATGTGCAAGATGTCTGAAAGAATTTGAAAATACAGCAGAAAATAAATTTCAGGCCATAATTGTACCGAAGGAAGATGAAGAATCTGATGAAATGCAATTTGTTTTAAAAGATGGAACCGTAATAATGGATGAAGGAATAAAGCAGTTGATTTACTTATCAATGCCAATGAAATCCCTGTGCAGCAAGGATTGCAAAGGAATATGCCCTAATTGCGGAGTTAATTTAAATAATGAAAGTTGTCAGTGCGAAAACCATTTAACGGATCCCCGATTTGATAAATTAAAAAATCTGTTAAAGAATTAAGGAGGTGTAGAGATGGCAGTACCTAAGAGAAAAACTTCCAAAGCCAAAAGAGATTCAAGAAGATCAGCCAACGCTAAGTTAACTGCTCCAAATTTAATGGAATGTCCACAATGTCATGAACCAAAACTTCCTCACAGAGTATGCAAAGCTTGTGGATTTTATGACGGCAAAGAAGTGGTGGTTGTTGAATAAAGCTTAAAAAATAGTGCATGGCACTATTTTTTTATTGCAAAACAAATACTACTAATATATACTAATCTATGAGTACATAGAAGTAGAGGTGGATATGAAAATTGTAGTTGATGCCATGGGTGGAGACAATGCACCCCTTGCAGTGGTAAAAGGAAGTATACAGGCAAGAGATGAATACAATGTAAACATTATTCTTACCGGTAAAGAAAATGTAATTAAAAAAATATTAGAAGAAAATACATCCAACTTTAATAACATTGAAATTCTTAATGCAGAAGAAGTAATAACTAATGATGACAAACCAGTTCTTGCTATAAGACGTAAGAAAGATTCATCCCTGGTTAAAGCTTTGAATGCAGTAAAAAACAAGGAAGCAGATGCCCTTGTATCTGCAGGAAGTACCGGGGCTATACTAAGTGGGGCTACACTTCTTATAGGTAGAATTTCAGGAATTGAAAGGCCTGCCATAGGTTCCTTAATACCCAATATGTACGGTGGATTTACCCTGTTGATTGATTCTGGTGCCAATGTAGATTCAAAACCTGAATTCTTGTATGATTTTGCAATAATGGGAGATATTTACCTTAAAAAAGTAATGAATATTGAATCTCCTAAAATAGCCTTAGCCAATATTGGTACTGAAAAAGCTAAGGGTGATAGGTTAACTGTGGAAACCTACGAATTGCTGGAAAATTCCAAATTGGATATTAATTTTATAGGCAATATTGAAGCCAGAGATATACTCAAGGGAAAGGCTCATATAATAGTGTGTGATGGCTTCGTAGGAAACATACTACTTAAAACTTTGGAAGGTACCGTGGCAGAGATAATGAAGGGCTTAAAAGCTGAGCTAATGTCAAGTACCCTATCGAAATTAGGAGGGGCATTAATTAAGCCGGCTCTTAAAAACTTCAAAAATAAATTTGATTACTCAGAACATGGGGGAGCACCATTTTTAGGAGTAAAGGCCCCTGTAATAAAAGCCCATGGCAGTTCAGATGAAAAAGCAATAAAGAATGCAATTCGCCAGGGAAAAATTATTTATGAAAGCAATGTAAATAAATTAATCGAAGAAAGTATAATTAGGAGGTAAAGGCTTTGTTTGAAAAAATCAGAGAAATAGTGGCTGAAAAGGTTGGAGTGGATCCAGAAGATATTACTATGGATACATCTTTTGCCGATGATTTGGAAGCAGATTCAATAACCTTATTTGAACTGGTAATGGCTATCGAAGACGAATTTGATATTGAAGTTGATGATGAAAGTATTGAAAAAATAGAAACAGTAGGTGATATTGTTAACTATTTGGAAGAAATTAATTTATAAGGGGATACACCAATAATAGGAATATTCGGGGACATTTCTACCATAGATGAACTAAGGGAATGTCCCCATATATACATCATAATATAATTGTTTATTAATTTAATGAAGACTTCATTATAGTAATAAGCAATTATACCGGAGGAAAATATGGATAAGATAAGGGAATTGGAAAGAATAATAAATTACAGGTTCAGTAATAAAAGAATTTTAGAAATAGCACTGACTCACAGTTCATATTCCAATGAAGACAAGGTAAATGGCAAAACAAACAACGAAAGACTGGAATTTTTAGGAGATGCGGTTTTAGGTTTAGTTGTAAGCCGCTATATTTTTGATAAATTTCCCAATTACCCGGAAGGTGATTTAACTAAGTTAAGAGCCCAGGTAGTTTGCGAAGATACATTAAACTTAGTGGCAACAAATTTAAAATTAGGAAAATACCTCCTCTTAGGCAAGGGGGAAGAAGCTTCCGGAGGAAGACACAGAAAATCCATATTGGCAGATGCTGTAGAAGCAATTATAGCAGCTATTTATTTAGACGGAGGATATAAAGAAGCAGAGAAATTCGTCTTGGATAACCTGAAAGAATATATTAAACTTGCAGTAAAAGGTAAAATTGTTACAGACTATAAGTCATTCTTACAGGAATACTATCAGAGCAAAAATCAAAACTGTAAAATTAGATACATTGTAACCAAGGAGGAAGGTCCTGACCACGAAAAGATGTTCCATGTAAATGTAGTTGTGAACAAAAAGGTTGTAGGCAAGGGTGTAGGAAAGAGCAAGAAAATTGCTGAACAAGATGCGGCAAAAGCCGCCCTTTTTGCGGAAGGTCAGTTAAATGGATAAAATTAAAATAATTCCAATTTTTGTACCTCATGTAGGTTGTCCTAATGACTGTGTATTTTGTAATCAAAGGAAAATAACAGGCAAGACTAATATTGAGGTTAGGGGAGAATATGTACAAAGTATAGTTGAAAAATATATAAAAACCATAGAAAACACCTATACTGAAATTGCATTTTTTGGAGGCTCATTTACTGCAATAGACCTTGAACTTCAAACAGAGCTTTTAAAAGTTGCCAAATACTATAAAGATTTAGGAATAGTCCACAGTATAAGGTGTTCTACCAGGCCAGATGCAATAAATGACGAAATTTTACAACTGCAAAAACACTATGGAATGGATATAATTGAATTAGGTATTCAAAGCTTGGATGATGAAGTTCTAAAACTGTCCAATAGAGGCCATACAAGGGAAGATTCTCTATATGCAAGCGCCCTTATTAAGAAATATGGTTTTGTTTTAGGGCATCAAATAATGCCGGGGCTTCCAGGAAGCACCAGGGACAAAGATATACAAACCTGTATAGATTCCATTGCCCTGAAACCAGATATAGTAAGAATTTATCCCACTCTAATTATAAAGGATACAGAGCTTTGCTACATGTATGAAAAGGGAATCTATAAACCCCTAACTTTAATGGAAGCTGTAGATAGATCTGCATATATTTACAGTCTTTACAGGCTCAACAATATTAAAGTAATTAGAATAGGATTACAGAACTCTGACACCATTAACGAAGGAGAAGATGTTGTGGCAGGTCCCTTTCATCCTGCCTTCAGACAGTTGGTGGAGGAAAAACTTTATTTAAATACCCTAATATATAAGCTGAAAGGAATGGAGCTAAGGAATAAAAATATTGTAATCACCGCTAAGGACAATCTCATAAGCTACATTTCAGGTCAGAAGAAAGCTAATATAATTAAACTGAAAGAAATTTTCGGAATTAAGCAAATAGTATTTAAAAATACTAAAAAGGATATAATTGAAATATCCCACCAGAACAAGGTATTATGCAGTTTTGAACAGAATGAAATATTTCAAAACTATCTGAAAATGCAGGGGGATTTATGTATTTAAAAAAGATATATGTTAACGGATTTAAATCATTTGCAGAAAAAACAGAAATAGAAGTAGAAAAAGGTATTACAGCCATAGTAGGTCCTAACGGCAGCGGGAAAAGCAATATTTCCGATGCTATTAAATGGGTCTTGGGAGAGCAAAGTGCCAAGAGCCTCCGAGGAGGCAAAATGGACGATGTAATATTTGCAGGAACGGAAAAGCGTCTCCCTCTTGGCTTTGCAGAAGTAAGACTTTTATTTGACAATGAATCGGGAGATATTCCCCTAGAATACAAAGAAGTAAGTATTAGCAGAAAACTATATAAAACAGGTGAGAGCGAATACTATATAAATAAACAGCCTTGCAGGCTGAAAGATATTAAAGAACTCTTCATGGATACAGGAATAGGCAGAGAAGGCTATTCCTTTATAGGACAGGGCAGGGTGGAAGATATTCTTAGCCCTAATTCGGAAGTAAGGCGACAGGTATTTGAGGAAGCATCAGGAATAGTTAAATATAAAGTCAAAAAAGAAGAATCTGAAAGAAAACTTGAAAAAACTAAAAACAACTTAGAAAGGGTCGAAGATATAATATTTGAGCTCAAGGACAGAATTGAGCCTTTACGGGAACAAAGTGAAAAAGCAAAAAAATATATTGAATTAAGGGACAAGCTGAAAAAATATGAGCTTAATTATTTGACCCGTGAATATGAAAAACACAGTCAGCAGCTAAAAGCCCTTGAAAATCAAAGAAATGTTTCCTTGGAACAAAAAATAAACCTGCAGAAAAAAAGAGATAACTATTCTTCATTGATTGAATCTCTTAAAGAAAAAATAAATGAAGTACAAGTTAAAGTCAATGAATTTGAAGAATTATTAAATTCAAAAAACAAGGAATCAGAAAATTATGAAAGATTATGCCAGGTTTATAAAGAGAAAAAACATCTTTATGTCTCAAATATTGAAAGTATAAAGGATGAAATCACTGCTATAGAAAACAGAAATAAGGAATTGGATGAAAAAAAGCAAATCCTTATTAAAGAAAAAGAAAGTTTACAAGAAACTTATGAATCCCACAGAGAAAAATTTCAGTTAATGAATGAAGAAATAAAGGGATATAAAACAGAAATAGATGAGCTTGTTCATAAAATAGAAGAAGAGAAAAATTATTTATTTGAACTACACAAGGAAATTAACAAAAATAACTCTGATCAAAAAACTATTGAATCATTAATAATTAACCATGAGGACAGGATCCACCATCTACTAGAAGAAATTGAAGCCGAGGAATCAGAAAAGGAAGAAAGATCAGAAACCATCAATCTTCTTAAAGAAGAACAAGAAAAAACAGAAACCCTGGTTACACAAAAAAAGTTTGAATTAAACAAGTTAAAAGAAGAGCTAAATGTTGCTGAAAAGAAGGAAGAATCCTTAAGAGGGGAAATATCAAAACTTAATGAACAGCTAAGCAGTGCAAGGTCAAAAATAAACATACTTTCCAATATGGAAGCCTATTACGAAGGTTACTATAAAAGTGTAAAAGTATTAATGAACAACAGAGAAAAGGAACCATTGCTGAAGAAATCCATACTAGGTACTGTTGCCGATGTTATAAAGACGGAAAAAGAGTATGAAAGAGCTATTGAAATAGCCTTGGGTTCTGCAATACAGAACATAATAGTTCAAACTGACAGAGAAGCAGAAGAAATAATAGAATATTTAAAGAAAAATAGAATCGGAAGGGTAACATTTCTTCCTATTAACATACTTCAGGAAAGAACTTTAACCAGTGCTGAAAGGGAAATATTAAATGAAAAGTGTGTAATAGATACAGCAGACAAATTAGTTACTACAGACCCCAAGTATGAAAAGGTAATTAAAAACCTTTTAGGAAGAATAATAATTGTGGACAACCTTAATAATGGTTTTAAAATATCTAAAAAATTTGGAACCGTAAAAATTGTAACTTTACAAGGGGAAGTAATAAATCTAGGAGGTTCCGTAACCGGTGGTTATATAAGCAGTAACCAGAACCTTTTAGGTAGAAAAAGAGAAATTGAAGAACTTAAAGCTCTTTTCAAAAAAACCTCCCTAAGCTTAGAAGATAAAACTTCGGATTTAAACCTGTTAATAAGCAGCATTAAGGACTATATCAGGACAATGGAAGAAATAAGAACTTTAATAAACGAAAAACAAAATTTCCTTGAAACCAATAGTTCGAAAATAAAAATGTTGTTAGAACAGAATGAAAAAACTGCTGCTGCTATAAATAAATACAGAGAAGAAATAAAGTTTATTGAAGGGGAAAGAGATAATTATATAGAAGAACTTAATAAGATAAATTCTTCTACTGAAAAATTAAAGGAAGCTATTTTAGAAAAAGAAAGAAATATTGAAATAGCCATATCCCAAAATGATGCCAATAAATTAAAGTATGATGAATACGCCAATACCATACTGAAGCAAAGGGATGCCCTTTCTGAAGGTATGCAAAATATCAAGCTTACGGAAGAAAAATTAAACAACCTTCTATTAGAAATTGAAAGAAACAATAATTCTAAGCTACAGAAGGAGGAAAGTCTGTCCCACATTCAGGATGAAATAAAGGCAGCAGAGGAAGCGATTATAGAATATGAAGGAAAATCACAGTCTTTAACAGAAGAAATTAAAATATTAAAGGAAAACTATTTTAAAGAAAAAGAAAACTTAACAACTTTCCAAAATGAAATTTATGATTATCAGAATAAAATAAATACTACCAACAAATCAATAACTGAAATATTAGATGAAGAAAATAAATTAAACGTCAAAATTGAGAGAGAAAGTTCCAAAATAGAAGATATTTCTGCTAAACTGTGGGAAGACTATGAATTAAATTATGCTATGGCATTGAAATATAAGGACGAAAGTATAAGCGCAACTAAACTTTACAATGAAGTGAAATTATTTAAACAAGCCATAAAAGATTTAGGAAATGTTAATATAGATTCAATTGAAGAATACAAAGAAGTAAAGGAAAGATATGATTTTTTAACGAAACAAAAGACAGACCTCATAAATGGAATTGACCAATTGAATGAAATAATTCAACAATTGGAAGATCAGATGAAGAAAAAATTCCTTGAGGAATTTGCATATATAAGGGAGCAATTCAGCGAAGTATTTAAGAAACTTTTCAACGGCGGAAAGGGAGATATTTACTTAGAAAATGAAGGAGATGCTTTAAACAGCAATATAGAAATTGCAGTGCAGCCACCTGGAAAAAAACTGAGCAAAATTTCTCTATTATCTGGTGGAGAAAAGGCACTTACGGCAATTGCCTTATTGTTTTCAATCCTTAAAACAAAACCTACACCTTTCTGCGTGTTGGATGAAATTGAAGCTGCCCTTGATGATTTAAATATTTACCGATTCTCTCAATACTTAAGAGAGTTTTCAAAGGAAATACAGTTTATTGTAATAACCCATAGAAAGGGAACCATGGAGTATGCAGACACCTTGTACGGTGCTACCATGGAAGAAAAGGGAGTTACAAAATTAGTTTCATTGAAACTAGCAGATGCAATACAAAACAATTTATAGGGATTGTCCCTATAGTATTAAACAATGTAACTTGAGGAGTAAGACACTAACTGAAATACGGAGGAAAATATGAATAACGGAAAAAAAGGCTTCTTTGCTAAATTAAAGGAAGGTTTGGCCAAAACAAAGAAAAATTTAACTGAACAAATTGAAGGTATTATTTTTCAGTATAAAAAAATAGACGATGACTTTTTAGACGAATTGGAAGAAATACTAATTACTTCTGACATGGGTGTGGAAACAACCATGGACATTATCGATTATATCAAGGAAGAAACTAAAAAAAGAAAATTAGAAGATACCCTGGAAATAAAAAATGTAATTAAGGAGTACCTGGTAAATATATTGGAGGAACATCAGGTACCGGAAGTAACAGACAAGCAAAGAGTTATATTAATTGTTGGAGTAAACGGAGTGGGAAAAACCACTTCCATCGGAAAAATATCCTATAGATTAAAGCAGGCAGGCAACAAAGTAATCGTAGCTGCTGCAGATACATTCAGGGCTGCAGCAGTGGAACAGCTTAAGGAATGGTGCAATAAGGCTGGAGTAGATATAGTTGCTTCAGAACAGGGCTCAGATCCGGGGGCGGTAGTCTTTGATGCCATACAGGCTACCAAGGCAAGAAAAGCTGATATTTTAATATGTGATACTGCAGGAAGACTTCACAATAAGAAAAACCTTATGAATGAATTAAGTAAAATCTTTAAAATATTAGACAAAGAATTTAGTGAAGCCCACATTGACGTATACCTGGTAATAGATGCAACTACTGGTCAAAACGGTATAGTTCAAGCCAAACTATTTAAGGAAGCATGTAATATCAACGGGTTGATTTTAACTAAATTAGACGGAACAGCCAAGGGAGGTATTGCCTTCCCCATAGTAAATGAATTGAAAATACCCATCAAGTATGTGGGAGTGGGAGAAAAAATAGACGATTTACAGGATTTCAACGCCCAGGATTTTGTGGATGCCATATTTGAATAAAAAATAAAAAAAACTATTGACAAAGCAAAAAAAATAAGTTAAAATTCACTGTCAAGCAAAATACTTTACAGGGGATGGGTATGTCAGGAAAAAACTTCATATATAGTATCCTGTACGATTATTATGGAAATTTACTAAGAAGCAATCAGGCTACTGTAATTGACCTTTACTATAACTTAGACTACAGTTTGTCTGAAATTGCAGAAGAAATGAACATAAGCAGGCAGGGGGTTCACGACACTTTAAAAAGAGCTGAGAAAAACCTGTTAAAATATGAGGATAAAATAAAACTTTATGAGAAATACGTTAAATATATGAATTCAGCTGAAAAAATAATTGATTTAGCTTCACTTATAGATGATAGTAAGTACAAAGACATTGTTGAAAAAATAAAGTCAGAAGCCGGTAAAATAATTAATGAAGGGTAGAAGGAATGTTTGAAAATTTATCTGATAAACTTCAAAATACATTAAAAAAACTTAAAGGTAAGGGAAAGTTAACGGAAAAAGATATCGATGCTGCCATGCGTGAAGTCAGGTTATCACTTCTTGAGGCAGATGTTAACTTTAAAGTTGTTAAAGACTTTATTAAAAGTGTAAAGGAAAGATCCTTAGGCTCTGAAGTTATGGAAAGCTTGACCCCTGGACAGCAGGTTGTAAAAATAGTCCATGAAGAATTAGTCAGAATAATGGGTGAAGGGGAAAGTAAGCTTAAATTTAATTCTAATGATATAACCTACTTCATGATGTGCGGACTTCAGGGTGCAGGAAAAACCACAGCCACTGGTAAACTAGCAAGAAAGTTAAAAAAGGATGGAAAGAGACCACTCTTAGTGGCCTGTGACATATACAGACCGGCAGCTATTAAACAATTGCAGGTAGTAGGCAAAAGCGTGGATGTTCCTGTTTTCGAAATGGGTGATAAAGTTAGCCCCGTTACTATAGCTAAGGAAGCAATGAATCATGCCAGAAAAAGTGGAAATGATGTTGTAATTATAGATACTGCTGGACGTCTTCACATTGATGAAGACTTAATGGATGAGTTAGTTGAAATAAAAAATACCGTAAAACCCCAAGAAATACTGTTACTCTTAGATGCTATGACAGGACAGGATGCTGTAAAAGTTGCAGAAACTTTCAATTCCTACTTAGATATTACAGGAGTAATACTTACAAAAGTTGATGGTGATGCAAGAGGAGGAGCAGCCCTTTCCATAAGAAAGGTTGTAGATAAGCCCATAAAATTCCTGTCTGTGGGAGAAAAAATGGATCAGTTAGAAACATTCCATCCCGACAGAATGGCATCAAGAATTTTAGGAATGGGAGACGTTCTTACCATTATAGAAAAAGCTCAGGATGCCTTTAATGAAAAACAAGCATTGGAGCTTCAAAAGAAATTAAAAACCCAGAGTTTTGATTTAGAAGATTTCTTAACGCAGCTTCAGCAAATGAAAAACATGGGCCCCCTAGACGAGCTCCTTGAAATGATCCCAGGAATGGGAGGCAAAAAACTAAAAGGACTGAAAATTGATGAAAAAGAATTAGTTTATACAGAAGCCATAATTCAGTCCATGACTAAGAAGGAAAGAATGAATCCTTCGATAATTAACGGCAGCAGGAGAAAAAGAATTGCTGCAGGAAGCGGTACCTCGGTGCAAAGAGTAAATGCATTGCTTAAGCAGTATGAGGAAATGCGAAAAATGATGAAAAGATTCTCCAATATGGGAACAGGTAAGAAAAAAGGTGGCTTCGGCGGCTTCAAAATGCCATTTTAAGATGACCTAACCCCATTTCTTCGACCGAAGTTAGAAATAGGATATTCCTTTTTCATATATTATGGGAGCATTCTTTTCCCAAGAGACAATCTCTTGAAAAAGAGGTGTCCCACTACATTAATACACACATTAAATAAGGAGGTGACAACATGGCAGTTAAAATTAGATTAAAAAGAATGGGTTCCAAAAAGAAACCATTTTACAGAATAGTTGTAGCAGATTCACGTTCTCCAAGAGACGGTCGCTTCATAGAAGAAATAGGATATTACAATCCTGTATCTGATCCGAAGGTTGTAAAAATCAACGATGAAAGTGCTATCAAATGGCTTAACAATGGAGCTAAACCAACGGATACAGTTGATATGCTTTTCAAAAATAACGGAATCTATGAAAAAAGAAATGAAAACAAATAAGAGGTGGTAACATGGGTGAATTAGTAGAATATATAGCAAAATCACTAGTAGATAATCCAGATATGGTAACAGTAAATGAAGTAGAAGGTAGTCAATCACTTATAATAGAACTGAAAGTTGCCCCCGATGACATGGGTAAAGTAATAGGTAAACAAGGAAGAATTGCAAAAGCAATCAGAACAGTTGTAAAAGCAGCTGCAACAAAAGAAAATAAAAGAGTTATTGTTGAAATTATTCAATAGCCCTAAGAGGTACAAATGAAGGATTATATTAAAGTTGGTAAAATTGTAAATACTCACGGTGTCAAAGGCAGTCTGAAATGCTTGCCCTTGACAGACTATATGGAAAGATTTGACGAGTTGGACTATGTCTATACAGAAATGGACAACGAAAAGCGTAAAATCGATGATGTATGGTACCGTAAAGGATTGGTATATTTAAAGTTGGAAAATATTGATGATATGAATACTGCCCAATCCTTTAAGGACACATATATTTCCATATTAGAGGACCAACTTAGGGAACTTCCTGAAGATTCCTACTATATATTTGATTTAATAGGAATGGAAGTTTATTCCTCGGAAGGAGATTATATAGGTAAAATCACTGATGTCTACCAAACCGGGGCTAACGATGTTTATGAAGTAAAAAATAACAGTAAATCCTACTTGATACCTGCTGTTAAAGAATTTATCAAGGAAGTAAATCTATCAGACAAAAAAATGATAATTAATGTTATCGAAGGGCTATTAGAATGAAGTTTGAAATAATAACTTTATTCCCGGAGTTAATAGAAGTATATGCTAATAATGGAATAATTGGAAGAGCTGTGGAAAACAATTTGTTTTCTATAGAATATGTAAACTTAAGAGATTATTCCGAAGATAAGCATAAAAAAGTAGATGACTATCCTTATGGAGGAGGTCCCGGCATGCTTTTAAAGCCGGAACCAATGTTCAGAGCTTTAGACAGTATTAAAAGGCATAATTCATACATTGTGTATTTATCACCAAAGGGAAATTTATTCAATCAAAATAAAGCCAAGGAACTATCCCATAAGGAACATATAATACTTATTCCGGGACATTATGAAGGTATAGACCAAAGAATAATAGACGAATATGTCCATGAAGAAATATCTGTGGGAGATTATGTTCTGACCAGCGGAGAACTGCCTGCCTTAATAATAATAGATGCGGTAGGGAGACTTCTGCCTGGAGTACTTGGTTCAGGGGAATCAACCTTGGAAGAGTCTCACAGTAACAACCTGTTGGAATACCCCCAGTATACGAGACCTGAAAACTACAGGGGCCTGAAAGTGCCGGAGATCCTGTTATCTGGTCATCATGAGAACATTCGAGAATGGCGTCGCTATAAAGCTATAGAAATAACTTTAAAAAGACGTCCCGATATAATAAAGGATAAAAGTATAATTGAAGAATATAAAAAGTTAAAGCAGAAGTACAAAACTCTAGATGAGAATGATACTTAGACGAAAGGAGGTACAGAAATGGACTTAATAAAATCAATAGAATTGGAACAGCTTAAAAGCGATATAACTCCTTTTAATGTTGGAGATACTGTAAAAGTTCATGTTAGAATCAAAGAAGGTAATAGAGAAAGAATTCAGATATTTGAAGGTATCGTAATTAAGAGACAAGGAGAAAGTGCCAGAGAAACTTTCACAGTAAGAAAAATCTCTTACGGCGTTGGAGTTGAAAGAACATTCCCTGTTCATTCACCAAAAATTGAAAAAATTGAAGTGGTAAGAAGAGGAAAAGTAAGACGTGCTAGACTGTTCTACTTAAGAGGAAGAACAGGAAAAGCAACTAAAGTTAAAGAACTGAGAAATTATTAATATTGAGGACGCTTGTCCTCACATGGGGGGCATTCCTTAAATCTACAAAGGGTGTCCCCTTTTGCTAATAGGTGAGGTATAATATGAATATAAATTGGTATCCGGGACATATGAAAAAAACCAAGGAATTATTGCAGGAAAATATTAAGTTAGTGAACTTAATAATTGAAGTAGTAGATGCAAGAATTCCTAACAGCAGTAAAAATCCTGACTTTGATAGATTGTTCAGAGATAAAAAAAGACTCATAGTCTTGAATAAATACGACTTAGCTGACCCTGTTATGAACAAGAAATGGGAAGAACACTATAAGCAAAAGGGATGGTCAGTTGTACTTTACAACTCCACAGACAACAGGGAGTTGCGAAAATTAAATAGCGCAATCGAGGAAGCTACCAAAGAAATAGTTGAAAGATACAAAAAAAGAGGTTTGAGAAATAAAACCATAAAAGCAATGATAGTAGGCATACCTAATGTGGGAAAATCAACATTGATAAATTCATTAGCCAAGAGGAAGAGTGCAAAAACGGGAAATATGCCTGGTGTTACCAGAGGCAAACAGTGGATACGCCTGCCAGGAAATATTGATTTACTAGACACTCCTGGCATATTATGGCCAAAATTCGATGATGAGGAAAGTGCATTACACTTAGCTTTTACCGGTGCAATTAAAGACGAAGTAATAGTATTGGAGGAAATTGCACTTAAATTCGTAGAAAAAATGCAGCACTTAGGAAAGTTGGATGGTATAATTGAAAGATACGATATTGAAGCTGGAGATAAACCCCTAGATATTTTGGACAATATAGCCTATAAAAAAGGCTTTTTAATAAATAACCAGGATATAGATTATTTAAGAGTAGCAAACTTACTCTTTAATGATTTCCGAGCAGGAAAATTAGGAAAAATCACCTTAGAGATGCCCTAACCCCATTTTTCCGACCGAAGGGAGAGAA
>CZCB01004503.1_pt1 | contig 35174 bp, 36 predicted proteins | sample 591991 | NCBI WGS metagenome assembly CZCB01 (sample SAMEA3556809, study PRJEB10932) | anaerobic digester metagenome
AAAAGTTGACAACAACCCCGTCCCCGTGTCACATGCGCTTATTTTAGAAAGCATCTGAGGACAGTTGTTTTTTGCCAATATATTAAGCCCCTAACAAGAGAAGATAAAATATACAACTATACCATGTTGTGGAACCGGATTTGTCCTCAATACATAGTATGTATTGTATTTCTTATCTCAAAGGAGTGAGAATTGGTGGATAGACGCGATAAAAAAAAGGAGTTAGAGCTAGCCCGGGCTTTTGTACCTTTCCAACCCTTCTGTGAAGTGTTTCCCTTGGATGTGGCTTTAAGGAAAGGAACCATCTGGACCTGCCTAGCTGCCAAACCCTATCTGGAAGATACTGATAAAAGGGAGGAGGATGGGTATGAAGGATAGCCGTGATAAAAGAAGCCGGGAAGAACTTATCCGAGCAATTCAAGAATACGAGTTTGCAGCGGTTGAATTAAATCTTTACCTGGATAATTTCCCGCGCCATAAAGATGCTTTAGAAGACTACAACTATATAACCAAAGTACTCAACCAGTTAAAAGCTGAGTATGAGAAAGGTTTTGGACCCTTGAAAAACTTTGGTGAGGACATGAGCGATTACCCGTGGCAATGGGTGGATGAACCCTGGCCTTGGGACTACGGCTATTAAAGGGGGGAGAAGTATGTGGATTTACGAAAAGAAGCTGCAATATCCAGTGAGAGTCCGCAGTAAGGATTTGAAAATGGCCAAAGCGCTGTTATCGCAGTATGGCGGACCTGACGGAGAACTGAGTGCTTCCTTACGTTACCTGACCCAGAGATATGCCATGCCTACTGGAAAAACCAAAGCACTGCTTACTGATATTGGTACTGAGGAAATGGCCCATGTGGAAATAATTGCCACTATGATTCACCAGATAATCAGGGATGCCTCACCAGAAGAGCTTAAAGAAGCGGGTCTGGGGGGATACTACGCTCAAAACGGCAAAGACTTGTACTGGGTAGATGCGGAAGGAGTACCCTGGACAGCGGCATATGTCCGGGCTGTAGGTGATCCGGTAGCTGACTTAATGGAAGACATGGCAGCGGAACAAAAAGCTCGAGCCGTTTATGAGCATTTGATTAGTATGACCCGTGAACCGGATATCATCGCCCCGCTAAGATTTTTATGGCAGCGGGAAATTGTACATTTCCAGCGTTTCGGCGAGGCTTTGCAGCATATTTATGACTATTTAGACAGCCGCCACTATTTTCAGATGGGAAAAGATCATCCCTTATATTAATACCTTATAAAATATAGACAATTGGCCGTGGGAGGGGTTTTTCTGACTCCTCCTTATTTGTTGCTGTAAGGGAAGGTTTTTGGCTATTAATTGCACCCCTTACTGGTTGTTGTTATAATCCTTTTTATAAAGGAGGGATCTGTTTGAATCTGGAACAGGTAGATATTCTATATGATCGGGAGCAAGTCATGGCCAGGGTAAAAGAACTGGCTCAAGAAATCACTAAAGATTATGCAGATAAAAACCTGCTAGTAGTTGGCATATTAAAAGGAGCTTTTATATTTATGGCCGACCTGGTTAGGGAAATTGACCTGCCCTTGGAAATCGATTTTATGGATGTATCCAGTTATGGGGTTTCTACAGTTTCCTCCGGCGAGGTGCGTATCATAAAAGATCTGGACTACTCCATTCGCGATAAAGACGTACTGATAGTGGAAGATATAGTAGATACCGGACTTACCCTGCAGTACATAAAAGAAATACTGGCCAAGCGAGGCCCCCGCAGTATTGGAATATGCTGCCTGCTAGACAAACCCTCCCGGCGCAAAGCTGCTATTAATCCTGAATATGTTGGGTTTGCTATTCCCGATGAATTTATCGTCGGCTATGGATTAGATTATGCTGAACAGTACCGGCACTATCCAGCGGTATGCATCTTGAAACCATCAATATATGAGAAATAGAGGTGTAACAATGGGCAGAGAGACAGTACTGGTTCTAGATTTCGGAGGGCAATATAATCAACTTATAGCTCGTCGGGTAAGAGAATTATCGGTTTATAGTGAAATGGTTCCCTTCGATATCAGCTATGAGGAAATCCAAGCTAAAAAGCCCCGGGGAATCATTCTTAGCGGAGGGCCGGCCAGTGTACATGAAGAAGGCGCACCTCAGTGTGATCCCCGGATTTTTGATATGGGGATTCCGGTTTTGGGTGTCTGTTACGGAATGCAGCTGATAGCTCATTGTATGGGCGGGGATGTTAAGCCCAGTCCACTGCGTGAGTACGGGCGTACCATGCTGCATGTGAAGGAGGATAACCCGCTCTTTGCCAATTTGGAAAAGGAAACGCAGGTATGGATGAGCAACGGCGATGCCATTCACAGTTTGCCAGAAGGATTTGAAGTTATTGCCCAGACTGACAACTGCCCCTTTGCAGCTATATATCATCCTCACTGTAAGATTTATGGAGTACAGTTTCACCCAGAGGTCCGTCATACTATAAAGGGTATGGAGATACTCAGCAACTTCCTGTTTAAGGTATGTGCATGCAGTGGCAATTGGGACATAGCCGACCTTATTGCCGAAGCTGTTCAAGATATCCGTTCTAAAGTAGGCGACAAAAAGGTCTTGTGTGCCCTCAGTGGAGGGGTCGATTCATCGGTAGCCGCTGCCTTAGTCCATAAGGCGGTGGGTGATCAGCTGGTTTGTGTTTATGTGGATACCGGTTTAATGCGTAAAGGTGAATCCGAACAGGTAATTAAGACTTTCCGTGATCATATGGGCATTAACCTGGTGTATGTTGAGGCCGAGGAACGCTTCCTGCAAAAGCTGGCGGGAATAAGGGATCCGGAAGAGAAGCGCAAAATCATTGGTGAAGAATTTATCAGGGTGTTTGAAGAAGAAAAAGCCAAATTAGGTGAAATTGACTACCTGGTACAGGGTACTATTTATCCCGATGTAGTCGAAAGCGGTACCCGAACCGCCCACACCATAAAGAGTCACCACAACGTAGGGGGGCTTCCTGAAGATATGGATTTTGAGTTAATTGAACCCCTGCGGCTGCTTTTTAAGGATGAGGTCCGCATCATGGGCCAAAAACTAGGCATACCTGATGAAATACTGTGGCGGCAGCCCTTCCCGGGCCCTGGTTTGGGTGTTAGAGTGCTAGAAGAAGTGACTAGAGAAAAAGTCCACATTTTACGGGAAGCGGATGCCATCGTGCGGGAGGAAATAGCCAGAGCAGGTCTAGATAGAGAACTCTGGCAGGCTTTTGCAGTACTGCCACCCGTTCGCAGTGTAGGAGTTATGGGTGATGCACGTACCTATGCTTATCCAATTATAGTGCGGGCAGTAGTAAGTGATGATGCCATGACCGCCGAAGTTGCCCGGCTACCCTGGGCATTACTTGATACTATAGCCCGGCGCATTGTTAACGAAGTGGAGGGAGTGAACCGGGTAGCCTATGATATAACCAGCAAACCCCCGGGTACTATCGAATGGGAGTAGGATAAATGCAAGAGGGGACGGTTCTTTCTGTCATGTGGTAATTAGTGGTTGTGCCCCAGGTAATAGCATGTTACCATGAATGACAGAAGGAACCGTCCCCTCTTGCATATTAGGCTTAACACATACAGTAAGTGCCAATCCAGTCAACTCCTGCTATAATTAGTATTAGGTTGAAAACTACTGGGGGGATTCAGCTTGGGAAGTACGTTTCGCCGTATGAATGCTTTAGCCTATCAACTGGAACAGGCTTATGCTGAGGGAATTTTGGATCAAACAATTAAGGGAAACATACTCGATGCATTGCAGGACTATATTGAAAAGTCCATTCAAAGAGAACAACACCGGCAGCTGCAGGAATGGCGGAAAACGGTTGGACAGCTAATCGGTGAAGACTCTATGGAGCTAACCAGTTTTACCGGAAACCAGTCGGAAGAAGACATTATATACGAAGAATTTATAAAAACCTTGCCGGAAGGGCTCTAGACTCAGCTTAAACTCAGTGCGAGGCCGTGCGGCGGACATCAATTAGGTTATTGTCGATTAGCCTGCCAATTAAGTGGGGATTAATAGGTATAATCCGCTCTGGCATAGGGTAATAATTTGAAGAAAACAGAACAGGAGTAAACTGAGTATGCAGCTAGAGACACCCAAAGGGCCAGAACGGCTAAATTGCTATCTTCCTATACGTAATTCGGAAGCTAATCCTCTGGAGGATTTAATCCAGACCCTGACCGAGAGTCTTATTCAACGTTTAGAAGATCTGTGCGGGAGTGAAATTTTAGACCGGCTTGCCAGTATACCCGATCCCGAGTTACAACAAGAAACCATGCTTTTGCGTGAGGAAATACAGAAACTTAAGGATCGTCTCTACCAGATGTGACAGGAGTGATTAATTATCTGTGGTAGCAATGATAGTTTAATTGACACCCGTTCACAGCTTTGTTACTATCAGGATGTAAGCAGACTTACGAGAAACTCGAAAGTGTGTCTAGGGTTCCGCATCGCAGATGGACTGGTCCAAGTGACACAGGCGCTTGTTTCTAACAGGTGCTACACCGTATAGGGATAAAAGCCCAGGCGGACAGGTTTCGGTTACTGAACCTATCCGGCTGGGCTTAATTTTTACTCAGCATCATGGGTTTTTAAGAGGAGGTCGGAAGATAGTGCCCAAAGTAGGAATTATTATGGGAAGTGATTCGGATCTGCCGGTAATGAAAGAGGCCGGGGATATTCTATCTCAATTTGGAGTTGAATATGAAATGACCATCTGTTCAGCCCATCGATTACCGGAAGAAACCGCTCGTTATGCCTCTCAGGCTCACCAGCGAGGACTACAGGTTATTATAGCCGGTGCTGGCGGCGCAGCCCATTTGCCAGGAGTAATTGCTGCCTATACAGTTGTGCCGGTTATAGGAGTGCCCATGAAAACCAGTTCTTTGGGTGGCCTGGATTCCCTTTATTCTATTGTACAGATGCCCCGGGGCATACCGGTAGCTACCGTTGCCATAAATGGGGCCGCCAATGCAGGACTTTTAGCCGTGCAGATATTAGCTCTACGGGATGAAAAGCTGCGTCAAAAGCTGTTAGCCTACCGCCGAAAAATGGCTGGTGAGGTGACAGCTAAAGATCAGCACTTGAAAGAAGTAGGGGCCCAGCGTTATCTGCAGGAAAAAGGAGGGCTATAAATGATTCCACGCTATACTCTGCCGGAAATGGGTGCCATCTGGACCGAAGAGAACAAACTCAATAACTGGCTGCAAATTGAAATTGCCGCTTGTGAAGGCTGGGCTAAATTGGGGCGTATCCCCGAGGAAGCGGTTAAAGTCATTAGCGCTACGGCTCGTTTTGATCTGCAGCGGGTAAAAGAAATAGAGGCGGAAGTACGCCATGATGTTATCGCCTTTTTAACTAATGTTGCGGAAAACGTGGGTGATGAGTCCAAATATATACATTTGGGCATGACTTCCTCGGACATTCTGGATACTGGGTTAGCTCTGCAAATGCGTGATTCGGCTGATCTTATACTTGATAAATTGCAGAGTTTGCAAGAAGCGGTGGCAGAAAAGGCTCGGGAGTATAAATATACTCTGACCATGGGCCGTACCCATGGAGTACATGGAGAGCCCACCACTTTTGGCTTGAAGATGGCTCTGTGGTTTACAGAAATACAGCGCCATATTGATAGATTACAAGAAGCCCGTCAGGTGATTGCCTGTGGCGCTATATCCGGTGCCATGGGCAACTTCGCACACTTAGATCCGCGGGTAGAAGAACATGTGTGCCACAAACTAGGCCTTATGCCCTGCCCGGTTTCCACCCAAATCATTCAAAGAGACCGCCATGCTCAATTTCTCACTACCCTGGCGGTGATAGGCAGTTCCTTGGAAAAGATGGCCACCGAGATACGCAATCTACAGCGAACCGAGATACTGGAAGTGGAAGAACCTTTTTCTAAAGGGCAGAAGGGTTCATCAGCTATGCCCCACAAACGCAATCCTATGATGAGCGAAAGAGTGGCCGGATTGTCCCGGGTCTTGAGGGGAAATGCCCTGGCTGCTATGGAAAACGTGTCTTTGTGGCATGAAAGAGATTTGACTCATTCTTCAGTAGAACGGGTGATTATTCCCGATAGCTGCATACTCTTAGACTATATGCTGGAGAAGTTTACCGCTATTGTACAGGGATTGGTGGTATACGAAGACCGTATGCAAAAAAATATTGAACGCACCCGTGGATTGGTCTTTTCCCAGGAACTGATGCTGGTTCTGGTGGGTAAGGGTCTGCTGAGGGAAGAAGCTTACCGCTTGGTGCAGGGGCATGCTATGACTAGCTGGACTCAGGGGCTTGATTTCCGGGAATTGATTATGAAGGACGAGGAGATCATGAGGCATCTTTCCCCTCATGATATAGAAAAGGCTTTTTCCTACGATATATACAAGGATAAAGTTGATTACATTTTCAAGCGCTGTGGTCTAGATTAGTTCACACGGGAATAGTCTTTTGTCGCGATGGGATCCGTATTGGGGGAGGCACTAGAATGTATTATGAAGTAGAGGACAAATTCAAAGAGGAATGCGGTGTTTTCGGTATTTATTTAAACAACCCCGAAAACATCACCGATGCAGCCCGTTCAACTTTCTATGGCCTTTATGCTTTGCAGCACCGTGGTCAGGAGAGCGCAGGTATTGCCGTATCCGATGGCAAAAGCATTCAACTGTATAAAGGCATGGGACTAGTTTCTGATGTTTTTACACCTGATGAGATTGACAACATGCATGGTCATATGGCTATAGGGCATGTACGCTACTCAACCACTGGTGAGAGCGGATTAGTCAATGCCCAGCCTTTAGTTTTCCATTACTTGCAGGGTATGGTAGCTTTAGCCCACAACGGCAATCTTACCAATAATGCCGCCCTGAGAAAAAGACTGGCCACTTATGGTTCGATTTTCCAGACTACTACCGACACCGAGATAGTAGCCAATCTTCTAGCCCGCTATGCTCAGGATAAGATGGAAGATGCTCTGGCTAAATGCATGATAGACTTAAAAGGCGCCTATGCTTTGGTGATTATGACGGAGGATACCCTGGTAGGAATGCGGGATCCTATGGGAATCAGACCGCTCTGTCTGGGTGAGCTGAACGGCAATTACATTCTTTCCTCGGAGTCAGCCGCTCTTGATACTATTGGTGCGGAGTTAGTTAGAGATGTTAGTCCTGGTGAAATAGTGGTGATTAACCAGAACGGGGTGCAGTTTAAGCAGGTGATTAATTCTCCCGGCCGGGCTCATTGTATTTTCGAATATATCTATTTTGCTCGTCCTGACAGTACCATTGACGGCATAAACGTGTACCGCAGCCGTCGTAAAATGGGCCAGCAGCTGGCCAAAGAGTGCCAGGATTTAGATGTGGATTTAGTTATTTCGGTGCCAGATTCTGGCACTGCGGCTGCTTTGGGCTTTGCCGAGGAAGCCGGTATTCCATTTGAAGAAGGATTAATGAAAAACCGCTATGTGGGCCGGACCTTCATTCAGCCCACCCAAAAGATGCGGGAGTTGGGGGTTAGGTTGAAGTTAAACGCTATTGCTGAAATTGTACGGGGCAAGCGCATAGTAATGGTGGATGATTCAATTGTACGGGGAACTACCAGTAAGAAAATTATTCAGATGCTGCGCCTGGCTGGTGCCACTGAAGTGCATATGGCAGTAGCTTCCCCTCCTACTAAATACCCATGCTATTATGGCATAGACACTTCTCGCCAGGAGGAACTGATTGCTAATATTATGGACACTGACGAAATCAAAGATTTTATCGGAGCCGATAGTCTTCACTATATCAGTATGGAAGGCATGCTTGAGGCCTTAAAGCAAGACGGGCTCAGCTTCTGCGCTGCCTGTTTCAGTGGTTCTTATCCGGTGCAGAGTGGAGAGTGAAAAGGCCGGCTTTAACTATAGTTACCAACCCAGAAAACAAAGGAGGTCAATCATGAACAACGATAGCCTGGATTATAAACAGGCAGGCGTAGACATTGATGCTGCTAATCGTTCCGTGGAACTTATCAAGCAGTGGGTGGAAAAAACCCATCGTCCGGGAGTGTTGTCAGGAATCGGCGGATTTGGCGGCTTTTTTGCCCTGGACACCAGTCGTTATGCTGAGCCGGTATTGGTTTCCGGAACTGATGGAGTAGGAACCAAGTTAAAAATTGCGCAAATGATGGATATTCACCACACCGTAGGCATTGACCTGGTAGCCATGTGTGTAAATGACATTCTGGTGCATGGTGCAGAACCATTGTTTTTCCTGGATTATATTGCGGTAGGCAAGCTAAAGCCCTCTTTAGTTGAACAACTGGTGCAGGGTGTCAGTGAAGGATGCCTTCAAGCTGGCTGTGCTTTAATTGGGGGAGAAACTGCTGAAATGCCTGGTTTCTATAATGAAGATGAATATGATCTGGCTGGTTTTGCGGTAGGAGTTGTAGAACGTTCGCGCCTCCTGACCGGGCAAAATGTAGAGGAAGGTGATCTGTTAATAGGATTGCCTTCATCAGGAGTTCATTCTAATGGCTATTCCTTGGCAAGAAAAGCGCTTCTGGAGCGAGCCGGATTAAAACTCGAGCAGTACAGTTCTGAGCTGGGTAAAACCATCGGTGAGGAACTGCTTACTCCTACCCGTATTTACGTTAAACCCATTTTGAAGCTATTGCAGCATACTGAAATCAAAGCTATGGCTCACATAACCGGTGGAGGTATAGTTGAAAACCTGCAGCGCAGCCTGCCCACCCATTTAGGTGCCCAAATTGATTCAGCTTCCCTGCCGGTTTTACCTGTCTTTGATTTAATTGCCCATGCAGGCCAAATCGATAAACAGGAGATGTACCGGACCTTTAATATGGGAATTGGTTTTATTGTCATCGCTTCAGCACATTATTCGGATAACGCGTTAAAGTGCTTGCGTGATGAAGGAGAAAACCCTATAGTTATAGGAAGAGTATGCCAGCAAGGTGAAGGGGTTGTGATTAAATGATACAGATTCATCCTGCCGGCAGATTAAAACTGGCTATTTTGGCTTCCGGCCGGGGCAGCAATTTTGATGCTATCTACCAGGCTATCCAGGACGGCCGCCTCAATGCTGATATCCAGGTCCTAATTAGTGACAAATCCCAGTCCATGGCTTTGCAAAAAGCCCGACAGCGTGATATTCCCGCCTATTTTTTAGATCCGGGTGCATTTGCCCGCCAAACCGATTATGAAAAAGAAATGGTTGGCCTGCTCCGGAAGCATCAGGTGGAAATAGTGGTTTTGGCTGGGTATATGCGCTTGGTGGGCCAGGTAATGCTGGAAGAGTATCCCCATCGCATTGTCAATATACATCCTGCTCTATTGCCGGCTTTTAAGGGTTTGCATGCTCAGCGGCAAGCTTTGGAATACGGAGTTAAATTCAGCGGATGTACGGTACATTTAGTGGATGAAGGAATGGACACCGGACCTATTATTATGCAAAAAGTAGTTCCGGTTTATGATGACGATGACGAGGACCGCTTAACGGAGCGAATCCTAGAACAAGAGCATCAGATCTACTGGCAATCATTGCAGATGCTGGCGGAAGGGAAATTGTATATTCAGGGGCGTCGCATTGTGACCAAACTTTAGTTTAGACGTTAAACATATTTTAATCAGAAGCCAAGGAGGGTATAGAGATGAAACGTGCACTTATCAGCGTATCTAATAAAGAAGGTGTGGTGGAGTTCAGCCGGGGCCTGGCTGAGTTAGGATATGAGATAATTTCCACGGGCGGTACCTATCAGACTATTAAAGAGGCGGGCATACTGGTACGTCAAGTGGCTGATATTACTGGATTTCCGGAAATTTTAGATGGAAGGGTTAAAACCCTGCATCCTAAGATCCACGGGGGAATATTGGCCCGCCGCACCCAGGAGCATATAGCTCAATTGGAAGCCAATCAGATCACACCTATAGACATTGTGGCGGTTAATCTCTATCCCTTTCGGGAGACGGTAGCACGTCCCGGAGTTTCTCTGGAGGAAGCCATAGAAAATATAGATATTGGTGGCCCTGCTATGGTCCGGGCTGCTGCTAAAAATCATCAATATGTGGTCATAGTTGTTAATCCAGCCCGCTATGAGCAAGTATTGGCTGAACTGCGCGATTCCGGTACCGTCAGCCAGGAAACCAGGTTCAAGTTGGCCTGTGAGGCCTTTACTCATACGGCTGCTTATGACAGCATGATTTCTTCCTATTTATCCGGTTTAACCGGTGATAAATTTGGGGATACCGTAGTTGTTGGTGGAGAAAAAGTCTACGAGCTGCGTTACGGAGAGAATCCCCATCAACAGGCGGCTTTTTATAGATTATTAACACCAGGTAAAGGTCTGCCAGATGCCCGGCAGCTTAATGGAAAAGAGCTTTCCTATAACAACATTGTGGACACTCAAGCAGCCTGGGATTTGGTTTGTGAATTCAACCAACCAGCCTGCGTTATTATTAAACATACCAATCCATGTGGAGCTGCGGTGGCCACTAATCTGGAAGAAGCCTTTGAAAAAGCCTTTGCCGCTGATTCTCTTTCGGCCTTTGGCGGCATAATTGCCTTAAACGGGAAAGTAGATGCTAATACTGCCCGGAAAATGGCCGAACCATTTATGGAAGTTATTATAGCTCCTGATTATGAAGAAGAGGCTCTGGAAATTTTACGAGCCAAGAAAAACCTGCGGGTGCTGAGCCTGCCTCTCACTGGCAATAAAGGCTGGCGGCTGCGGACGGTGGAGGGTGGCTTTGTAATTCAGGATGATGATTTTGATCCTGAAGAATTGCCTTTACAGGTAGTAACCGTGGCAAAGCCTAAACCAGATCAAATGGATGACCTGGTGTTTGCCTGGAAGGTAGTTAAACATGTGAAATCCAATGCCATAGTGGTAGTAAAAGATGGTGTATCCATTGGTGTGGGAGCCGGGCAGATGAACCGGGTAGGTGCGGCTAGAATTGCTTTGGAACAAGCTGGGGATAAGGCTAGGGGAGCGGTATTGGCATCGGACGCTTTTTTTCCCTTTAAGGATACTGTGGAGCTAGCTGCCCAGTATGGGATTACGGCCATCATCCAGCCAGGTGGTTCAGTCCGTGACCAGGAAAGCATCGATGAATGTAACCAGAGGGGCATAGCCATGATCTTTACGGGAATTCGTCATTTTAGACACTAGAAATCTGATTTCGGGTGTGTCATTGCTGTGAAAATGGATTCGCAATTGTTACCTGTAGAACAGACCACGATGAATGAAAGCATTGCTGGTCAGCTTAAGCAGGAGTATTAGCTGGGCGAGGAGTCTTGGAGCGAGCTGGCTAACACTCCTGCAAAGCTGTGGTTATCGTCGACATAGAGATTGCCACCCCCTGACGGGGTATTCAATGACACGAAAGATGACAGGCTTAAGCTTCTCATTCATCATGAACTGTGTTTTACAGGTGAAAATGTATAGGAGGCTGCAATGGGAAAGAAGGTTTTGGTAGTTGGTCAGGGCGGACGGGAACATGCTCTGGTATGGAAACTCTCTCAGAGCCCCCAGGTGGAAAAAATCTATGCAGCACCTGGTAATCCAGGTATAGCCCAGTCAGCCCAGTGTGTAAATATATCTGCCTCTGATGCAGAAGGCCTGCTGGCTTTTGCCCTGCAGGAAAAAATTGATCTGACTATCGTGGGCCCTGAAGAACCTCTGATGAGAGGTATAGTTGATAGATTTCAGGACCATGGTTTGAAGATATTCGGCCCCAGCGCTCAGGCGGCTCGTTTGGAAGGCAGCAAAGTATTCAGCAAAAATCTCATGTATAAGTATAATATACCCACTGCTGCTTATAAGGTATTTAACGAGCCAAAGGCCGCCGCCCAATTTGCCTGCTCTTTTACCGATCGGGGGCAACCGGTAGTTATTAAAGCAGATGGCCTGGCGGCTGGCAAGGGAGTAATTATTGCCACCACCAGCCAGGAGGCTCGCCAGGCTGTTGACGAAATAATGCGAGAAAAGGTTTTTGGTGAAGCGGGGAAGAGTATAGTCATTGAAGAGTTTTTACAGGGTGAGGAAGTCAGTGTGTTTGCTCTGGCTGATGGGCATAAAGCAGTAACCCTAGTAGCTGCTCAGGATCACAAGAGGGTATTTGATAATGACCAAGGCCCCAATACTGGCGGTATGGGTGCTTATACCCATCCCCCCGTATTTACCAGCGAGCTGCGGGAGATAGTTGACCGTACCATTTTGCAGCCTACAGTGCAGGCCATGGCCCAGGAGGGATGTCCTTACCGGGGAGTACTGTATGCGGGTTTAATGATTACCCCTAATGGTCCCAAGGTTTTAGAATTCAATGCTCGGTTTGGGGATCCAGAGACCCAGGTAATTATGCCGATACTGGAAGGAGATGTGCTGCCCCTTTTCGAAGCTGTAGCCGACGGGGATTTGAGCTCTGTTAAGCTTACAGTCCGACCGGACTACTGTGTTTGTGTAATCTTAGCTTCTGGGGGCTATCCTGGAAAGTATGATCAGGGATACCCTATTAAGGGCTTGGAAAGTCTTTCCGAAACCACTCTGGTATTCCACGCGGGAACAGCCATAAAAGATGGGCAGTTGGTAACTAACGGCGGCCGAGTGATGGCCATAACCTCCCGGGCAAAATCTATGGAGGATGCTCTGAACGATGTATATAACCAGGTAGAAAAAATCAGTTTCACTGATATGCATTACCGAACTGATATTGGCAAACGTGCTCTAAACAGGGGGAAATAGTACTGCCGATTTGTAGGCCTTAGCGGCTATCAATAAGGGGGAATGATAGTTATGGTTACGCTAACCCAAGTAAAAGACAGTGTCTTGGTGCAGCAGTACATGAAAATGGGTAATGAATTCATCGGTAATATGGGGGCTATAGAGCACAATATTGAGCATGCGGAGCTGACATCCGAGCTATGTCGTGATATTCTCATAACCCTTGGTTATCCTGATAGAGAAGCAGAATTAGGGGCTATAGCGGGTTACTTGCACGATATTGGTAATCTGGTTAATCGCTATGGGCATGGTATGTCAGGTGCCTTGATAGCCTTTAACATATTACTGGATATGGGAATGGATCCTGCGGAAATCGCTACTATCATGGGGGCTATAGGCAATCATGAGGAACAAGCCGGGGGGCACTGTGTAAATAATGTGGCGGCAGCTTTGATTTTAGCGGATAAATCCGATGTCCATCGCTCCCGGGTCCGCAAGGGGGATTTTGCTGCATTTACTTCCCGGGATCGGGTAAATTATGCGGTAACTGAATCAGGTATTAATGTAGATGCCGCTAATAAGAGGATAACCATGTCTATAACTATAGATACCAGTGTCTGTTCGGTAATGGAGTATTTTGAAATTTTCCTGACTAAAATGCTTATGAGCCGGCGGGCAGCCCAACACCTAGGCTGCGAGTTCGAATTACTCATAAATGACTATAAACTTCTGTAGTTAGAGGGGAGGAAAAGTCATGAGCTTTGCACCCCATTGGAAGGACGAAAACACTGACTATCTAGTTGAAGTGCTGCTGAGCTTGCAGGATGAAGATGATGCTTATCGACTGCTGGATGACCTATGTACTATCAGTGAAATTAAGGCATTGGCACAGCGCCTACAAGTAGCACGTATGCTGTTTAAAGACGTAACCTATAACACTATTGCTGCCAACACTGGGGCTAGTACAGCTACTATTAGCCGGGTCAAGCGCTGCTTGAATTATGGAGCAGGTGGCTATCAAAAGGTGCTCCGGCGATTAAAAGAGGAGAGCTGAGATGAATAAGCGGGAAATACCTAAAGGACTGCGAGATCTCCTGCCGGATGAAGTCGCCGTAAAAAGAAGTATGGAACAGAAGGCTGCTGCCCTGTTTACCAGTTACGGATATCGGGAAGTGGTTACCCCTACTTTCGAATACCTGGATGTGGTTGAGGCCGGGACAGGAGGCGATATTCGCAAAGAGCTGTTCATGTTTATGGATCGGGAAGGGGGCATATTGTGCTTACGCCCTGAAATGACCGTGTCTATTGCCCGACTAGCTGCCACCCATATGCAGGATGAAAATTTTCCCCAACGCCTTTATTACATGTGCAATGTCTTTCGCCATGTACAACCTCAGCGTGCTCAATATCGTGAGTTTTGGCAGTTGGGTATTGAATTATTAGGAGCTTCAGGTATTTGGGCTGACGCCGAAGTCATTACCATTGCTGCTAAGACCCTGGGCGAGATGGGTCTCATCGATTTTAAGATCAGTTTGAATCAAATTGCCATTTTTAATAGCCTCTTAAATGACAGTGGGCTAAAAGAAGAAGACCAAAATCGGATCCGTAATCTGGTGGAGAGAAAAGATTTGGTAGAATTGTCCCGGGTCCTGGAGAGGCTGGATATTAAAGATGCTATTAAAGAAAGCATTGCCTTGATGCCAGTGTTGCATGGGGGCTTGGAAGTAATAAACCGGATACCTTACGCTGAACATAATCGTCAGGCTGCCGAAGCCATAGGAGAACTGGAAAAGATCTATCAAGCTTTAAAACTCTGCGGTGTTATTGATCATATTGTATTAGACCTGGGAGTTTTGCGCGGTCTGGATTATTATACCGGGGTAGTTTTTGAAGGATATTCTCCCGACCTGGGATATGGTCTGTTGGGAGGGGGACGTTATGATAACCTGATGGGGCATTTTGGCTTCCCCCGGCCCGCTACCGGGTTTGCCCTGGGCTTGGATCGCCTGGCTTTGGTGATTGACCGCCCTCAGGAATTACCGCGCCGCTTTTTGGTAGGGGGAACAGATTTTGCGGCCGTAGTGGCTGAGGCGGACCGGCTACGCCAGCAGGGGTGCATCGTGGAAATGGATGTAGAGGGCGGCAGTAAAGAACAATTGCAGAACAAACTGCAAGGCCGCAGAGACTATCATCTCATCTATCTGGGAGAAGATTAAGGAGGTGAACCCCTATGGCCGATTATTTAACCATTGCTCTGTCCAAAGGCAATCTCCTCAAACCTACTTTAGAGATGTTTTCAGCAGTAGGGCTGCCCACTGACGGAGTAGATGAGGACAGCCGCAACATGGTGTTTTCCTATGAAGAACCGACCATAAAATATATTATGTGCCGCCCCACTGATGTTCCCACCTATGTAGAACAAGGAGCGGCTGACCTGGGGATAGTAGGCAAAGATGTCATAGAGGAACAGTCCCGGGATGTTTTCGAACTGGTGGATTTAGGATATGGATACTGTCGTTTTGTAGTAGCTGGTCCGGAAAAATATAAGGGAACAGCGATAAAGGGATTCAATTACAAGCGGGCCGCCACCAAATTTCCAGTGGTAGCAGAGCGATTTTTTCGCAGCCAGGGTTTGCAGGTGGAAATCATAAAACTCCATGGCAATATAGAACTAGCTCCCATTATGGGGTTGGCCGATATTATTGTCGATATAGTATCAACAGGAAGGACTCTGCGGGAAAACAACCTGGTGGAACTGGTGAATATCATGGACTCTACTACCCGCTTGATTTGCAACAGGGTCAGCTACCGTACCAAACATGAACAGATACAACCTCTGGTAGAATTGATACAAAAAACGGTGAAAAGAGGGATGACCTCATGAAACTAAGAAGAATTGAAGCCGATAGTCCAGAACTGGAACAATTTATTGAAGGCACCTATACCGATCAAAAACAATTTGAAGGACAGGTGGCTAATATTGCTGAAGAAGTTAGAAAACGGGGCGACCTGGCCATATTTGACCTTACAGCCAAATATGACGGCGCTTCTATAGATCACAGTAATTTTATGGTTTCCGATGAGGAAATAGAAAAAGCTTATGATTTGGTGGATGATGAATACCTGCATGCTCTGCGGGAGGCCATAGATAATATATACCAATTTCATCATCGCCAACTGCGCAATTCCTGGATGGAACCTGATGAAAAAGGTAATATTCTGGGACAGATTTATAGACCCTTGAACCGGGTGGGCATATATGTACCGGGTGGAACTGCTGCTTATCCCTCTTCTGTACTTATGAATGCCATTCCCGCTCAAGTAGCTGGTGTAAAAGAAATAGCCATGGTAACCCCACCCGCCCAAGACGGCAGCCTCAACCCTTATACCCTGGTAGCGGCAGCTGAACTGGGCTTGGAAGAAATATATAAAATGGGTGGAGCTCAGGCGGTGTTCGCTTTAGCCTGGGGAACAGATACGGTTCCTAAAGTGGATCTTATCAGCGGGCCGGGAAATATTTATGTAACCCTGGCTAAGAAAATGGTCTACGGTGATGTAAATATAGACATGTTAGCAGGTCCTAGTGAGATCCTCATAATTGCCGATGAAAGTGCTAACCCAGTCTATTTAGCTGCTGACCTGATGTCCCAGGCGGAACACGATCCTTTAGCCCGTAGCATTCTGGTAACAGATGATGGGAGTTTGATACCGCAAGTGGAAGCTGAGTTGCAGCGGCAGGTGGACTCCTTACCTCGTCGTGATGTTATCGAGAAAGCTATTAATACATATGGAGCGGCCATAGTAACCGAGAGTCTGGCAGAAAGCTGCCGGATTGCTAATATGATTGCTCCTGAGCATTTGGAAATAATGGTAGATAAGCCTTTTGAAATACTGCATCTAATCGAAAATGCCGGTGCCATATTTATGGGACATCATACCCCGGAACCGGTAGGTGATTACTTTGCCGGTCCTAATCATATCCTGCCCACCGGTGGAACAGCTCGTTTTTATTCTCCAGTAACTGTGGATACTTTCCGCAAAGCCTCCAGTTTGCTCTGCTACTCTCCAGCGGGACTTCTGGAAAGTGCGGATAAAATCATTAAACTAGCTACAGTAGAGGGGTTAACAGCTCATGCCAATTCTATCAAAGTGAGAAAGGAGAAGGCCGATGAGTGATGAGATCAGAAGTGCGGATATCCAAAGGAAAACCACGGAAACCGAAGTACTGCTCCAAATAGGGCTAGACGGTACCGGACGTCATCAAATTGACACGGAAATCCCTTTTCTCAGTCATTTGCTCACTTTGTTTGCGGTGCACAGCCTGTGTGACTTAAAAATCACGGCACGGGGAGATATTGAGGTTGACGATCATCACAGTGTAGAGGACATTGGTATTTGTTTGGGACAGGGCATTAAACAGGCTTTGGGAGACAAATGGGGCATTAACCGTTATGGTGAAGCTACCGTACCCATGGATGAAGCTCTGGTTCGCGCTGTTGTTGATTTATCAGGCCGGCCTTATCTGGTATACAATGCCGATCTGCCGCAGAAAAAGATAGGCGGTCTTTCTACTGAAAACGTGAGGGAGTTTTTTTATGCTGCTGCCGTGGCCGCTGGTATGAATCTGCACATAGATGTCATACGCGGTGAAAACTCCCACCATATAATAGAAGCTATTTTCAAGGCTTTTGCTCGGGCTTTTAGGGAAGCCATTGAGATAGAGCCGCGTATTGAGGGAGTCTGGTCCTCCAAAGGCAGCCTGTAATAAACCAGGAGGTATTGAACTGCTTGATTGCCATTATTAATTATGGCCTAGGAAACCTGGCCAGTGTACAAAACGCCTTCCGCCAAGTAGGTCATCCAAGTCTGGTAACTGATCAGCCGGAACAGATCCTCCGGTCTGAAAGAGTAGTTTTACCTGGGGTGGGGGCCTTTGCTGATGGTATGAACAGTCTGATAAAAACTGGTTTAATAGATGTGGTATATGAAGTAGTACATAGGGGAATTCCTCTGCTGGGTATATGTTTAGGTATGCAGATGTTTTTTCCCACCAGTGAAGAAGCAGGAATGCATAAGGGGTTAGGTTTAATTCCTGGTAGGGTAAGGCGTTTCCAGTTGCCGAGTCCATATAAGGTGCCGCATATGGGTTGGAACCAAATTACACCAGTGGGAAACAGTAAGCTGTTTAAGGATATCCCTGCCGGCAGCTATGTATATTTCGCCCATTCATTTTATACTGAACCTCAGGACAGCTATGTAAGATCTGCTACCACCGATTATGGAATTGGTTTTACCTGTGCCGTTGCAAAAGGCAGCATTTTGGGAGTCCAGTTCCACCCGGAAAAATCTGGCTTAGTAGGACTTACAATGCTCCGCAATTTTAAGGAGTTGAAACTATGATTATATTTCCAGCCATAGATTTGAAAGATGGTCAGTGTGTTCGGCTAGTCCAAGGCAAAGCAGACCAGCAGACTGTCTATTCCAGTACTCCTGCTGACGTAGCCCGCAGCTTTCAGCGGCTTGGAGCTCGCTGGCTGCATATTGTAGATTTGGACGGAGCTTTTCAGGGTAAACCCAGCAACATTAAAGCCATTGAAGCTATTGCAGATGCAGTGACCATACCTTTTCAGGTAGGCGGGGGGCTGCGCAGCCAAAGTGATGTAGAAAGGCTTTTGAAGGCAGGAGCCAGCCGGGTTATAATAGGAACTCGAGCGGTAGAAGGACCTGATTTTGTTAAACAATTACTTGATGAGTTTGGCAACGAGAAGATAGTGCTGGGATTGGACGCCAAAGATGGGAAAGTAGCGGTTAAGGGATGGGTAGAAACGGTCGAGTTAACCGCGGTAGATTTGGGAAAACAGATGAAGGAGTTAGGTATACGGACTGCGGTGTATACGGATGTATCCCGGGATGGACTTTTAGCTGGACCGAATTTAGAGATGACCCGACAGGTAGCGATAGAAACTGGATTATTTATTATAGCTTCGGGAGGAATTTCCTCTGTGGAGCATATCAGGTCTATAAAGGCAATGGAAAGCCATGGGGTAGCAGGAGCTATTATCGGCAAAGCCCTTTATGAAGGTAAAATTAGTGTGGCTCAAGCCCTGGAAGCGGCTAATGGAAAGTGATGTGATAGTGAAATGCTGGCGAAGAGAATTATTCCCTGTCTAGATGTTTATAACGGACGGGTGGTTAAAGGTATAAATTTCATGAACCTTCGGGATGCAGGTGATCCCGTAGAGCTGGCCTCCTTTTATGATCAGGAAGGAGCCGATGAACTGGTGTTTTTGGATATAAGTGCCTCCCATGAAGGACGCAAAACCATGGTTGAGGTGGTGCGTCGCACAGCGGAACAAGTGTTTATACCCTTTGCGGTGGGAGGAGGCATCAGCACTGTTGATGATATTCGCAGTCTGCTGATGGCTGGGGCTGACAAAGTATCCGTCAATTCAGCCGCCGTAAAAGATCCATCCATAATTACCGAAGGGGCCCGCCAATTCGGCAGCCAATGCATGGTGGTAGCTATTGATGCACGCAAGAATGGATCATCTTATCAGGTATACATCAACGGAGGACGGATTGACACAGGCAAAGATGCTCTGGAATGGGCTCAGGAGGCTGAGCACCGCGGGGCTGGTGAAATCCTCTTGACCAGCATGGATAAGGATGGGACCAAAGATGGATATGATTTGGAGCTTACCGCTATGATCAGCGATCAGGTGGAGATTCCCGTTATAGCCTCTGGAGGAGCAGGTAATCTGGACCACCTATATCAGGCGGTTACCATCGGCCGGGCTGATGCAGTGTTATGCGCTTCCATTTTTCATTACCGGGAATATACCATTAAGGAAGCTAAGCAGTATTTGCGTGAAAAAGGAGTATCGGTGCGCTTATGAAGCAACTTAAGTTTAATGAGCAGGGGTTGATTCCAGCCATTGTTCAAGATGTTAATTCCGGGCAGGTATTAATGATGGCTTACATGAACCAGGAAGCTCTTGATAAGACTGTGGCTTCCGGGCAAACCTGGTTTTATTCCCGCAGTCGGCAGTGTTTGTGGAAGAAGGGGGAAACCTCCGGCAATATTCAAGCTGTGCAGGAAATCCGCTATGATTGTGACCAGGATACTCTGCTAGTATTGGTAGAACAAACCGGAGCCGCCTGCCACACGGGGCATTATTCCTGCTTTTATCGTACTCTGGATGGGCAGGAAAAAGAGCCCGCTTTATTTGATGCCGCCCAGGTTTATCAAGGTAAAGAAGGTCCGGCTATTTTGCTAGAATTAATGGAGGTTATCCGCCAGCGGCAAAAGGATAGACCCGAAGGCTCCTATACCACCTATCTGTTTAATGAAGGTATTGATAAAATCCTCAAAAAAGTGGGTGAGGAATCCGCTGAGGTTATAATTGCCGCCAAAAACCCGGACAACTCAGAATTGATTTATGAAGTCGGCGATATGATATACCATTTGCTAGTGCTTTTAGTGGAGAAGGGCGTTGATATAACCGAAATCTTTGCCGAGCTGCGCTCCCGCCGCTAGAAAATTATACAGGTGAGCACGGGAACCTGCCCCTGCTAATTCGGTGAGGTTCTGTTTCGCCAAAGGGGGTAGGGGGCGATGCCCACATGCCTCGCAATTATCACCTTGGTACAGACCACGATGAATGAAAGCATTGCTGGTCGGCTTAAGCAGGAGTATTAGCCGGCGAGCGACGTACGACGAGCCGTTGCAACAGACGGCGAAACTGAGGGCTGCGAAGCGGAGCGAGAAACAGGAGGTTTCGAGCAGCGAGGACTGAGTGCATGGATGCCGAATTCCGAGCGGTCCGCTTCGCACCGAAGTAAGCCGATGTGTTGCAGGCGAGGAGTCTTGGAGCGAGCTGGCTAATACTCCTGCAAAGCCGTGGTTAGCGTCGACATTGAGATTGCCACACCCCTAACGGGGTTCCAACGACATGTAAGATGATTCCTGAGCTGTCACCGCGAGGGCTATTTTCACAGCAATGTCTATAATGACAGGCTGCCTAAGTATTTAAGGTCTCCCATCCGGTGGGCCTGGATCATACTGTCCGACAGAGTGTACAGTACGTCACCGATATATAAAATGCGGTGAATACTCTTATCACTTCCGCCCCAGTAGTCACCAGCCTTTAGATAGTCATCCGGCTGCAAATGAGTGATGCGTCCTTTGTAAGTAAAGCCCTGGTCATCTACGTGATAAATGTAAGCACCCTGGAAAGCAAAGCTTCCATATCTCAGCTTCGTATCCGAATTATCAATAGCCTCCATTACCGTGACCGGAAAAGCCAACAGGTTTTTCTCCCGGGAGAATAATAGGGCCCGATGATTACGGAGCAACTCCGATTCAGTGCCCCGAACGCCGATTATTTCCAGGTCTTTTTCCACGGGATCGGCCACATTGCTCACATCGAACATTGCTATTTTCATACCCTCATAATAGGCTTGAGTTCCATAGGGGCCTTTAACTTCCGTGGTATCCTTACCAAACCCCATAATGTTGTTTTCATCATAAGGGTGCAGGTAATTGCTGTAGCCAGGTATCTTGAGTTTGCCTAAAACCTTAGGGGACTTGGGCTCCCTTACATCTATGACAAAGAAAGGATCGACCGTCCTAAAGGTGACCATATAAGCTCGGTCTCCCATAAAACGGGTGGAATAAATGATTTCTCCGGGAGCTATATTCTCCACTCTACCTAAAATATTAAGCTGGCTGTCCAGGGTATAGAGGTTGTTGCTGGAAACCGGTTGATTTCTCCACCATTCCTGTCCGGAAGTGGTGGCTATACGTAGAATACCCTGGTATTCATCCATGGAGAATTGGTTGAGAGTACGCCCGGGTACCTCACCGCGAGCTGCATAAGAAAAAGCGCCGTTATTGAGACGGAAGGAGAACAACTGAGTTCTGTCCTGGTCATGCACAGGAAGTGAGCGGTCATATGGAATGGCTTGCATCCGCTGCCAGGGGGTGGCTACATATAGGCTACTGGATGACGCATAAACATTATCAGCACTTCCCAGCACCGTTTCTAGTTGGGCTGGTTGCTGGGGTTGATCCAGACGTAAACCGGCCATGAGTAGATAAGAAGAGTAAATGCTGTCAGGAAAATAGGCAATTTGATCAAGAGGTACAGTATGCATCTGCTCCCCCCGAGCGGAGTCACGGTATAAAGGCAGCAGATCATCTTCAGCCCGGAGGCGGTAGGTCGGTTGATTACTAATTACATAGAGAGCCGAATCGATCCGGCGGGAGGTCAAATAACCGCCTTCTAGCTCCAGTTCCCGAACCTTTTGGGGGGCACTACGATCAGTGATATCATAGATTATCACTTGGGTAGAATGTTTATCAGGATAAATGGGTGGCATTATGCTAAGTTCATTTTCCTGCGGATAAGGAACCCGGTAAGGAGAATAGGAATTGCCTATTACCACCAGGTGATCGTCGGCCACATACATTTCACAAGGGGTAAAATTGTTCTGGTCAAAGCCAATGCGGGCAGCGATTTTCATTTGTGAGGCAGGTAAAGCCTGTATAATAAGAACTTCACTAGTGTCTAACTTAACTTGATAAATATAGCTGCCATCAGTTTTGACCAAATCAGCCTCATCCACTCCCTCTACCTGCACATTGGTAGAGGAAAAATCATCAGCTTTAGCCATTTCCGGAGCGGCAACTGCGACATCTGCTGCGCCTATTGCCATACCCTGAATAGCTGTCCTGCTATACATTATCGTATTCGACCTGGTATCAAGCAGTTCTTTTAAGTGCTGAGCCGAGCGCACCCGTGGCAGCGGATCTACCGGATCCGATTTCTGCTGGCCATCGGCTGTGGCATAGCCCGGCCAAAGGCATAGCCCCACCAAAAGAACCCCGGTTACTATAAGGGCAACCAGATTATTATGCCCAAATCTGCTCATATTTTCTCCCCCTAATTGCTTAACACTTACATTAATTACGTATTAATAAACTATTCTCTTACAGTTATGCCTGGTGTGTGGTTCTTTAGAAGGCAACAAAAATAACTTCCTAATCCATACTGAAAATAGTTATTTAATGGTAAAATACAGTTAAGGAGGAACCGGGTATGCTTGATTACCAGGTAATAATAGTGGCGCTATTGTTTATTTTAGCAGCAGTCTTATTTATACTATGGCGTAAGCAGCGCAGTACCTACAGCAGGGCCACCGGAGTAGGACTTGACTTTATGGACGAAGCCGCTTTTGAACGCTATCTAGCCTTACTGTTTACTCGTATGGGCTATCAAGTCCGCCGGGTTAATTATGCTGATAATGTCAGTACCCTGATGGCTGCAAGAAATGGAGTGAGTTACGTCATCCAAGCCCGCCGCAATCGGCGCAAAGTAGGGATAAGGGCTATTGAAGATGCGATAGCTACTCGGAAACACCTAAAATGTGAAAGAGCCATTGTGGTTACCAATCATTTTTTCAGTAACCAGGCTCGCAAGATTGCTAAAGCCAATCAAGTACTTACCCTGGACCGGCATGATCTCATTAAGGAAATGAAGCGTATGAATATTGGCTGGGACCAAAAAGAACTTTCCTAAGAATTTGGAGAGAAAATAGCAATAGAATATGCATAAAAATAGAGGCTGGTGAAGCCTCTGTTTTTGTCTATGGTGCGGGTGAAGGGACTCGAACCCCCACGCCTCCCGGCACATGATCCTAAGTCATGCACGTCTGCCAGTTCCGTCACACCCGCATAGATACAAAAGTTATTATACTCGCTTCTAGCTTGCTTTTCAACCTGATAAAACTATCCATTGTCAAACAGGAGGTTTTATTTTTGGCAGGTAGCCGGGATTAAAGTGTAGGCAGGGTAATAAAGAACCCAGGATTAGCTGGTTATGTTGGGCAGATGGAGCAGTTCCCTCTTGTGACTGCGCTTTTGACGGTACATTCTGGCATCAGCTAAGCTTAACAATTCTTCGGGGCTATCAGCTTCTTCTGGATAAAAGGCTGCCCCGATGGAAACATGGTTAAAGTGACCCAGATCAACTATGGCGCTGGACAGTCTCTCTATCACGGAGCGGCACATCTGATAACTGATACCGGGTAATATGATGGCAAATTCATCTCCGCCGTAACGGGCTACTATATCACTATCCCTTACGTTCATTTTAATGGTGTCTGCTATTTCTCTGAGAACCCGGTCCCCTTCCAGGTGTCCATAATCATCGTTTAGTTTCTTAAACTCATCCAGGTCTATCATGATAAGACTAAAGGGTTTTGGCAGATTACCAGACTGCATCATATACCGAAGCTGATCCCAAAAATACTGATAGGAATACAAGCCGGTTAAACCATCACGGATAGCGTAAGTGGATAGTATTTGGGTATCGTTGTAGATGAGAATATTTATAAATATGCCGCCTAATAGCAGGCATATGACCATATGTATAAATAATGACCAGTCCAGGGTGGTCGCTACACCTATAAGAAATAGGTTGACGATGGTTACTAGTGATACCGCTGCTAACTTGACAGATACAGGGTATACTGCCTGTACTAGCAGGGGAAGGAACAAGACGAATATGTAGGGGGAATACAGACCTCCGGAATGATAACAAGCTCCGAAGATGAGGAGCTCATCTATTATAAACTCGATATATTGATGGCGGGACAGCCAAGCACATAGGGGTTTAACAAAAAATATTAAAAGTGATACCAACTGGGCCGAGATCAGTACCAAGAGAACTTCCCTGCCGAGGTCCCGATTTATCAGAAAATAACTGAGAAGGAGCGCGCTAGCTAGCACCAGTCTAAATAGAGCTAGAGTACGCTGTTGGAACAGACTGCGTTTACCGCTAATGCCAAAGTTATGACGTACTTTAGGGTAGTGTTTGTAAGCGAACATTTTCTTCTTCCTGTCTTTTTATTCGCTTCTATTCTATACCAGGTCTGGCAAAACTAACAGCAGTATTTTGTCTAAAAGTCCTGTAAATTTTAGGACTTTTTGTAAAATTAGGACTACTGGTTCCTCTCATGATTATCGAGCAAGCTGGCGGGTATTATAGTACCGCTGGTATATTTTTGATTTAGGCGATCGATTACAGAGCTAATATCCGGTCCCGAATTGGCAAAAAGACTCAGTTGTTCATACTCGCTGCCCTGCAAGCGGCCAGCTGTTAAGCCTACTAAACGCAGTGGCTTTCCCTCTTGACCGGACTGTTGGTAAAGCATCCGAGCTACGTCAAATATGGAGCGGCTGTCATTCACAGCAGTTGGGCAAGTTTTACTGCGGCTTAAGGTGTGAAAATCAGGTGTACGCAGCTTAACAGTAATAGTGTGGCTTTTGAGTTGAGCCCTGCGGAGCCGGTAAGCCACTTTCTCTGATAACCTCAGCAGTACCTGCTCGATGGCCAGACTATCACTAACGTTTTTGGGAAAAGTAATCTCATTGCCAATAGACTTGGTTTCTTCGTAAGGAGTCACCGGCCGGTTATCTATACCCTTGGCTAAGCCCAAAATAAAACCTGTGTTGCTGCCTAGCAAAGAGGTTATTAACTGTTCAGGAGCGTCTAACAAATCCTGTACGGTATATATGCCACTGTGGTTTAGACGCTGGGCGCTTACCGAACCGATTCCCCACAGGTTATCCACGGACAAGGTGGGCAGCAGGTCAACCACCATTTGGTCAGTAAATTCCATTATGCCGTCTGGTTTGCAGAGATTGGTAGCCAATTTGGCCAAGAACTTATTGGTGCTGATACCTACGGATATATTTAGACCCAATTCGGATTTGACCCGGTGACGAATATGGTGGCCGATTGCCATGGAACTGCCCCAAATACTATGACTGCCGGATAGGTCTAAAAAGGCTTCGTCTATGGACAGAGCTTCAATTACCGGTGTGTACTCGGCAAGTATATTAAATACTTTACGTGACTCTTCCTGATAGCGTTTCATGTCAGGGGGCAAGAATACCGCCTGGGGGCAAAGCCGGTAGGCTTGACTGGAAGGCATGGCCGAACGAATACCATATTGCCTGGCTTCATAAGAACAGGTAGAAACTACGCCGCGGCTATTGGGAGGAGCTCCTATGACCACCGGTTTTCCTTTTAGTTCAGGGTGGTCGCGCTGCTCAACCGAGGCAAAAAAAGCATCGAGATCACAATGAAGAATATGCATGGGCTCATCTCCGAACATGTGTTTGCATATACTTTATTTTATATGAATTCTTGTGAAAACAAAAGTATTATAACCTCTAAAGATATATCAGAATTAACCAGGCAGGCGGGGTATATTTAATAAGCGGTTGTCATGGGATAAAATCAGCTGTCCGGGTAACTGCTTTATGTTTTGAAGGGGAGTATCTGTATCGGTTAGGGAGTGCTTGCTTATAAAAGCCTCCAGCTGGGAGCGCACTCCGGCATGCCAAAACTGATCATGTCCCGGCCCTTGGCGGAACTTATCCCAGTATTCCCGGGGAATGATATCCCATACATAATCATAGTTAAAGGGGGCATCTCCCCCCAGAATATATGGACCAGATGCTGTAGTTACTTCTACTACCTGGTGCCCGCCGGTATGTTTGCCAGTCAGATGGACCCGCAGGCCAGGCATTATAGTAGTGGTTCCATTAACCAAGTCAAAACAATCCATCAGTGGCAGCCAGTGGGCTGGACAATGGGAGCATTCTTGAGCCGGGGGTAATTGCTGCAAGTATAATAGTTCCTGGGCTTGTACTATAAAACGGGCATGAGGGAATAATCCCATTCCACCAGTATGGTCCCAGTGTAAATGAGTTTGTATTACCAGCTTAATATCAGATGTATGTAACCCATATTTGGCCAAAGCAGCCGGCAGCTCATTTTCCGGCTTCCGCAGGGCAGTTGAATTTATCCCAGGAATCCAGTTACGGTCAAACCCGGTGTCCACCAGCACAGGGGTATGGTCATCTCCTATGACAAGGAAGCAGAAGCTAGGTATGTTCTCTATGTTTGAAAAAACCTCTTGGCTACCAAAACCCACCGTAAAAGCACCATTATATAATGGATAAATCGTGTAGTTCATATTTTTACCTTCAAACCCCACCTATAATTACTTTTTTACCAAAGGATATCATGTTTTCTATGAAAAGACAGCAAAATAATTGCCTATTAATAGTAAGATTAAAGAAATAGCGGGCATAACTCTATTATTCTTGCTATAATTAAAGCGAATATATTCTAAAAGGAGTAAGACGTGCACAACTTTTGGCTAATTACCCCCATCATCCTAGTATTGGGAATAGCTCTATATTTTATTTGGGCTTTTAATAAGCAAAAAAAGCATTATGAGACTAAAAAAGAAATAATGAAAAGCGGCGATCGGGGAGAATATAAGGTTCAAGCCGTTTTAAGGACATTGCAAAAATCCAATTCCCGTTACCGGGTTTACCACAATATTAAGCTGGGGCCAGATCCGGAGCATACCAATGAATATGATACGGTTATAGTGGGGCCCAATGGTATATTTCATATTGAGACTAAGAATTACGGCGGGGAACGCGGGGGTATCATTGATATTGACAGCCGGCAGAATTGGATACTTCACAAAAAAAATGGCTATTCGAAAATAATCGCCAACCCGGTTGGACAAGTAGATTCCCATGAGTACCGATTAAAGGGCTTTTTAAAGAAAGTAGTAGGTGTCCGCAACGTACCTACCCAAGGTATCATCGTGTTGTCTTGTGACAAAATTAAACTGCGCGTTAATAAAGACCTTGGCAGTTCTGTACCCATACTTACCCGTCATGAATTAGTGCCTTATATTCGCAATTATCGCCAGGGAAAAGTAACCCTATATCCGCGTACTATTAAAAAAATTTGCCAGCGTATTGAAGATATGAACTCCACGGCTCAGGCACGCTGAGCCGATTATGTTGAGAACAATAAATGAATGCCAAATGATCCCCGGCCAGGCTTTTTTAACAGGCTGCCCTCAAGAGTTTCAGAAAGTGAGTGAGGATGCGGGCCGTTAACCCCCATATTACCCGATCTTCCCATAAATAAAAGAATTGCGGTAATGTTCCGTTGCGGAAAGGATAGGCTTTACCCTGGGGGATCATCTCAAAAGGAAAATCCTCTGGGGCAGAAACTGAAATCCAGATAGGCTTGTACAAAGGCTCACAGTTAAGTAAAAAATCCAGTGGAACATAGAATATTTCATCCACTTCATCCGGATTGGGAACAATAATCTCAGGCTCAGTTATGTGAGCTAAATAGGGATAAACAATGGCATTAAAGGGACTCACCATTATATCCAGTGGAGTAATAACTTGAATATGTTTAGGCTCTAAGCCCAGCTCTTCACAGGTTTCTCGTATGGCCGCTGCCTGCGGGCTACTGTCTTCGGGTTCTATCTTGCCTCCTGGAAAGGAAATTTCGCCGGGCTGATGGATGAGTTTATCCGCTCGTTTTTGGAAAAGTATACGGTATTGGCCTTCCTGTTCCACCAGGGGCAGAATTACGGCTGATTCAAAATATTCCTCATGCCCTAGTATTTTGGGAATACGTCCCCTTAAACGCTCAATAGCTTTTTTGTACACACCATTACCTCCCATTGGACTCCGATATTATCACCATAGCACTTTTTAACTGTTGGTGGAACCAGTCAATCAAAGAATTCCGGCATAACTACCACCTTAACTGTAAAAACTATACTACCAATAAAGTGCTAGTGGCTTAATATTGGACAGCACCGTATCTTATAGTCTATGGAGGAAACAGTCTACTGCTGAGTGATTTATAAACAAAGGAAACCGCGGCATGGCGCGGTTTCATCGATAATATGAAACTACCTGGATTTGGGAATGAACGTTGCGCAGTCGGTGTCCTGGGTATCACTGGCATGGGGTGGCTGTATTTCTATTTCCGAAGCCATACAGTGATCCCCTTCACCATAATAGTGACAGCTGCTTACTACACATTTCACTCCCTGAAGACCTTGGCTCTGCCTGGATACTCTTCCCTGCAACCTATCTACCTCCTTTATATTAATTCTGACGGTTATGCTGTAACATTACGTAAAATGCTCCAATCTTTTGAACATTACAAAATTAAAAATTTTGTCGATGTATGGAAGTTATTTGATAAAATGTTGCTTATAATATACTTGGCTTCAGAATGAGCTTAGCTGTGACAGAATATTTATCATTCATCGTAGCCTGCACCAGAGATGACACTTGTACTGAACAAAACCTAGTATTTTAGAAAGGAGATATACTCATTGAGCGATATTATTAAGTGGCAGTACCAAGAAAAGCTTATTACGCCTGACGAGGCAGCTAGATTAGTAAAATCGGGGGATCGAGTCTTTTATAGTGAATTTGCCATGTTTCCGGAAGCTCTGGATGAAGCCTTAGCCAAAAGAGTTGATGAACTGCGGGATGTGTGTATTCGCAGTGTCAGTTACACTAAAGTTCCCAAAGTAGTTCAGGCTGATCCTAGCCGTCGACATTTTTGGTTGGAAGACTGGCATATGACCAAAGTGGGGCGAATGCTCCATGATCAGGATTTATGCAATTATATTCCTATAACCTATCACCAGGGTCCGCGTATTACTAAAAAATATGAAAAGGTGGACGTGGCTTTTGTTCAAGTATCTCCACCTGATGCACGGGGTTTCTTTAACCTGGGGCCTTCCAACTCCGTAACCCAGGCTTATATGAGTAAGGCTAAAATCATAGTCGTTGAAGTTAATAACCGGGTTCCCCATTGTTTGGGAGGTAACGGGGAATCGATTCACATCAGCCAGGTTGATTATGTAGTGGAAGGAAAAAACAATCCGTTAATACAGCTTCCCGAAGTAAAACCCACAGAGTGTGATTATAAAATTGCCGACTACATCATGAAGGAAATTGAAGACGGCTGTACTCTCCAGCTGGGAATTGGAGGACTTCCCAATGTTATTGGGGAAAAAATCGCCGACAGTGATTTGATAGATTTAGGGATTCACACCGAAATGTTGGTGGATTCATGTGTGGATATGTATAATGCTGGTCGCATTACCGGCGCCCGTAAAAATATTGATACCTATAAAATGACTTATACTTTTGCCATGGGTACTGACAAGCTGTACAAATTCCTGGACCACAACCCCATATGTGCCTCCTATGGAGTGAATTACACCAATGACCCCCGCATTATCGCCCTGAATGATAAGGTCATTGCCATAAACAGCGCTATCGAAGTGGATCTGTTTACCCAGGTATGCTCGGAAACGGCCGGTACTCGCCATATCTCTGGCACCGGCGGTCAGCTGGATTTCATTTTCGGTGCTTTTGCCTCTCGGAAAGGCAAGGGCTTTATTGCTTTGGCCTCTACTTACACCGATAAAGAAGGTAATATGCATTCCCGCATAAAACCAACTTTGACCCCTGGTTCCGTGGTTACTGTGCCCCGTTCCATAGTTCAATATATAGTGACCGAGTATGGTATAGCTCAGTTGAAAGGCAAATCCACCTGGGAAAGAGCCGAAGCCATGGTCAATCTAGCTCATCCCCAGTTCCGGGACGAGCTGATACAACAAGCCCAGGAAATGAAAATCTGGACCCGCACCAACCGCATACCGTAAGGAAATTTCAATTGCAAAAATAGACTGCGCCACGGGAAGGCGCAGCTTTTTTTTGCAAATAGAACACAATAAATAACTGTGGATACAATTTATACCTTCATGGGGCAAAATGGACTAAATGATGTCTAGCCTTGACAATTCAAGCAACTGTACTATAATGCGTCATAAAGATCCAGTAAATCAATACTTGAGTGTGCTTTGCGTTGCAGTGGGCTATGGAAAGGGGAACCTGAAATGGCTGATTCACAATTAACTAAACGAGCACTGTCTGCAGCGATGAAGGAATTAATGGCTGAGCGCCCCATGGAGAAAATTAGGATAGGCGACATAGTGGAACGATGTAATATGAACCGGCAGAGCTTTTATTACCACTTCAAAGACAAGTATGATTTGGTTAACTGGATTTTTTATACCGAGTTTTTCGCGGATATTCAGCGTTCTTTCCATCGCCCCGGCTGGGAACTAATCGAAAAAATGTGTCAGTTTTTTTATGAAAACCGCACCTTTTACACCAACGCCCTGCAGGTTAAGGGGCAAAACTCTTTCTCTGAGTACTTCCATGAAGTTATGCACCCCCTCATTATGGCTCATTTCAGCGATATTTATGCTGAAGATGAAAATCGTGACTTTTATGCTACCTTTCTTACCGATTCCATTCGGGTAGCTATAACCAGATGGCTATTAGAAGGAGCTAAATGGCCGCCGGAAGAATTTGTGCGCTTAATGAAAACAGCGGTTACTGGGGTGAATCTGGTACTGACCGCAGAACAGGCTGATGACCAGTCTAGTAACTGATTTTAGGCATGGTCTTTTCCATGATAGCCTGCAAGGAATGGGTACGGATGTTAAGTTGTGGCAGGCGATTATCCATAGTTTTGACAGCTATCTGCCCATTTCCCTGGATAGCCAGGAAGCAGTCTTCCACGGAGATAGTGCGATCCACGTGGGCTATTTCATCATAGAAATCAATGATCAAAAAGGGATACCGGGTGGCAGTTTTGGCGGAGGTTATAAAGTTATTGATAAGATTTATATTTTCAGCTTTATTCAATTGCTGGCTGCGTAGCGTAATAAAGCCAACCCCCTTAACGGTCTTAACCAGATTAAGGTAGCGGCTGCTTAAGAGTAATGGTAAGTTGTCATCGTTATATTCACCATAGGTAGCAAACAAACACTTATTCTCCGTTAAAACTTTAGCTGCTTCCAGATAAGATTGTCGTTCGGCCAATGATTGCAGGTGAAGTACTGGTACCGTATTCTTGCTAGCCCCAATCACTCTAGCATTATCCCAGGTGATAGCTGCGGGGGCGGCAAATACAAAAAAGACTCCTTCCTCATTTTCAGACAGCACTGTCAATAAATCAGCCAGTAATTGGGGATTATCTTTAAGAAAAAACATTCCACAATAAATACCTATGGACTCCCCTTCATTAAGCAATTCTCTTAATTCACCTGCTGACAGCATATCTTCAGATTCCTGGCGAAAATCAAATACCAAGGTCCAGGGCACATTGTAGCCGTGTTGCTTTTCATATTCTCGAATTCTTTGAGCTCCATATGTCCAGCAAGTATATGCTAACTTAATTACAATATTTTTCAGTAATTCATGGTCCACATACCTAATCATATTACGGGTTAAATCATACAAGGGGCTGTTCTCATTGCTCAGCATTTGTTGAGCCATACGAAATAAGTCCTCATAAAAACGTCCTTGGGACAGGTTAGAGCCCAAGTCCACCAAATTCCGAATTCCCCTGCGGGTGTTATCCTCTATATCGCGCATACCTTTTTCTATGGCAACTTCAATCATGGCATAAGTTATTTTAGCGCTTTTATCCATTGGAAAGCGTACCACCCTTCCCGGCTGTTACTTACTATATAATAGTACCCTAAACAAACTAAGAAATAGACAAAATTTTATTCTGTCAAAAATTATGACAATTTTCCATAACTGTCGCGCTTTTGGACAACAATTGATTTCTGTCTAAGGAAAAAATTAGCGGCCAATTCTATGCTAATAGATAAGGGTAAAGGTTAGCAAAATGACAGAAATTAAACCATGAAAGCGAGGGGAATTTAAGTGGACAAAAGCATGGGTGAAAGTATTAAAGCTTTTGGTCTTAAAAAGGTGTTAGATTACTTGGATGCTGACCCAGAGAGAAACATTTCTCGAGTAGTTGATTGGCTTATCAAAGTTGCTAAAGATAATGACCATGTAGTTCCCCGGGCACGCAGTGCTAAACAGATGCTGGCTGACCCAAGCAATAATTGGTATCAGCTGGTAAAAAGCCTCTACACTGATATAGATGCGGGAATAAGAAAGAAATTTTTCGAAAATGTACTGGTGAATGCTACGGTTATCGGAACGAAACGCCAAGACAAGATTATGGACAAATACGGGTGTAATGTACCCTGGGCTATTCTGATGGATCCTACCTCTGCTTGTAATCTGCACTGTACGGGCTGTTGGGCAGCAGAATATGGTCATAAGATGAGTCTGGATTACGACACCTTAAACAATATTATCGAACAGGGTAAACAACTGGGAGTGTTTGCCTATCTCTATTCTGGTGGCGAGCCGCTAATACGCAAGCATGACATTATCAAACTGTGCGAAAAACACCCTGACTGCGCTTTTCTGGCTTTTACCAATGGAACTTTGATAGATGAAGCCTTTGCTGATGACATGTTACGGGTAAAAAATTTTGTGCCGGCCATAAGTATAGAAGGTTTTGAAGAAGAAACCGATGCCCGGCGGGGCAGGGGAGCTTATCAAGCGGTGGTAAAAGCCATGGAGCTTCTTAAGTCCCAAAAACTGCCTTTTGGCATTTCCTGCACCTACACCCGCCAAAATACCGAAGTTATCGGCAGTGAAGAATTTATTGACGATATGATTGAAAAAGGAGTGAAGTTTGCCTGGTTCTTTACCTATATACCAGTTGGCTACGGTGCGGTACCAGAATTAATAGCCACTCCTGAACAGCGCGAGTTCATGTATCACCAGATACGTAAATTCCGGGAAACCAAACCAATTTTCACTCTAGATTTCTGGAATGACGGTGAATACTCGGCAGGCTGTATAGCTGGCGGCCGGCGGTATTTGCATATTAATGCCAATGGTGATATTGAACCCTGTGCTTTCATTCATTATTCGGACAGCAATATCTACCATACCACCTTGTTGGAAGCTCTGCAAAGACCGCTTTTCATGCAATACCATAAAGGTCAGCCTTTCAATGACAATCACCTGCGTCCCTGCCCTTTACTGGACAATCCTGAATGCCTGGCTGCTATGGTTGATAATTCGGGTGCCAAATCCACGGAAATAATGCATCCTGAAGATGTGCATGAGCTCTGTGGCCGGTGTAAAGAAGCCGCTGCTGAATGGGCTCCTGTAGCTGGTAGGTTATGGGACGAAATACATGGTTATAATATGCTGGCACAATATGCTAAAGTATAAACAGATTCATCCAATGAAAAAGGAATATTTACCCAAAGCAGACGGACATGGAATGGAGGAGTAACACGTTTGATACCGCATAGTATCGACTATCAAGAGGTGCTCGATAATTTGCAAGTCAATGCCGAGACTGGCCTGAGCAGCGATGAGGCTTCCCGACGTTTAGCAAGTTATGGCGAGAACAAACTACAGGAAAGAAAGAAAAAAAGCAGTTTACAGCGCTTTGCAGAACAGTTTAAAGATGTGATGATTATTATCCTGCTGATTGCCGCAGGTATTTCTTTTTTGGTTTCCTGGTATGAGGGGGAGGGGTTTTTTGAACCACTGTTAATCTTGCTGATTGTGGTGCTTAATGCCATTATAGGGGTGGTTCAAGAAGGTAAAGCGGAAAAAGCCCTGGATGCCTTAAAAAACCTGTCTGCACCTCATGCCCGTGTTATTCGTGACGGGCGAGAGATGGTCATAGAAGCCTCTCAACTGGTGCCGGGAGATATTATCAGCCTGGAAGCCGGTGATTACGTACCCGCTGATGCCCGCCTTATCCGCTCGGCCAGCTTAAAAGCCGAGGAGTCAGCTCTGACCGGGGAATCGGTACCCAGTGAGAAGGATGCCAACACTAAAGTAGCGGATAATGCCCCCTTGGGGGATCGCTTTAATATGGTTTACTCGGGCTGCAGTATTACCTATGGTACTGCCACCGCTGTAGTCACCGCCACGGGAATGAAAACCGAGATGGGCAAAATTGCTGATCTGTTAGATGCCGAAGCAGGCACCCAGACGCCCCTGCAGCACAAATTAGCTATATTAGGCAAGTATATCGGATTCCTGGCTCTGGGTATATGCGGAGTAATTTTCGCAATCGGATTACTGTATGGCATGAAGGTAATGGAAATATTTATGATTGCCGTGGCATTGGCCGTTTCTGCAATTCCCGAAGGATTGCCAGCCATTGTAACCATTGTGCTAGCCATTGGAGTGCAGCGCATGGTGCGGAAAAAAGCCATTATCAGGAAATTGCCCGCCGTGGAAACACTGGGAAGCGCATCAGTTATCTGCTCTGACAAAACCGGTACTCTCACCCAAAACCAGATGACTTTGGTGAAGGCCTTTGCTGCCGAAAATTCCATTCTGGAAGATATAAGCGACCATAATTCAGATCCTATAAAGAAGTTGCTCCAGTACGCTACTTTATGTTCAGATGGAGCCATAGATTTCGAAGAGGGGCAAATTCGCCACATTGGGGATCCTACTGAGACCTCCATCGTCCTGGCCGCTTATAACAACGGCATGCCCAAAAACGAGCTGATGGGATTGTACCCCAGGCTGGCGGAGCTGCCCTTTGATTCTGATCGCAAGCTGATGAGCACAGTTAATGATAT
>CZCB01000817.1_pt1 | contig 35106 bp, 27 predicted proteins | sample 591991 | NCBI WGS metagenome assembly CZCB01 (sample SAMEA3556809, study PRJEB10932) | anaerobic digester metagenome
AGCGGCGCGCGGCCCTTCTGAGCCAGCCGGCCGATATTGATGGGATGAAAACCGTCGACATCCTTATCCAGCGAGATGGTGTTGAGCACCTTTTCTTCGTCCAGGTGGCCGGGGAGCGGCAGCTGCACCAGGACCCCGTGCACATTGGGGTTCATGTTCAGCTCGCAGATCAGGTCTTCGACCTGCTGCTGGGAAGCGTCCGCCGGCAGCTCGTGGCCGAACGAGCGAATCCCGGCCTCCGCGCAGGCTTTCTGCTTGTTGCGCACGTACACCTGCGAGGCAGGGTTCTCCCCAACCAGGACGGTCGCGAGGCCAGGAGGCATCTTTCCAGCGGCAACACGCTGGCTGACCTGCTCCTTTACCCTGGCGCGAATGCTTTCAGCGATTGCCTTTCCGTTGATGTCTTTGGCTGTCATTTTCAATTCCTTTTCATGCTAAACTATTTGATACGGTGGCCGTTGCCCACTTGGGGGATTTAACATGATTATAGCCGCATTCAACAACCAGGCTCTCACGCGAAAGCCCTGCGCTTCCTCCGGAGTGGCAATCGGGTTCGGTTTACGGCGTTTATTCTGGGATATAATCGGACCGTCAGGAGATAAAGCGTCATGAGCAAATTATGCGTTGTAGGAACCGGGTATGTAGGCCTGGTCACAGGGGCCTGTTTTGCTGATCTCGGCAATGAGGTCACCTGCCTGGATGTCGACGAAGAACGAATATCCAAACTCAACCAGTGCGTCATGCCCATTTACGAGCCCGGGCTGGAGCAGCTGGTCTCACAGAATGCCAAAGCCAGACGGCTGCATTTCACCACCGATTACGCCGCCGCCCTCAAGGATGCGGAAATTATTTTCATCGCGGTGGGCACCCCTTCCGGCGTGGACGGCGAAGCGGACCTGCAGTACGTGCGCCAGGCCGCCGAGAACATCGCCGACCTGGTCGATCATGCCGTGATCATCGTCAACAAGTCCACCGTCCCGGTGGGCACCGGCGACTGGGTGGCCGACATCATCAAAAAGCGCCGGGGTGGACGCCCGCTCGAGTTCTCAGTCGTCTCGAACCCCGAGTTCCTGCGCGAAGGCTCGGCCATTCAGGACTTTATGTACCCGGACCGTGTGGTGCTGGGGTCTCTGGATGAAAATGCCGCCGCCAAGGTCGCCGAGCTGTACAGCCCGCTGCGCACGACCGTGCTGATCACCGACCTGCGCACCGCGGAGATGATCAAGTACGCCTCCAATGCCTTCCTGGCCACGCGCATCTCCTTTATTAATGAAATTGCCAACATGTGCGAAGAACTGGGCGCCGACGTGCGCATGGTCGCCCGCGGCATGGGCATGGACAAGCGCATCGGCAGCGCCTTCCTGGACGCCGGGCTGGGCTGGGGCGGTTCCTGCTTCCCCAAGGACGTGAAGGCCCTGGCTCACATGGCCGTGCTCCACGGCACCCACCCACAGCTGCTGCAGGCGGTGATGGAGATCAACCGCAACCAGCGCCGCCGGGTGGTGGTCCGCCTGCGAAAAGCCCTGGGCGGCCTGAACGACCGCGTGATCGGCGTGCTGGGCCTGTCGTTCAAGCCCAACACCGACGATATCCGCGAAGCCCCCGCTCTCGAGGTGATCCACCTGCTGGAAAACGAGGGCGCCATCGTCAAAGCCTACGATCCGCAGGCAATGAAGAACGCCGCCGCGGTGCTCCCGCGGGTTCAGCTGTGCAAGGGGCCGTACGAGGTTGCCGATGGCGCGGACGCGCTGATCCTGGCCACCGAGTGGAACGAGTTCAAGCAGCTGGACTTTGAGAAGATCTACAGCCTGATGCGCACCCCCATCCTGATGGACGGGCGCAACCAGTGGGACGATGTTCGCCTGCGCGCGATGGGCTTCACCTATTTCGGGATCGGCCGCGCCACCAACAACCACACCAATGGAAACGGTTACCCGCCAATCAACGGGTGAGCCTGCCAGCACAGAAATGAAAACTGGAACCTTTTTCAGGCACCAGTTTTTTCTTTATTCAGCCAGCTCCGGCAGCGCTTCGGGGTGATGCTCCCGCAGGTACTGCTTGAGGAACTGCCCGGTGTACGAGTCCGGGTTGCTGCAGATTTCCTCCGGGGTGCCGGTGGCAATCACCCGGCCGCCGCGGTCGCCGCCTTCCGGACCCAGGTCGATGATGTAGTCGGCCACCTTGATGATGTCCAGGTTGTGCTCGATGATCAGCACCGAGTTGCCGTTGTCCACCAGCCGCTGCAGCACCTCGATCAGCTTGTGCACGTCGGCGGCGTGCAAGCCCACCGACGGCTCATCCAGCACGTACAGCGTGCGCCCGGTCGCCCGGCGTGACAGCTCCTTGGCCAGCTTGACGCGCTGCGCCTCACCGCCAGAGAGCGTGGTCCCCGGCTGCCCGATGCGGATGTAGCCCAGGCCCACCTGCTCCAGCAGGCGCAGCTTGTTCACGATGGACGGGAAAGCTTCGAACACCTCGATGGCCCGCTCGACCGTCAGGTCCAGCACCTCGGCGATGTTCAGCCCCTTGAAGCGCACCTGCAGCGTCTCGCGGTTGAACCGGGCGCCGTGGCACACGTCGCAGGGCACGTACACGTCCGGCAGGAACTGCATCTCGATGCGCAGCTGGCCCTGTCCCTGGCAGGCCTCGCAGCGCCCGCCGTGAATGTTAAAGGAGAAGCGGCCGCTCTTGTAGCCGCGCATCTTGGACTCGGGCAGGTCGGCGAACAGCTTGCGGATCTCGTCGAACAGGCCGGTATAGGTGCCCGGATTCGAGCGCGGCGTGCGCCCGATCGGGGACTGGTCAATGTTGATTACCTTGTCCAGATGCTCCAGCCCCTCGATGGAGTCGTGTTCGGCCGGCCAGGTGTGCGCCCCGTTCAGCTCTCGCGCCAGGTGATTGTAGAGCACATCCACCATCAGCGTCGACTTGCCCGACCCGGAGACGCCGGTGATGCACACCAGCTTGCCCAGCGGGATCTTGACGTCCACGTTCTTCAGATTATTTGCCCGGGCGCCGATTATCTTGATGGCCTTGCCGTTACCCAGACGCCGCTGCGCGGGCAGGGGCACCTGCCTTCGTCCGGAGAGGTACGCCCCGGTCAGCGACTTCGAGTTGGCGAGAATGTCGTCGACGGTGCCTTCGGCCACCAGATACCCGCCGTGCTCGCCGGCCCCCGGACCCAGGTCCAGGATCCAATCAGCGGAGCGGATGGTCTCATCGTCATGCTCCACCACCAGCACGGTGTTGCCCAGGTCGCGCAGGCTCTTCAGCGTTGCCAGCAGGCGGCTGTTATCCCGCGGGTGCAGCCCAATGGAAGGCTCGTCCAGCACGTACAGCACGCCCATCAGCCGCGAGCCGATCTGCGTGGCCAGGCGGATGCGCTGCGCCTCACCGCCGGAAAGCGAGCTGGCCGAGCGCTGCAGGGTCAGGTAATCCAGGCCGACGTCGACCAGGAACCCGAGCCGGGACTCGATCTCCTTGAGAATGCGCCCGGCGATGGCCCGCTCGCGAGGGCTGAAGGGTGAATCCGGGCGCTGCAGCGAACGGACCCATTCCAGCGAGTTCAGCACCGGCCAGCGGCTGACCTCGAGGATATTGTGGTTGTCCACCGTCACCGCCAGCGCTTCGGGGCGCAGCCGGTCTCCGTGGCAGGTCGGGCAGGGACGGTCGGTCATGTATTCGGCAATCCGGTTGCGGATGTACTCGGAACCGGTCTCCCGGTAGCGCCGCTCCAGCGAGGGGATGATGCCTTCGAAGGGCGTGGAGATCACCGCCTGGCGGTCATACTTCTCCCAGCGCACCTTGACCCGCTCTTTCCCCGTCCCGTACAGCAGCAGGTCCATCTTATCTTTCGAGAGGCTGCCCACCGGCGCGTCCATGTTGATGTTGTAATGCGCACAGACGGCTTCCAGCTTCTGCCAGTTGTACCCGCCGTTCTCGCGGGAGTTGCCCCATTCCATGGCCACGATTGCGCCGTCGTTCAGCGAACGGTCCTTGTCCGGGATAATCAGGTCAGGGTCGATTTCCAGCTTGCTGCCCAACCCCTGGCAGTCCGGGCAGGCGCCGTGCGGCGTGTTGAACGAGAAGGTGCGCGGCTCGATCTCCTCCAGGCTGATGCCGTGCTCCGGGCAGGAAAGGTGCTCGGAGAACAGCATGTCCTCCGGCGGATCGGCGGACAGGTTGTGCACCGTCACATAGCCCTCACCCACCTTGAGCGCCGTCTCCACCGAGTCGGTCAGGCGGGTGCGGGCGGCCTTGCGCTCTTCCTCGCTCTCTTCGTGCGAGATCACCAGGCGGTCGACCACCGCTTCGATGGTGTGGATCTTGTAGCGGTCCAGGCTGATGTCCTCGTCCAGGCTGTAGACCGTGCCGTCGACGCGCACCCGCACAAACCCGGCCTTGCGGATCTCCTCGAACACGGCCTGGTAAGTGCCTTTGCGTGCACGCACCACCGGAGCCAGGATCAGCAGGCGGCTGCCCTCAGGCAGGTTTTCGATTGCATCGACAATCTCCTGCGCCGACTGCTTGACCACCTCCCGGCCGCAGATCGGGCAGTGCGGGATGCCAACCCGGGCAAAGAGCAGGCGCAGGTAGTCGTATATTTCGGTCACCGTGCCCACGGTGGAGCGTGGATTGCGGGAAGTCGCCTTCTGGTCGATGGACACCGCCGGGGACAGCCCTTCGATGGAGTCCACGTCCGGCTTATCCATCTGCCCCAGGAACTGGCGGGCATAGGCAGACAGCGACTCGACATAGCGGCGCTGGCCTTCCGCGAAAATCGTGTCGAAGGCCAGCGAGCTTTTGCCGGATCCGGACAGTCCGGTCACCACGACCAGTTTGTCACGGGGAATATCCACGGAAATGTTCTTGAGATTGTGTACCCGGGCGCCGACCACCCGAATCATTTCGCGCTGCATAGGCCCATTCCCTCTCCCATAAGATACAAAACGATATTATAGCACAAATGTTTTATTTCCTATTCCATTAAACAGACCGATAATTATACCAGCCCGCCGCCGGAATGGAACCGCGCCGGTGTTGGGCAGCATCCCACTGGCGTTCCAGCCTCTCACCGCCCTGACGCACTGCACCGGCTTTGATCTGGGACCCCATCACACCCGAGGCCCGCATGAAAACCAAATCTTCCGACGGACGAGCTGTCTTTTCCTGGACTCTTTACGACTGGGCGAATTCCGCTTTTGTCACCACCGTGGTGGCGACGGTGTACCCCATCTACTACACCGGTGTGGTTTCGAGCCACCTGCCGGCCCACATCGCCACCTCGAACTGGGGGCTGATCACCGCCGCAGCGCTGGTGCTGGTCGCCGGGCTGGGACCGGTGCTGGGCGCCATGGCGGATTTCAACGGGCGCAAGAAGCGCTTTTTGCTCCTGTTCGTGGCCCTGGGCGTGGCAGCCACTGCGCTGCTGTACTTCGTGCGCAGCGGCGACGTGCTGATGGGAGCGCTGATTTTCATCCTGGCACAGCTGGGCTTTTCCGGAGCCATCATCTTCTACGATTCACTGCTGCCGCACATCGCCCCGCCGGAAGATATCGACCGCATCTCCTCCCGCGGCTATGCCATGGGCTACGCAGGAGGCGGCCTGCTGCTGGCGGTCAACCTGTGGATGATCCAGACAGCACCCGCCGGTCAGGTGGAGCATATCACCCGGCTGGTCTTTCTCACCGTGGCCGCCTGGTGGCTGATCTTCACCCTGCCGCTGGCCTTCTTCGTGCCCGAACCGGCGCGGCGGGTGCTGCCCCACGAACTGCGCTACAACCCGGTTCAGGCCAGCCTGGGTCGGCTGCGGAATACCTTCTCCGAAATCGGCAAGTACCGCGAGCTGTCGAAGTTCATCTTCGCCTTCTGGCTGTACAACAACGGTATCGGCACCATCATCACCATGGCCACCGCCTACGGCACCGAGCTGGGTTTCGCCCAGACCACGCTGATCGGCACGCTGCTGATGGTGCAGTTCGTGGCCATCCCCTTCTCCCTGCTGTTCGGCTGGCTGGCGAAGCGCCTGGGCGTCAAGCAGTCCATCCTGCTCAGCATCGCCATTTACAGTCTGATCGCCATAGCCGGCTACTTCCTCACGCAGGAATGGCATTTCTGGGCGCTGGGCTTCGCTGTAGCCACCGTACAGGGGGGCAGCCAGGCGCTCAGCCGCTCGCTGTTCGGCCGGCTGGCCCCGCCCAGCCGCTCGGCGGAGTTCTTCAGCTTCTTCAGCATCAGCGAGAAGATCGCCGGCGCGGCCGGTCCGCTGGTGTTTGCTCTAGTCGGCCGCTGGATGGGCGGCAGCCGGCTCAGCATCGTCTCGCTGATCCTCTTCTTCATCGCCGGCGGGCTGCTGCTCTCGCGGGTGAACGTCGAGGAGGGCATCCGCGTTGCCGAGAGCGAGGAGGCCGGGCTGGTCAGCCAGGCCGTCCCGCTGGCGGGGGCTGACTGAATCGCCGGCATCCTCCCGGTGTGAGCCAAACTGAAGGTAATCGGTCTGCCCGTTCCCGAGCAGGCCCATCACGAAGTGGTACAGCGCGTACAGCTCCAGCGCGAAGGGCAGGTACCCGCCGTACCCGGGCAGCGGCATTTCAAAAATGCGGGCGAAATCCACCCCGGGCACGTGGTAGATCCACTTGGGGTAGGCGTAATAATTCCACAGCTCCCAGAAAAAGCCGGTCAGCAGCACCCCGGCGAACAGGCTGACCACCCGCCGCCAGTCGCCGTGCTGCGTATCGTCTGCCAACGAGCGGTTGCCCAGCCAGACGTTGACCGGCTCCAGGATGAAGTATACCGACAGCCAGACAAAGGGGAAGAAGTAGCGCGGCCAGGCCAGCAGCAGCGCCAGCATCACCCAGCCGGTGACGAAGAACCCGACCGTGGTGGGCCGGTCCTTGCGGATGACCAGCCAGGGCTTCATCCGGCGGACCCAGCCCATGCCCGAAAACCATTCTGCTGCGCCGAACACCGCCGGCATGACCACCGAAAAGCACAGGCTGGCGTTGAGGAAGTAGGCCATAGGGGAGAAGTTCTCCGCGCCCAGGTATTCCCAGTTTTGCACCCGCAGATTGATCGCCTCAAACAGCCACCAGGCCGGAGAGGCCACCAGGAACAGCCCCACATAGGCTTTGCGGCTGCGCGCCAGCAGCGAGGTGCCACTCTGGCGCAGCGCCAGCGCATCCATTACCAGTGAATACCCCAGCCAGAGCGGGAAGAAGGCCACCGTGGTGCGCAGGCCCCCCATCAGCCAGTTGACCGGCCAGAACACGGCGATCAGCGCCAGGCCAATCCACCCGTGCCGGGGCAGCGGGCGGAGCGCCCTCCTGGCTCCGGTTTCGGTGGAGACAGACTGATCCATGCTTCACCTCCCATTACCTCTATTCGCCCTGCTCCATGCCCTCCTATTGTAGAACGAAACAGGCGCGGTGCACCGGATAAAAAACGCCCGACTTGTTGGGTCGGGCGTTGATTACGAAGAGTAAGAGCTAGTCAGTCAGCTGGTACAGCTCGACCAGCACGCCGCCGGCGCTCTTGGGATGCACAAAGGCCATCTTGCGGCCGGGCAGCACCTGGGGAGTCTCGTTGATCAGGCGCACACCTTTGGCTTTGAGCTGCTCCAGCATGCCCTCGATGTCATCCACTTCCAGGCACAGGTGGTGCATGCCCCCGCCGCGCTCGGCGACAAACTTCGCCAGGCCGGAGTCTTCCGTCGTCGGGCGGACCAGTTCCACCTCGCTGCCGCCCACCGGCAGGAAGACCACCTGCGACTTCTGCGAAGGCACGTCTTCAATGTGGTCCACATCCAGGCCCAGCGCGTCGTGCCAGAAGCCCAGCGACTCATCCACGTCTTTGATGGCAATGGCCACATGGTTGATTTTGGTTACTTTTGCCATTTCTTCACCCTCTCGTGATCACAGCCAGGCGGGCGGCTGGTATTCGCCCCACACCTGACGCAGCACCCCGCAGATTTCTCCCAGGGTGATGTCGTTTTCGACACACTCGATGAACAGCGGCATCAGGTTTTCCTCGGTCTTGGCCGCCGATTCCAGCCGGGAGAGCAGTTCGCTGACCCGGACATTGTCGCGGTTCTCGCGCAGCGCCTTCAGCTGCTTGCGCTGGTGGGCTTCGATCGCCGGGTCTACAGTCAGGGCCTCCAGATCCAGATCCTCTTCCACCTGGAAGGCGTTCAGCCCGACCACCACCTGCTCGCCGCTTTCAATCGCCTTCTGCGCGCGGTAAGCCGAGTCCTGAATTTCTGACTGCATGTAGCCGTTCTCAATTGCTGCCAGCGCCCCGCCCATGGCGTCGATCTTCTCGATATACGCTCTGGCGCGGTTGGCAATTTCATCCGTCAGGTACTCAATCACGTACGAGCCGCCAAGCGGGTCGACAGTGTCCGCCACGCCGGACTCGTGGGCGATGATCTGCTGCGTGCGCAGCGCCACGCGCACCGATTTTTCGGTGGGCAGCCACAGAGCCTCGTCCATGCCGTTGGTATGCAGCGACTGGGTACCGCCCATCACCGCCGCCAGGGCTTGAATGGCTACGCGAACGATGTTGTTCTCCGGCTGCTGGGCTGTCAGCGTTGAACCGCCCGTCTGCGTGTGGAAGCGCAGCATCCAGGAGTGCGGCTTCTTCGCTCCGAAGCGGTTGCGCATGATCTCCGCCCACAGCCGCCGGGCCGCGCGGAACTTGGCCACCTCTTCCAGGAAGTTGTTGTGTGCCGCGAAGAAGAAGGACAGCTGGGAAGCGAAGCTGTCCACCTCCAGCCCGGAGTCGAGGGCCGCCTGCACGTAGGCGATGGCATCCGCCAGGGTAAAGGCCACTTCCTGCACCGCGGTGGACCCGGCCTCGCGAATATGGTAGCCGGAGATGGAAATGGTGTTCCAGCGCGGCACATTGGTCGAGCAGTATTTGAAGATGTCCGTGATCAGGCGCATGGAGGGCTTGGGCGGGAAAATGTAGGTGCCGCGCGCCACGTACTCCTTGAGCACATCGTTCTGGATGGTGCCGCGCAGGTACTTTTCCTCGACGCCCTGCCGCTTCGCGACCGCGATGTACATCGCCAGCAGTACCGCCGCCGGAGCGTTGATGGTCATGCTGGTCGAAACCTTCTCCAGCGGGATGCCGGAGAACAGGATCTCCATGTCCCGCAGCGAGGAAATCGACACGCCGACCTTGCCCACCTCGCCAGCTGCCAGGGAATCGTCCGCGTCGTAGCCGATCTGCGTGGGCAGGTCAAAAGCCACCGACAGGCCCGTCTGGCCCTGCTCCAGCAGGTAGCGGTAGCGGCGGTTGGATTCCTCCGCCGCGGCAAAGCCTGCGTACTGGCGCATCGTCCAGTAGCGGCCGCGGTACATGGTCGGCTGCACCCCGCGGGTGAAGGGATAACTGCCCGGGAAGCCCAGTTTTTCCAGGTAATCGAACTCTTCCTGCGGCAGCGCCACCCGATCCAGCGGGATGCCGGACGGCGTCTCAAACTCGGCTTTTCGCTCGGGGTATTTCGAGATGAGAGGACGTAAGACCTGTTCTTCCCACTGCTTGCGTTCTTCGTCAAAAGCCATATTCAGCCTCGTGCTTGCGGAGAGATATTCCCAGTATACTCGATGGCCTGTTTGAAATAAGAGTGAAATTGTTTATGGTAAACTTTGACAATCATCATATATACGCCCGGGAATGAAGCATGACCCCGTTTTTACAGCTTGTTTTTGTCCTCGCCGTCATCCTGTTCACCGCCAAGCTGGGCGGATATTTGACAACGCTGATCGGCCAGCCGTCCGTCCTGGGGGAGTTGATCGTCGGGCTGATCTTAGGCCCTTCCCTGCTGGACATCACCCACCTCCCCTTCCTCGCCGATACGCATCTAAGCGAAGTGATCACCGAGATCGGTGAACTGGGCGTACTGCTGCTGATGTTCATCGCCGGTCTGGAACTGCACCTGTCCGAGATGGCGCGCAGTGCGCGGGTTTCCGCCCTGGCGGGCACGCTGGGCGTGGTAGTTCCCGTCGGACTGGGCGTTCTGATCGGCCGGATGTTCGGCGTGTCCATGGACAATGCCATCTTCCTCGGGCTGACCATGGGCGCCACGAGCGTCAGCATTTCCGCCCAGACGTTGATGGAGATGCGCGTCCTCCGCAGCCGGGTCGGCCTGGGGCTGCTGGGGGCCGCGGTCTTTGACGATGTCCTGGTAATCCTGATGCTGTCTGGTTTTCTGGCGCTGCAGAGCGGCGGCAGCGGCGCTGAGATCCTGCTTGTGCTGGTGCGCATGCTGGCCTTCTTCGCGTTCTCGGTTGCCTTTGGCCTGTTCGTGCTCCCTGCGCTCAGCCGCCGGGTGCGCAAACTGCCCATCAGCCAGGGGCTGCTGGCATTCAGCCTGGTCATCCTGCTGGTCTACGGCCTTCTGGCTGAGGTGGTCGGCGGAATGGCGGCCATCACCGGCACCTTCGTAGCCGGCCTGATGTTCTCCCGCACCCCGGAAAAAGCTCAAATCCAAGAGGGCATGAACGCACTGGCCTACGGGCTGCTTGTGCCCATCTTCTTCGTTAATATCGGTTTGACCGTCAACCTGAGGACGCTGGAAAGCAGCGCGTTTGTCCTCATGGTGCTGGTAATTATTGGGGCCATCCTGGGCAAGATCCTTGGCTGCGGGCTGGGCGCCAAGGTATCCGGGTTCAGCTACCTGGAATCGCTGCAGCTGGGCATCGGCATGGTCTCGCGCGGCGAAGTCGGCCTGATCGTTGGCAGCGCCGGCCTGGCATCCGGACTGCTCTCCGCCAATGCCTTTTCTGCGGTGATTAGCATGGTGCTGGTCACCACCCTGGTGACGCCGCCTCTGCTGCGCTGGTCCTTCCAGCTGCAGGCGCGCACCGCTGCCGGAGTACAGCCGGCCAACCCGGCCCCGGGAATCGATGAGGATTAGGAGGTGCACCCAATGTTTTTAATCCTGTTTGTGCTTCATGACCCCGACTATCTCGACGATGTGCTGACGGCCTGGGAAGACAGCGGCGTTGGCGGAATCACCATCCTTCCCAGCACTGGGCTGGCGCGCCTGCGCCACCGGCCCGGCCTGCGCGAAGATGCTCCCCTGATGCCCAACCTGGATTACTTCAAGGAACACGCCCAGGCGCTCAACCGCACACTCTTCACCATCGTGGACAGTGATGAAATGGTCGACCGGGTGGTAGCAGCCACCGAACGGGTGGTCGGAAACCTGGAACATCCCAACACGGGCATTCTGAGCGTCATCCCCCTGGACCGCGTGTACGGACTGACCCGCCCGCGGAAAAACGGCAGTTAACTTCGGCCATCAAGCCGCATCCCTCCACTCCTCCAACCTTCTCTCCCACCTGCACGGTCAAAACCGAGAAAATCGATCTGAGAATGAGGGATCTCCGCCCGGCATTCAGCGCTCATTGACGCTGTTCCGGACCTCTGGTAGAATTCGTCCGTTCGAGGCGTTGTACCCTTCGCCTATCCAATCTATTGAAAGGGCTTGATTCCGATGAAAGTACTCCTGGTAAAAGACGTTTACAAACTGGGCCGCGCGGGCGACATCAAGCGTGTCGCGGACGGCTACGGCCGCAATTACCTGATCCCCCAGGGCCTGGCCGTGCTGGCCACCCCCGGTGCGGTCAAGCAGGCTGACAAGATCCGCGAGAAGGCTGCTGCCGAGCGCGCCCTGCTGAACAAGGAAATGAGCGCTGTGGCCGAACGGATCAACGGCGCCATCCTGGCCTTCCCCATGCGGGCTGGCGACACCGGCAAGCTGTACGGCTCCGTCACGCCGCAGATGATCGCTGACGAGCTCAAGCGGACCACCGGCGTTGATGTTGACCGCCGCCAGATAGAAACCCAGCCGATCCGCAATCTGGGTGAGTACACCGCCCACATCCGCCTGACCATGGACCTGGTGCCCGAAATCACCGTGATCGTCCACCGCGAAGGCGAAATCCCCGCCCAGTTGCTCGAGAAGGAAGAGGCCGCCGAAGAGGCTGCTGAAACTGAAACCGAAGCCGAAGCTGAAGCGGTTGAAGAAGCTCCCGAAGCCCCGGCCGAAACCGGTGAAGCAGCGGCTGAGTAACCTTTCCAATTGACCCGATTTCAAACCGGCCTTCCAGCCCGACGGCTGGCGGGCCGGTTTGGTATCCGACCGATTTACAATGGCACCGATCAGCCTTGGCGAACACCTGAAAAAACTGCGTGAGGAACGCGGCATCAGCCTGGAACAGGCCGCGCTGGGCACGCACATCCGGCTGCCTTACCTGCAGGCGCTGGAAGAAGACCAGCGCGAGCTGCTCCCCTCCGCCGTGCAGGGAAAGGGCTTCCTGCGGGTGTACGCCAGCTACCTGGAGGTTCCCGCCCAGCCCCTGCTGGATGCCTGGGACCGGGGCGGCTGGATGGAAGAAACCGTCCTCGCCGACCCGCTGGACGAGCTGCTGGCAAGTGAGGTCCAGCAGACGACTGGTACGGCAGAAGTAACCGTCGAACCCAAACCATCCGCCAGCCCGGCTCCCCTGCCGGAACCCGAAGAAGCCGAAGACGAGGATCTCGAGCTGGACGAATGGGACCTGCCCGGCCAGGAACTGACCCCTTCGGATGAACTCTTCCGGCAGATCGGCGCGGAGCTGCGCCGGCAGCGGGAGTCCATCAGCCTGACGCTGGATGAGGTCGAGCGCTTCACCCGCATCAAGCGCCATTACCTGATCGCGATCGAAGAAGGCCGCATGGATGCGCTGCCTTCGCCGGTTCAGGGGCGCGGCATGCTCAGCAACTACGCCCGCTTCCTGAACATGGACGACGAAGGGCTGCTGCTGCGCTACGCTGAAGGCCTGCAGGCCCGCCGGCTGGAACGCTCGCCGGACCTGACCCCCGCCCCAGGCGCCAAAAAGCGCCGCCCTGCCCGCTGGGTCAACCCGAAGCTGCTCGCCATCCGCCGGGTGATCACCCTGGAAATGGTCCTCGGGGTCACGCTGTTCACCCTGCTGCTCGTATTTGTCATCTGGGAAACCGCCCGCGTGCGCCAGCAGGCCGCCATGGCGTCAGAGGTTACCCCGCCGTCGGTCTCGGAAATGCTGCAGCTGACGGCCACACCCAGCCTGACTCCCACCCTGGAGCCGGAGCGCACCTACACACAGCAGCCGAATGCGCTTCCGGCAGACGCGCTGGAAGCCACCAACCTGGCCATCACAGCCGCTGCCGAGGGCACGCTCCCGGCCAGCAGTGACCCGGTGCAGATTCACGTGATCGCCAACCAGCGCGCCTACCTGCGGGTCATCGCCGACGGGGATGTGGTTTTCAGCGGGCGCACCCGCCCGGGCAGCGCCTATTCCTTCTCGGCGGAAGAGCGCATCGAGCTAGTGACCGGCAACGCCGCCGCTTTGCAGATCTTCTACCAGCAGCAGAATCTGGGCAACCTGGGCGTGGTCGGCCAGGTGCTGTCCATGATCTTCGAACCGGGCCAGATGATCACACCCACGGTCCAGTTCACTCCCACCGCCACGGTCACCCCGACACCCACTGTGACCATCGAACCTACCCGCTCGGAACCGACGGCGACGATTACGCCTTACTTGCCGTGACACTTATGAAAACCAACTCCTTTTACCTGGTATCTCTGGGCTGCGCGAAAAACACCGTCGATTCCACCTCCATGGCCACTCTGCTTGAGGAGGCCGGCTACGCTCCTGCGGATAAGGCCTCTCAGGCTGGCGTGCTGATCGTCAACACCTGCGGGTTCATCCAGCAGGCCCGGGATGAGTCCATCCGCGAGCTGCGCCAGCTGGCGAAGCAGAAAAAGCGCGGCCAGCTGCTCATCGCCGCCGGCTGCATGACCCAGCGCTACCGCCAGCAGGTGGTCGAGCAGGTGCCCGGGATTGACGGCGTGCTCGGCACCCGCCGCTGGATGGATATTCTGGAAGTTGTGCAGTCCTTACGGCAGGAGCACCCCAAAACGCTGTATCACCTGCCGGAGGCCGCCGCGGTCGGGACGGATGAACGCGGCGTGCTCCGCGCCGCGCTGCAGGGCAGCTCCGCTTACCTGAAGATCGCCGACGGCTGCCGCCGCCCCTGTGCATTCTGCTCAATCCCGCTCATCAAGGGAACGCTGGTCAGCCGCCCGCTCGAGACCATCCTCGAAGAAGCCCGCATCCTGCGGGACATGGGCGTGAAGGAGCTGATCCTGATCGCCCAGGACACCACCGACTACGGCCACGATCTGGGCATAAAGGACGGCCTCTCCACCCTGCTGGAACGGCTGGTGCAGGAAGTGCCGGACCTGCCCTGGATCCGCGTGATGTACGCCTACCCGGGCTATGTCACCGACCGGCTGATGGAGGTGATGGCCTCAAGCCCGCAGATCCTGCCCTACCTGGACATCCCCCTGCAGCACGCCGACCGGGAGATGCTCAAGCGCATGCGCCGCCCGGCAAACATGGAGTGGGTCTACCGCACATTGGATAAGATGCGCTCGATGATGCCGGACCTGGCCCTGCGCACCACCTTCATCGTCGGCTACCCGGGCGAGACCGAGGCCGAGTTCAAAACCCTGCTGGACTTCATCCACGAAATCCGCTTCGACCATCTGGGCGCGTTCACCTTCTCCTTCGAGCCCGGCACCGCCAGCGAACCGCTCGGCGACCCCATTCCTCAGGAGGTCAAAGAGCAGCGGCTGGAACAGTTGATGCTGCTCCAGGAGGGTATTTCGCTCCAGCGCAACCAGGGGTTCATCGGCAGGACCCTGCCGGTTCTGGTGGAAGGCTCCAACGACGGCATTTCCGTCGGGCGCTCCTACCGGGACGCGCCGGAAATCGACGGCCTGGTGCTGATCGAGGAAGAGGCTCCGGTGGGCGAAATCGTCCCGGTGCACATCACCGGTGCGCTGGCCCACGATCTGACCGGCGTCATCGCCCGATAACGACCTTCCCCGCCAATCAGGAGGCTCTGGCCACCGCCGTAAGCGCCAGCACCACGATGGACAGCGCGACGTTGGCGTACAGCATGGCCGTTTCGCGCTGCGCCAGCCGCGCCTTCTCCCCGGCCTGCACCTCGCGCCCGGCCGCCTGCAGCAGGCTGAGCCGCTCCATGCGCGGCAGCAGCCCCCAGGTAATGTAGGCGCTGGTCAGCACCATCCCCCCGATGGACAGGTGCTTGAGCAGGATGGCCCAGGCCCAGGTGTTGCCCATCACCAGGAATCCGCTGTAGGACGGGTGGGAGATCATCTGAAACATGCCGGTGCCGAACAGCACCAGCAGGCTGAACCAGCCCACCCGTTGCAGCCGGGCGGTCAGCTCGGACAGCAGCTTCGGGTACTGCTCCCGGTCCAGGGCTTTGCGGGCGGACGGCAGGACCAGGATGGCCATGGTGAATATGCCGCCCACCCAGGCCACCGTCGCCAGCAGGTGCAGCCAGTACGCGGCCGTCAATGCCCACATGGGTGTCTCTTCCATATTGTCTTCTTTACCCCCGTTCGATGCAGGTAATCACTAGCCGGCCGGAGCTTCCTCCGTGGGTGCTTCGGTGGACAACTGGTCGCCGGTATCGGGTGCGGGCTCCGTGGAGGCCTCACCGGTCGGCTGGGACGGGTCCGGCGTTTCGGTCACGGTATTCGGATCCGGTGTGGTGGCCGGCGGCTGCTGCGCCTCGGTTGGCTGCGGAGCGCGGCATTCTTCACCCGCCTTTGTCATGGCATCCTGAACCGCCGCATCCTGCCCGAACAGCAGCGCTTCCTGGTAGGTGGTTTCGGCGTCGCACCACTGGCCCTGGTCACCCAGCCATTTTGCGTAGTTGATCAGGCCAACGCGGTAGCGTTCCGTCGCCGTCATCCCCGAGCCATCGCGCAGCCCCGGGAGAGCCGGGTAGATGTCACCGAACATAGCCACCACCCGCGCCCAGTCATGGTCCCAGTAGCTGGCGGCGGTCAGGTACATGTTCGCCCAGCGGCGGTAATTGATGGCGTCCACATCCAGCGGGCCGATGCGCTCGGCCAGCGTCAGGTCATAGATGCCGCTTTCCAGGCTGCCCTGGAGCAATATTTTATCCACGCCGCGGTGGCGCAGCGCGGTGTAATACATGCCGTCGACATCCACCGGCCGGAAGTTGATGTTCGCCCGGCGCAGCGCATCCAGCGTCTGGATGGCCGAATCCCACTCCCTGGCGACCAGGTACTGCAGGGCCTCATCGAACATCTGCTGCTCGCCGCGCGTGTCCTGGGTCGGCGTGAGAGTCGGGGTGGGGGGGATCGTGGGCGTGGGCGGAATGGACGTCAGATGCTGGGCCAGGATGATCTCCGTCAGCAGCTCTTTCGCACCCGGAAAGCCCGGATCGATGGAGAGTATATAGTCGATTCGCTGTTTCGCATTGTTCAGGCGTCCGGCGGCCTGATCTTCCAGCGCCTGGCGGTACTGTTCGGTCAGGCGCTGCGTGCGCTGGCTGGTTTCGGCCTGCACGCGGCGGCTGATGCCCGCCTGGTACCCGGTAAATGCGGCCAGACCAAGGACCAGCAGGAAAATGCCGATACCGAGCAGTACCCCGGGCCAGCGCTTGCGGCGCTGCGGCTGGCCGGTCGCTTCGATGCTTTCGCTATCTGAAACTGGAACGGATTCTTCGATGTCCGGAGTGGTCATGCAGGCAATTATACCCTGTTATAACCTTACCAGAACCACCAGTTCCCGGCGGAGCAGCACCAGCGCCACCAGTCCGCCAGCGCCCATGGCCGCCAGGCTGGCCAGCACCGGCGATACCGGCGTCACCAGCAGCATCACCCCGGCGACCACCAGCCCGGCGATCACCGCGGCGGCCGGCACCTTCCAGACTACATTCCCCAGGCTGATGCGGGCAACCATGCGGCGGTTGAGCAGCAGCAGCAGGAAGATGGCCTGCACGGTGAAAGCCAGCGCGTCTGTCACGCTGATGCCCACCGCACCCAGCGGGCGGTAAAGCAGCCAGCCGGCGCCGATGTACACGGACAGGTTGAGCAGCGCGCCGATGAACACCGGCCAGGGCTCCTGCCGGGCGTAGAAGGCGCGCACCGCCACCTCCTGCAGGCTCTGGCCAAGCAGGCCGAGCAGGTACCCGCGGGTCACCCAGATGAGCAGGTTGAGCGTTTCTGGGGCCAGGTTGTCAAAGACCAGCGCCAGCAGCGGCTCCAGCCCCAGCGCAATGACCACTGCCACCGGCACGGTGATGGCGATCAGCACCCGCACCGCCCGCTCCATGGTGCGCTGGAACTCCTGCTTCTGGTTGGTGGCGAAGAATTCCGCCAGCGTCGGCAGCATGGCCGTGCCGATCACCGTGCCGATCAGCGTTTCGGGCACCTGGAAGATCATCCAGCCGTAGGTCAGGGCTGAAACCGCCCCTTCCTGGGCCAGGCGCGAGGCCAGATTGTCGCGGGCGATGAAGATCAGCTGAATGGCGAACACGGTGGCCACACGCGGCGCCATGATGCGCAGCACCTTGACCACATCCGGCGAGACCACGTCCAGCGCCGGTGTCCAGCGGAAGCCATAGCGGATCAGCCCGGGAACCTGAATGCCCAGGTGCAGCACCGCGCCCAGGATCACGCCGTAGACCATGCCGTGAATGCCCATCCCCAGCGCAGGTAGGGTCAGGCCGCCGATGGTCATCCCCTGCTCGGGCGCGAAAATGACCACCCCGATGATCTGGCCGACGTTGTACAGCACCGGCGCCATGGCCGGCAGCCAGAAATGCTGGTTGACCTGCAGACCGGCCATCACCAGCCCGCTGAGCGAGAAGATCAGCGTGGCGATCAGGTTGATGCGCATCAGCTCGACCACCAGGTCCTGCTGCTCGCGGGTGAAGCCCGGCGCGATGCCGAACTCCCCGCGCACCAGCGGTTCCGCCAGCAGGGCTACGATCACCGCCAGCACGGCAGTGACGATGAAGGCCAGGTTGGCAACCCGGCTGAACAGGTTCCAGGCCGCCTCCCGCCCCTCAAGCGAGAGCACCTCGGAGAGGACCGGGATGAACGCCATCGCCAGCGCCCCGCCGGAAATCAGCGCAAACAGCAGGTCCGGCAGGTTGTTGGCGGCGTTGAAGGCGTCCAGTTCGGCGCTAAAGTCGAACGTCGCCTGGATGGCGTACAGCCGGACGAAGGCGACAATCTTATCCAGGCCGAAGAACAGGATAAGCGGGATGGATGCCCGTGATATTTGCGAGAGTTTTTTCATGATCCAAGTGCCACATCCAGAATCATCATCACCGTGAAGCCCAGCATGGCTCCCAGCGTGGCCAGGTCGGAGTTGTCTCCGGCCTGAGATTCGGGAATCAGTTCCTCAATGACGACGAAAATCATCGCCCCGGCTGCGAACGCCAGCGCATAGGGCAGCAGCGGGCGGATGAAATACACCGCCGCGGCCCCCAGCACGCCGGCGACGGGCTCCACGGCGCCAGACAGCTGCCCGAAGAAGAAAGACCGCCCGGCCGACATCCCGTCGCGCCGAAGCGGAGCCGAGATGGCCAGCCCTTCGGGGAAGTTCTGCAGGCCGATGCCCAGCGCCAGCGCCATCGCGCCTGCCAGGCTGGCTTCGGGCACGCCGGTGGCGGCCGCGCCAAAGGCCACACCCACGGCCAGGCCTTCCGGAATATTGTGCAGGGTGACGGCCAGGGTCAGCAGGGTGCTGCGCTTCCAGGTTGTCTGCACGCCTTCGGTGGCCGAGCGCGGCATGTTCAGGTGCAGGTGCGGCAGCAGCCGGTCGATCCCGGCCAGAAAAGCCCCGCCCAGCAGGAAGCCGATTGCGGCAGGCATCCAGCCCGGTTTCCCGTCGCTGGAAGCCATTTGAATGGCGGGCGCCAGCAGCGACCAGTAACTGGCGGCGATCATCACACCGGCAGCAAAGCCCAGCATGGAGTCCGAAAGCTTGCGATTGACCTGTCGCTGCAGGAAAACACCTGCCGCGCCCAGAGCCGTGACAGCGTAGGTGAAAATGGTGGCCAGCAGTGCTTGCAGAATTGGGTTTAGTCCCTGGATGGCGGCGAGCATGACTGCCTTTCAACAATTCATCGGAAGATTGACTGCGCCAATCATAGCATAGAAATGTTGGCCTGCCCAATGGCGGAATAACCGGGAAAAAACGCCTGCCGGTGCGATTCCCCTCCTCCACTCCGCCCGGGCAGGATATAATCATCGCATGAAGCCCGCCGGGAAACTCTATATCGTCGCCACCCCCATCGGCAACTGGGGCGACATCACCCTGCGCGCGCTGGACACCCTGCGCTCGGTCGACGCGGTCATCTGCGAGGAGCTGCGCGAGGGATCCACGCTGCTCAAGCGGCTGAACATCGAGCCGAAAGAGCTGATCACCCTCAACGAGCACAACGAAGCCGACCAGGCCATGCAGCTGGTGATCCGCATGCACCAGGGGGAATCCTTCGCCCTGATCTCCGATGGCGGCACGCCGGTGTTTTCCGACCCCGGAGCCTACCTGATCCAGCGGGCCAGCGAATCCGGCCTGCAGGTGGTGCCGGTCCCCGGCGCATCCTCTCTGATGGCCGCCCTTTCGGTGCTGGACTACCGGCTGGGGCAGTTCGTCTTCGGCGGCTTCCTCGACCGCGACCCGGACCGCCGCCGGCAGGAGCTGCAGCGCCTGCGCGGCCTTCAATTGCCGGTGGTCCTGATGGACACGCCCTACCGCCTGGCCGCCCTGCTGGCAGACGTCGCCAAAACCTTCGGCAAAGGCCAGAAGGTCACCCTGGCGATGAACCTGACCCTGCCGGACGAGCAGATTCTGCGCGGGCCGGTTTCCGAAGTCAGCCAGCAGGTGGGCAAACGCAAAGCCGAGTTCATCCTGATCGTGGACGTGCAGAACCCCCGCAAGCGTTCCTGAGCTTACCGTTCTACCGGTACCCCCTTCACCCTGACAATCCATCTCCCCGGACGAACCCCATCCCCGCGAACATGGAAGTCACGATGAAGCATCTGTTCTGGCGCCTGCTGGCCGTCACCGCCCTTCTTCTTGGCTATGCGAAAATCCCTGCAGCCGCGCAGGCGGGCAATCCCGGCGAAAACCCAATCTATCTGCCCTTCGTGGCCAAGGACCCGCCGTCCGTGCCCCCGGCCGCCCCATCGGACCTGACCGCCGTCTGGCTGGCCGGCCTGCAGGTGCGCCTGACCTGGGTTGACCACGCGGACAACGAGAGCAGCTTCCGCGTGGAAGGAGCGCTGGAGAAGGCCAGCTTCATTGAACTGACCAAAGCGCCGGCCAGCCAGACCACGCTCGAGCTCAGCCTGCCTTCCGCCGGCCGCTGGGAGTTTCGCGTGAGGGCCTGCAATCACCGGGGCTGCTCGGCCTACTCCAACACCGCCAGCCTGCAGATAGACATTCCATCCAGCGACCACAAGGTGGTTGTCAAGAACATCTCCTTCTACACGCTGGTCGACCTGAGTGTGAACGGCGTCCGCTACATCTCTGAGAGGCCAGGTCTCGAGACCGGGCAGTCCCTCACGCTCACCCTCCCGCCGGGGAGCTATCCGGTGGAAATTGTGCTGGGCCAGTGGCTGAACCAGACAGAGTACCAGACGGTCTTCCGCTGGACGGACACACTGGCGGTGCCCAGGAACACCCCCTATGAGGTGAATAACCCGGCCATCCAGCAGGTGCTCACGGACTTCGGCGAATGCCTGTACTGGGAGGAAAATAGCGATCTCAGCCCGGGAGTCAGCGGCTTCTGCTTCTACTCAGACGGCAGCCTGACGCATTATCTTGACAATGAACTGCAAATCAGCGGCAGTTACCGGGGCCTGCCGCAGGTAAACTCAGCAGCCATCCCCTTCACCATCACCCTCGGCGAGGTGGAACTCACCAGCCAGGTCAACCCGTTCAAAATCACGCCGATATTCACCCTGGAGGCCCAGACCTATCCTCAAGAATTTCTCGGAACGTACCGGCCGCGGAGCGATTTTCCCTGCCCGCCCGCACCATGACGGTTCTTACACAGGCAAAGAAAAAGAGCCGCTCGACTGCGGCTCTCTGTGTGCCCCCAGAGAGATTCGAACTCTCGTTTTAGCCTTGAAAGGGCTGCGTCCTAGTCCCCTAGACGATGGGGGCAACGGGGGATATTTTATCATAAGCCGCCGTAACGTCAAGGAATTGCTCTCACAATCTCCAAACTGATTTGCTACAGGCCGGCGATGGGCTGGATCAACTCCGGGCGGTCGACCGCCGGGCTGTTGACCGCCGGGCTGACCGGCACCGCCTCCAGTGATAAGTTAGCCGGCCGCAGCAGCGCCAGCAGCTGATCGGGCGAGCTGCCCTCCAGCCAGTCCGACCAGCGCTCGCGGGGCAGGATCACCGGCATGCGGTCGTGGACCGGTCGGACCACATCGTTGGCCTCGGTAGTGATAATCGTGCAGGAGACCAGCGGCTCGTCCTCTTTGTGGAACCAGAGCTCGTAAAGGCCGGCAAACGCCGCCACCTTGCCGTCACCGGGCGTGAACCAGTAAGGCTGCGAGCGGGCGCCCTTGCCCTCGCCGCGCTTCCATTCAAAGAAGCCGTCCATCAGGATCAGGCAGCGCCGCTTGGCAAATGCGCTGCGAAAAGCCGGTTTCTCGGTCAGGGTCTCGGCGCGGGCGTTGATCAGGCGGTTTCCGATCGACGGGTCTTTGGCCCAGGAGGGGACCAGTCCCCATCGCATCATCTCCAGCTCTTTGGGCGGGAAGGAACGCACCACTGCCACCGGCTGAGTCGGAGCAATGTTATAGCGGGGCTGGTACTCCGAAGGTACAATTTCCAGTCCAACGGCATCTTTGAGATCATCCGCGCTGACGGTCAGCGTAAATCGTCCGCACATAGCGTCTCCTTTCAAAACCCCCGTAAACCCTCTACCACTACTATATCTGATTATAATGGGAATATCCCAGCCAACGAGGTAGCCATGCCCAATCCCCTGGTTGAATGCATCCCCAACTTTTCTGAAGCGCGCCGGCCCGAGGTGGTCGAAGAGATCATCGGCGTAATCGCCGGCGTCAACGGCGTTCACGTTCTCGACCGGCACTCCGACCTGGACCACAACCGCACGGTGGTCACCTTTGTCGGCACGCCGCAGGCAGTGGAGGAAGCCGCCTTCCTGTCCATCAAGAAAGCCGCCGAGCTGATCAACCTGGACGAGCACACCGGCGAGCATCCCCGCCTGGGCGCGGCAGATGTGGTCCCCTTTGTGCCCATCAGCGACATCACCATGCAGGACTGCGTGGAGATGGCCCGCCGGCTCGGCCGCCGCGTGGGCGAGGAGCTCGGACTGCCGGTGTATCTGTATGAAGAGGCGGCCACCCGACCCGAACGCCAGAATCTGGAAAACATCCGCCGCGGGCAGTACGAAGCCCTGAAGGAAGAACTGGGCAAGAACCCCGAGCGCGACCCGGACTTCGGCCCGACCCGCATCACCCCCGCCGGCGGCGTGGTGATCGGCGCGCGCCAGCCGCTCATCGCCTTCAACGTGTACCTGACGACCAACGACGTCAGCATTGCCCAGAAGATCGCTCGAGCGGTGCGCAACTCATCCGGCGGCCTGCGCTATGTCAAGGCCATGGGCGTGCTGGTGGAAGGCCGGGCGCAGGTCTCCATGAACCTGACCAACTTCAAGCAGACCCCCATCTTCCGCGTGGTGGAGATGATCCGCCGCGAAGCTGAGCGCTACGGCGTGGGCATTCACCACTCCGAGCTGGTCGGGCTGACCCCGCAGGCGGCGCTGATCAACTCGGCCCTGTGGTACCTGCAGCTGGACGACTTCGACCCGAACCAGATCCTCGAGCAGCGCCTGTACGGCGTGATGAGCGGCACAGCCGGAGCGGAACAGGGCGAACCGGCCACCGATTTCCTGGATGCGCTGGCAGCCGGCACAGCCGCTCCGGGAGGCGGGTCCGCCGCGGCCTACACCTCCGCCCAGGCAGCCGCCCTTGTGGCCATGGTTGCCCGGCTGACGGTGAACAAGAAGAAGTACGAGCAGGTCCGGGATAAGATGTGGGCCCTGATCGACCAGGCGGAAGCCCTGCGCAGGGATCTGTATCAGGCTGTGGCCCGGGATGCGGCCGCCTTTGAAGAGGTGATGACCGCCTTCAAGCTGCCGAAGAACACCGAGGAAGAGCAGCAGGCCCGCCATCAGGCGGTGCAGGCAGCCACCCTGCACGCCGCCAACGTCCCGCTGGAGGTTGCCCGGATGTCGCTGCAGGTGATGGAACTGGCCCTGCAGGCCGCGAGTGAGGGAAACCTGAACGCCATCACTGACGCCGCCTCCGCCGTCACGCTGGCCCGCTCCGGCCTGACCTGCGCCATCTTCAACGTGCACACCAACATCCTCAGCCTGGACGATCAGGCGGAAGCTGCCCGGCTGCGCGAAGAAGTGGTGCGGCTCGAGCAGCAGGCGGATGAACTGGCCGCACGCATCCGCACGCTGCTGGTCGAGCGCGGCGGGCTGCAGCTGGCCTGAACCGGACCGCTCGACGAAGCTTCCTCCGGCCGGTTTCCTGAACCGGCCAGGCATCTCGATCTATTCATTACACAGGGAGACTTACACATGGGATTAAAGCCTGACCACTGGATCCGCAAGATGGCGCTGGAACACCGCATGATTGAACCCTTTGTCGAGAAGCAGGTTCGCAACGGGATCATCTCTTACGGGCTGTCCTCCTACGGGTACGATATCCGGGTGGCCGACGAGTTCAAGATCTTCACCAACGTCTACTCCGCTGTCGTCGACCCCAAAGACTTCAATCCGCGGTCGATGATCGACTATAAAGGCGATGTGTGCATCATCCCACCCAACTCCTTCGCCCTGGCCCGCACGGTGGAATACTTCCGCATCCCGCGCAGCGTGCTGACCGTGTGTGTGGGCAAGTCCACCTACGCCCGCTGCGGCATCATCGTCAACGTGACCCCCTTCGAGCCGGAGTGGGAAGGCTACGTCACCCTGGAAATCTCCAACACCACCCCGCTGCCGGCGCGCATCTACGCCAACGAGGGCATTGCCCAGGTGCTGTTCTTCGAGGGCGACGAGGTCTGCGAAACCTCCTACGCTGACAAAAAGGGCAAGTACCAGAAGCAGGAAGGCATCCTGCTGCCCAAGCTGTAGGCTGATCTGCTGAACTCACAATAACCGGAAGCGCAAACCGCACTTCCGGTTCTATTTTTTCGGGTTAATCCCCCAGGTCCCCGGTCTCGCCGCCGGTCAGCGCCTGCAGCTGCTGGCGAACCTGCTCCGAGGCCATGGCCACCAGCACATCCCCGCTTTCCAGCCGGGTATCGCCGCGGGGAATGATGGTCTCACGTCCCCGCCGGACACTGGTGATCAGGCTCTCCGCCGGCCAGGCGATCTCGCGCATCAGCCGGCCTGCGCAGGTGGAACCGGCCTGCACCTGCAGCTCGACCACATCCATGCCGGTGCTCAGGTCAAGGGAAACCTCCTGCTCGCGCTGCCGGGCGGCCGCGTGGCGGACCAGCGCCAGGTCGTAAGCCCGCACCACGTCGCCCCGACTGAGCATGCCCACCAGTCGGGAGTGGTCCAGCGGATCGACCACGGGGATCTGTGCAATGTCGTGCAGGCTCATCTGGCGCAGCGCCTCGCCGATGGTGGCGCCGGGCGTGGTCACCTCCACCTCCCGGCTGCACACATCGCCGGCATGCAGCGAAAGCCAGTTTTCCGCATGGGCCGCTGCTTCCAGATCGCGCAGCGAGAGAATGCCCGCCAGCCGGCCGTGCTCATCCACCACCGGCAGGCCCCGCTGGTGTGATTTCCACAGCAGCTTTTGAGCCTCCGGCAGGGGCATCGACAGCCTCAGCACCGGCGGCCGGGCGGACATCACCTCCGCCACGGTGATCCCCTGCAGCACCTCGATATCGCGCCCGCGGCGCAGGCGGATGCCAAGGCGGGCCAGCGCCAGGGTGTAGACACTGTCTTTCTGCAGCCGCTGCGAGACCAGCAGGCTGACCATCACCGCCAGCATGAGCGGCAGGATAATGCGGTAATCGTTGGTCATCTCAAACAGCAGCAGCGTGGCCGTGAGCGGAGCGCGCACCGCCCCGGCAAGGACCGCCGCCATGCCCACCATGGCAAAGGCCGGGCGGGGCAGCGCCATGGCCGGCATCAGCGTGTCGATCACCTCGCTGTAGATGCCCCCCAGCGCGGCCCCCAGCACCATGGATGGGGCAAACACACCGCCGTGAAACCCGCCGCCCAGGCTGACCGGCGTGAGCACAAGCCGGGCCAGCAGCACTGCCACCAGCAGCAGGCTGGAGACAGCCTCCGGGCTGAAAATGGTCTCGATGGTGCCGTAGCCCACGCCCCGAACCTGCGGCAGGGCCAGGCTGACCAGCCCGACCAGCAGCCCGGCCAGGACCGTCTTTGCCGGAGCCGGCAGCCGGACGCGGGCGCACAGCGCTTTGATGCGGTCGATCAGGACGATATACGCAGCGGACAGCCCCCCGGCCAGGATGCCCAGCCCCAGGTAAAAGGGCAGCTCCACCGGCGAGCGGTAGGCGTAAGCCGGCACGCTGAACGCCGGGTTGGAACCCGAGACTGCCTGGGTGAACACCGATGAGGCCACAGCGGAGAGCACCACGCTCCCCAGCGCGCTGCCGCTGATTTCACCGATCACAATCTCGACGGCGAAAAACACCCCGGCAATGGGCGCGTTGAACGCGGCCGCGATGCCCCCGGCCGCGCCGGCCGCGACCAGCGAGCGGGTTCGCCCGGCGGAGAGCCGCCAGCGCTGCCCCAGGAAGGAGCCCACATTGGCCCCGATCTGCACCGAGGGGTCCTCTGGCCCGACCGTCGCGCCGCCGCCGATGGAAAGCGCGGCCGCCAGCGCTTTGACCGGCATCCGCCAGTAGCGCAGACGGCCCCCGGCCAGCGCCACAGAGGCCATGATGCCCGCCACCCCGGGATGGCGCTCCGCGCCAATCCAGTATTGCGCCAGCAGGCCGACGATCAGCCCGGCAAAGGCAGGGATCAGCGCCACCGTCCAGCCGCCCAGACCGGCCAGCCAGGAAGCGGCCGCCCCGTAGAAAAAGTGCTCCGCCCACAGAATGCCCTGTTTGAACAGCCAGATGCCTGCTCCGCTGGCCAGACCCACCAGGATCGCCGCGGAGCCAAACAATAAGTCCTCCGACAGCAAAGGACTTCGTTCAAGCCAGGCCAGCAGCCGCGGCCGGGTATTTGCTCGGTTTATGAATTTCATCTTTCTCTTCCACTCAATAATCGCACGAAGTATACCCCTTTCCCCCGCAAAGGCAACTCCCAGAGGGAAAGATGATAAGATAGACCTGAAGTCCCGCTTACATTCAGCCGCACACCCAACAATAATATGCCCGAACTGAACAGCCCCTTCTTTGACTTTCACTGCGACCCCGGCCAGGGCAGCTTCAGCTTGATCCCTCACTCCGCTGAACTGCCGGGGGTTGAGAACGCCCGCCTGGAAGTGGTCTACCTCGCCGCCGGGAAACCCCTGCGCTGGCTGGCGGACGCCTGGCCGGTTGAAACCGCCTCGGAGACCGATTCCCTGATTCCCGGCGCAGGGCGGATCCGTGCCCTGCGGTTTGAGATCTCTCCCAACCCGCACAGCATGGCCGCCAGCATAGAATTCGCCCTCAGCCAGGAGCGGCCGCTTGCCCTGTGGCGAGTGTCGCTGGCCAACCGGGGCGATCTGCCCCTTCCGGTTAGCCAGATTGAGCTGCTGCGCACCGGAGGCCACGCGCAGTCCGGTCGCCTGGTCCTGCCGGGCCTGAAAGACCCATCCGATCTGTCCTTCTTCTCCAACGGCTGGCAGTCCTGGTCCAAGAGCGCGGCGTACCCGGCCGGGTCCGCTGCGCCCCGTTCCCGGCTGGGCATACTGCAGAACCCCATGGTGCTCAACCCGGGCACCCCGTCTCCGGGCACGCGCGGGTTATTCGGCAGCGACTTCTTCGGCGTGCTGGCCGACCGCAACCGGCGCACCGGCCTGCTGGCGGGTTTTCTCTCCCAGCAGCAGCACTTCGGCTCGGTCGAAGCCCTGCTCTTCGACAAACCTTCCCTGCGCCTGTGGGCCAACGGCGACGACGCCGTCCTCCTGCCAGGCAGCACCATTGAAACTGACTGGGCGGTGCTGTACAGCTTTACCATCGACCAGCCCGATCCGCTGGACCCCTACCTGCAGGCGGTGGCGGAATTCCACGGCGTCCGCGACGACTTCCAAGTCCCGACCGGCTGGTGTTCCTGGTACCGCTTCTACCAGGGGGTTACGGCAAAAAACGTGCAGGCCAACCTGAGCAGCCTGATCGAGATGGACGACCGCCTGCCCCTGGAGCTGGTGCAGATCGACGACGGGTTCGAAGCCCAGATCGGCGACTGGTACGACTTCAGCCCGGACTTCCCGCAGGGCGTCGCGCCGCTGGCAGCTGAAATCCGCGCCCGGGGCAAGGTCCCCGGTCTGTGGCTGGCACCCTTTGCCGTTCATCCAAAATCGCGCCTGGCCAAGGAGCATCCCGAATACCTGCTGCGCGGGAAAAACGGCCGTCCGGTGCGCATCGGGTTTGTCTGGAACAGCCTGCCTTACGCCCTGGACCTGACCAATCCGGATGCGCTTGAGTACGCCGCCGGGGTGGTGCGAACCGCAGCACACGACTGGGGCTTCCCCTACCTGAAGCTGGATTTTCTCTACGCTGCGGCGCTGTCTGGCCGCTACCAGGACCCCACCCGCACCCGCGCGCAGGTGATGCGCGCCGGCCTGCAGGCCCTTCGAGATGCGGCCGGACCGGAGACCACCCTGCTGGGCTGCGGACTGCCGCTCGGCTCCGCTGTCGGGCTGGTGGAGGCTATGCGCATCAGTGCCGACGTGGGCGAAAGCTGGCGGCCGCGCTATTTCAACATCGAATGGCCCTTCCGCGGCGAGCCGGGCATGCCCTCCGCCTTCAACGCTCTGCACAACTCCCTGACCCGTGCCTTCCTCCACTGCCGCTGGTGGGTCAACGACCCGGACTGCCTGCTGGTGCGCCCGGACACCCGCCTTACCGAAAGCGAAGTGCGCACGCTGGCCGCGGTCATCGGCCTTTCGGGCGGATCCCTGCTGCTCTCCGACGACCTGCCCGCGCTGCCGGAGGACCGGCTGCGCATCGCCAGCGCGCTGCTGCCGGTAGTTCCCGGCCGGCTGCAGGTGCTCGACTGGCTGGACGCCACCCTCCCCCGCCGCCTGCGGGTGGACCTGGACGGCCTGGAAGGGCCCTGGCATGTCTTGGCCTGGATCAACTGGGACGAGCATCCCGTCGACTGGGCCTTCACCCCCTCAGCGTTCCGCCTGCCGGAGCAAACCTGGCTGCTGCGTTCCTTCTGGGACGGGCAAACACACCGCTGGACGCCTGGGCAGCCCCTGCCGCCGGCAGCGATCCCCGCTCACGGATGCGTGGTGCTGGCCGTCCGCGCCGATCAGCCCGGCCGGCCGCAGTACGCGGGCAGCGATCTGCACATCACTCAGGGGCTGGAGCTGGCCGCCTGGGAAGAGAACGAGCAAGGCCTGCGGCTCCGGCTGGAGCTGCCGCGCCGGGCCGAGGGATCGGTTGACCTGAAGCTGCCGGCTCCGCCCGCTGCGATCACCGCCGGAGAGCGAGACCTGCCATGGACGGACCTCGGCCAGGGCATCTACCGGGTGCCCGTCCGCATCGACAGATCGCTGGATATTCACATCTGCGGCGAAAAAAGGCCGGCGGTTTAGACCGCCGGCCTTTTCACTTCTCGATACGCCCTGCTCAGGGCTGCTCTACTGGAGCGGGTTTTGGTTTCCGCCGCAGGAACCGGCGAACCAGGAAATAAACCCCGGCCGCTGGCAGCGCGATGATCAGTGCCACCGGCAGGAAGTAGATCACCAGCCAGATCGCGGCCGATACCAGCCACTGACCGGCATTGATCAGCGCCTGAATGGCATCCCGGGCCACACCGCGGGGCGACCAGCCGGCCACGGTGATAGGCGCGATGGCTTCCTCCGCCTGGATCATTACCGAGATCGACGACAGAGCCGCCGCGCGCTCGTAGTAAGACATGCGTCCCTGGATCTGTTCAATTTGCCCCCGGATGCGGGTGATCTCGTTGAAGACCATCAGCACATCTTCGGTGCGGTTGGCCTGCTCCATGATCTCAAGCAGCTGAGCTTCCGTCTGCTGCAGATTGCGCAGCTGCGCTTCGAGATCAGTGTACTCTTCGGTCACGTCCTGCCCGGAGATGTTCAGCTTGGGAATGTCATCCACCGGGTTTTCAACCAGATTCTTGATGGTGTCGATGGCCTCGTCCAGCCGCCCGGCCGGGACGCGCACGGTGATGTACGCTTCAGGGAACTCCTGGCTGTTGCGGACAATCTGGTACAGGCTGGAAGTGACCACAAAGCCGCCCATGCTGTTGGCCATGTTGCTGATCCGGGTCAGGGCGGTGCCTGGATCTTCGACCACGATGGACATATCGGCGTTGCGAATCACCATCCGGTCCGTGGTTTGTCCGGCGATAGGCGGCGCTCCCTCCTCCTGGGCAGCGCCGTCATAAAAACCAGGGCCAGGGGTGGGGAACGGCATTGGCGCTGCAGCCGGGGCTTGAGCAGCCATCTCACCGGTGGTTCCTCTGCCGCCGTTATACTGGTCTTCCACGCTCGTCGGCATCGCGGATTTTGCCGCGGAACAGGCGGGCAGCGCCAGGAGTAGTACAATCGATAGGGCCAGCAGCCAGCGTCTCATGATTTTTTCCTCCAGGGTAACGACTTCTCGATGGTAGGACGAAGCAGGAGGGGGAATAGTTCCCGTTTACCAGCCTTCAGACAGACGCTGTGCGTGGCGGATGGGCAGCCCCGCGGCGCGAATGCGCTCCTGTACAGAAACGATGTCATAATCCACCCGCCGCGCTTCCCAGGTGCAGGCCGCCGGGTCGAACAGCGCGTACGCCGCCCGGCTGTCATGGTCTCGCGGCTGGCCGACCGATCCCGGGTTGAGGATCAGCCGCTCTTCGAGCGGAATGGGCCGGTTGAGCTGAGGTGAGGTCCAGCGTACGCCCCCTTCGGGCAGGGTGGAATAGATGATCTGCAGGTGTGTGTGGCCGACGAAGCACAGCTGTGTATCGAAAGCTTCGAAATTCTCGGCCACCGAATAGGCGTCCAGCAGGTACTCCCAGATGGGATTGCGCGGACTGCCGTGGCTGAGCGTGACCTGATCGATCACCTGCTTTTCCGGCAGGCTGGCCAGGAACTCCACGTTTTCAGGACTGAGCGCCCTGCGCATGTACTGCATGGAAATCTGCGCTTCGTGGTTGAAGGTGTTCAGGTCCAGCTGCCCCAGCGCGGCGGCATCGTGATTGCCCAGCAGGCACACCAGGTTGGGCAGGTCGCGGACCAGCTCGATACACTCATTGGGGTCCGGGCCGTAGCCGACCAGATCACCCAGGCACCACACCGCCTCGACCTCCCCGGCAGCTTCGATCACTGCCCGGAGCGCCGTCGCGTTTCCGTGGATATCAGAGATTACCAGGACAGCCATGGATCAGGTCCCGCTCAGGGGTGGCTGGAACCACTCGCCCACCCGGCCCATCAGGTGGGCGGCCACGGCTGCTTTGCTCTGGTTGGGCAGGCTTTCGGTGCGCCCGTCGGCGAACAGCAGCGTCACCTGGTTGGTGTCCACCTCGAAGCCCGCGTCACTGGCGGTGATGTCGTTTGCCACAATCAGGTCCAGGTTTTTCGACTGCAGCTTGCGGCGGGCGTTGTTCAGCAGGTCCTGGCTCTCGGCGGCGAACCCGACCACCCGGCGCGGCCGGCCGATGCGGCCTTTCTGCTCGCTCACCGCCAATAGGATATCCTCGGTCGGCTCCAGGCGGATTTCCGGTACGCCGGTTTCTTTCTTGATCTTGTCAGACGCGGCCTGCGCCGGGCGAAAATCGGCCACTGCGGCGGCCATAATGAGCACATCCGCGTCGCAGGTCTCCTCCAGCACCGCCTGCTTCATTTCAGCGGCCGTGACCACCGGGACCAGACGCGCGCCGCCGGGCACGGGCAGATGGGCTGCGCCGGAGATCAGCACCACCTCCGCCCCGGCATCCAGCGCGGCCTGGGCGATGGCGTAGCCCTGCTTCCCCGAGGAGCGGTTGGTGATCATCCGAACCGGGTCGATCGGCTCCTGCGTGCCGCCGGCGGTCACCACCACCTTGCAGCCAGCCAGCTTGCCCCCGCGGCTGAGCTGGTAGCGGATGACTCCAAGAATGGTCAGCGGCTCGCTCAGGCGGCCGGGGCCAACCAGGCCGGAAGCCAGATGCCCTTCCTCCGGGCCGATAAATACCGCCCCACGCTGCTTGAGGATATCCACGTTCGCCTGCGTCGCCGGGTGGCCGTACATGCCCACATCCATCGCCGGGGCGATCATCAGCGGGCAGCGGGCGGCCAGCGCTGTAACGGTCAGCAGGTTGTCCCCAATTCCGTGGGCGATTTTCGCCATCGTGTTGGCCGAAGCCGGCGCGATTACCATCAGTTCGGCGGCGTGCCCCAGCCCGACATGGGTCACATGCCCGTACCCGCCCCACAGGTCCTCGTCCGTGTAGGCTTTGCGCCCGGTCACCGACTGGAAGCTGAGCGGGGAGACAAACTTTGCCGCGCTTTCGGTCAGGATCACGTCCACCTGAGCGCCGTTTTGAGTCAGTTTGGAGGCCAGATCCACGGCCTTGTAGGCGGCGATGGAGCCGGTCACGCCGAGCAAAATGCGTTTATCAGCGATGGGATTGATCATTTACTGCCTCTGTTGCGTGTCCAGAGAATGCGCAGGCCTTCCAGGGTCAGCCAGGGCGCGATGTACTGCAGTGAATCTGTCTCTCTGGCGATGATCTCAGCCAGGCCGCCGGTGGCGATCACCTTCATATCCGGCCCCAGCACCTGCCGGAAGCGCTCGATCATGCCCTCCACCAGGGAAACATACCCGTAGACCAGCCCGGCCTGAATGGAATGAACGGTGTTGGTGCCGATCACCTTTCCGGGGGCTTCCAGCTCCACGCGGGGCAGCTTGGCCGCACGGGCGAACAGCGCATCGGCCGAAATGCCGATCCCGGGGAAGATGGCCCCGCCCAGGTAAGCGCCCTCGGCGGAGATGGCATCGAAGGTGGTCGCGGTGCCGAAATCCACCACGCAGGCCGGTCCGCCGTACCGCTCGACCACCGCCACGGCGTCCAGAATGCGGTCAGCGCCCACCGCCCGGGGGTCATCGTAGAGGACCGGAACCCCGGTTTCGACGGTGTGGTCGATCACCAGAATGTTGTCGCTCAGGTACTGCCGGCAGGCCTGGATCAGCCGGCCGGTCAGCGGGGGAACGACCGATCCCAGGCAAATGCCTTCCAGCTGTGAGGGAGAGCAGCCGCTGTGATTGAGCAGCCCGAGCATCTGCAGGCCGTACTCGTCCGCCATGCGGTCGTGCGCGGTGGCCAGCCGCCATCGGGCGCCCAGCCGTTCCCCTTCAAATAAACCCAGCGTGATGTTGGTGTTTCCAACGTCGATGGTCAGCAGCATATTAGGCCTCATGCGCGTGAATAAACCAGCCGCGGCGCGCGTTTCCTGACCATCGTGAGCGGTTTCAATACCAGCAGCCGCGGCCGTCAGGCTCGGACGGCCTCGATGATCTCGGCGGCGTAGTCAAAGCGATTGAACGCCGGCATCAGGTAAACGCCCTGAAAGTCGCTGCGGAGTTGCCGGATTAATTCTATCGCAATTTCAATGCCAACCCGGGCAGCATTTTCTCCTGCCGCCTGCATTCGCTGGTAAACCGGCTCGGGAATGGTGATTCCGGGCACTTCGTGCTGCAGGAAAGCGGCATGCCGGCCGCTGACCAGCGGCAGCAGTCCCACAATAATGGGCAGTTCCAGCCCGCCCAGGGCACGGTCGATGCGGTCGCGGAAGAAACGCGCGGTATCGACGTCGTACACCGGCTGGGTGAGGATGAAATCCGCCCCGCTGGCGATCTTGCGCTTCAGGTTCTTGATCTCGCTCTCCGGGTTGGACGGGTTCAGATTCAGCGCGCAGCCGACAAAGAAGCTGGTCGGCTGGCCGATATTCGCTCCGGCGTGGTCCAGCCCGACGTTGAAGCCATGCTTGATCAGCTTGATCAGGCCCGAGGGGACCAGATCATAGTTGTCCATCGCCTCGGGGTAATCGCCAATCGCGGTCGGGTCACCCATGACCACAAACACGTTCCTCACCCCAAGCGTATGCGCCGCCAGCAGATCGCCCTGCACCCGCAGCAGGTTGCGTCCCCGGGTGGGAAAATGCAGCACCGTCTCGATGCCCACCTTTTGCTGGATCAGGCTGCAGACTGCCCAGGGGCTCATGCGCATACGAGCCATCGGGCTGTCGGCCACGTTGATGACCGTCGCACCGGCCTCCTGCAGCAGGCTGGCCCCGGCAATGATCTTCTGCGTGGACAGCCCGCGCGGCGGGTCCATCTCGACTGCAATCACGAACTTGCCATCGGAGAGATGCTGGGCCAGTTGGGTAGGCTGCTCGGCGGCGTGGGCGGCCTCTTCCTGCTCCACGACCGTCAGGCTCAGGCCGTTCTGGAAGCTCTCCAGCGGGGTAGTCTCCACCGCCCTGCGCATGACCTCGATATGGCGCGGGGTGGTGCCGCAGCAGCCGCCGATCAGGCAGGCCCCTGCCTTGGCGAACGCCAGGGCGTATTCGCTGAAATAATCCGGGCTGGCCGGGTACATAATTCGCCCGTCCACGTGTTCGGGCCAGCCGGCGTTGGGCATGACCGAGAAGCGGCCGTCTGGCACCGCCTGGCGCATCTGCTTGAGGATGCGCAGGATCTGGTTGGGCCCGCCCGAGCAGTTCACCCCGATCACGTCCGCTCCGGCGGCATGGAGCTCTCGGGCGATCTTTATCGGGCTGTCCCCCAGCAGGGTGCGGTCGTCCCGGGTGAAGGTCATCGAAGCGACCACCGGCAGGTCGGGGTTCACCTGGCGCGCGGCGGCGATGGCCTCGCGGATTTCGTAGAGGTCCGTCATGGTTTCGAAGATCAGCAGGTCCACGCCCGCATTGGCCAGGGCTTCGATCTGCTCGCAGAAGGCCTGGCGGGCCTGCTCCGGCTGCACCCGCCCGAAGGGGGCCAGGCGCACGCCCAGCGGGCCGACGTCCCCGGCGATCAGAACCGGCCGGAAGGAAGCCAGGACTACCCGCCGGGCCAGGTCCACCCCGGCGCGGTTGATCTCCACCAGGCGGTCCTCCAGCCCGTGCTGGGCCAGCTTGTAGCGGTTGGCCCCGAAGGTGTTGGTCTGGATCAGCTGAGCGCCGGCCTCGATGTACTCGCGGTGAATGTCAGCCACCAGCGCCGGCCGGGTCAGGTTCAGCTCGTCGAAGCACTGATCGAAGCTTACCCCCCGCTGGTTCAGCAGAGTCCCCATGGCCCCGTCCCCGATCACCGGGCGGCCGGACTTAATCAGCTGGGCTAATGGATGGTCAGCGTTCAACATGTAAGGTACCTCCTCATGCCCGCATCAGCGCATCAACTGTTCGACGCGGGTCTCGCCCACCGAATAATACTTCGCCGCCGGGTGGTGGATGACAATCGCGGCGGTGGACTGCTCGGGAACCAGCTGGAAGGCCGCTGTCAGGCTCATGCCCAGCTCTTTTTCGGCCGGGAGAAGCTGGAACACTTTGGCGTGATCAGCCAGGTCCGGGATGGCCGGGTAGCCCCAGGAATAGCGCTTGCCCTGCTCCTCGGCCAGCCCCAGCTCGCGCCGGATGTGGCGGTGCAGGTACTCGGCCGTGGCTTCGGCCGTCTGCACCGACAGGCCGTGATGGAAGAACCATTCGCTGTAATTCCCCTGCTCCTGCAGCTGGTCCGAGCGCCGGGTGGCCTCCTGCCCCACGGTGACCACCTGGAAGGCGACCACATCCATGCAGCCCGAATCCCGGGCCGCAAAGTAGTCGGCCAGGCACAGCCGGTCTCCGGCTGGCTGGCGGGGGAAGGTGAAGCGCATCAGCTCGGCCGGCTGGCTGTCCTCCAGCGTGGCGGGGTCGTACAGGATCAGGTCGTCCCCCTCCGACTGCGCCGGCCAGTAGCCGTACACCGCCTGCGGTTTGAGCCAGCCTTCCCGGACCGCCTCGCGGCGCATCCGCACCAGCCGGGC